>Ga0208744_1000012_pt1 | contig 125858 bp, 113 predicted proteins | sample CryBogCBH24Aug09_FD_184620 | JGI IMG/M metagenome (GOLD analysis project Ga0208744, IMG submission 184620) | Freshwater microbial communities from Crystal Bog, Wisconsin, USA - CBH24Aug09 (SPAdes) (version 2) | ecosystem: Environmental > Aquatic > Freshwater > Lake | place: Crystal Bog...
GTCGGACGATTAGGGATGGAAGCACGAGAGGCGCTCGCCCAGCGGGGCTCACTGCCGTGACCATCAACTGTCACCTGCTGCTTGGGCGTTAACCATTTGAGGTGTTGATCTGGGACTTCAGATAAAAACCGTGACCGCATCGGGTAACGTGTCTGACCGTGCAACATTCTGCTCTGCGCCAAACTGAAATACAGTCGCTCTCGAGCACGAGTGATCGCGACATACATGAGGCGGCGCTCTTCTTCGAGTCCTGACGGCTCAAGCACACTATTCTCGTGAGGGAAAAGCCCCTCTTCCATGCCCGTGATGAACACAGCATCGAACTCAAGGCCTTTTGCTGCATGAACGGTCATCAATTGAACTGCTTGCTGACCGGCTTGCGCCTGATTGTCACCTGCCTCCAGGGCTGCGTGAGACAGAAAAGAGGCCAGAGGCGATATATTCTCGGCTGGAGTAAGGTTATCCCCTGCAGAATCCGCATCACTTCTGACCCACTGCACGGGGTCACCAGCTGGCAAGCCGTCAAAGTGTTCCTCTATCGCGAATACAGTCGCAGCAGTTACCAATTCGTTCAAATTCTCTATTCGATCAGCCCCCTCTTTGTCCATCTTGTAATGAGCAATCAAACCACTGTGTTCAATGACGTGCTCAACAAGCTCTGGCAGAGGTAAGCCACGGGTCGCTTCAGCCATTTGACTGATAGACACTAGAAACTGAGCAAGATTACTACCTGCTTTACCTGGCACTCTTGCAACCGAGGCTGCAAGCGATGTGTTGAAGGTGCGTGCTTGATCCATCAGAGACTCGATAGTCCTCGCGCCTATTCCCCGCGGTGGAAAATTAACCACGCGAACCCAAGACGTATCGTCATCAGGATTACTAATCAAGCGCAGGTATGCCAAAGCGTGTTTGATCTCTTGGCGCTCGAAAAAGCGCAAACCACCGTAGACCTTGTAGGGGATGGCGCTCGAAAACAAAGCGTGTTCAATGACCCTTGACTGGGCGTTACTTCGGTAAAGAATGGCAATTTCGTGTCTGGAGCGGCCTTCGGCAACCAGGCTACGAATTTCATCCACAATCCATTGAGCCTCGGCAAAGTCGGTGGGCTGTTCAACCACGCGAATCGGCTCACCGGCCCCTTGCTCTGTCCAGAGATTTTTACCCAAGCGACCGGTGTTGTGGCTGATCAGGGCATTAGCGGCGTCAAGAATATGGCCGTAAGAGCGGTAGTTCTGCTCAAGACGGATCACTGAACCCCGAGCAAAGTCGCGTTCAAAGTCGGCCATATTACCGACGTTTGCCCCACGAAAAGCGTAGATTGACTGATCGTCATCACCGACTGCAAACACCGATGCACCATCACCCGCCAATAGTGTCAGCCAGCGATATTGCAGATTGTTGGTATCCTGGAATTCGTCGACCAGGATATGCCGAAATCGGCGCTGATAATGATTTCTGATTGGCTCATTTCGGCTGAGTAACTCGTAGGCTCGAAGCAACAGCTCAGGGAAGTCCACCACACCTTCTCGCTGACACTGAGCCTCGTAGAGTGAGTAAATTTCAATCATCCGGCGGCGAAAACTGTCGTACGCTTCGACGTCGCCAGGTCGCTGCCCTTCTTCTTTAGCACCGTTGATAAACCGCTGAACATCTCGCGGCGGGTATTTCTCGTCGTCGATATTGTTCGCTTTGAGCAAGCGCTTGATTGCTGCGAACTGATCTGCTGTATCGAGAATCTGAAATGCCTGAGGCAGACCAGCATCTCTGAAATGCGCGCGCAACAACCGATTGCATAAGCCGTGAAAAGTACCGATCCACATACCACGCGTATCGATTGGCATGATGGCGGTGATTCTCGCAAGCATCTCGCGAGCCGCTTTGTTGGTAAACGTCACAGCGAGAATGCCAAGAGGGCTTGTCTGGCCGGTCTGTATCAACCAAGCCATCCGTGTAGTCAGCACCCGCGTTTTGCCGCTTCCCGCACCTGCTAAGACCAGAGCATGCCCTGGAGGCAGTGTTACCGCCTCGCGCTGGGGATCATTAAGCTTGTCGATCATGCCGCATAGCGGCGTAAACGCAAAGCGAACTCCTCTAGGCTGGCGATACCACTTTGTTGAGCGCGAAGGCACCAAGCTTGCAGATCATGCAATAACTGATCACTTGTTGCTGTCGAACTATCCCACAGCTTAGTCAGATCATTTCTCATCTGCATGAGGAGCGAGAGAAGCTGGGTTTGCGACAATGCCGCGTCAATCCGCTCGCGCTGCGCAGTCGAGAGCGTTTCGTCCCCACGACCAATCCACTGTGTCGCCGCGACCAAAGCCTCTGCATTGCCAGAGGTTGATCCGTTGACGCTTGCGGTTTGAGACTGCAGTCGCTTGATCTCTGCGCTGCAAGCTTTTTTCATGATGCCTGAGTAGCGAGCCAGGATCTCATACCGATGCGCAATAACACCTTGTAAAGTGCGTTGATCGACAATCTCTTTGCCATCGTCTGACTCAAGCTTAAGCTTGGGGGCAACCTTTTTGATTGTGACCAAACCGACAGATTTAAGGCAGCAGATATAGAACCAGCCAATGTCAAACTCGTACCATTTACTGGAGAATTTCGCTGATGAGCCGTAGGCGTGATGATTATTGTGTAGCTCTTCACCGCCAATGATGATGCCCCAGGGTGAAACATTGGTGCTTGTATCGGGACTGGCAAAATTTCGGTAGCCCCAGAAATGGCCTATTCCGTTGACAACGCCCGCCGCCCAGAATGGGATCCACGCCATTTGCACAGCCCAGACCGTCAACCCGATCGCACCAAACAAGGCCAGATCAATGGCCAGCATCAGTAAGATGCCCGAAGCACTGTAGCGCGTATAAACGTTGCGTTCGACCCAGTCGTCTGGCGTACCGTGGCCAAACTTACCAATAGTCTCAAGATTTTTTGATTCGCCACGGTAGAGCTCAGCCCCAGCGAACAGCACTTTATTAATCCCGTAAATCATTGGCGAGTGGGGATCGCCCTCGCGCTCGCAGCGAGCGTGATGCTTGCGGTGTATCGCAACCCATTCTTTCGTGACCATACCAGTCGTCAGCCAAAGCCAAGCCCTGAAGAAGTGAGCGACCGCTGGGTGGAGGTCAAGTCCGCGATGCGCCTGGCAACGGTGTAAAAAAATTGTCACACAAATAATAGTGATATGAGTGACTACCAGCGTGTACACGGTGATTTGCCACCAGCTGGCTTGAACCAGACCACCCGCCACAAAATCTAAAATAGCTTGCATATGGTTTGAGATTTCTCAATTAAAATGTGATGACTGCAATTTTAGCTGATTCAAGCTCACAAAGGCAGTTTTATTTCAGGGTATTTACCCTAAAATCAATCATCTGTAGCTATTTTGTCAATAATTTCAGGCATTTCGCTCACATCTTCGATCGAGATCTTTTTTCTTTCGAATATCGCAGCAAAAAAACCATCTGTGCCATGAACATCAGGGCGAAGCTTCAGAAAAGGCCCTTGCATTGATAAGCCGGCTCTTGCCATCATGATTGGAGCTGCGTCCACCAGCTCAAAAGCGGGATGGGTGGCCAAAAAACTCTCTACCTGACCTTCGTTCTCTTCATTCAGGATGCTGCAAGTGGCATATACCAGCCGACCACCTGGGGCTACGCAACGGGCAGCACTCGCGAGTATTCTGGTTTGCAAGGTGCTCAGCTCTTGAAGGCTCTGCGCCGACTGACGCCATTTCAGGTCAGGATTGCGCCGAAGTGTGCCCATGCCACTGCACGGTGCATCCACCAGTACTCGATGCGCTTTACCTGCTAGCCGACGGACTCGGCTATCGTTCTCGTGATCAATGACGACCGGCACAATATTTGATAAACCGCTTCGGGCAAAGCGAGGCTTTGCCTTTGCAAGTCGAGAGGCGGACACATCAAAAGCATACAAGCGACCAGTTGATCGCATCAAGGCACCCAACAGTAAGGTTTTGCCGCCCGCGCCAGCGCAGAAGTCAATCACCATCTCACCACGCTTCGGACCAACGAGCAGAGCCAGTAATTGACTACCCTCGTCCTGCACTTCAATCAGTCCGTGCTCAAACTGATGCCATTTATTCATTGACGGACGGCCGGCAAGGCGGATCCCCCAAGGGGAGTAAGGCGTTGCAACAGGTGAATGCCTAACCGCATTGCCTTTAGTCAAGTCAGCCAGCATCTCGTCACGATCAGCCTTCATTGGATTGACGCGTATATCGAGCGATGCAGGCTGGTTCAAGGCGTGCGCGAGCGAAGGTAAATCCTCGAATGCCTTGATACGCTCGAACAGCCAGTCTGGCAAGCTTTCACGTACAGCTAGGGACAAAGAGCTGGGCTCGATTTGATCAATCCTGTCTAGCCATGCCTGCTCGCCCGGATCGAGCACCTCATAGACGTTCTGTCTGAGTTTGGTCGCAGCCAAGCCCTGTATGGCAAGACGACGTACAGCTGGCCCCACGCCGCTTTCACCTAATTGGCGATAGCGTCTCAAATGCCGCAGGACATCATAGACAGCCTCAGCAACGTCCGCCCGATCTCGTATCCCGAGGCCGGGGTGAGCTCTGAACCAGTGCGAGACCACAGAATCAGCGGCAAACTGCCACGTCAAGACCTCATCCAGTACTTGCCGGACTTGTTCGATACGAACCGCCATCATCGGCAACCGGACATTGGGTTTAGCGGGTGCACTCGAGCGCTTGTCATTGGTCATTTGACTTGACCTGACCTCTGAAACGTCAGCAGACCGCTTTGCCGACTTACCCGTTGGACGGGCTTTAAAGTCCCGAAAACTTGAACTACTCATGATTGTCACCAAAAAAAATTCGTTGCGGCATACCGCTGACATCAACCCGCTGATCTTCCGTCAAACTCACCAAGCCTTTTGAAAGCCATGCAGTTACTTGACTGTAGACCTGATGTTCAAGCTTCAGTACTTTGTCACCCAGCGACTGAACAGTGTCCGAGTCGTTCACCGACACGACACCCTGAGCAATAATTGGCCCATGGTCCAGTAACGCTGTCACAAAATGCACGGTGCAGCCATGGACCTTTACCCCGCGTGCCAACGCCTGCTGATGGGTATGCAAACCCGGAAATGAAGGAAGGAGCGACGGATGAATATTAATAAGTCGTCCCTGATAGTGCTTTACAAAATGTGGTGTCAGAACTCTCATGAATCCTGCAAGCAGAACATAGTCAGGTGAAAATTTGTCTATGCAGGCCGCCAAAGCCTCATCAAATGTCTCGCGCGAAGAGAAGTCCGCAGCGACAACGGTCTCTGTGGCAATGCCCTGGCTGGCAGCCCAGACAACACCGGGCACGCCCTTTCGGCTGGACACAACTGCAACCACGTCGGCATCCAGGGGCTCGCTACGACAACGATTCACGATCGCCTGCATGTTGGTCCCCTGACCGGAAATCAGCACCACAAAGCGGCGGCGAACTGCAACAGACATAGCGATCTCAAAACAAATCCACCTGTGATTGTAAACTGTCGTACGTGGAAACCTCTAACCCCCAAATCTCACCTTCGATTTTGCCTAAGCTGCTCGAGCTGCCGCGTGGGCGTAGTAAAGAAGACGGCAAGTCATCAACCGCTCTGTCGATCGGCAACTTCGACGGGGTTCACCTCGGACACCAAAGCATGTTGCAACGCTTGCGCAAAGCCGCAGCAGAGCAGCAACTGCAATCGGCTGTGCTGACTTTTTCACCGCATCCACGCGAATACTTTGCAGAAATAGCCAGGCGTCCCGAGCTCACGCCCACTCACATCACTGGTATGCGCGACAAAGTTCAAACAATTTTGGGTTGCGGTATTGATCGAGTCTGGATCGCACGCTTCAATCGGCATCTCGCTGAAATGTCGGCCGTAGCATTCATTGAGGACTTGTTGATACGGAGACTGAATGTTCGCTGGCTATTGGTCGGTGAAGATTTTCGATTTGGCGCCAAGCGCGCTGGTGATATTGCGCTGCTGCGGGAGATCGGAGCCAAGCACGGAATATCCGTGCAGACCCACGCAGATATTGTTGACGCAAAGGGCCACAGAATTTCAAGCTCAGAAGTAAGGGCAGCACTCGCGCTTGGTGATTTGGTTCGCGCCAAAGCGCTGCTAGGTCGCCATTTCGCGCTGACTGGCCACGTCATTCATGGGCAGAAACTTGGCAGAACGCTCGGGTTTCCTACGATGAACATGCGAGTCACAGATCGTTGCGCCGCCCGCTCGGGTATTTATGTTGTTGCCGTGCACGGACTGAGCGAGAACCCACTGCCCGGCATTGCCAGCCTTGGCGTCAGGCCTACTGTGCTTGATAACGGTCAAATTCTGCTTGAAACGCACGTTCTAGATGCCAAGATGGACGTATACGGTAAACTTGTGAGAGTGGAATTCCTGCAACACGTGCGGGATGAAGAAAAGTTTCCCGATTTAACAACCTTGACCGCCGCCATGAATGCCGACAGGCAGCATGCGCGTGCCTATTTTTCGCTTCATGGACTATAAAAACACCCTCAATCTTACCGATACGCCTTTCCCGATGCGCGGCGACCTTCCTAAACGGGAGCCTGCGTGGGTTGAACAATGGCGAGAGAAAGGCGTCTATCAGGCAATACGTGAAGCGAGCAAAGACAGGCCCAAGTTTGTGCTGCATGACGGCCCACCCTATGCCAATGGAGACATTCATATTGGTCACGCCGTCAACAAGATTCTGAAAGACATCATCGTCAAAAGTCGCAACATGGCTGGCTTTGACGCCAACTACGTACCTGGCTGGGATTGCCACGGCATGCCGATTGAAATTCAGATTGAGAAAAAGTTCGGCAAGCATTTACCCGTAGCCGAAGTTCAATCAAAAGCTCGGGCCTATGCGCTCGAGCAGATCAGCCGTCAGAAGAAGGATTTTGCCCGGCTCGGCGTGATCGGCGATTGGGACCATCCTTACATGACGATGGCCTTTGGCAATGAAGCGGACGAGATTAGAGCCTTGGGTCGGATTCTGGAAAAAGGCTATGTTTTTCGAGGGCTAAAGCCAGTCAACTGGTGCTTTGACTGCGGATCTGCCTTAGCTGAGGCAGAGGTTGAGTATGCGGACCGCACAGATCCTGCGGTACATATTGCCTTCCCTTTCGCAGATCGGGAAAGTCTTGCCAAAGCATTTGGCCTGGCAGACGTCGGTGATGGGGCTTTAGTTATCTGGACAACAACGCCTTGGACGATTCCGTCTAACCAAGCCATCAACATCCATCCCGAATTTGAATATTCGTTGGTCAAGCTCGCTTCACCGCTGCCAACAGGCGAGTTGTTGCTGCTGGCAAAAGATCGCGTCGAAGCCTGCTTGCAAGAATGGGGGTTCGAAGGCGACACAATTGCAACCTGCAAAGGTGAAGCTTTAGCGCTGATTAATTTTCATCATCCACTCGCCAAATTTGACGCGGCCTATGACCGCTTGTCACCGATCTACCTGGGAGACTATGTGACCCTTGATACCGGTACTGGCGTCGTGCACTCCGCGCCTGCCTACGGTATCGAGGATTTCCTGTCTTGCAAAGCACATGGTGTGAAAGACAGCGACATGATTAGCCCTGTCATGGCTGATGGTAAATACGCTTCAACGCTGGCAGGATTTGGCGGTCTGAGCATCTGGGATGCCAACCCTAAAATCGTTGATGCCCTTGATTTAGCTGGCACCCTGATCAAACTGGAGCCGCATCGTCACAGTTATATGCATTGCTGGCGTCACAAGACACCAATTATCTATCGCGCTACCAGTCAATGGTTCGCTGGCATGGATGTCACACCCAAAGATGGCAGTCAAACACTACGCGAGACGGCACTTGCTGCAATTGAGGCAACTGCGTTTTATCCTGCCTGGGGTCGCGCACGTTTGCATGCCATGATTGCCAACCGGCCCGACTGGACATTGTCCAGACAACGGCAATGGGGCGTACCAATGGCATTTTTCATCCACCGCGAGACAGGTGCGTTGCATCCTGAAACGCCAAGACTGCTTGAAGAAGTCGCAAAACGCGTTGAACTTGGGGGTATTGAGGCCTGGCAGGCACTCGACCCCGCTGAACTGCTTGGTGACGAGGCTAATTTATATGAAAAGAATCGCGACACCCTTGACGTCTGGTTCGACTCTGGCACCACCCACGCGACAGTTTTAGGTAGCCCAGGTAATGGCAGCACTGGTTCACACGGCAAGAGCCTGAGTTGGCCAGCTGATCTATATCTGGAAGGCTCGGATCAACATCGTGGCTGGTTTCACTCGTCCTTACTGACCGGTAGCATGCTCAATGGGCGAGCACCATACAAAGCCTTGTTGACTCACGGCTTCGTCGTAGACGGTCAGGGTCGCAAGATGAGCAAGTCCGTTGGCAATGTGATCGCACCTCAAAAGGTATCCGACAGCCTCGGCGCAGAGATTTTGCGTTTATGGGTTGCAAGCACTGATTACTCGGGTGAACTGACGATCTCTGACGAGATTTTAAAAAGAGTCGTTGAAGGTTATCGCCGTATCCGCAACACCCTTCGCTTTCTGATGTCGAACCTCTCTGACTTCGATGCTGCGACTGACGTCGTCGGCGTTGACAAGCTGTTAGAAATAGATCGATACGCGATTAGCATGACAGCGACCATGCAAGCTGAGATCCTCGCTCATTACGAAGCTTACGATTTTCATCCAGCCATGTCTCGTCTGCAGACTTTCTGCTCTGAGGATCTTGGAGCATTTTATTTAGACGTGCTGAAAGATCGCCTATACACCTCTGCGCCTAAAAGCCTGGGCAGGCGGTCTGCTCAGACAGCTCTGCTCCACATCACTCAGGTTTTGCTGAAGTTGATGGCACCGATACTGTCGTTCACCGCTGAAGAGGCGTGGGGGATACTCTGCCTGTCAACATTAAGTCAGACGAGTGCTCAGGACAGAGTCACCATCTTCACCCACACCTACCACTCATTACCCTCAATCGAAAACGCAGAATTACTGCAAAGCCGTTGGGTGCGTCTGCGAGAAATTCGCGCACAAGTCACACGCAAGCTTGAGGATTTGCGCACTGCCGGCGGAATTGGCTCATCGCTACAAGGGGAGGTAAACATATCGGCTAGCGGCCCAGATCTTGATTTGCTTCAAAGCGTCGCCGATTCGTTGAAATTCATCTTAATTGTCTCGCGTGCGACGGTTAAGCAAGGGTCAGGTGAACTGCAGATCGATGTGGTCGCGAGTAGTCACACGAAATGCGAACGCTGCTGGCATCTCACCCCGGATGTTGGCGTTGATCCGGCCAGGCCAACGATCTGCAAACGCTGTGTTGATAATCTTGATGAGGGAGCGCACGGTTGATTGGCTGGCTGGCGCTATCGGGCGGATTGATTCTGCTTGACCAGTTGTCGAAACTCTATGTGGAAAGTTTGCTTCAGTTCGGTGAACGAATCAAAGTCCTGCCGATTTTCGACATTACCTTGCTATACAACAAAGGTGCAGCGTTCAGCTTTCTCGCTGATTTCGGTGGCTGGCAAAAATGGCTATTTATCGCTATCGGGATAGTCGCAATTGTTATCATCATCTGGCTGATGACGAGGCATAGAGAACAGAAACGCTTCATGTTAGCGCTAGCCTTAATTCTTTCAGGAGCAGTCGGCAATGTCATTGATCGCATCCTGCATGGCCATGTGATAGATTTCCTACTGTTTTATTGGCGAGACTGGTACTACCCCGCCTTTAATCTGGCAGATACTGCCATTTCATGTGGCGCAATTCTCCTGGTACTCGATGAAATCCTGCGAGGCTTTTATGCAAGATCTGCAAAATAAACGGATAGTGCTCGGTTTGACGGGTGGCATTGCTTGTTACAAGAGTGCGGATTTCGTCAGACGCCTGATTGAGCGTGGCGCAACCGTGGATGTCGTGATGACTGAGGCAGCCACACAATTCATAACGCCAGTAACGATGCAAGCCCTCTCTGGCAGACCTGTTTTTACCAGCGCATGGGATGCTCGTATCCCGAACAACATGGCGCACATTGACTTGAGTCGGGGTGCCGATGCAATCATCATCGCACCGACCTCGACAGACTTTATCGCCAAGCTTGCTCATGGGCATGCCGACGACCTGCTCGCAACCCTTTGCATCGCCCGCAAATGCCCTCTGCTAATCGCTCCAGCAATGAATCGCGAGATGTGGGCGGCACCGGCGACACAACGAAACGTGAAACAGTTACGCGAAGATGGCGTGGTCATTCTCGGACCCGGCTCTGGAGCACAAGCCTGCGGTGAAACGGGCGATGGGAGAATGCTTGAGCCGGATCAGTTACTGGCAGAAACTTTGTCTTTTTTTACTCCTAAACGGCTTGCTGGCAAACGGATTCTCATAACTGCAGGGCCCACGTCTGAGCCAATCGATCCCGTGCGTGTGCTGACCAATCGTTCCTCTGGCAAAACGGGCTATGCAATCGCGCTCGCTGCCAGACAAGCCGGCGCAGAGGTCACTTTGGTATCAGGTACCACTGCACTGCCCTGCCCTTACGGCGTGACTAGGATTCAAGTTCAAACCGCTCAGCAGATGTTTGATCAGGTCATGCTGGCCGCTCATGATAGTGACGTTTTTGTTAGCGTCGCGGCCGTGGCAGATTGGCGAGTGGTCAATGCTCAACCTAACAAAATCAAGAAGACTGGGCAAGCGAACGAAGCACCGTCACTTCAGTTCGAGGCTAATCCAGACATTCTCGCCACAGTAGCGGCTCTGCCCAATGGCCCATGGTGCGTTGGGTTTGCAGCAGAAACTGAAAACTTGTCGCAATACGCGCACGAGAAGCGGTTACGTAAAAACATACCCATGCTGATCGGCAACCTTGCTCAAGAGGTTATGGATACTGATCACACAACCGTCGCAATTTTTGACGATCAGGGTGAACACCCCTTACCTTCAGGTAATAAAGCCTACGTGGCAGACCTGATTGTTCAAGCAATAGCCGATAGGATCCCGACCGCTTGATGATTCAAAAAAATCGTATGAGCTGATTAAATCTTGGATACGCTCACACATCAAGCCGTGCAGTTAATTCAGGATCATCGCGAATGGGCAGCCTGGGTAGTTTTCCTTGTCACATTTGCTGAATCGGTCCTTTTATTGGGCATGCTCGTCCCTGGGACTACTCTCCTCCTGGTTTCTGGTGGCCTACTCGGTAGCGGCGTATTACCACTGTCACCAGTTCTTTTTGCTGGCGTCAGTGGTGCGATTTTGGGCGATGCCATCTCTTATTGGATCGGTCGCTGGTGGGGCTCACCGCTGCTGAGAATTAAGCTACTCAAGAAGCACCGCCGCACAGTCGCCAGAGCCCGATTGTTTTTCTTGCGCTATGGATTTGTATCAATTGTCGCGGGGCGATTTATGGGACCGATTCGCTGCACTATCCCTACCGTGGCGGGCGCCTTGGGTATGAGTCACTGGCGCTTTCAAATGGCTAATATTCTCTCCGCTGTGATTTGGGTTCCCGTGTTGTTAGCACCCGGGTATATGGCTGCTGAGGCGAGCGATGCCGTGTTACTTAACCTGACTCGGCCGCGCTAATATTTAACAAACGCACAAAAATGATAATCAACCAAGCAGGTTCATCGAATTAAGTGATGTCGGCGATATGAAAACAATTGACGTAAAAGTACTCGATTCCCGCATGCGCAACCAACTACCCGCCTATGCGACTCAGGGATCGGCAGGCCTTGATTTAAGGGCTTGTATCGACGAGCCCTTGCTCATTGAGCCGGGGGCTACCCATTTAATACCAACGGGCTTGGCTATTCATGTCGCGGATCCAGAATATGCAGCAGTCATTTTGCCGCGCTCAGGACTAGGCCATAAACACGGGATCGTGCTGGGCAATCTAGTAGGCTTGATTGACTCTGATTATCAAGGGCCTTTGATGGTCTCTGCCTGGAATCGAAGTCAGACCGCTTACACGTTACAGCCGCTCGAGCGGCTCGCACAGCTAGTCATCATCCCTGTTGTACAAGCGCAGTTCAACCTGGTCGATGACTTCACCAGCTCTGATCGCGGGACTGGTGGCTTTGGCAGTACGGGTACTGCCTAAGCAACAAACACAATTAAAGGCTACGACAGACGACTGACGCTGGCGCGGCTTTCGTCTTCAACACCGCTGCTATTAATTCACTGAGTTTAGCCACGTTTTGCTGTTGAGCGACAACCAGTTCGGACACGCCAGGATTAACATTTTGGCGAACTTGAGTAAAACAACTGAGTGTCTTGTCTGAACCAGCGAAACTGACTAACCAGACTGCGGTTATCTCTGCAAACTCACCAGCGAACATGTCAAAGGAATGAATAGCAAGACGCACTCGCGAGTAACGCTTGTCGTTCAACGCACGATTAAAGTTTTGTAGCGGCGGAAAGCCCAACTGCTGAGTCAAACCTTTGGTCACAGCACTTTGCAACTGCCCCTCCAAGGGCGAAGCCCAGCGATCATATTCAAGGACCATGACGTGACCGTCTCTGTCCTTGGCAACCAGGGATGTCTTATCAACGTCTGCCGGGACAACGATTTCGCCCAGAACATAAGGATCAACTGCATCCGGTAGATTCTTAACAGATTGCTCGGAAGTGACAGGAATGAGTGTGTAGTACTGTGGCGGCGCGGAGCCGCATCCGGCTAGTGCCAGCGCACTCATTAAACATAAAAATCTTAAGCTGAGTTTCATCGAGTCTTTTCTCCGAGCGTCTCGCGAGAGTAGTTTTTAATATTGTGACCACGTATCAATGAGTCGGGCTGTGCCTGCAAGGTTTCGGTCAGATTTCTGAACGAATTTAAACCTCTGGTCAACTCTTCGAGCATGATGGCGACGTTCTGTGGTAACTGACTGTCAGGCGCAACAAGACCATCGAAGTTTTCGAGCACTTTGGTAAGAGTCTTCAGTGTTCGGACCAGTTCAGGGGTCACACTCTTATCAACATTGCCAGTCAACTTGTTGAACTGCTTTAACGCAAGATTCAAATTGGCACCAATCTCTTCGTAAGGCAACTTATCGAGCTTAGCGACAATACTGCCAACCTGAGATTGCAATTGTTCGATACTGTCAGATGGACGGGTCGGCATCGCGAATGGCAGCACCGGCTTCACAGTCATTTTCTTGACATCGGGAAACATGGCCAATGTGATGTAGAGCTGCCCAGACAAGATATTACCCACCCTTAATTGTCCTCGCATACCAGCACTCACAAGCTCGGACATCGTCTTGGTCACATCCTCAACCGTACTTTTCTGCTCAAGAATACGTTCATATTCTTTGCCCAATCTTTCAAAATAAAGATTAGCTGTCACTACAGTTGTGAACGACGATGTGGCTTTATCAAATTCAATCTGGACATCTTCGACTTTACCTAAATCTACACCTCTAAAATCGATAGGTGCACCCTTTTCAAGACCTCTCGTTGATTGAGAAAATCGCATCACAATCGGGAAAATCAGGCCCTCGGGCAAACTTCTCGCCTCTTTGATGCCGGAGTAGAGCTTGAATGGTACGTTTTTATTTGCAGGCGCGCCCTCAATCGAACCGAAGTTTTCAAAAGCAAGTCCGCCTGCGAGAACAGACATCAGAGATTCAGTCGTTACCTCTACACCCTGCATGCCGACTGTAACGTCTACGCCACTCGCATTCCAGAAACGAGTTCTCGTGGTAACGAATTTATCATAGGGTGCATTGACAAATACTTTTACAAGCACTGCATCACCACTGCTATCGAGCGAATAATCGGTGACTAACCCTACTTGAATCCTCTTGTAATAAACCGGTGAACCAGGCTCCAAAGAGCCAAGATCTTTCGTTTTGATCGAAAATAAAGTGCCAGGCTGATCATTAAAAATAGGTGGAGGAATTTCCAGTCCAACAAACGTATTCAATGTTGGCCGTTCAGTCATCGGTGAGACGGCATCTGCGGCAATATACGATCCGCTCAGCAGAGTGTTTAGTCCTGAAATACCACCCACGCCAAAACGAGGCCTGACGACCCAGAATTTAGTTCCTTCCTGTGCAAATCCCTGCGCCCACTTTTGTAGCTCAACAATAACCAGAACTGAATCGCGCTCTTCCGTCAATTGAATTTGCTTCACAATCCCGATGTTGACGTCACGAAACCGTACGTGAGTTTTGCCGACTTCGAGCCCGGTTGCAGCACCAAACTTAATCGTGATCGTCGGTCCTCGTTTGTTGTAGGAGCTCCAGACGATGGAAATACCAATGATGAGGGCAACGATTGGAACAAGCCATATCCAAGCAAGATTGCGTTTTGATCGACGTGAAATGACGGGCTTAGGTAACCCTTTTTCTGAACTGCTGTGTGACTCCGGCATGCCGGTCCCCTTTATTTTAAAAAGCCTTTGTGTCCCGCTCGCCGCCACGCTAGCCTGGGATCAAATCCCATCGCGGCAAGCATAGTCAAGACCACGACTGATCCGAAAGCAGCTGCCCCGGCAGATGGCTGAACACTCATCAAAGAACCAAACTGCACCAAAGCACTCATCAGCAATACGACGAACACATCGAGCATCGACCATTGTCCAATAATCTCAACGAACACGTACAAGCGTGTTCGCTGCTCCAACTGATTGACATGGCCTTTTTGAGTTTGCCAGACGAGCAGAGCAAGAGCGGCAAGTTTGAATATGGGAACCACCATGCTGGCGATAAACACGACAGCGGCGACGTCCCACGAACCCATTTCACAGAGCTCGATAATACCGCCCATGATGGTATGAGCAGACTCACCAGTAACGCCACTGGTGCTCATAATGGGAAGCAAATTAGCTGGGATATACATCACAGCAGCTGCAGCAAGCAGTGCCCAGGTTCGGGACACCATTGCAGGAGAAGGCGGTTTGATCGGTCTTTGCTCGTCAAACGGCAAGCCAAGATCCACAATCATCAAAGAAATCTTATGGCTATCGAGCGTTCCGATCGCCGTGAGTAACACGGTGGAAAAAACAAGTGCATAAAGACCGAATTCAAGACTTAACGAAGCGAAATCAGCCATTTTGAAAGCAGAGACAAGAATCCCGGTCAATAAGACTGGGACCATACACCAACGGCGTAAGTGATCGACCATGGTCAATGCCAGATCAAGACGCTTGGGCAACTGCAAGAACGTCAGTGGAATAAAAATCCAGAGCAAGACCAACAGATGGAGAACTGGCAACAAGAATCCAACTGCAAAAGTCATGATTGCAACGGGTTCGTAGCCAGCTGACCACGTAATCCGTATTGCATCCAGGAACTTTGCGCTTTGCTCGAGCCCCTGAAAATCCAGGTTAGCTAGTGGGAATACATTGGCGAACACCAACCCGATCAATGCAGACAAACAGAGCGCTAACCACGAGTCGGGCCGAAAAACTGAATGCGTTTCGAGCACGGTTCCGCAACGCGAGCACCTCGCCCATTCGCCTGATCGAAGCTTCTTTCGTTCGTAGCGCGCACCACAACCGTGACAATGGAGATGCAACGCCATTCAATGCCTTTAGTGGACTAACTCTGTTTCCTGATCAGAACCAGTTGGCGTTTTTGACGCCTTAACGGGAACATCTCCGAAGGAGAGCAGCACTTTACCATCTTCATCCGCATCGATTGTGACAATTCCGCCATCGACCAGTTGACCAAACAGCAGTTCATCCGCCAAGGCTCGACGGATCGTGTCCTGAATAAGTCTTTGCATTGGTCGTGCGCCCATTAAGGGATCAAAGCCCGTCTTGGCAAGATGTTGCCGCAACGCATCTGTAAACGTGACTTCTACACGCTTGTCATGCAACTGATCCTCCAGTTGCATCAAGAACTTGTCCACCACTCGCAGAATGACCTCTTTTGACAAGGGCGCAAAATGCACGATTGAGTCAAGCCGGTTACGAAACTCGGGAGAGAAGAGGCGTTTGATATCAGCCATTTCATCACCAGTCGCTCGCGTGTTAGAGAAACCAATATTTGGTTTGCTCATTGCCTCTGCACCTGCGTTCGTTGTCATGATGATAATGACATTTCTAAAGTCTGATTTGCGACCGTTGTTATCCGTGAGTGTCCCATGATCCATCACCTGGAGCAGGATATTGAATACCTCAGGATGCGCTTTTTCGATTTCGTCCAGCAACAAGACACAATGCGGTTGCTTGTGTATCGCCTCAGTCAGCAAACCACCCTGATCAAAACCCACGTATCCCGGAGGCGCGCCGATCAGACGCGAGACGGTATGGCGCTCCATATACTCCGACATATCGAAGCGCAGCAATTCAATACCAAGGGTAAAAGCAAGCTGTTTTGCAACCTCTGTTTTACCAACGCCAGTTGGTCCAGACAGCAGAAAGGCGCCGATTGGCTTCTCAGGCCGACCCAACCCGGATCTGGCCATCTTGATCGCCGCTGACAAAGCATCGATAGCTGCATCCTGACCAAACACCACTGTCCGTAAATCCCGGTCCAGGGTTGCGAGTTTGCTACGATCATCACTAGAGACCGTCTGGGGGGGAATACGGGCAATCTTGGAGATAATCCCCTCGATTTCGACTTTACCGATTACCTTTTTCTGCTTGGATTTTGGCAATAAGCGTTGAGCGGCACCAGCCTCGTCAATGACATCGATCGCCTTGTCAGGCAAATGACGGTCATTGATATGCCGGGCGGATAGTTCAGCGGCAGCAGTCAAAGCGGCTGCAGAGTACTTGACACCATGATGGCTCTCAAACCGACCTTTTAGGCCTCGCAATATCTGAATGGTTTGCTCGACACTCGGTTCAGCAACATCAATCTTCTGGAAGCGCCGAGACAGCGCCGCGTCTTTTTCGAAGACACCTCGAAATTCGGTATAGGTCGTTGCCCCGATGCAGCGCAACTGTCCTGAAGATAGTGCGGGTTTTAGCAAGTTCGACGCGTCAAGTGTGCCACCAGAGGCAGAACCGGCACCGATCAAAGTGTGTATTTCGTCAATAAACAAAATAGCATTTGGGTTATTTTTTAGTTGCTTCAATACTGCTTTCAACCGTTGCTCGAAGTCCCCGCGGTACTTGGTACCCGCTAACAAAGAACCCATATCCAGCGAAAACACCTGAGCGTCTTGCAAAATCTCGGGTACTTCATGTTGAGTGATTCGGTAGGCCAAACCTTCAGCAATCGCCGTTTTACCTACACCCGCCTCGCCGACGAGTAACGGGTTGTTTTTCCGACGACGGCATAAAATCTGAATGACTCGCTCAACTTCGTGTTCGCGACCAATCAGCGGATCAATTCGACCTGCGATAGCAGCGGCATTGAGATCCTGCGCGTATTGATCAAGCGGTGACTGTTTGATATCGGCGGCCTCTTCGCCTATCGACTGAGGGTCTTTGGCAGAGGGGGATGACTCGGCGGCGGCTTGCTTACTGATACCGTGGGAAATATAGTTCACCACATCCAGACGGGATATGCCTTGCTGTTGCAGGTAATAAACCGCATGCGAATCTTTTTCACCAAAAATGGCAACAAGCACGTTCGCGCCAGTGACTGGCTTTTTCGAAGCGCCGCCAGCGGAGACGTGCATGATCGCACGTTGAATCACGCGTTGAAATCCAAGTGTTGGTTGTGTGTCTACCTCGGCGCCTGAGGGAATGACGGGGGTGTTGTCAGTCACGAACTTGCGCAGGTTCTGCCTAACGTCGTCCAAATTGCAGGAACACGCTTTCAAGACTTCGATTGCCGCGGCATTATCCAGCAGGGCAAGCAGTAAATGCTCAACCGTAATAAATTCATGCCGAGCAGAGCGGGCCTCTACAAACGCCATATGCAGGCTCACTTCAAGCTCTTGGGAAATCATGTTTCCTCCGTCCTTCTCGTCATAATTACTTTCACGATTTCATTCTATGCCTTTCGCGCAATAAAATGAGACTTGCACACACAATTTGTAATGTTTTAGACAAATTTACGCTGGATCGGCAGGTTCCATCACGCACTGTAAGGGGTGTTGTCGTGCCCTAGCATATTGAGAAACTTGACTAATTCGGGTTGCTGCGATGTCTTCCGGGTAGATGCCACAGACACCCTTTCCTTCGTGGTGAACCTGCAACATGATAAGTGTGGCCTGCTCTTCGGTTTTTGCAAAAAACTTCTGCAAAACATGCACCACAAACTCCATTGGCGTGTAATCGTCATTCAGCAATAGCACGTAATACATCGGCGGCGGCGCCGTGCGAGTAGTTTGCTTCTCTACGACTAAATCGGGAGGCAGATCAATTCGTGTGGCCATGTTTGATATAAGGGCAATCCATTACGTGCGAGAGGTCACAAAATTCTGATTTTTTGTTACAAACGGTTTACCTACAGTTTCATTGTAGTTTATCTAAATACGCGAAGAGGCAGTCGGTATGTCAGATGCAGATGCAGGTACAGGGGTCAAAGAAAGCGGGACTGTTAAATGGTTTAACGACGCCAAAGGGTTTGGCTTTGTTACACCCGATAACGGTGGCGAAGACTTGTTCGCACACTTTTCGGCTATCCAGATGAACGGTTTCAAAACGCTCAAAGAAGGCCAGAAAGTCTTGTTCGAAATCACGCAGGGCCCTAAAGGTAAGCAAGCAACAAACATCACAGCCGCTTAAACTGAAGGGGTTTATTCCCCTTTGCGCGAGGTTGTTATGTTTTTTGGAAGAAAATTGACCAAACTTGGTAGTTTGGGTCGGATGGGTGCGCTTGTCTTGTCTTTGTTATTAGCAGGCACACAATCAGCGACGGCACAAGTGTTGCCCGTCAAACGCCTAACCGCCGGCATGCACGTGATCACAGCCGAGATTGCGGCCAACGACGCAGCTAGAACGAAAGGCTTGATGTTCAGAGAGTCGCTCGAACCAAATCACGGCATGCTGTTTGTGTTTGAGCAAGCCAACGTGCAATGTTTCTGGATGAAAAATACAAAAATCCCGCTATCCATTGCTTTTATCAAAGCGAATGGGATCATCACCAATATTGCCGATATGGCACCGATGACTGAAAATTCGCATTGCTCGACTGAGCCAGTACTGTACACGCTCGAAATGGAGGAAGGCTGGTTTGCCAAACACGGTATCTCAGCCGGCAAATCAATAGGTGGGCTTTAAATCTTGCACTAAATTAATTGGCCCGGAATGACCGGGCCAATTTTTATCGATTGCGTCGGCAAGATAACGGCCTGGACAGCCGCCGATTCGCCCCGTTTAAACTGGGCGAAACTCACTTAGCCCAGATTCTGGGCAGCAAATGACCAATTTACCAAAGACCAGAAACTTTCGAGGTACTTTGGACGAGCGTTGCGGTAATCGATGTAATAGGCATGCTCCCAGACATCACAGGTCAGCAAGGCAACATCAGTAGTCGTGAGCGGTGTGCCAGCATTGCTGGTATTGACGATATCAAGTGAGCCGTCTGCTTTCTTGACAAGCCAGGTCCAGCCTGAACCGAAGTTGCCAGCAGCAGACTTGTTGAAAGCCTCTTTGAACGCTGCAACAGAGCCCCATTTAGCGGTAATAGCATCGGCCAATTTGCCTGTCGGCTCGCCGCCACCATTTGGGGAAAGGCTGTTCCAGTAAAAAGTGTGGTTCCAGATTTGGGCTGCGTTGTTGAACACGCCGCCTGAAGATTTTTTGACAATTTCTTCAAGCGAGGCTGCTTCGAATTCTGTACCAGGAATCAGATTGTTCAGGTTAGTCACGTAGATCTGATGGTGCTTACCGTAGTGAAACTCAAGTGTTTCTTTTGAAATCGTGGGTGCCAGTGCATCCATCGCATAAGGTAGTGGGGGGAGCGTGTGAGCCATCGCAGCAAAATCCTAGAGAGGTTTAAGACAAAACAAAAGGCACTTAAAGAAGTCTATTGTATCGGACGAATCGCGTTTGTGTTCAAGTCGAAACCTTAACTTCAAAGCCACCATCACCTACCAGTACGGAGAGCTGCTGGCCAGCCGAGATCGAGGTTTTCGAGCGAACTACAGTACCACTCGAATCAAACACAATAGCGTAACCACGAGCGAGCGTGTGATCAGGGCTTAACGCTCTGATTTGGGCATTTGCAGCCTCTAGTCGCGCACGCAGCTTCATGAGTCGTTGCAGGCCCGCCGATGTGAGTGTTTCAAACGCCCGGTCGACCTGAAGCGTTTTTGCCTCGACGCTCGGCCGAGCATGGATCATCGCACGCCTCGCTGTATCGAAGCGAACCTTTGCGGAATACTGTTTTTTTTCACTTGCCGCAATCAGGCGTTGTGTCAGTGATTTGATTCGCTCTGCTTGAAGTTGCAGTTTCTGTGCTGGCGAGACAAGGCCCGCCCGCGCTCGATCAAGTCGCTGCCAGAGCCTCTCTGCCAGGCGCTGATGCGTCCGAGAGATGGCTCGGCTTGCCTCGCTAACTCTTGCCAATAGCTCGTCCCGGGTTTCGCAGACAAGCTCTGCTGCAGCCGTTGGCGTGGGCGCTCGCACGTCAGCAACAAAATCTGCAATCGTGAAATCAGTTTCATGTCCCACCCCTGTTACCACTGGGATAACACTGGCAGCGATATCTCGCGCCAAGGCCTCATCATTAAAAGCCCACAGATCCTCGATACTGCCTCCACCTCTGACCAACAAAAGCGTATCCACCTCAGCTCGGTCGCAGGCAGTCGCCAAGGCCTGACGCAGTTGCAGCGGCGCGTCACTACCTTGAACCAAGGCGGGATAGATAATGACTGGCACGTGCGGTGCCCTCCGCTTAAGGGCTGTCAGCACATCCTGCAATGCAGCAGCGGACAAAGAAGTGATAATCCCGATCGCGCGCGGGCGTCCTATCAATCTGCGCTTGTACGCCGGCTCAAACAGGCCTTCTTTTTGTAACCGTTCTTTTAGCGCTAGGAAGGCCTCAAACAAACTTCCCTGCCCCGCTTTGCGCATTTGTTCCACTTGCAACTGAAACTCGCCCTTAGCCTCGTATAAGGTCGGTCTGCACCTCACTTCGACTGCGTCCCCGGCTCTTGGCATGAAACCCGTCGCAATCGCTCGTGTCCGGAACATAACGCCCCTGACGGAGGCGACGTTGTCCTTTAGCGTGAAATACCAGTGACCTGATGCGGCGGGCGTGAAATTCGAAATCTCGCCAGCAACCCACACATTGTCGAAGTCAGTTTCAAGTATTTCGCGCACCACTTTATTTAGTCTTGAAACTGTCATAATTTGTGGCGTTAATTCACGCCCGTTTACTTGACTTCCAATTGTCATAAGCGTTCCAGAGCTAAATATGTCCACAGAGCTTGCCAAATGACGGTAAGTCATTCAGCCACATCATATTTTTTCCCTGATTTACAAATACTCATCATCAAAAAAAATTAAGTCGTTGATATATATAATAAATTTAGAAATATTACGTAATTGTGTATTTTTTGATCAGCCTCGTCAAAAGCCACAAATATCCACGTTTGCGGGGGATACACACAGAATTATCCACAGCTTCTGTGGATAATCCTTGATCAAGAACAACACTTGCCAGATTGATACTCTCGCCCTTACGATAGCGGTCGGCTAAACGCCATTTCACCACGTCGAGGTTCGCTTTGCAGTCTATTGTTTCACAGGCAGGTTGGCCTATCTGGTTTTTGATAATCCTCTCAGTAGCGATGGTCGCTATTAGCATTGAGAGATTTCTGAGCCTACGCACCCAACGAATCGTCCCCTCGTCACTTGCAGCCACGATGTTGCAGACCTTGCGTACAAGTAACGATCATGCGGCTACGCTCTCGAAAATTGCTGCCGCATCGCCTTTGGGGGCAGTATTGGTCGAAACCTACAAAAGAAGTGATCTCCCACCATCGCAGCGCCGACTGGCCATTGAAGATGTCGGTCGCGTACAAGCTCACCACCTCAACCGCTACCTGCCCTTGCTGAGCCTGATAGCGAGCATCGCACCGCTGATGGGGCTGTTTGGTACAGTCGTCGGCATGATTGAAATATTTGGATCTTATCGTCCTGATGGAACCGATCCAACACAACTGGCTCGAGGTATCTCCACGGCCTTGTACAACACGGGATTCGGGATTGTGATCGCAGTACCTGCAATGATGGCACATCGCTACTTCAAATCGAGAGTTGCCAGCTTGCTGATTCAGATGGAACAGGCCTCGCGTCAACTCAATGATGCCATTTCAAGTGGGTCGCGAGGCTGAAGCGATGCGATTTACGTCAGAGCATGAGACAGACGGTCCGGATATCAATCTGATTCCACTCATCGATATTTTGCTGGTCATGCTGATTTTTCTGGCTGCTACGACCACATTCGCGCCGCATGTTGCGCTGAAAGTCTCGCTGCCCAAAGCCAGCACGACCGAAAAAGTGCCCCAGGAGCTCATTCTAGCCATCAACCAGAGCGGCCAGTTCGCGTTGCAGGGCGAACTCCTGGTAGGCGGCTTGTTAGAAGAGATCGCGGCGGCATTGAAGCTAGCGAGTCCCAAACCCGAGGAATCCACACTTGTCATCTACGCTGATGCCATGACACCGCATCAGTACGTCGTGACTGCAATGCAAGCCGCGAGGCGCGCAGGAATTGGGCACGTCAACTTCGCGACGCAGGCGCGCGATTGAAGTTCGTGGGGCTGACAGCGTCACTCCATTCGTTCGTGCACCGGCTTTGGCTTACCCGTAATGTAGTTACCCGTGCTTTAGTCCCACTGGCTGTGCTGGTTGAGGCCTTGCTCTTCATCAGACGCTGGTATTACGAAAATATTCACGCCTCAAGCTTTAAAAGCGCATTGCCGGTTCTTGTTGTCGGCAATCTCTACGCTGGCGGTACCGGTAAAACACCCGCAACCATAGGGCTGGTTAAACTTTTACAGGCTAAAGGCTGGCATCCCGGTGTGATCAGTCGCGGTTATGGCGCTCAGCCAGCGCGGGAGCCCCAGTGCGGTGCCGGCGCTCTTAGTTCAGACATTTTTGGTGACGAGCCTGCTTTGATCGCTCGTATGGCTCAGGTGCCCGTTTGTATTGCTCGCAAACGGGAAACCGCCGCTCTCAAGCTACTCGCTACGTATCCCGACATTGACGTCATCATCTGCGATGATGGCTTGCAACATCTGGCACTCGGCCGTGATCTGGAAGTCATTGTGCAAGATCACAGAGGGGTTGGAAACGGCTGGGTACAACCCGCTGGACCGTTACGCGAAGGGGTTCACCGCTTGATGGCTGCTGACGTCGTCATCACCAACCACCGAGGTAGCAAACAGAGCGAAGAAGACCAGACACCGCCGACTCCATCCACAAACCGCCACTTGGCCATGTATCAAGACCTGCTAGGGATACGGCATGTAGCGACACAAGAGCTACTCACGCTCGATACGTTTTTGGCTCGACACACTCAGACCAGAATATGTGCGGCCGCTGCCATTGGTGAGCCAGCGCAGTTTTTTAAAGGACTTCGGCAACTTGGCCTCACACTCACCAAAACTGTCGCACTAACCGATCATCGAGCGCTTGATCCCGGGTTTTTAGCCTCAATCGACTGCCCAATTATTCTCATCACCGCAAAAGATGCAATCAAGTGCGACCCAAAGCTTGATCAGCGACTCTGGTCAGTCGAGGTCGACACCCGCTTTGAAGATCAAACTTTTGGCGATTGGCTCGACAGCAAGTTGACTCAAATTCAGCGCAACAAAAAAAGCTTGGGATTACAATAGGATTTATGGATACTCGCCTGTTTGACATTCTTGTTTGCTCAATTTGCAAAGGTCGCCTGAGTCTGAATCGATCTCTGGGGCAACTTATCTGCAAAGCAGATCGACTTGCCTACCCAATACGAGACGGGATTCCCATCATGCTAGAAAACGAGGCTAAAAAGCTCGATAACACGGTCGAACTGGACGAGACCGAAGCAACCTGAGATGGTCACTCCGTTCAGTGTCATTATCCCCGCACGACATGCTTCGACTAGACTTCCAGGCAAAATGCTGGCGGATCTGGCGGGCGTGCCGATGGTTGTGCGAGTGGCACAGCGCGCCTTGTTATCGAATGCACGACAGGTAGTCATTGCGACTGACCACCCGGATATCGCTGCAGCAGCGGCAAGCTTCGGCATCAAAGCGTTGCTAACCTCGACAACACACCTGACCGGCACAGACAGGCTCGCACAAGCTGCAGAGGCTCTCGGTTTAGCCGATCAGGATATTGTTGTGAATGTGCAGGGTGACGAGCCCTTGGTCGAGCCAGACATGATCAATGCTGTCGCCCAATGCCTGGCCGACAACCCTGATGCGCACATTGCGACCTGTGCCGCGCTCATCCACGATGCAGAAGCACTGTTTAATCCCAACGTCGTCAAGGTTGTTTGTAACGCCAGGCAGCATGCACTTTATTTTTCGCGCGCACCTATCCCTTGGCATCGTGATGCGCTTGCCGATGGGGCAAGAGTGTTGGCACCTGCTCTGCCGGCGCTCCATCATATTGGGATGTACGCCTACCGCAGCGTGTTTCTGAGGCTTTTTCCAACACTTGCACCAGGCGTTCTGGAGACTGTTGAGTCGCTCGAACAGCTCAGGGCGCTCGAAAATGGCTATCAGATAGCTGTCAAAATATTGCCAACACGACCATTTGCAGGTGTGGATACGGCAGAAGACCTCGCTCGTGTACGGGCGATACTCGAGCGCTCGCAGTAAGTTTTACTAAGTATGCGAAGCAAGTGCCGTTTTGTTGCGGCATAATGCCGGTATTAATCAATATAAGAATCGGGAGTTTTCATGCGCCTCATCCTGCTCGGACCACCTGGTGCCGGTAAAGGTACACAAGCCGCATTCATTACGCAAAAGTTCGGCATACCGCAGATTTCTACGGGCGATATGCTCCGTGCAGCAGTAAAAGCTGGCACACCTCTCGGAATGCAAGCGAAGAAAATCATGGATAGCGGCGCCTTAGTGTCTGACGACCTGATCATTGGCTTGGTTAAAGATCGCTTGCAGCAAGCTGATTGCGCAAAAGGGTATCTGTTTGACGGCTTCCCACGCACTATTCCTCAAGCTGATGCGCTCAAACACGCAGATGTGGCGCTGGATTTTGTCGTCGAAATCGCCGTGCCAGAGCAAGATATCGTCGAGCGCATCAGCGGGCGACGCTCTCATGTAGCGAGCGGACGAACTTATCACCTGAAGTTCAATCCACCTAAAGTAGACGGTTTGGATGACATCACTGGTGAGCCTCTTGTTCAGCGGGAAGACGATAAAGAAGAAACCGTCAAACATAGACTGGCTGTTTATCGCGACCAGACACGGCCGCTGGTGGATTACTACTCAAGCTGGGCGGCGACTGATGCTGCCAAGGCACCACGCTATCGAAAGGTCGAAGGCCTGGGATCAGTTGAAGAAATAAAAGCTCGAATTTTTGACGCTTTAGTTTGAAGCAACGCGTTCTTAGACCATGAGCCTGTTGCGAGCGACCGCGCTTGTCAGCGGTTTCACCTTGTTATCGAGAATCGCAGGCCTCGGTCGGGACGTCATTATTGCTCGAGCATTTGGTGCGGGGCCTTTGACAGACGCTTTCTGGGTGGCTTTTCGCATCCCTAACCTGCTCAGACGGCTCTTCGCGGAAGGTGCCTTCTCCCAAGCTTTTATTCCAATTTTGGGGGAGGCCAAAAGCAAACACGATGAACAGCAAATAAAAATATTGTTGGATCGTGTTGCGCTAGCACTGTTTAGTGTCTTGTTGCTTGTCACCCTGATAGGTGTCATTGCTGCGCCCATCCTGCTAAGTCTGATGGCCAGTGGGCTTACCGCACCAGGTCGGGAAGCGACCTTCAGTGCAGCTGTCACGATGACACGCATCATGTTCCCCTATATCCTATGCATGTCCATGGTAGCCCTGGCTTCAGGCGTTCTCAACACGTGGCGCAAATTTGCTATCCCGGCTTTTACGCCAGTTTTACTCAATTTATCCATGATTGGCGCCGCTTTTGGCTTATCGCCCTATCTCGCTCAACCGATTTACGCCTTGGCAATTGGCGTGATGATCGGAGGAGTATTGCAATTGACGATACAGTGGGTCGCGCTAAGCAAGATTGGTTTGCGCCCTCGCCTGAGGATCAACCTCAAGGATGCCCTCAGCGACCACACGGTTAAACGAATCATGCGGCAGATGCTGCCCGCAATAGTCGGGGTCTCTGTGGCGCAGATATCCCTTTTGATCAACATGAATATTGCTACATGGCTGAGGCCGGGCAGTGTGACCTGGCTTTCATTCGGCGATCGCTTGATGGAGTTCCCCACCGCAATGATTGGCGTCGCTTTAGGCACCGTGCTGCTGCCGTCGCTGTCAAAAGCAAGCGCGGATATGTCGAATAGCAACTACAGCAATCTCCTGGACTGGGGCTTGAAGCTCGTCCTCATGCTTGGGCTACCCGCTGCAGTGACGATGATGTTGATCCCGCGTGCCTTAGTTTCAGTGCTATTTCACTACGGCGCTTATCACGCAGCTGACGTCGAGCAGACTGAAATTGCGGTCATCGCATACTCGGTAGGTTTGATTGGGCTGCTCGCTGTCAAAGTTTTGGCGCCAGGATACTATGCCCAACAAAACATTCGTACCCCGGTAAAGATCGCAATCTACGTTTTGGTTGCGACTCAGGCGATGAATCTGATTTTTGTTCCTCTCTTTGCTCACGCTGGGCTGGCGCTGTCTATCAGTGTGGCGGCCACTCTCAACGCAATCGCACTGCTCGTTGGTTTGATGCGCAAACAGGTCTACCGGCCACGAAAGGGGTGGTTGATCTTTACGGCAAGGGTCTTGATAGCGCTCTTGGCCATGGGCGGCTGTTTGCACCTAATGTCATCACAGCTAGACTGGTTTAGCCTGCAAGCGGCACCCCTTACGCGGATCGGTATGCTGGCATTCATTCTGGCAATTGCTGGCTTCGTGTATTTAGGGGTTCTCTGGTTGGTCGGCATAAAAGTGCAAGATTTCAAACGCACACCGAGCAACTAGACACGAAGGGTTTTATGAAGTGGCAAGGCGTGATCTGTTGGAAAACTGCAGAATTCACGCCCGAACGTCGCGAAACAGAGTCAAAACCCGAATAATGGTTTGCAATTCATGGGCTTAATGCTATAGTAGAGGGCTTCACAGGGTAACCCCCTGCCAACCTAACTAACAGTAAGAAATCGCAATCTCATGGCAAATACCGCCCAAGCCCGTAAACGCGCCCGCCAATCGGTAGCGCTGAACAAGCACAATTCAAGTCTGCGCTCGATGCTGCGTACGTCGATCAAACGTGTACGTGAAGCCATCGAAGCTGGTGACAAAGCTGCCGCCAATCTGGTTTTGCAAAAAACGACAAGTATCATTGATCGCGTTGCTGATAAAAATATCATTCATAAAAATAAAGCTGCTCGTCACAAGAGCCGACTGTCAGCCGCAATCAAATCGCTGGCCTAACTGATCAACGTGGGCCCGCTGGCAACTTTCTGCCACTGGGTCGTAATTGGATGTAAAGTAGTGCGCTGGTCCAACCCAACGCACAAAAACATACATCCAATATGAGCAAACCTCGCATACTTCAAATCGGCTCTCTCTCTGGTTCACCAGTCGCAAATGCTGCGGTAGAAGAGAAGTACGACGTATTACCACTCTGGAAATCTCCCGATCAAGCCGCTTACCTCCGTGAGCACGCTCAAGATATTGAGATCGCAGTCACATCCGCTGTCACCGGCATCTCGGCAGATATCATTAATGCGTTACCTAATTTAAAAGCCATCTGTAGCTGGGGCGTCGGTTATGACACTCTCGATATTGATGCAGCACACGCAAGAAACATTCAAGTAAGCAACACTCCAGAGGTCCTCGATGACTGCGTTGCAGATATCGCCTGGGGTCTGTTACTTGCTTGTCCCAGGCAAATTGCCTTGGGCGATCGCTTCGTAAGAGCCAACCACTGGGAAAACAAAACAGCCAGCCTACCTCTGGGTATGCGTGTTAGCGGAAAAAAACTCGGTATCGTCGGCCTCGGCAACATCGGTTTAGCCATCGCTAAACGCGGTCTTGGTTTCGATATGCAAATTGCTTATCACAACCGGCGTCAGCGCGATGACGTTGGCTACGAGTACTTTGACTCACTGATCGAGTTAGCAAAATGGAGTGATTTCCTGATGATTGCAACAGTTGGCGGGGCTAGCACGCGCCATCTGATCAACGAAGAGGTCATGCGAGCCTTGGGACCTCAATCGATGTTAATCAATATCGCCCGTGGTTCAGTCATCGACGAACAAGCCTTAGTCAAAGTGCTGGCTGAAGGCGCACTTGGTGGTGCTGCACTTGATGTTTTTGACAAAGAACCCAAAGTGCCTGACGCCTTAAAAACGATGGACAACGTCGTTTTACTGCCCCATATTGCCAGCGCGACCGTTGAAACGCGACAAGCAATGCTCGACCTGGTCCTTGAGAACATCGACACTTTTCTTAAAACAGGGAAAGTCGTTACACCCGTTTAAGAAAAAACCAATCTAGTGAGATTGTGGATGCGGGCCAAAACTTGTTTTGAGCCCGTTGTCCTTTGCAAAATCGTGAACGAATTTCCAGGCAAGAGGCTCAAGTTCCCGAAGACGCTCATCAACAATCACGGCTTTGACCCCGTCCAGCGTGGTTGGTGTCACATACGGTGAGTAGCTAATGTGATTTTTAGTGAAATTTGCAGGTCGATAAGGGGCAAGTACCCCCGCCAGTCGTTCTGCCCAATCACTAGGTCTGAACGTGGCACCTGATTCTGTCACACCGTATAAAACGAAAAACTGCACTTCTGTTGTCATGCACAACCCGTCTGGTCGCATTCAGGCAACGTGTTTAACAATAAACACGACGCTGCTGCCTGAATTGTATATGATTGAAGTTTTCCCTTCGCGCGCCTTAACACGCGCTTGCGGATTAGCACCGGAGTCTAGGCATGGTCGATAGTAGCCCCTCAACAAAACCCTTGAAGCACTTTCTTCAGTTTGCAGATTTGAGCGCAGCTGAACTGGGCTATGTGCTGGATCGTGCTCGAATCATAAAGGGCAAATTCAAACGCTATGAGCCGCATCAACCGTTGCACGATCGCACGCTCGCGATGGTCTTTGAAAAAGCCAGCACCCGCACACGCGTCTCCTTTGAAGCTGGTATGTATCAAATGGGGGGATCAGTCATCCACTTAACGACCACGGATTCACAGCTCGGTCGCTCAGAACCTATTGAAGACACCGCACGGATTGTGTCGCGCATGGTCGATTTGGTCATGATCAGGACATTCGAACAAACTCGCATCGAACGCTTCGCTGAATACTCTCGCGTACCGGTTATTAATGGATTAACGAACGAATTCCATCCCTGCCAGGTACTTGCTGATATTTTTACGTTTATTGAACACCGGAACAGCATTGCTGGCAAAGTCGTCGCTTGGGTCGGTGATGCAAACAATATGGCCTACACGTGGATACAAGCCGCTCAAATGCTCGGTTTTACGCTACACGTGAGTGCTCCCACAGGCTACAAACTAGACCCGAACCGCATTGCTGGTGTCGGCCCTGAGGTTTTAAAAGAGTTTGCAGATCCGATGCAGGCCTGCGAAGGCGCCCACCTGGTTACCACCGATGTCTGGACCAGTATGGGGTACGAAGCAGAGAACGAAGACCGCCGCAAAGCTTTCGCGGACTGGTGCGTTGATCAGGAAATGATGGCGGCTGCTTCACCCGATGCTCTCTTCATGCACTGCCTGCCAGCACACAGAGGCGAGGAAGTCACTGCAGAGGTGATTGATGGCCCTCAAAGTGTGGTTTGGGACGAGGGAGAGAACCGGTTGCATGTGCAAAAAGCCCTGATGGAGTTCCTGCTGCTCGGACATTTGAGCTAGCGGAACGACGCTCCCTGCTTGGGGTTAAAATCATACGTTGGCATCTATACAGAGTTACTCATGAGCGATATCAAAAAAGTAGTCTTGGCCTACTCAGGCGGCTTGGATACATCCGTCATTCTTAAATGGTTGCAAGATACCTATCACTGCGAAGTCGTGACTTTTACGGCCGACATTGGACAGGGCGAAGAGCTTGAACCCGCTCGCGCAAAAGCTATCAAATTTGGCATTAAGCCTGAACAAATTTTCATTGACGATTTACGGGAAGAGTTCGTTCGGGATTTTGTTTTCCCGATGTTCCGTTGCAACGCCGTATACGAGGGTGAATACCTGCTAGGCACCTCCATCGCCCGCCCCTTGATCGCCAAGAGACAAATTGAGATCGCTCGGCAGGTAGGTGCTCAGGCGGTCTCTCACGGTGCGACCGGCAAAGGCAATGATCAGGTCCGTTTTGAGCTTGGCTATTATGCGCTTGAGCCCGGGATCAAAGTGATTGCGCCGTGGCGCGAGTGGGATCTGGTTTCGCGTGAGAAGCTGCTTGCCTACGCAGAAGCCGCTGGTATCTCGATCGACATGAAGCATAAAAATGGTGGTGCGCCCTATTCGATGGACGCTAACCTGCTGCACATCAGTTTTGAAGGCCGTCACCTCGAAGATCCTAAGGCAGAGGCTGAAGAGACGATGTGGCGCTGGACGGTCTCGCCTGAAGCGGCTCCCGATCAGGCAGAATATCTTGACATGGAGTTCGAGAATGGTGATCCAGTCGCACTGAATGGCGTGCGCTTGTCACCTGCACAATTGTTAACCAAACTCAATGAGCTAGGCGGCAAACACGGTATCGGTCGACTTGATCTAGTTGAAAATCGTTACGTTGGCATGAAGTCGCGCGGCTGTTATGAAACCCCAGGCGGTACCATTTTGCTCAAAGGCCATCGTGCCATTGAATCAATCACACTGGATCGCGAAGTCGCTCATCTGAAAGATGATTTGATGCCACGCTACGCTTCCTTGATCTATAACGGTTACTGGTGGTCACCAGAGCGTCGTGCAATACAGGCGCTGATTGATACAACACAACAACAAGTAAACGGCTGGGTTCGCCTGAAGCTTTATAAAGGCAACGTGTATACCGTCGCTCGTGACTCGAAAGACACACTGTTCGATCAAACGATCGCAACGTTTGACGATGATGGTGGCGCTTATAACCAGGCTGATGCTGCCGGCTTCATCAAGTTGAACGCGTTGCGTATGCGGATTGAAGCCAAGGCTGGTCGTAAGTAAATTAATTAATTAATTAATTAGTAAATTTTGCTATGAAAAAAACCGTGTTGACTAATAATCAACACGGTTTTTTTCTGAGCCAGACCTAGATTTCTATCTGCGTGCCCATTTCTACTACCCTGTTGGGCGGGATCCTGAAGAAGCGGGTGCTGCGCGTAGCGTTACGCATCATGAGCGAGAACAGGCGATTGCGCACTGAAATAAGTGAGAATTTCTTGATAACCACTAGAGTTTCACGCGACAGGAAGTAAGACGTGCGCATGGGTTCGAGATTAACCTCTGTGTGCAATTGCCCAAGCTGCTCAAGCGCATGCGGGACATCAGGCTCTTCTTTAAAGCCATAGGTAACAGTGGCTTCCCAGCTGCTGGCACTGAGTGCGTTGAAATTGAATTTACTCTCGGGCTGAACAAACGGTGTATCCGCTACTTTGATGTGCACAAATAAATTCTGCTGGTGCAGCACTTTATTGTGTTTCAGATTATGCAAGAAAGCGGGAGGCACAACCCCTATCGCTTCAGACAAAAACACCGCAGTCCCATCTACACGGGCTGGCGGATGATTTTCGAGCATAGCCATAAAATCACCGAGCGGCTGGCGGTCGCGCAACTGGATTTCTGCCAACAAGGCTCGGCCATTGCGCCAGGTCATCATAAAGCAGAAGATCACCACACCCACCAGTAGAGGTAACCAGCCACCCTCGATAAACTTGAGCGAGTTGGATGTAAAGAGCAAGGCATCCACCGCAATTAGCACCGACAGGCAAGAGAACATCAGGATTTTCTTCAGACGGGAAATATTACGCAACAGGACTTCAAACGCCAGGATAGTTGTGACAAGCATCGTGCCAGTAACGGCCAAGCCATAGGCGTTGGCAAGGTTATCTGACTTCTGAAAAATCAATACGAGAGCAATGACTGCCAGGCAAAGGAACCAATTGACCCGTGGCAAATAGATTTGGCCTTCTTCGCGCTCGGAGGTATGTTGGACATCCATACGAGGCCAGAATCCAAGCTGGACAGCTTGCCGAGTGACCGAAAATGCGCCAGAAATGACGGCCTGCGAAGCGATCACCGTTGCAATACTCGCAAATATCACGAGCGGAATCAAACCAGCGGCGGGCGCCATGAGATAAAAAGGATTTTCAATCGCAGCGGGGTTGCGTAGTAACAGTGCGCCCTGCCCGAAGTAGCAAAGTGTTAACGCGGGTAACACAAGGGCAAACCAAGCCTTGCGGATCGCTCCGCGACCGAAGTGACCCATATCTGCATACAGGGCCTCGGCGCCAGTCAACGCCAGCACTACCGAACCCAACAGAACAAACGTGCGATACGGCGCCGCGTGAATAATATTGAAGGCGTAAACAGGATTTAACGCTTTCAATATCTCTGGAGTTTGAGCAATTTGCCAGATCCCCATCGCGCCGAGTACCAGAAACCAGATGACCATCACAGGGCCAAATAATTTGCCGACTACTGCGGTGCCACGCGACTGAATCACGAATAATGCAATGATGATCACCAGACAAATCGGGATCACCCATTGCTCAAAACTGTGAGAGATCAAACTGATCCCTTCAACCGCGGACAGCACAGAGATCGCTGGAGTAATCATGCTGTCGCCATAGAACAGCGCAGTGCCAAAGGTACCAAGCGCAATCAGCAAAGCCTTCTGCCAAGCGGGGCGCCCTCTGACTGCGAGCCCCATGAGGGCCATCGTTCCGCCCTCGCCTTTATTATCGGCTCGTAAAATAAATAAAACATATTTGATTGAAACGACAACCATCAGCATCCAGAACAGCAAAGACAAGGTGCCAAACACCTGTTCTTGCGAGAAATGTTCATAGCCTTCCAGACACTGCTTCAGGGTGTATAGCGGACTGGTACCAATATCGCCGTAAACGACACCGATTGCGCCGACTATCAGCGCCGAAGCCGGCGTCGACGCACCGGCATTGCCTGAGGAAGATTTATCGGATGACATTAATTTTTACCAACCTGTTTAATTGCGCCCCAATGCGTGGCCCGGGGAACACCACTGTCAATCGCGTCCCGGCAAACTGCGGTCGACTGACGATATTCCACCAAGCACCGTGCGCGCGGGCGATTTCGCGCACGATTGCTAACCCTAAACCAGAGCCCTCACTGGTCGCGTCAGGCGACCGGTAAAAAGCTTCGAAGACCCGGCCCTGCTCTTGCGGGCTCACACCACAACCATCATCTTCTACCGCGAGAGTCGGTGGAGTCTCTGTTATGTGCAAACGCACATAACTGGCACCCGAAGCATACCGCAAAGCATTATCGATCAGGTTACCGAGAAGTTCATTCAATAAAACGGGATCTCCATCTATCCATAATGGTTGCTCTGGTGCGTCAATCAGTAAATTAATCTTGCTATCTTTAGCTTTATGCCACCACTGCGAACCGGCACTGCGCAGCCATTCGCAGAGATCTAACCTCAAAAAGTGATCCTGAGGACCGGCTTGAGCATCGACGCGAGCAAGGACTAGTAATTGTTGCCCTAGCCGAATCATTCGGTCGCTGACCGATTTAATCCGCTCTGCACGCTCTCTGATATCGGGCTCCAGTTCTCTTGCCAGCATCAGTTCGGACTCAAGCCTCAGACCTGCAAGCGGAGTTCTCAGTTGATGTGCCGCATTGCCGATAAATCGTTTTTGAGCCGCAATCGACTCGTCTAATCGGTCGAGCAGGTCGTTAGTGTGACGAATCAGAGGCCCGAGCTCGCTCGGTAAGCTTTCAACTTTCAAACGGCTTAAATCTTCAGCAGAGCGCAAAGCCATCTGAGCGGCTATCTGATTTACCGCTTGTAATCCGGACCTAACGCCTCTCAGTATTACCCAAGCTAGAGAAGTCAGCAACGCCAGTTGCCCTGCCAGCATTAACCAGAAAAGATCCTGTAAAGCCCATTCTTCAATTTCAAACTTGTGCGTTATCAGCCACGTAGCAAAGAGATCTAGCGTACCCAGCAAGATAACCGGCGGCAACAAACGCCAAACTAGGTGCCTGGCTAGCGACCCTGAACGCAAAAACGAAATACTCGTGTCACTCGCGTGTTTGGGATTCGACATCTAAACTGTAACCAAAGCCGCGAATGGTTTGAATCAGAACGCCAGTGCCTTCCAGCCGTTTGCGAAGTCGATATATGTAAACCTCAACCGCATTTTCGCTAAAGTCGGCGTCGATCGCCGACAAAGCTTGAACAATTTGTTGCTTGGTGACGACCTTGCCGGACTGATTGAGGAGCATTTCTAAAACAGATAACTCTCTGACTGATAACGCAAGACGATTGCCTGCTACCCGTAATTCGCGGTTAGAAAGATCAAACGACAAACCACCAAATTCAATGACCGAATGGGTCAACCCTATCCGTCGGCGAATCACAGCCCGCACCCTCGCCGCGAACTCAATGAGCTCAAAGGGTTTGGTTAAATAATCATCGGCCCCGGCATCCAAACCAGCTACCCGGTCTTGCAAACCGTCTCGAGCGGTCAAGATGAGCACTGGTGTGTTGTTTCCCTTGCCACGAAGAGTAGTAAGAATTTGAAGCCCGTCGATGCCCGGCAAGCTTAGGTCCAGCACAGATAAATCGTATTGATGGTGCTGGAGAACATCCATACCTTTCTGGCCGTCGTCAACCCAGTCAACAACATAACCCTGATCGGTTAAATACTCTTGTAACGCTCGCCCCAAAGTGGCGTCGTCTTCAATGACAAGGATGCGCATGTGCGTAGTTTACATCTTGAAACCAAGCGGAAACATCAAGATCTAAGGGGGAGTTGGTACAGCTTGCCTTGGACAGACAAATATTTGATGGTGGGTCGTGACGGACTCGAACCGCCGACAGCCTCGGTGTAAGCGAGGAACTCTACCAACTGAGTTAACGACCCAAAAAAACAAATGCGGTTCGCATTATAGCGAACCGCATCTTTTTAGCAAATCACGTGGCTTAGTTAACCGCGTCTTTCAATGCTTTGCCTGGACGAAACTTTGGCACTTTTGCTTTTTTGATCTTGATGGCTTCACCGGTGCGTGGATTACGACCTGTGCGAGCAGCGCGAGCAGTTACAGCAAACGTACCGAAACCAACCAACGTCACCGTACCGCCTTTTTTAAGGGTGGTTTTAACGGCGGCAATCATCGCGTCGAGCGAACGACCTGCAGCAGCTTTCGAAATGTCTGCCTTGGTGGCAATGTGGTCAATCAGTTCGGTTTTATTCATTTGAGGTTTACCCCTGTGTGATGTTGACAATAAATCTGGCAGAAGAAACTACCAAGTAAAACAATCAGTCTTTTGATTACACAATAATCAAAAATTCGATTTGATCTTTCCGAAATAAGATTAGGCCTTTTGTAAAGGCGGCTGTCAAGAAAAAAACAGCGTAAAAGCCGCATTTTCAGGCAACATAGAACAAAAATTTTCTGTCCAATTGACATGTAGGTAAAAAAATGCGGGATAACGCTTAGTCGAATTTACTTCAGCTGTCGTCAACAACGCATGGCAACAGACTTGGGGCGAGTTAGCATTTCGCCAAAGCTTGTGCAAAATCATCAATCAAATCTTGCTCGTCTTCAATACCAACGGATACACGAATCAAGCTATCGGCAATACCCATTTGTGCTCTCAGGGCCGGGCCCATCTCGTAATAGATCGTATGTGCAGCGGGTAATGCCAGCGTCCGTGTATCCCCGACATGAGTTGCAAGAATGACAATCTGCAAATGATTGAGGAACTCGAAACAATCAATTCCGTCGGCCAACTCAAGTGCGAACAACATACTGTAGCGATCACCAAAGAGCTGTTTGGCGCGTTCATGTTGTGGATGGCTCGGCAAGCCTGGGTACGAAACTTTTGCGACACGCGGATGGTCAGCCAGGTAGCGTGTCAAAGCGCTTGCGTTACGACAAATCTTATCCATACGTAACGCTAACGTCTCGGCACCCACAGCGATGCGATGAGCTGCGTCTGAAGATAAAGTACCGCCCATATCGCGCAGGCCTTTTTTCTTGATCTGCGTCAGTCCCCAGCCTGTTGCAGGGCCCTTTTTGTAGACATCCAGTATGTTGGAAAACGTCGACCAATCGAATAAGCCCGTATCAGTAAGCGATCCGCCCAAGGCGTTAGCGTGACCACCGATATGTTTGGACAAGGAGTTCATCACAAGCGATGCACCAATCGATTTAGCTTGAAACAAGCACGGAGAGGTAACCGTATTATCTACAACAAGACAAATATTTTTTGACAGACATAAATCGCCAATACCCTTTAGGTCAGCAACCTGAGTGCCAGGGTTGGCGATCGTTTCAGTAAACACCATTTTGGTGTTGGGTCTGATCGCTGCCGCGACTGCTTCAACATTGGTTGAATCGACTAGCGTGATTTCGATACCGAGTTGTTGCAACGTCCCAAAGAGACTGCTGGTGTTGCCGAATATAAATTGACTCGACACCAGATGATCACCGCTCCGCAGGAGCGTTGTGAATAAAGCCGATAAAGCCGCCATGCCCGAGGCAAAGGTTAAGCTGCTGACGCCAGACTCCATGATGGATATTTTTTTGTCTAGCGCGTCTGTTGTCGGTGTTCCTTGACGCGAATAGGTAAAGCCTGCTTTGCCCTGGAAGACCGCCGCCAACTCTCTTGAATCGGCATAGGCGTACTGTGTTGAAGGATGGATAGGCTTATGCACTGCGCCGTGTTCAACGTCATTGCGTCGATCTGCATGCAGAATATTTGTCGTAAAACCGTATTTAGTCATGATGTATTGCTTACCGATAAAAAGTTATTTTCTTTGTCTGACCGTCTCGAACAAGCAAACGCCAGTCGCAACGCTCACGTTCAAGCTCTCGACACTACCGAGCATGGGGATGTGCGCCAGGATATCGCAGGTCTCTCGCGTCAATCGTCGCATGCCCTCACCTTCTGCACCCATGACCCACGCGATATCACCTTTGACGTCAACTTGATGAATGCTTTGAGTAGCCTGATCATCTGTACCAACCAACCAGATGTTGCGATCTTTAATATCACGCATGGTGCGAGCCAAATTAGTAACCATAATATACGGTACTGATTCCGCCGCGCCACAGGCAACGCGCTGAACCGTCGTGTTCAAACCAACGGCACGATCTTTAGGCGCGATGACGGCATGTACGCCCGCGGCATCCGCCGTCCGCAGACAAGCCCCCAGGTTATGTGGGTCCGTGACACCATCCAAAATCAGCAAGAGTGCTGGCGCAGCTAACGTGTCAAGCACCTCATCCAGATCTGCCGCCAGTTTTCTCGGATCAGCAATCGCAACGACTCCCTGATGACGAGAGCCACCGGTGAGACCGTCTAGCCTGTCCATACTGACCGGATGCACAGCACAACCTGCGGCGTTGGCCAGTTCGATGAGACTCTGCATCCGCTTGTCCCGACGTGCAGCTTCCACATAGAGCTCTCTTACCGAGGCAGGTGCTTGCCTGAGACGGGCAATAACTGCGTGAAAACCCGCCAGCACTTGTGTTGCAGCCATGATGAACCCTATGCGATCACTATCCGTTCAAGCTCGTCAACTAACGAGGCTTACGAACGGATTTTTTCACACTTGCGCTTTTTCCGCTTCGGGCACCTCGTGAGGGGGGGCGCGAATCCATCTTTGCTGTCTTTTTAGCTTCTGCTCGTCTCACTTTAGCGGTTGTTCCCTTTAACTCGGCAGGCTTGGACGAGGCTGCTTTTTTTACTCGTCTAAACGGAACCTCTTCAGTACGATTGGCTTGCTTTCGCAACGACACGAAACTGGTACCTGCAACCAGACGGAACTCTATGCGTCTGGCTTCGAGGTCGACTCGGGCAACTTGGACTTGCACGGAGTCGGTCAAGCGATAGCGCATCCCCGTTCTCTCTCCGCGTAATTCATGTAGAGATTCATTGAACTGAAAGTACTCGGTGCCAAGCTCTGACACGTGCACCATCCCTTCAACGTGCAACGTATCAAGGGTGACAAAGATTCCGAAACTAGCAACCCCAGTAACTTTGCCACTAAAGGTTTCACCCACCCGCTCTTTGACAAACCAGCATTTAAGCCAGGCTTCTACATCGCGTGACGCTTCATCCGCACGTCGCTCATTTGCTGATAGCAACAATCCGAGTTTTTCCCAGACGTCATGTTCATGTTCGCTGCGCGTAGCCCCGGGGGCAGATACATGTCCAGCCAGCTCAGGTTGATATCTCGTCCCTTTCAGCAACGCCTTGATCACACGATGCGTCAGCAGGTCAGGATAACGGCGAATCGGTGATGTAAAGTGGGTGTAAGCCGGGTAGGACAAACCAAAGTGACCCATATTGTCGGGGCCGTAAATTGCTTGCTGCATCGAGCGCAAACACATCGTTTGCAACAGAGAGTAATCAGGTCTGCCGCGTGCCTTATCAAGTAACTCACCATAATCCTTGGCACTTGGATCAGAGCCACCACCTAAACTCAGACCTAGCGTGCGCAGGAACTCGCGCAGGGAGGTGAGCTTGTCGGGTGTTGGGCCCTCGTGGATACGATAGAGTCCGATATGCTTACTTCTGAACATAAAGTCGGCTGCACAGGTATTGGCTGCCAGCATGCACTCTTCAATCAGACGGTGCGCATCATTTCGGATCAAACCAACGATCTGCTCGATGCGACCTAACTCGTTGCAAAGAATCTTGGTTTCGACCGTATCAAAGTCGATCGCGCCCCTCTCTTTGCGACCCTGATATAAGAGCTGGTACAGCTGGTACAGATCGTTAATCTGCGGCATGACCTTGGATAAGCTTTTAGCCATTGGCCCACTTTGCTGTTGCAAAGACTCCCAAACCTGGTTGTAGGTCGTACGGGCGTGCGAGTAAATAACCGCGTTGTAAAACTGATAGGCGCTTACGGTGCCGGCTTTTGTACCCGTTGCGTTGATAACCATGTCGCACACAAGCACCAAGCGATCAACGTTAGGGTTAAGCGAGCACAAGCCATTCGAGAGTTTCTCAGGCAGCATGGGAATCACACGTCGAGGGAAGTACACACTGGTGCCTCTCTCACGAGCCGCGATATCCAGACCATCGTCAGGGGTAACGTAATGGCTGACGTCTGCGATGGCAACAAGCAAGCGCCAGGCGGGACGCTTTCGACCTGCTGTGCCTATATCAATTTGCTCTGCGTAGACGGCATCGTCAAAGTCCCGTGCGTCTTCACCGTCAATCGTAATGAACGGGACATCACGCAGATCAACGCGATCTTTCAAGTCTGTCCGTCTAACGGCATCGGGCAGCTTTTCAGTCTGACGAAGAGCGGCCTCACTGAAGTCAACCGGCACATCGAACTTGCGCACTGCAATCTCGATCTCCATACCTGGGTCATCTATTTCACCGAGAATCTCAGCTACTCGGCCGAGCGGTTGAGAGTGTCGAGTTGGCTGTTCGATGATGTCAACTGACACCACTTGGCCATGCTGTGCACCGCCGGTATCACCCGGAGGAATCAACACGTCATGCTTGATACGCTGATCTTCCGGCACTACGATGGTCAAGCCACGCTCGTTTAAAAAACGGCCGACCAAACGATTGGTCCGGCGCTCAATCACCTCAACAATGGTGCCCTCTGGCTTGCCTCGATACTCACCACTAGGCTTGACCAGGACACGATCGCCATGCAACACTTTCAACATCTCGCGTGGCGATAAAAAGATGTCGGGACCGCCGCCGTCTCTGACTAAAAAGCCAAAACCGTCGCGATGGCCTTGTACACGGCCGGCCACGAAATCAAGCTTGTTAGCAAGCAACAGCAGGCCTTTGCGATTAGGCAAAAGTTGGCCATCGCGCTCCATCGCAGCTAGCCTGCGATCAAAACCAATCCGGGTCTCCTCTCGATCAGCACCCATGCTTATTGCTAGCTCGTCGGCAGACAGTGGCGCAGCAGATTTGCGTAAAGTCTCGAGAATTTGCTCCCGACTAGGTACGTCAGGATCAAAATCCGCCGGAAGCTCGGGGGTCCCGCTAGTTACTCGGATTTTCTTTGCTGGGTGGGGTGGGCGATTTGCCAAAGTGTGAATCTCGTCTATAATTGAAGGCTTGATTAAATTGCTGCAGAATTAAGTCTACATTCGCGCAATTGAAAGAGCGATACTGCAAGAGCGAATACTGCAGGGCCCAGGTGGCGGAATTGGTAGACGCGCACGGTTCAGGTCCGTGTGCCGCAAGGTGTGGAGGTTCGAGTCCTCTCCTGGGCACCACCGAAGTGTAAAGCATATTGCTTCGCAAAGCTGTATTACAAAATCACATAAAAATACTCACGCAGAAGGCATCAGCTGACGCGTCATTTTTATATGCGGTATGGCTGCCTCGAGAAACTCATCCCCCTCTGCAACAAAATCGTGCTTGATATAAAAATGAGTGGCGTGCACTTGCGCGTGCAAGATCACAACCTGATGTCCTCTTTTGCGCGCTTCCTCAACCAATTCAGAGAGCACAAGACTGCCGATATTTCGCTTGCGGGCATGCAAATGAACGGCCATCCGACCAATATGACCATCTGGCAATAAGCGACCCGTCGCCAGCGGCCTCTGTTGTTCATCGTATGCCACTGCATGCAAGCAGTGCTCATCCATAGCATCAATTTCCTCGTCTAAGGGCACTCCTTGCTCAACGACGAATACTGCCTCTCTGATCGGCATTGCATCGGCTTGCAAGGTTTGCCAGTCACCCACTTTTATTGACACACGCATTGCACTCACAGGTCACTCCCTTTGTTACATGACTGGTCTTAAGACACCAAAACCAGAAATCATCTGTTAAATTTGGCTCAAATATAACTGCAGACGAGGCACTCATGGCACTGCTTGCATCACGAAACTTTGCACTCTGGATTGCCATGGCAGGTGCGGCACTTGGCTCAGTCGGTGCCGTTCTGGGATCGCCCTACTGGCTGATCGTGGCTATCTCGTTTTGGTTATTAACCATCCTCGGTTTCAGAGATCTCAAGCAACAACGCCACGCGATTTTGCGCAATTACCCAATCATTGGTCACATCAGATTCTTTCTTGAATTTATCAGGCCCGAAATCAGACAGTATTTACTTGAGAACGACACAGAAGAAGCGCCTTTCGCTCGCGTCAAACGATCACTCGTTTATCAACGTGCGAAACAACAAAGTGATAAAAGGCCATTTGGTACACAAATCGATGTCTACGGTGATCGCTACGAATGGATCAACCATTCGATGGCACCCAGCAAGATTGCAGACATGGACTTTCGGATCACAGTGGGCGGACCCGCTTGTTTGCAACCAGTTTCGTTATCGGTTCTAAACATCTCGGCAATGAGCTTTGGTGCCCTATCAGCCAATGCAGTGCTGGCGTTAAATGAAGGGGCCAAAATCGGGAACTTCGCCCACGACACCGGTGAGGGAGGCATCAGCTCTCACCATAAAAAACCTGGTGGCGACCTGATCTGGAATATCGGCTCCGGGTATTTTGGTTGCCGTGACGAATTCGGCCGATTCTCTGAAACCAATTTTGTCGCCAATGCTAGTCTGCCTCAGGTTCGCATGATAGAAATCAAACTATCACAAGGGGCGAAACCCGGTCATGGTGGGATACTGCCTGGTGCAAAAGTTACCGCTGAAATCGCTGCCGCTCGTGGCGTAAAAATTGGGGAAGATTGCAACTCGCCTGCGGCGCACACCGAGTTTGATAGCCCCAAGGGTCTTTTGCAATTCGTGCAACGCTTGCGCAACCTGAGCGGCGGGAAACCAGTTGGTTTCAAGCTGTGCATTGGGCACACATGGGAATGGTTTGGTATTGCAAAAGCCATGGTCGAGACCGGCATCACGCCCGACTTCATTGTCGTGGACGGCGCTGAGGGCGGCACGGGGGCTGCCCCAATCGAGTTCGTCGATCACGTAGGCACCCCCTTGCGAGAAGGTCTGCGTCTGGTGCACAACACCTTGGTCGGTCTTAATCTGAGGCATTTAATCAAGATAGGCGCATCGGGCAAAATCGTCTCTGCTTTCGATATGGCTTGCATCATGGCGCTGGGCGCTGACTGGTGCAACAGCGCTCGTGCGTTCATGTTCTCGATTGGCTGTATTCAAGCACAAGCCTGCCATACTGACAAATGCCCGACGGGTGTTACGACGCAAGATCCTCAAAGACAAAAAGCGCTGGTGGTAGCCGACAAAGCGCCACGGGTGGCGAGTTTCCATCAAAACACGTTACATGCGCTGGGTGAACTTTTAGCAGCGGCAGGTTTGCAGCACCCTGATGATCTCCATACTCATCACATTGCAAGACGAATGTCGTCGACTCAGGTCACCCTGCTCTCGACGATTTTCCCTTCCATGCCTGCTGGCTCACTACTTCGAGGTGAAATGCCCACCCGGGTGTTTCAAGTAGGCTGGCCAATGGCTAGTTCAGATCGATTTTCACCAAACGAAGACCTCGGTGCGTCTTGGGCTAAAGTCAAACCGAGTACAGAAACGGCTACGTTGTAGAGTTGCCGTCACCGTTGTATTTTGCACCAATCTGGTGAATTTTGCACCGCCATATCCCATCAATGCAGGGCGAGGCCCTGCTAACCAAGCTCGATTGATCAACTCTGGTATATAACATCGGTGTGACAGCGCAAAACATGTGAATCTGGCACGTGTTTTGCTTGATATCTGGTAAGTAATTCAATGATTAGTTTGCCAACTAATGTAATTCGTTTTTAATAGAGAGGATCTTCATGTTATCTTGGATAAAGCGATCTATGGCTCTGCTTGCAGTTGCGGTTATGTTGAGCGCAGCTAGCCTAAACGTAGCGCCATCGGCTCATGCAGAAGACGCAAAGCCGGCTGTATCTGCTGCGGCAACTGCAGCACCGGCAGCAGCAGTAACAGCGCCAGTGCCCAACAAAGGGGATACTGCCTGGATGCTGATTTCAACGGCACTTGTACTGTTGATGACTTTGCCAGGCTTGGCCCTATTCTACGGTGGTCTGACCCGCGCTAAAAATATCCTCTCTGTCTGCGCACAGTGTCTGGTGGTCTTTTCTCTGATCGCAGTCCTCTGGTCCATCTACGGTTACAGTCTGGCTTTTACCGAAGGCTCTGCCTTTATAGGTAAATTCGACAGGCTGTTTCTGGCTGGTCTGACACCAGAGACGAATGCTGCCACTTTCAGCAAGGGTGTTGTGATCCCTGAGTTCGTATTCATGGCGTTTCAAGCCGTGTTTGCAACGATCACTTGCTGCCTCATTATTGGCGCTTTCGCCGAGCGTACCAAGTTCTCGGCGATTCTATGCTTCATGGTGCTGTGGTTTACATTTAGCTACTTGCCAATTGCTCATATGGTCTGGTTCTGGCCTGGCCCAGATGATGTTAAGGACGCAGCTTCGCTTCAGGCCATGACGGCTAAAGCAGGCTGGTTGTTTCAAAAAGGTGTTCTCGACTTTGCCGGCGGTACAGTCGTACACATCAATGCCGCAATTGCTGGCCTGGTTGGATCATTTGTTGTGGGCAAGCGTCTTGGCTATGGTCGCGAAATCATGAAGCCACACAACATGGTGCACGTCATGACAGGTGCTTCGTTGCTGTGGTTTGGCTGGTTCGGCTTTAATGCGGGCTCGGCTCTCGAGGCAAACGGCACTGCTGCGATGGCGTTTGTTAACACCTTCCTGGCTACGGCCGCGGCTGTACTGGGCTGGACCTTTGCCGAGTGGATGTCCAAAGGCAAACCCTCAGTATTGGGTGGCGCTTCCGGTTGCGTTGCGGGCCTGGTTGCTATCACACCCGCTGCTGGTTTTGTCGGCCCGATGGGCGCACTAGTGATCGGCGCATCAGCCGGCATCATTTGCTTGTGGGGCGTGAATGGTCTGAAGAAAATCCTTGGGTCGGATGACTCACTCGACGTGTTCGGTGTGCATGGAGTGGGCGGTATTCTCGGCGCCTTGTTGACAGGCGTCTTTGCCGCCCCATCTCTGGGTGGTACTGGCATATACGATTATGTTACGGACGCAGTGGGCAAGGACTACGACATGACGGGTCAACTCTGGATTCAGTGCCAGGGCGTGTTGACAACCCTGATCTGGTCTGGCGTTGTGTCATTTATCGCTTTCAAATTAGTCGACATTCTGGTCGGGTTGCGCGTACCTGAAGACGAAGAGCGCGAAGGCCTCGATATCACCACACACGGTGAATCTGCTTACGAGCACTAAACAACCCGAACGCGTCTGTCTTATTTATTCTTATAAACTATCCCCCGGTGCCTGTGAATAACAGGCACCGGGGGATATTTTGTTTGAATAAGGATTGCGCGTGACGCCTTTCTCTAAAGCCGTTGTTTTTGCGACTTTGACAACCATCATAGGCAGCGCTGCTTTCATGCAAGTTACTTACGCTGAAGAAGCCGTGGCCATCGCGCCTGCCCCGCTCACCGCGAACGTAACGGTTGCTAGTGAGTATCGTTACCGCGGGCTGTCGCAATCCAATTTCCAGCCAGCCATACAAGTCGGCATCGATTACGCACATGAAAGCGGCTTCTACCTTGGCAACTGGAATTCAAACATCAGCTGGATTTCTGACGAGAACAAAGGCACCTCGGCACCGATCGAGATAGACATCTACGGTGGCTACAAGCACGACTGGTCAGAAGGCTTTATCGCTGACATAGGTGTCTTGCAGTACTACTATCCAACATCAGGTTATCCAAGTAGCAGCGTTAATCCAAATACAACTGAGATTTACGTCGCGCAGAACTTTACCTTTGGCCCCGTAACTGGCTTTGCGAAGGTTTCTTATGCAGTGACTCCACTGTTCGGTACGTCAAACAGCACTGGATCAACGTATAGCGACTTGACTATTAACTACGACACTGGCGTTTGGGGCTTGGCTCTGAATGGTCACGTAGGTTATCAATACCTGGCAGGTAGCAACGCTGCAGGTGGCTCAAACAACAGTCTCTACTCTTATACAGACTGGAAGCTTGGGGTGACGAAAGACTTTGGCGATGGTTTCTCTGCCCACGTTAGCTATATTGGTACGAACGCTAGCATCACTGCTTACGCCAGCCCAAGTGGCACTAACCTGGGCAGGGGTGCTGCTTTGTTTGAATTCACAAAGACGTTTTAAGTCTGAGTGTAGCGGTAAACCAGAGCAAACTCCGGTTTACACGAGTGTAGTAATGCAGATATAGTCCAGAACAGTTCAAAACGAGCCGCTCTTTTGGCTCGGATCTGGAGATAAAAATGAGACAAAAGTATTTGCATCAAATTTTTTTGGTGCTCAGTTTAGTGTTGACCTCCTTCGCGACTTTCGCTCAAGACTGGCCAAGCAAACCGATCAAAATCGTTTTACAGTTTCCTCCAGGTGGCTCCACCGACGTGGTTGCGAGGATTCTCGCACAGCACATGTCCAAGGCGCTTGGGCAGGCAGTCCTGGTTGAAAACAAACCCGGTGCTGACGGAGCAATTGCGGGTGAGTATGTGGTGCGGTCTGAGCCAGATGGCTACACATTTTTTCTGGCGTCCAACACGCCGATGATGCAAGTGCCATTACTAAAACTCAACCCTCCTTACGATCCGATAAAGTCCTTCACCCCTGTCGCTTTAATGGGTTACTACGTTTATGTGTTGGTAGCCAGTCCTGCGATCGAGCCGAAGACTGCTTCTCAGCTCTTGGCTTACGGCAAGAAAAACCCGGATAAATTGAACTACGGCAGTTATAGCGGTGTTACACAACTAATGCAGAGCCGTTTCAAGACTGCTGCAGGGGTAGATCTGAATATGATCAATTACAAAGGTGAGGCGCCTACGGTTAGCGACATCCTGGGTCAGCATATTCAATTCACGTTCGCCACGCCAACAAGCACCCTTTCGCACATCAAAGCCGGCAAATTGAACCCCATGGCTGTGTTGTTGAAAAAGCGGTCGCCCCTGTTGCCTGAGGTGCCTACAGCTGAAGAGGCTGGCTTACCTGCGTTAGGCGCCGTAACATTTGCGGCCTTCTATGGCCCAGCAAATCTGCCGCCTGCCATCACAGAGCGCATGAGCGCTGCGATTAATGCGGCGATAAAGGACCCTGGTGTAGCAGAACAAGTAGCAAAACAGGGGTTCGACCTCTCTGGGTCGACAAGCGCTGAGCTGGCTGCCTTTACGGCAGAGCAATTAGTCTCATGGAAACAGGCATTTGACAGTGCAGGGTTGAAACCTGACTGAAGAACACCTGCCCCGCGTTAACGAGATGACACTTGGTTCGCCTTGATCACACAGAGACCGCGTTAAACGGATAGATGGGGCGACGGACGTGCTTGAACTCAAACCAGGAATAGTTTGAGCTTGTTGGGCCGCCTTCATCTGAATCACATTCAATCAGTCCTTTGCTGATTGGCACAAAGACAGGCCTGCAATAGATGCGCGACTTCAGCAGGATAAAAGATTTGTCTTCCAAAGTGATGCCGCAACTCGTTAGCGCACCCAGATCGTAGGGTTCCATTCGCTCAGACGTAATCACAATTTGCGCTGTGCCCGTGTCCAGAACCGCGGTCGGACCCATTTTTGCAATCGCACCCGTGAAAATCGGGCCCGTCACCTTAAAGCTTCCGTCAGTAATCGCTTTTACTTTACCTGTCAGGTTCAGCGGCGGATGAGCTTTACCCAGACTCGTCCATCCCGCTTTATTACCCAAGTCGACAGTCACCGTTGCGCCAACACCAGCAATGATCATTTGTTGAACAACCTGAGGATCTGCTATCGGGCCCACGGCAATATTGGTTAAACCAAAACTCAAAGCGCCCGACAACACATCCATGGTGTCACAGGTACCACCAGACATCACATTATCGCTGTGGTCGAGCAACAGTACCGGCCCTTCGCCCTCGCCCTGAGCAAGCGCTGCAGCCTGTGCTAGTGATACGGCAAGTGGATCGCTTTTATAGGTGAAGCCTTCACGATGATTCAAAATGAGCGACTGTATTTCATCGGCAACTTCGTCTGCTAACGCTTGATTATCGTCGGTGACAACAACAATCGACATACCCGCTCCGTGAAAGTCTGCGAGAGCAAAACCAGCGAGCACCGACACCCCGAGCACCCCTGGACGTTGCTCGGCTTTATTAGCCGCCTCGACCGCTGCCTGCATAGCCCCTTTTGTCGTGTTACTGCATAAGGTATGCGACAAAATTGGCAGTTGCCTGTAGGCCATGAGTGGCTTCGTTTTCCCAGAAAACATGTCGACGAATATGCGACCAGCGTGTTCGCCAGTTTCGAACATATCGATGTGCGGGTAGGTTTTGTAACTAACCAGCACATCGCAGTTGGCGGCCATCAGCGGTGTCACGTTTGCGTGCAAATCCAGAGCAACAACTAATGGTGTTGTCGGCGCAATTTGACGGATTTTTTCGAGCAAGCTGCCTTCACCGTCAGGTGCGCCCTCTGCAACCATCGCACCGTGCAAATCCAGCAAAATAGCGTCGCAGCCAGGTCGAATAGCGTCGAGTATTTTGTTACAAACAGTGTCGTAAGCATGTTTAGCAACTGTTTTGCTAGGGTTAGCCATGGCCGAAACCGGGGTGATTACTTCAGCGCCCAACTTAAGTGCAGTTTGGATCAAAGCACCGACAGCTGTTCGAGCATGTTGCTCTTGTTGCAATACGTCGCCATCCCACAGCGGGCTAAAGGCCTCAAGCGGTGTCGGGATCGGTGAGAAGGTATTAGTCTCGTGTTGAAACCTTGCTACGACAATACGTTTGGTCATGACTTGAGCCTCAAAAAGTTATTTTGCTGTTGAATTTTCTTACGATCACCAACCATAGAATCTCGACCATGTTGTCGCATCGCCCGATGCATCAACCGCCTGATACTCGGGAAACTGTGCCCCCGTTGCGCAAGCGTGATTGGGCAGAATCCGTAATTGGCTGCCAACGGGAAATCGATCGACAATATCGAGAATAGGCGTCTCTGGATTAGCAATAATGCCGTGTTCCTGATTGGCTCCGTTCATGACGATGCCCTCTAACGGTATCCCGTCGATCGTGCATACCTGACCGTAGCCAAAGTCATGATTCTGTTTTTGCGTACCGCGATCCCGACTCATAGCCATCCACCCTGCATCGACGATGGCCCATCCTTTTTCAGCTTGGTGACCAATCACTGTCGTCACAACGCTTAAGGCAATTTCATCAAGCCGGCAAACACCGACGTTATGCATCACCAAGTCAAAAAACACATACACCCCTGCCCTGACCTCGGTGACGCCCTCGAGATTTTGAGCCATCAGTGCGGTTGGGGTTGAACCCACACTCACTGTTGGACAATCAAACCCTGCTGCACGCAAACGGTCAGCCGCACGAACGCAAAGGCTTCGCTCTTGCTCAGCCATCGCAATCAGCGCCTCTGCACTATTCAGATCGTAGCTCGACCCCGCGTGCGTCATGACCCCCACAACCGACGCACCTGACGGTTGCAGGGCTTGCGCTATTTCAAGCAGCAGGGCTGATTCTGGCTTGACGCCAGAGCGATGATCGTCGGTGTCTATTTCAATGAGGACTTTGAAGCTTATGCCCTTCTCACGGCCAAATTTTGCTATAGCTTGGGCCGACGGTACGCTGTCAGTCAATAACTTAAGGTCACACCCCTTCGCAATCAGTGCATACGCTTGCGCTAGTTTGTTCGGTACCATCCCGACCGCATACAAGATATCTTTGATCCCAGCTGCAAAGAACTGTTCGGCCTCTTTAAGTGTCGATACCGTGATGCCCGTGGCACCCGCCTGTATCTGTAGTCTGGTTACGTCAGCGCACTTGGATGTCTTGACGTGGGGTCTGAACTTAACCCCAAACGAACTTATCCTTGTCTGCATACGATCAATATTTCGTTGCATGGCGGCCAGATCGATGACGGCAGCGGGCGTACTGATTTCGGTCAGTTTCATAGTTAGATCACGTCAAACAAATCATAAAGTAAGGGAATGAATCTGCGGTGGACGTCAGGCTCGTTTGACGTGGTTACTCACGACATCTAGCACCTGACGACCGTTGCTACTCGTCAGTTTGGTTCTCACGACAGCTGTCATTCGACCATGATGGACAACTTTCGAATCGGCCGTAATAGTATCGCCCTGACCCGGGCTAATGTAGCTGGCATGTACCGCAGTCATCAGCCAGCCATCCCCCAGCGCGGCATTGGCGGTCACCATGGCGTGAGTCAGCGTGATACCCCCTTGTACATGCCCTACCCGGTTACCCACGTGTGGCCCATTGTTCACAACGCAATGGGCAGCGCCCTTGATTGCTTCAGGATGAAGTCCAAGAAAATTCGTAAGAAAATCATCTCCGTCCTGAAGTGATTGCCTTAATGCATCCTCTGCCAGTTTAACGATAACCGCTTCGGACTCCGTCATGCTTTCTGGATCAAGATCTGACACTAGCGGCGGGGACTGCTTGACCCAGGGGATAGGGTGCAGTTCGACACCGGGAGGGGGTGGCAAAATCATGAAGCTGCCAGAGCCAAAGCAGACGAGTTCATTATTGGCGTGAACTTTTGTACTGCTCATCCCTTCCCGACTAGCCGCCCCCTGCACAAACCCCTCAGAGACGCTGGCAACCGATAATTCGCCCACAAGCGGGGCAGCAGTCATTTGCAGACTCAGCGACACAGTAGCCAAGCGGGTTGAGGGCTCCAAACCAGATCTGATTCCTGTAGCCAACCCCATATCAGTGACAATCGCGAACGCAGCGATATGGGTCTGGCCATTTTTATCAAACAAGTGAGGCCCAGACGGCAATTTCAACAACGAGTTGGTCAAGTGAACGTTTTCGAATACCTGGCCGACAAAATTGCCAATAAAGTGATAGCCGGGGTGACGATTGAGCACGATGGCGTGCCGCACCTGAGCCATGATGGGGTGCTGATACAACGTTTGGTCAAACATGTGGGGTGACGCTTTAAGTTTTAACCACCCGAAGCGTAGACCATAGATATCGTTTCAGCAACCATAGCCGGGCGCTGCTGGCCTTCGATCTCCATTTCATTACCGAAGGTCAGGCGCGCTCCCCCTTCAGCCCTTTCAAACTTGAGCAACGTACGGTGCAAGCGAATCCGGGAACCCACGGGAACCGGCGCAGTAAAACGAACCTTGTTGTGCCCGTAGTTGATACCCTTTGACCGTTCGATGACCCGGACAATTTTGCCGCCTAACTCGGTTACCAGAGATAAGGTCAACATCCCGTGAGCGATGGTTTTTCCGCCTGGCAGTTCTTTTTTTGCACGCTCGACATCAAGATGGATCCAGTTTCTATCACCTGATACCTCAGCAAAGGCATCGATCATTTTTTGATCGATTGTCACCCATTCACTGGTGCCCAGTTTTTTTCCAACGTGCGCTTCGAAATCATAAGGGGTTTGTAACTCAAGCATTATTTATCTCCCGTTAAATCAAGCGGCCACGGCCGTCTTGCATAAGCCTGAAAGTCTGTCTTCAATCAGTGACTCCGCGTCTGCAACAATGCGTTGCACCAGCTCGGCACACGTTGGGATATCTCTTATCAGACCTTGCACCATACCGACAGACCAGATCCCACCTTCAGTATCACCCACCTCATAAACGCCACGGCCTTTCAATCCAGACACATGAGGACCGATTTGTTCGATACCCATTCCTTGTTTTTCCATGTCGATGATGCTCTCTGACAGAGCTGTTCTTGCGACCCGACTGCTATTGCGCAAGCTACGCAAAATCAGGGTAGTACCCGTCTCACTGCCCGCGACAATGGCTTGCTTGATTTTTTCGTGAATGGGTGCTTCCACGGTACACATGAAGCGTGTGCCCATGTTGATGCCCTCAGCCCCCAATGCAAGTGCAGCAACGAGGCCACGACCATCGCCGAATCCGCCAGAGGCAATGACGGGGATACTGAGCTGTGCGACGGTGGCGGGTATCAGAATCAAACCTGGAATATCGTCCTCGCCTACATGTCCCGCACATTCGAAGCCATCGATACTGACAATATCGACACCAATCTGCTGAGCCTTCAACGCATGCCGTGCAGTCGTACATTTATGAATGACTGTGATGCCTGCAGCTTTAAATGCAGGCATATGGGCAGACGGATTATTGCCGGCTGTCTCAACGATTTTTACGCCAGACTCAATAATGGCAGCCCGATATTCGTCATAGGGAATCGGCTTCAAAGAGGGCAAGAGCGTAAGGTTCACTGCAAAAGGCCGGTCAGTCATGGTCTTCACGCGCGCGATTTCGTTGCGCAAGGCCTCTGGAGTCGGTTGCGTAAGCCCAGTCAAAGTGCCGAGAGCACCAGCATTGGAGACGGCCGCAACAAGCTCGGCGCGGCCAACCCATTGCATGCCGCCTTGTACGATGGGATGCTCGATACCAAGCATTTTAGTAATGACTGTTTGCATGATTTAAACGTCCAACAATGAAAGATTAGGTTGATGATTGAGGAGCTCGGCTTCGGTAAGCGGGCGATATTCAGAGCAGGTCGCGCTCAGCGTTAATTTGGCTGCAGTCACAGACTGCAAAGTTTCAAAGTCGACACCTGCTGCCATCCGTTGGACAACTAAGCCCTTAGCCGTAACTAAAATCAGAGCAAGATTGGTGTAAATGCGCTTAACACATTGGGCCGCCGTCAGCGGATAGGTGCAGTGCTCAAGAATTCTGGGTGTTCCGTCTTTCTGGCAATGCTCCATCAAAGCCCACACATTGGCCGAGCCAGCCGCTAAATCCATCGCCCCGCCAACTGCAGGTGTGTGGGTCGGATCGCCAGTAGACCAGTTTGCCAGATCGCCGTTCGCTGCAACCTGAAAGGCACCAAGACAAGAGATGTCGATGTGACCGCCGCGAATCATGAGAAACGAATCACTATGACTAAAAATGGAAGCGCCCTTGACCAGAGTCAAAGGCGTTTTACCGGCACTGACGACGTCCTCGTCTTCAAAGCCAGGCTCTGGTTTGGGACCTAACCCCAGTATTCCCTGCTCGCTATGGAGCATGATTTCACGCCCCGCTGGCACATAATCCGCCATCATGGTCGGCAGACCAATCCCTAAATTGACACAGCTACCGTCTGGCATGTCTTGCGCTGCAATATGAGCAAGCGTCTCTCTACTCACCCCTTTCATGGTCTGACCTCCACCAATCGATCGATAAATACGCCGGGTGTAACGATTACCTCAGGATCCAGCGTACCCAGCTCAACGATTTCACGAACTTGTGCAATTGCGAGCTTCGCTGCACCTGCCATAACTGGATTGTTCACGCGTGCGCCGCGGTGATACACGAGATTACCCCAACGATCACCCTGCTTCGCGTTAATCAAGGCGACATCACCAGTAATGGGTTCCTCAAGCACATACTCTTGTCCACGTATGACACGAACTTCTTTGCCTTTTGCCAGCTCAGTTCGAGCGGCGGTTTTAGTGTAGAAGCCGCCAATCCCTGCGGCGCCAGCTCGTATCCTCTCAGCCAGCGTGCCTTGAGGGACGAGCTCAAGTTCAATGCGCCCCGCGACATATTCGGTATCGAAGGAGGTTTTCCCAAAAATACTGCGCGGATAGGAACACACCACTTTTCTGATCCGTCCCGCTTTGATCAGATCCTCGATAACGTCTGCACCACCGGTAGAGTTATTCGCCACGATGGTCAAATCTTTGACACCCAGTTCCAACAAACCTTGACATAGTTGATTGGGCCGGCCCGACGTGCCGAAGCCACCTACGAGCACAACAGCACCGTCTTTGATCCCCTGCATTGCCTGCGCAATTGAATCGACACGCTTATCAATCATGGCAGTCAGTCCAGATCGTTGCCAGCCATGTCGGCGTTGCGACGCGCCCGACGTGCCAGATCTTCAATGATTGGGCCGATTTGGGTGGCATCATCACAAGGCTCGGCCTCGGGTCCGCGATGCCAGCCTTCAAGCACGGCCAAATGACCGCCGCCGACTTCGAAGACACGGCCAGTAACGTCCTGACTATGCGCGCTAGCCAGCCAGACAACGACTGAGGCAATCCAGCGAGGATGACGTTTTTCGATTTCCTCTGCTGTGCGCTCGCGCAACCCTTCGGTCATCCTTGTCTGTGCGTGTGGTGAAATCGAGTTGGCAGTGATACCGTAACGCTTAAGTTCACGTGCTGCAATCACCGTAAAAGCGGCAATACCTGCTTTAGCTGCGCCGTAGTTGGTCTGTCCGATGTTGCCAAAAAGACCCGAGCTTGACGAGGTCGTGATGATTCGGGCATTCACTGGTTCGCCTGTTTGCTTTTGCAGATTACGCCAGTAAACAGCAGCGTGATGCGCCGGTGCGAAGGTACCTTTCAAATGGACATTGATGACGGCATCCCATTCGTTCTCTTCCATATTGACAAGCATGCGGTCACGCAGAATCCCGGCATTACTGACGACTGCGTGCAAACCGCCGAAATGGTCAACCGTACTCGCTATCAGGCGCTCAGCGCCCTTCCAGTCGGCAATATCATCACCATTAGCGATGGCATCGCCACCGGCTGCGCGAATTTCATCGACGACCGCGTGAGCAGCAGACAAGTCACGACCGTGGCCATCGCGACCGGTTCCCAAATCATTGACAACAACCTTGGCCCCATGTGAGGCAAGTTGCAAGGCATACTCACGACCGATACCACCGGCAGCACCGGTGACGATCACTACTCGATCCTGGCATAGTAGGCTCATGTTTTGTTCTCCTCGCTATTGTTTATGCTGGCCAAACCGTGGTGCGCGCTTTTCGACGTAAGCTTGAGTCGCTTCTTTATGGTCAGCTGTATCGGTGCATCTCACATGTCGCATCGCCTCGTGATCCAGCATATCTGACAGGGACGCAGCCAATGCGAAATTCAAATTTGCTTTCATGTGTCCGATTGCCGTCCGCGGGCCGTCAGCAAATTTTTGGGCTAATGCGGTCACGACAGGAAGTAACTCGCCCGGTTCGACCAACTGGTTAATCAAACCGATAGCCAGCGCTTCCTGCCCTGTCAAAATAGGTGACGTGAGGTAGAGCTCGCGAGCCTTGGCAGCGCCCACCAAGCGCGGCAAAAAGTAATGACCGCCAAAATCACCAGGCAAACCAACTTTGATAAAAGCCGTAGTGAATTTGGAATTGGTATCTGCAATTCTCATATCGCAGGCCATCGCAAGGGATAAACCTGCGCCCGCCGCAGCGCCACTTATCATGGCGATCGTCGGCTTAGGCATTTCATGAAGCAGTTCGGTCACTTGATTTCTGCTACGCAGGTTCGCTGCCTTTTGCTCAAAAGTGGTTGTGTCGGCACCTGAGCCTGCCATACGTGCCACGTCGCCACCAGCACAAAATGCCCCGCCTGATCCTGTCAAAATAACTGCGCCGACGTCGCTGTCAGCAGCCGCCTCAGAGAGCGCTTTGATAAACAAATCATGCATACTGGGGCTCAATGCGTTGCGCCGCTCTGGGCGATTCAACGTAATCGTGAGTACCCCATCTGCAAAAGCTGTTAGAAGGTGGGCAGACTGATCCGTGCTGCTCTGCATCATTTTTGTCTCGTCCTAATTTTATTTTTTGATTCGTGACACTTTGTTCACGCAATCATTTATATAGCACGACCACGCACCTCTTCGGGGTGGTCCTGTGAATTTTTAACAAAATTAATTCAGACTGTAGAATCAAGCCATAACAATAAAGAGACGATTATGAGCAACGAAGATAAAACTGGCCTCGCTCGACGACGCTTCATACAGACAGGATTTGCCTTAACTGCCGGAGCCACAGCTGCCTTGGCTGTGGATGATGCGTGGGGCCAATTTGATAGTCAGGGCAATCTACTTGTCGCACCCTGGACCAAAAAAACTGGGGCTGACTTTTTAACTCCTCCGTATGGCTTACCGTCGAAATACGAAAAAGATGTTGTACGTATCTTGCCCACGCCCGCAGCTGCGTTTCCCACCGCCTCTAGAACTCCGTTACAAAACCTATACGGCATCATTACTCCCAACGGTTTGATATTTGAGCGCCACCATGCGGGTGTCCCAGACATCGACCCTGATGTGCATCGTCTGGTGATTCATGGCTTAGTTGATCGCCCGCTAATGCTTACCATGAACGATTTGATGCGTTTTCCTTCAGTATCACTGATTTATTTTTTAGAGTGCTCGGGCAATGGTTCCGCCGAATTAAAGAAGCGTACTGGCACCACCGTTCAAGATACACATGGCCTGCTATCTTGCTGTGAGTGGACAGGGGTTCGTTTATCTACCGTACTGGCAGAGGCAGGTATCAAACCCTCTGCAAAATGGCTGCTCGCTGAAGGCTCCGATGGTGCTGCCATGACTCGCAGTATTCCCATGCAAAAAGCGATGGATGACGCACTGCTGGTATACGCACAGAATGGAGAAATGCTCAGACCAGAGCAAGGCTATCCTCTGCGCCTGTTTTTGCCGGGCTACGAGGGAAATACAAACATTAAATGGTTGAGACGCCTAAAGCTTGGCACTGAACCGTGGCAGACTCGTGAAGAAACCTCGACCTACACCGATTTAGGGGCAGACGGTAAAGCTCTGCAATTTACGTTTGAAATGGGCGTTAAGTCAGTCATTACAAAGCCATCAGGTGGGATGAAATTAAAACAGGCGGGATTCTACGAAGTCACTGGTTTTGCCTGGACTGGCGCCGGAAAGATACGCAGTGTTGAAGTATCGATAGACGGGGGCAAATCCTGGGATCAGGCTGCTTTGCAAGAACCAGTGCTGAATAAAAGTCTGACACGTTTTCGTTACCCCTGGATGTGGAAGGGCGAGCCAACAGTGCTTTTAAGTCGTGCGACTGATTCAAGTGGGGCAATTCAACCCACGTTAGACGAGGTGCTGAAGCTTCGAAGCGCTAATTCCGTCTATCACAATAACGCTATTCAACCATGGCTAGTTGCTGCAAATGGTGAGGTCTCGAATGGACGCTAGAGAGCTAGTTAAAACAAAGTATCTTTGTACAGTTTTTGCAATCATTACGATGACATCATCTAGCAGTATGGCGACAGACATTGGTCATCAACGAACCTTTGGTTTGGGTCAGCCAGTGACCGAGCAACAGCTGCGTGCCTGGGATATTGATATCGCAGCAACCGGCGCAGGCCTGCCGGCTGGTAGTGGCAACGTGGGCCAAGGAAAACTAACTTTTCAAGCTAAATGTGCGAGCTGTCACGGTCTTGAAGGCCAAGGCGGCCTTGCCAATAAGTTAATCGGCGGAGGGAACTTGAACACGGCGGGCGCCGTTAAGACGATCGGGAGCTATTGGCCTTATGCAACTACGATTTTTGACTACATTCGTCGGGCGATGCCCTACGGCGCACCACAATCGTTATCAAATGACGAGGTCTATGGATTGACTGCATTCCTTCTGAATGCCAATCAAATAGTCGGTATCGACGCAATTATCGATGCGTCGTCTTTACCTTTAGTCCAGATGCCTAATCGTTCTGGTTTTATTCGTGTTGAACGATAACGAACAATAAAGACACCAGCTCACGGGCATAACTGCGGACACATTATCCGCTCTGACTAGGCGGCTACACACCTTCGATCAGGCTTAAAACACCTGTCGAATTATCATGCCTTCCGCCAATAATGCTTTGATAGTCAGGGCTGTGGTACCACTCAAGCGCACGTGCTTTATCGGGAAACTCCAAAACAACCGTTCGAGGGAAAGGCATTTCACCTTCAAGCGCTGTGACCTCACCGCCTCGTACCAGATATTTACCGCCAAATTTTGCGATCGTCGCTGGCACAGTAGCCGCGTAGCGTGCCTGATAGGCACCGAGATCAGTGACGTTAATGTGTCCGATAAGATACGCTTTAGGCATTTATTTGCTCCGGTAAGGGTTAAAAACTCAGCTTACCCTAACCAGGTTTGGGTACGACTGATAATCGTGCGCTGAGCGTGACTGCCACCCAAGCGCGCAGACTCTGGAACGCACTGTGCTAATTCAACTCGTGCCGCATCGTGATCATTGTGTAACAGTGACAATAAGGCATCTACCCAATGCAAAGCTACTGGTGCCGCTAGATGCCCTGCGTCCATCTGTTTTCGAACGCGAGCTTGACAAGCTAACAAACCCTGGGTGTCGCCAGTGCCTGCAGCTAGCATCGCCAGATGCACTTCGGCAAAGAGATTGCCGCCGTTCGGGAGCTTCGTCTGGGCAAACTGCTGAGCATTTGCCCACGAAAGTCCAGTGAATCCGAGCAGGCGCAAGCGCCACAATAACGCTGAAGTATCGGTCAAACCAACCAGCGGCGGCGCAAATGCCAGATGAGGCTCTATTACCGCTAATAGCCTGTTCAGTGCCAGCTCAGGATGTCCAAGATCAAGCTCGCAAAGTGCTGCATGCCAATGCACATGTCCATAAAGCATAGCGTTCTCTGGATATTGATCAATCCAGCTTTGTGCAAAGGCCAACCCAGCCTGGGGTGCATTCAATTCAAATTGGGCGTGCATCATCACGTGGGCTGCGTTGCCGTTAGCAGACCTAAGCTCAAGGCTGCGAGAGACAAAAGGTAAACCAGCTTCTGGCTGATTACACTCGACTAAGGTCCACCCTTGGTGACTTAACATCCACGGAAAGTCTTGCGGATAGTGCGGCGCTAACTGCCAGACAAACTCAAGTCTTTCCTGATCATGATCCAGCCGACCACTGAACGCTATCAACCCAAAGGCACCCAGTGCGGTTGACATCACCAGGGCATCCGTGGGCCAGCGTTGGGCATGAGCACGAACGGTTTCGAGTGCCAAGACTGTCTTACCCTCAACCAATAGACGAACCACGTCGATATGCGAGCGTTCCCGTTCAGTGACCAACTGAGTCAGTTGCTGAGCCTTGGCTGAAGCCTCGAGCGCCTCGGCGCGGCGACCGTAAGATTGCAAGACTAAAGCACGCGTGCTGTGCGCCAGGGCAAACTCAGGCTCATGCTGCAAAGCTAGATCAAGCGCTTCAATAGCACCAGGCCATGCATGCAATTGATGATCGACCGCTCGCTCGTATGCTTCAAGCGCCTGCGCTGACTGACAACTGACGATCTGATCGAAAAAATCTTTCATCCATGACCTGCTATGCAATGTTTTCGGGACTTCTGACGCCAGGATTTTATAATGGCATACTGCGATGAAAATTAATAAAAATTCGGTTCAGCCGGATCGACAGGAGACAAGTCCATGCAAAACCAAACTGGTCGAGTTATTTACCGAGGTTTACTACTTTTTATTCTCAGTTTAGCGGTCCTGACATCCATCGTTCGGGCAGATTACCCAGACAAGCCTATTTTATTTGTTGCCCCATTCGCGGCAGGTGGCGCTAATGATTATCTGACCAGACTCATGGCACAGCATATGGGGACCGTTTTAAAAACAAGTATCGTGGCCGACAATAAGACCGGCGCCAATGGGATTGTGGGTGCAAGTTATGTTGCCAAATCGGCAGCCGATGGGTACGTTTTGCTAATGGGCAATAGTGCGACACACGGCACCAACGTGAGTCTGTACGCAAACATGCCTTACGACCCGATCGCAGACTTTACGCCGGTCAGCATGGTCGGTGCAGTGCCTCTGGTCATTGCTGTCGATCCAAGGCTGGGCATCAATACTATCGCTGAACTGATTAGTTACGGCAAAAAAAATCCGGGCAAATTATCTTTCGGCAGTAGCGGTGTCGGAGGAACGGGACACCTGGCTGGTGAGGCATTTAACGCTGCCGCCCATCTCGATCTGGTCCATGCCCCGTACAAGGGCGACGCGCCCGCAGTCGCTGACGTCGCAGCGGGTCAAGTCCCGCTTGCTGTCATCGGAGTCGCCTCTGCCTCACCCCTTTACAACTCAGGAAAAATAAAGGTTTTGGCGGTCGCCAGTAAAGTTCGAAGCAAAGCAATGCCAGATGTGCCCACGTTGCTTGAAGCAGGATTCCCTGACTTGGAATTTTCACAATGGTATGCGCTAGTCGCCCGGGCTGGCACACCAAAAAGCATCATCAATCAGTTAAATCTCGCCGCGAAACAGGTTCTTCAAAATGACAATGTTATCCAAGCCATGTTGACACAAGGCGCGGAGGCTCAGTACACAACACCCGAACAACTCGGGACGTTTTATCAGACGGAAATCAAGCGTTTCGCAGACATCATTCAAAAACTGAATATCAAGGCAGATTGATTACTGTTTTACTAGCACCAACTCACAGGTCACGAGCACAGGATTGCTCTCCCGAGCAATACGTCCTCTGTTGACCTGACCTTTGAAATCTACCAAAGTGATATCTATATCGGCGCGTGCTATCCCTGCAACATCGGGCACAATCCGGCCACGTTCAATTAATAACTCGGTCGCCAGTTGCTCGACATGCCTTCCATCTGCGAAATCTGCGCAATTCAAGCTACCGACCCCGCCCTGCACCTGAGCCTTTTGCCAACCTTGGCCGGCGCATAAATGCTCAAGTGTCAGACACAAATCCTGATTTGGAATAGCGCGAATAACTAAGGCGTCGTGAGTCTCTTCGGGCGGCCAGTCAGACGAGAGCGAATCCTGCACGGCTACTGGCTTGAATATCGAAAAGTTTGTCTCAGGGTCAAACATGGCATCAAAGCGCACTGACTCGATCAAACAGACCTCAACCTGTATTGGGTTCGCGATCACGATTTCATCCGGGACAAGGTGACCGCAAAGCGTTTTGCCGTCAGGTTCCAGCCAGACTGCGTGGCAGTGCAACCAGGGCTCGCCCTGTTTCTGACCAAAAGTAATCGTCGCCATGGTTAGCTCGACTGTTTCTGGCTCAGCTATTTTTTCGCTGAAGAAGACGGCATGCTCAGGATGATCCGATAGCGCAGGCAGGTAGTAGCGAAAGTTACTAAATGATCCTCCTGATAATCTCAGCACGGCACTATCACTGCCGAAGTCAGCGAGTAACCGAGTGACCGTCTTCAGCAGAGTATTGCCGACTGGCAACTCGGTTTGCAATATTCTGACCCTGCTGGGCAGTGCCATTGGGGCGCTGTCCATCACTGGCCCGGGGTGTGTGATCTGTCTCATATTATTGTCAGGTCGATCTTATTGAGTCGTTACCGTTGTCATCTTTGGTCAGCGATTATTAATCACCAATCACCAAGCTCGATACTAGAATACTATTTAGGATTGGACTACCCCCTCAACCTCCTTGTGCAGAAGAGCGCGTTGATGAACTTTACCCTGACAGAAGAACAAAAAGACCTCCAAGCTCGTACACGGGCTTTTATCGCAGAAAAAATCATCCCTTATGAGAATGACCCACGGGTTACCGCTCATGGGCCCACCAGTGATTTACGTCGCGAACTCGTTGCCCTCGCGCGCGAGGCAGGTCTATTGACACCCCACGCCTCGCGTGAACTGGGGGGCTTGGGATTAAGTCATGTCGACAAAGCAATAGTCTTCGAAGAAGCTGGCTATTCAACCCTTGGCCCAACCGCCATGAATATTCATGCGCCCGATGAGGGCAACATCCATTTGATGGAAATCGTTGCAACTGAAACTCAGAAAGAACGCTGGTTACGACCTCAAGTTGAAGGCCTGACTCGCTCATGCTTTGCCATGACAGAACCGTCTCCAGGCGCTGGCGCAGATCCATCCATGATGAACACCATGGCGATCAGGGATGGGGACGATTACGTGATCAACGGCACTAAGTGGTTTATCACTGGTGGGGATGGAGCAAATTACGTCATCATCATGGCAAAGCTCGAGGATGGCTCGGCCACCATGTTTTTGAGCGATATGGATCGGCCAGGTATTCATGTCATCCGAAGCATGGATTCGATGGATTCGTGTTTCTCTGGCGGTCACGTCGTCATGGAATTCAAGGATGTCAGAATCCCCGCGAGCGACGTGCTTGGCGAATTGGGCAAAGGATTCAAGTACGCGCAAATCCGCCTCGCCCCTGCCCGTTTAACGCATTGCATGCGTTGGTTGGGTCAGGCAAGAAGAGCACACGACATTGCTGTCGATTACGCGAGCAAACGCGAGGCGTTTGGCCGAATTCTGGCCAAACACGAAGGCGTTGGCTTTATGTTGGCAGACAATGACATGGATATCATGACTGCACGTCTTCATATCTGGCATACCGCCTGGCTATTGGATCAAGGACAAACCTGCAATTTTGAATCAAGCCGGGCGAAAGTAGTTTGTTCTGAAGCCGAGTGGCGCGTGGTTGATCGTTGCGTACAGGTTTTGGGTGGACAGGGCGTCACCGGAGAAAAAATTCTATCGAGAATTTTCATGGATATGCGTGGCTTTCGAATTTATGATGGCCCAAGCGAAGTGCATCGCTGGAGTATGGCTCGCAAGATTGTCGAGGCCGGCGTTCGCCCGTGAATGGCTCCCTCAATTCATCAACCACTTCACCCCTCAGTTAATCCATGAATCAAGAACAACATTCAAATCCGCAAGCGCTCTTTAGCTTGGCAGGTAAAGTGGCCCTGATGACTGGCGCGTCAAGCGGGATCGGACGCCATCTCGCTAAAACACTCGCTGCCGCGGGAGCCAAGGTCATCGTTGCCGCCCGTCGTGTCGATAAGCTCGAAGAACTGGTCAAAGAAATCGAAGCGATGGGAGGAGCGCAGGCACACGCAGTCGCACTTGACGTTTCGAATGCAGAGAGCGTTCGTCACTGCTTCGATCAAATCGAAACACTCGTTGGCGCAGCCGACATTATTATTAGCAACGCTGGTACCACGGTAGCCAAGCCTCTACTGGATCAAACCGAGGAGGATTGGGATCAGGTGATTGACACCAACCTGAAAGGGGTCTGGCTAGTCGACACAGAGGCGGCACGCCGGATGATCAAACACGGCAAAGGCGGCAGTATCATCAACGTAGCCTCAATCCTGGGTGAGCGAGTAGCCGGTGCCGTGATTGCGTATACGACATCTAAAGCCGGTGTCGTGCAGGCGACGAAAGCGATGGCACTCGAATTGGCGCGTTACAAAATTCGAGTAAACGCGTTGTTGCCAGGCTATGTGGCCACTGATTTAAACAGCGATTTTCTTGAGAGCGAGGCGGGCAAAAAACTCATGTCCAGAATTCCTGGTAGACGTTTCTGCCAGATGTCCGATCTCGAAGGTCCTCTTATGTTGCTAGCATCTGATGCCAGTTTGGCAATGACAGGCACGACCTTAGCTGTTGACTGGGGCCACCTGGTGAGTAGCCTCTGATGGTGCTGGGGATATGAGTCAAGAAACAACCACGGATAACGCCCCTGACTTCAGCAATTTGGCCTCGTGGATGCACACCGAGGGCCTGATTGACAGACCAGAGCTTTCTGCTTCTCAACTCACAGGCGGACAATCGAACCCAACCTTCCGCCTCAAGTCGGGGACACAGCAGTACGTCTTACGCAAGAAACCGCCAGGCATACTAATGCCCTCAGCGCACGCCGTTGACCGCGAATATCGAGTGATCAAAGCCCTGCAAGGTAGTGATGTCCCAGTGCCTAAGGTCTATGCGTTCAGCGATGATGACTCGATTATCGGCACGCCCTTTTATCTCATGGAGTTTCTTGAAGGACGCGTACTGATTGATCAATCCTTGCCGGGTATGAGCGCTAAGGAGCGCACTGAAATTTACGCTGAGATGAATCGCGTGATCGCGGCATTGCATCAAGTCAACCCTGCCGCGGTCGGCCTTGAGACCTTTGGCAAAGCGGGTAATTATTTCTTGAGACAAATTACTCGCTGGGGCCGAGCGTACAAAGAAGCTCCTGGCGAGGATATCCCCGCCATGTATTCGTTGATTGATCTGCTGCCACAGCTCATTCCTGAAGGCGACATTACCCGCGTTGTGCATGGTGACTTCCGCATGGATAATCTTGTGTTCCATCCGACTGAGCCTCGTGCAATTGGCCTACTCGACTGGGAACTGTCGACGCTGGGTCATCCGATGGCCGATTTTTCTTATCATTGCATGAGCTGGCATGTCACACCAAACTTGTGGCGAGGTATCGGTGGATTGGATCTAGTGGCGCTCGGCATCCCGCAAGAAAAGGACTACATCAAGCACTACATCGATGCGACCGGTTTTACCGGAGAAAAGCATTGGGATTTTTATATGGCTTATAACCTGTTCAGGATGGGTGCGATTTTACAAGGCATCCTGCGTCGGGCAATGGATGGCACTGCCGCTGCGGCCGATGCAATCGAAACTGGCAAGAAAGGCCGTGCGCTGGCCGAACTCGCGTTGCAATATGCGCAACGCTATCAACAAAGTCGTGGCTGATCAAGGATTAATAATGAAGATGGACTTGCCAGATTGGCGCCAGGCACCAGGTCAAATTGGCTCTTCGATAAGCTCGGTCGATACGCCGGCCTTGATTATTGATCTGGATGCTTTCGAATTCAACATCACAAGCGTCCATGATCGTGTCAGGACGACCGGTGCACGCGTGCGATCGCACGCGAAAGCACATAAATCTGTTGATATTGCCAAACGTCAAATCGCCGCTGGGGCAATCGGTGTGTGTTGTCAGAAGGCCAGCGAGGCGCAGGTATTCGTCGAGGCAGGCATTCAAGATGTGATGATTTCTAACGAGATCTTCGGCAAGAGCAAGGCTGACCGGGTCGCACAACTTGCCCGATATGCGACGATCAGCATTTGTGTAGATGCTATCGAACAGATTGATCAACTGGCTGCGGCGGCGCTTAATCACCAAACGAGCATCGCTGTTTTGGTCGAAATTGATGTCGGACAAGGTCGTTGTGGTGTCAAAACACCGGAGGCAGTCTTGCACCTGGCGAGAGCCGTTGCCGCGTATGCCCCGCAACTGAGTCTCGCAGGCATTCAAGCGTATGGCGGGTCTGCCCAGCACTTCAGATCGCCCGAAGAGCGGCAAGCTGCTGTTGCTTCAGCGATTGCAAAAGTCAAAACGACAATTGCCTTACTGCAGGCGAATGGTCTTGCAGTGGTGACCGTCGCAGGTGGCGGTACTGGAACCTACGAGCTTGAGGCGACTTCAGGCATCTACACCGAGATACAGACGGGATCTTATGTGCTGATGGATGCAGACTACGCCCGCAACACCCTATCGAGCGACTCACCGGCTTTGCGGCATGCATTATTCGGTTTGTGCACGGTGATCAGTGTTTCTGATACTCAAGCCGTGCTTGACGGAGGCCTAAAAGCCTTTGCGACCGACAGTGGGCCCCCAAAGATGGTACTGCCTGGGTGGTCGGTCAAATCAATTTCAGACGAGCACACGGTCATTGTGCCCGAAGCAGGCACCGAACCACTGCAACTGGGCGACAAGGTCAGGCTAATACCTGGTCATTGCGATCCCACTGTCAACTTGCACAACTGGCTGATAGCGGTTCGTGGACAGATTATTGAAGAGACCTGGCCGGTTAGTGCCCGCGGTGCACTTTTCTAAAATCAACAGCGACGACGCATTCAAATCGGCGGAATCGTGCCGGCATCACAAAGGCAAGTCGCTGCCATCGTAGTTAAAGAACCGTCCCGTTTTAGCTAAATCCAGTTCTGTAAACCGTTTAACCAGGCCTGTAGCGCTGACTGATACGCTAATGTCTGCAGCACTGCCGCCCATATCCGTTTGCACCCAGCCAGGGTGATAAGAAGCCACTGCGATACCTTGCGCTTTCAACTCATTCGCCAGGGTCACCATGATGTTATTCGCACCTGCTTTGGATGCACGATAAAAATACGCACCGGCACCCGTGTGCTGCTGACTACCCATATACGAAGAAATAATGGCGATTCTGGGTTGTTTGCTTAGTTTCAAGTTTTTCAAAAATGCACGAGCAGTGAAAAATGGCCCGGCAATATTGGTCATTAACACTGTTGAAACAGATTCGGCAGTGTTTTGCGGATCAGTCAGACTGCCGCGGGCACTCATGACACCGGCGTTGCAAACGAGCACATCGATAGTGCCATCAAGGCGCTGTGCCAAGTCGTCCAGCGTCGTAGCCTGACTAACATCTGCCTCACAGATTTGCGCCCTGCCGTCAGACTCTTTAACCAGCGTTTTTAAGTCAGTGGCTGTATCCGGTTGGCGGCAAATAGCAATAAGACGATCGCCAGCCGACAGCACATTTTTCGATAGCTCAAGGCCGATGCCACGGTTTGCGCCTGTGATGAGATAGGTCGTAGACATATATTCGCTTTAACTTAAAAACATCAGTTGGGTATCTTAACCTCAACCTGCATCGACGAATACCATAAAGCAAGATCGTCAATATCTTGCTCGCTTAATGGCTTGGCAATGACGCTCATGATTTCATTCACTCTACGACCAGCCTTATAGTTTTTTAATTGTTGCGTCAGGTAAATGACTGGTTGCCCTGCCAAGTTAGGGGCTTCAGGGTGCGATGCAATGCCATTTTGTCCATGACAAACGGCACACGCGTTAGCTTTCACTTTGCCTTGTTGCAGGTCAGCTCCGCCAGACTCGCCTGATACGACTAGCGCCACCATCAGCAGCATCCGTAATACTTGCTTTATCACCATCTTGTTTCAAACCTTTGCAAAAACAGAAAGGCCAACCTTCGTTAGGCTGGCCTCTTTTTTAAACAACAGCGTCAACCACTCGCAATATTAACTACCTGATCCGCTGTAGGAAACGCGATAGATAGCACCTGCGTAATCATCTGAAATCAGCAATGAGCCATCCTTAGCGACAGCTACATCCATCGGACGACCGGTGTAGATGCCCGTTGCTGGATCTAACCAACCTTCAGCAAAAACCTGCGAAGCATCTGCTTTGCCGTCGGATTTCAAAGGCACAAAATTAATGAGGGCACCGCTTGCTGGCGATCGATTCCAGGATCCATGTGCAGCCACGAATATACCGTTCTGATACTTGGCTGGGAACATTTTGCCAGTGTAGAAAGTCATGCCTAACTGCGCCTGATGTGCTGGGAACTCAACCTCTGGGTAGACAACATCTTTAGGCTCTTTCATGTCTTTCAAGTCAGGCGCAGCGGGACCCCCAGCAATCTTGACGTGACCATTCCAGTAAGGAAAGCCGAAGTGCTGACCCATCTTGGTGATGTGGTTCAATTCGCCCGGAGGGATGTCGTTGCCCAACCCGTCAACTTGATTATCGGTAAACCAGAGCGTGCCATCCTTGGGATTGAAGTCCTGACCAACCGAATTGCGAATACCTCGCGCGAACACTTCACGACCCGAGCCGTCAAGATTCATACGAACGATGCCTCCAATACCAAGCTTGGAGAATTCTTCCAGCTTATCGGCTGGCGGCACGTTAAATGGTTGGCCTAGCGTGATGTAGAGTTTTTTATCGGCACCATAACGACAAGTTCTCGCACCGTGGTTAAAAGACTCATGCTCAGTTGGGACCAGGCCGCCTCTGGGCAGGATTTCAGCTACAGCAACATCAGGACCTTCGTAAAAGAATTCGGCTGCAGGAAACATCAGCACGCGATTATGCTCGGCGACAACAAGCATGCCGTCGGGTGTGAAACAAACGCCATTTGGATTTTTAAAGTCAAGTGAAGGCGCAAATGCCTTAACTTCCGTTGCCATATCGCCGTTGTTGCGATTAGTAACCGCCCAAACTTTGGTTTTACGCGTGCCGACAAACAACATGTTAGTCGACGGGGCAACAGCAATTGAGCGAGCATCCGGCACAATCGCATAGAGGTCGATTTTGAAACCCTCTGGTAATTTGATTTTCTTTAAGTTCGCGCGGATCGCATCTGCGTTCTTGCCAGACTGATCGATAGTAGGCAGATTCAGATCACCATTGGCGACTTTGAATTGCTTCATGTTTTCCATCGTTTGTTCGGCAGCAAACGTACTACCCATTATTACCATTGAGCAGAATGCACCAGCGAGCGCTACACTGATTTTTGACAGCTTCATTTACTTGTCTCCTAATGTACGCTATTGCAGCGTTTTCTTTATTAAGCTTGAGGTAGAACTAAGGCGGCAAAGGTAATAGAGTGCTTACCACAGCTGAATTTAATGTAGCAAAATAGCCGCAAAAACAGAGCTAGTAAATACCCTGATGCGCCATTGCAGCAAAAGTCTTTGCGACGATAGTTCTGGTTTCGCACGCGCAGACTGGAGAAGAGCGGTTAAAAGCGTTGACGAGACAGGCGCCTTACCTGTAAGTTGAAGCAATTCTGCTTAACTTCGGGGTTCATGTTCGATGAAATCTATAAAAAGTCTTCTCTTGACCGCCTCAGTGGCGACAACACTCAGTTTGTTCGTTTGCTCAGTGACTGCCCAAGAACTAACCGGCACCTTAAAGAAAATAAAAGAAGCGGGCACAATCACGCTCGGTGCCCGCGAGTCGTCAGCACCCTTCAGTTATAGCCTCGGCAACGACAAGTTCGTTGGCTTTTCTGTTGATCTGATGATGAAGGTGGTCGATCGGCTAAAGATTGAGCTAAAAATGCCTGATCTGAAGTACTCAATCATCCCCTTTACCGCACAGAACAGAATTCCCTTGGTGCAAAACGGAACGCTTGACCTTGAGTGTTCGTCAACGACAAATACCGTGGAAAGGCAGCAACAGGTCACCTTCTCAACAAGTTTTTTTGTGATTGGCACCAGGCTGCTCACAGCTAAAGATTCGGGCATCAAAGACTTTAGCGATCTAAAAGGTAAAAATCTTTCGACAACTGCCGGAACAACCTCCGAACGATTAATCAACAAATACAACGACGACAAAGCCATGGGGATGAACATCATGGCTGCGCGCGAGAACACGCAATCATTTTTAACTGTCGATTCAGGTCGCGCCGTCGCTTTCATGATGGATGATGCCATTCTCTATGGCGAGCGGGCAAAATCAAAGAACCCCGAGAAATGGGATGTTGTTGGCACCCCGATGTCACGCGAGGCTTACGGCTGCATGATGAAAAAAGACGATGCCGCTTTCAAAAAAATAGTGGATGAAACCTTGATTGCTGTCATGAAATCCGGCGAAATCAATACCTTTTATAAAAAATGGTTTGAATCCCCTATCCCACCCCGGGACACCTCACTCGCCTTTCCACAATCTTCGGATTTGAAAGCTTTGTACGCAAATCCAAACGATCAGGCGATTCAGTAATCCAATGAGTTATCAATGGACATGGTCGGTTTTTTTACAACCGGCCAATGCCCGCGAGACCTATTTAGACTGGCTGCTTGCCGGGATGTGGACAACTATTCAGATGGGTTGTCTCGGGTGGCTCATCGCCTTCTTGCTAGGCTCGCTGCTAGGCGTCATGCGGACAGTGCCAAACCGCTTCATTGCGGGAGTCGCGACCCTGTACGTTGAAATCATTCGAAACATCCCGCTCATCGTTCAGTTATTCATTTGGTACTACCTGGTCCCAAAAATGCTGCCGGATGCCTTGCGCGAGTGGTTATTCGCGCAGAAACCAGCTACGTCGGCATTTGTGACAGCTACGGTTGGGTTAGGCGTTTTTACCGCAGCCCGCGTCTGTGAACAGGTGCGGGCTGGCATTCAATCGCTGCCAACAGGGCTTAGAAACGCTGCGCTCTCAATGGGATTTACCCTCCCCCAAGCGTACCGGTTTGTTCTGCTGCCCGTCTCGTACCGGTTAATCATTCCGCCAATGACGTCTGAGATGCTGAGCATATTTAAAAACTCGTCCATCGCCTCCACCGTCGGTGTGCTTGAGCTGTTCGCACGTGCGCGTCAGCTAAACGACTACACCGCCCGAGGTTACGAATCGTTTATCGCGGTGATCTCGTGCTATCTGATCATTAACGCTATGGTGATGTTGATCATGGGCTTGATCGAACGCTACGCTCGCCTGCCTGGCATGATTGGATCCAAATGATGCTCGGTCTTGATTTCGATTTTCTGACTAGAACATCAGGCGAAGCGATGTTGCACGGCATGCTAGTGTCGCTCCAGGTGGCCGGTACTGCACTAGCAGTGGGTTTGGTATGGGGCACCTTATTAGCCATAGCCCGACTATCGCCAATAAAAGTTTTATCGTGGACATCTGCTTTGTATGTCAATTTTTTCAGATCAATCCCGCTGGCGATGGTGTTGCTTGGCTTCTATCTGGTTGTGCCGCAGCTACTAAAGGATTTGCTGCCCAAGGGGACTCAGCTCGACACGAGATTAATGTCGGCTTTGGTGGGATTTTCTTTATTCGAATCTGCCTATTATGCTGAAATCATGCGCGCGGGTATCCAGAGCGTATCCAAAGGCCAGGTTGCTGCTGCGAAAGCGCTGGGACTCAAACCGTATCAAGCTATGCAATCGGTTATCTTGCCACAAGCAGTTCGCAACATGCTGCCGTTGTTGCTGACTCAACTCATCGTTCTGTTTCAAGATACGTCACTGGTCTATGTGATAGCCCTAGCGGATTTTTTTACCAGCGCCGAGGGTATTGGTGAGCGTGACGGTAGGATTGAAGAGATGATGGTAGTGGCTGGGTTCGTTTATTTGATCGTTTGCTTCGCAGCATCGAAACTTGTTAGCAGACTGCGCATACGTACTCACTGAACCTCAGTTATTAATGAAAGTTTCAAGAAGACGCTTGAGTTGTTCGGTCTTACGAGCACCCAAAATGCGCGTCATGGTTTGATGATGAGCATCAACAGTTTTGTTCAAACGTGCAAAAGTTTCTAGCCCAAGGTCGCTAATGTAGACCAGAACCCGCCGACTATCTTGCGCGTCAGCCGCTCGCTGAACCAAACCCTTACTCACTAACTTGTCGATATTTTTTGTTAGTGCCGGACTATTAAGAAGCACTAACTCGGCCAAATCGCCCATGCTACGACCTCTTTCATCAGAAAGAACATGCAGGATCCGCCAATGCTCTTCTGTCACTTCTTCAGTCGCAATTGACCTCGTCAAGCCGACATGTACCCGCTTGTTTGCTGAGGCCAGCAGGTAGGACAAGTATTGCGAAATATCTTGTTCACGCTCGCTAGATTTGTTTTTATCAGGCATGAAAATTGCTCGTTTTTATCAGGCATGAAAATTGCTCAGCAGTTGTTGTCAAAAATCTGTTCTATTTTAAGCAAAATTGCTTTCCAAGTAAAGTTATTTTGCACTAGGATTGTGATTGCGCACCAAAATATCGCCTAATAGAGGGAATTTCAGTGCAGGATGCCTATCGACCGATTGCAATCTCTCAGCGTCGCCAAAGTTTAGGGCAACGCAGTTTATCTTTTCCGAACGGTTTAAGGTCGCGCATCCACAGCTATGGAGATTCTAGTAACCACGATGAAATAAACATCGCCCTATGCGTGCCGCAGAGCGGTACAACTGGAATTTGGGGTCCTTCGGCTTTAGCTTCAGCCAAACTAGCCGTCGCTGAATTAAACAACAGCGCGGGAATCTCAGGGCAATTCTGCAACCTGATATCCCTCGATGCCGCGGACGAAGCTGTGGATATTGAAATCAATTTAATGCGGTTGATGGCATCGGGAGAAATAGATGCCATTGTTGGCATGCACACCAGCTCGGTCCGTAAACGCATCCTCAGCGCCATCGGTACTCGACTTCCTTTTGTCTACACCCCCCTATACGAAGGGGGTGAGTCTGCGCCTAACGTATACGCAATCGGCGAAACGACTGCCAATCAACTTCTGCCTGCCATCAATTGGCTTGCTCAGCATCGAAAGCCTAAACGCTGGTTTGCTATTGGCAATGATTATGTATGGCCAAGAGTTTCGCATCGAATGGCCAGACGATATATTGCCGACGCAGGAGGTGAGTTAGTCCGCGAAACCTATGTTCCTGTGGGTACCTCCGATTATTCAGAAGTGCTTGATACGATTCGGACTTCCAACGCAGATGCTGTGCTTGTATCGTTAGTCGGGCAAGATGCGGTAGATTTCAATCGCGCGTTTGGCCGTCACGGTTTAGCGTCCTCAGCACTGCGTCTTTCTTGTGCGATTGGCGAGAACGAGCTGCTGGGAATTGGCCCGCAAAACGCTGACGACCTCTATGTTGCTGCAGGATATTTTGCAACGCTCAATACTGACGCCAATCTTGCGTTTAAAGAGCGTTATCAATCCTATTTTGGTGAGCGAGCACCGACGCTTGATACCTTTGGGCAATCAACTTACGAGGGGTTCCATTTTCTGGCAGCACTGATGAGCCCAAGCGTTACCCAACAAGAGCCACTTGCGCGAATCCCGCTTAGCTACTTAAGCGCCCGGGGAGCTTCTTTCGAAGGGCCAAAAGGAACGCGTACCCCGATATATCTGGCACGTTGCGACGGCAATAAATTCGAAGTCATCACGCGGTTGTAACTCAGCATGCCCAGTCGTTATTCACTGCTCAATAATCCTCTATTATTTTATTTTCCAAAGATAATAATTTTGTTTGACTTGGAAAATAAAATACTTATAATTGATTCCTAGTGAATTAAATTTTTTGCCCTCGGTTCACCTGGTACAGCTTGTAAAAGCAAAGCAATTACGTATCCGAGTTTTCAAAGCCACTGCTACACAAATCTATATTCTGGAGTCATAGACATGGCCGTCAAACGTCCCACCCTTAGTCAGTTGAACGAGACCGCGTTAAGCCTGGGAATTCACCTCTCTGAAGCTCAGGCCGCTTCTTACCTCGCACTGCTGCAACCCAATTTTGACGCATACGATGTAGTCGATGGAATGCCTGATTACGTGCCGGTCGTTACTTACGCACGCACCCCTGGCTTTCGGCCTGATGCCGCCGACAACAAACATGGCGCATGGTATGTGAAAACAACAATTCAAGGCGCATCAACAGGCCAGTTAGCCGGGAAAACCGTTGTTTTAAAAGACAACGTATGTCTTGCGGGCGTGCCAATGACAAATGGGGCATCGACCTTGGAGGGCTATGTGCCAAACGTGGACGCAACGATTGTCACTCGTTTGCTCGATGCGGGTGCCACGGTGGTAGGTAAATCCGTTTGTGAATACTTTTGTTTCTCTGGGGGTTCACACACCAGTTCAACCGGCCCAGTACACAACCCTCACCGCATGGGATATTCGGCCGGAGGTTCGTCGTCCGGTAGTGCTGCGTTAGTCTCATTAGGAGAAGTAGATCTGGCCATTGGTGGCGATCAAGGTGGCTCGATTAGAATGCCCGCTTCGTTCTGCGGTATATACGGTATGAAAGCCACGCATGGATTAGTGCCTTATACGGGTGTGATGCCAATTGAATTAACGCTTGATCATACTGGGCCGATGACCGCGAATGTGATGGATAACGCGCTCATGCTAGAAGTGCTGGCCGGACCTGATGGATTAGATCCACGTCAGCACGCTGGCGAGATAGCGAAGCCTTACAGCGAGCTGATGAGGGGCGGCGTGGCAGGAATGAAGATTGGCATCGTGACTGAAGGTTTCGGATGGCCTCAGTCAGCAGTTGCAGTGGATGCCAAAGTGCGTGATGCTGCGGCGATCTTCACCAAACTAGGTGCAGAAGTAACAGAGGTTTCGATTCCCATGCATCGTGCTGGCCCCGCGATCTGGTTGCCTATCGCTGCAGAGGGTGCAACTCAGCAAATGATGAAGGATAACGGCCACGGCTTTAATTGGAAAGGACTGTACGCCACCAGCATGATTGATTTTCATGCGGGATGGAAGGCTCGTGCCGATGAGCTTTCTGAGACGTTGAAAATCACCATGGTGCTCGGTGAATATTTCATCAAGCACTACCGAGGTCATTTTTATGGAAAGGCACAAAATCTTAGTCGCCAACTGACTGCGACTTATGACAAGGTTTTTGCTGAATACGATCTGCTTCTAATGCCAACGGTGCCGATAACCGCAACGCCCCTACCACCAGCAGGCGCGTCAATTGAAGAGGTAGTCAACCGTGCGTTCGAAATGTTGCCGAATACCTGCCCATTTGACGTAACGGGTCATCCTGCAATGTCAATACCTTGCGGGAAAGTAGATGGTTTGCCTGTTGGGATGATGCTAGTTGCCAAGCGTTACGACGAAGCGTCGATATATCGCGCTGCTTTCGCCTTCGAGCAGTCTGTTAACTGGCAAGAAATCTAAACCTCTTTTTTCTTCAAAACGAAAATTTATCCTTTCTTAATTGGCTACGCGCCACCACCTTGACGGCAAATGCCGTCTACACAAGGAGTACTTACATGGATCGTCGTTCGTTTATCAAGGCTTCCAGTATCGCCCTAGCTGGGTCGGCTATGTCGCCGCTATCAGCTTTTGCTGCCGATGACATCGTGATTGGCAGCATTCATGACCTCTCTGGTGGTCTGGATATTTACGGCAAGCCAATGGCTGATGCAATGACGCTTGCTATTGAAGAGCAAAACGCTGCCGGTGGCTTGCTGGGCAAACAAGTCCGTCTCGCAACGTACGACCCACAATCGAATATGCAGTTGTATGCCCAGTTTGCTCAGCAAGCTGCGCTCAAAGATAAGGCAGCTGTCGTAATGGGCGGCATTACCTCCGCTTCGCGCGAAGTCATTCGACCCGTTCTCGATAAAAGTAAAACCCCATACTTCTACAATACTCAGTACGAAGGCGGCGTATGCGATCGAAACACGTTTTGTACTGGCGTCACACCCGCTCAAACTGTGTCGAAGCTGATTCCTTACGCCATGAAAAAGTGGGGCAAGAAAGTCTACGTGATCGCTGCCGATTACAACTATGGCCAGATCACTTCACAATGGGTTAAGAAATTCGTGCTCGAGAACGGTGGCTCAGTTGCTTCCATTGATTTCTTCCCGTTAGACGTCACGAACTTTGGCCCAACGATTTCTAAAATCGAGGCAGCAAAGCCAGACATGATTGTCTCTGCCCTAGTGGGTGGTTCGCACATGTCTTTCTATCGGCAATGGGCCGCAGCCGGCTTGACTAAGAAGATCCCCTTGGCATCGACCACATTTGCTCTAGGTAATGAACATATTGTATTGTCGCCAGAGGAAACCGACGGGTTCTTGATTTCCTACAACTACTTCCAGAAGCTGGACACGCCTGAAAACATTGCTTTCAAAGAACGCTTCTATAAGCGTTTTGGCAAAGACTATCCCAATATTACTGAACTTGCTTCTGCTTCGTATCAAGGCTTTAAGCTTTGGGCCGAAGGCGTCAAGAAGGCCGGCTCATTAGACCGGGAAAAGGTGATCGCTGCACTTGAATCTGGTATCAGCATCACCGGGCCAAGTGGCCAAGTGACACTTGACCCAGCAACCCACCATTGCATCTTGAATGTGAGCATTGCTGAAATCCGCAATAAAGAGCTCAATATCGTTGAAACCTTCAAGCAAGAGAAACCCTCGGACACGAGTGCAGTGTGTAACCTGCAAACAAACCCGAAAGATAACCAGCAATACGTTATCAAGGTCTGATGAAGACCGTTTGACCGATCCAACGTGATCGGTCAAACACCATCCAAGTCTTCGCGTTTTCCTTCCTTCGCACGGCTAATTGTCTCGGAGCTCCGCCATGGATCTAGCTGTCGTTGTATTAATTCAGGTTCTGTATGCGGTCGCCAGTCTAGTCATCATCTCGTCAGGCTTAGCGGTCATATTTGGGATGATGAAAGTCATCAATCTCGCGCACGGCGAATTCATGATGCTTGGGGCTTATGCCGTGATTATCTCAATGAAACTGGGGACTAATCTTTGGGTTGCCATGCTCATCATCGCGCCGTTGACAGTGGGCTTGATCGGTGTTGTTCTCGAACGGTTGATTATCCGACGCCTATATGGACGCATGGTCGATACCATGCTTGCCACTTGGGGTTTGTCCCTGCTGTTAATTGGTATCGTGACCTCAATTGCCGGAAACACAACGGCTGGGGTTTCCACGCCGCTGGGTAGCTTCACGATCGGTACCTATTCGGTCAGTAGTTACACACTTGTCATCATTTTTGTGGCCATCGCTCTCGCGTTGGGGATTCGCCTGGTTTTAATGCGGACACAACTCGGATTGATCGCACGCGGAACCATGCAAAAGCCTGATATGGCCAACGCACTGGGCATCAGTCCGAGCGTTGTCTATTCAGTAACGTTTGCTGTGGGCGCAGCACTCTCTGGTCTTGCAGGTGGATTTCTGGCACCACTGACAGGTGTCGTTCCCACCATGGGAGGAGCTTTTGTAGCAAAAGCATTCATCACAGTCATTGGTGGAGGACCTGCCATATTGGCTGGCTTGGTCAGCGCCTCGTCGCTGTTCGGTGCGATCAATCAATTAGCAACGTTTATCACCACACCTGTCGTTGGTGAAGTTGCCTTGCTGGTAGCAGCCATCGTGATGTTGCGCCTTCTACCACAAGGAATTACTGGACGTTTTTTTAGGGGGGCATTGTGAACCGTTTTGCGCAATCGTGGGTGAGCGCAGCGTTCGTGCTCTCTGTTGGTACGGCGCTGACGCTGGGCTTACCGTTTGTGATGGATGATTACACACTGCTGCAAGGGACGATCTATGCAATTATGGCCATTCTTGGCGTGAGTCTGGCTTTTATCTGGGGATTTAGCGGCATTTTGTGTTTTGGCCAAGCCGCATTTTTTGGTTTAGGCGCATACACATATGCAGTGGCTGTCATCAATATGGGTGACAGCACGATTCCTTTTTTAATCGCCATTATCGTGCCTGCGCTGTTCGCCACCCTTCTCGGTTATGTCATCTTTTACGGTCGTTTATCGGATGTGTACATGGGTGTTATCACGCTCACTGTGACACTGATTCTGTTCAATTTGATCAACTCTACCGCGGGGCCAGAATGGAAAATTGGTAGTGCCGCCTTAGGTGGCTTTAATGGCATGCCGAGTATCCCAACGTTGAATTTTCCTGGTCAAGTAGATGAGGCGCTAACGCCTGCGCACTTGTTTTACTTGACCATGATTTGCCTGTTGCTCATTTACCTTGGTCTGCGTTGCCTTATTAGCTCGAAGATCGGTCGCGTCGTGATCGCTGCCAAAGAAAATGAGCAAAGGATACTACTACTGGGCTATGACGCCAGGGTATATAAATTATTCAGCTTTGTTTTAGGAGGGGCTATTGCTGGTCTTGCTGGCTGTCTGTTTGCCAACTGGGGGGCCTTTACCAGCCCCACGATCTTTGGCCTTGCCCAGTCGGCACAAATAATTATTTGGGTTATCGTGGGTGGGCTGGGAACTTTAGTTGGTCCGATTGTTGGTTGCGTTGCCATACAGTGGCTGACAACACAAATCGGCACACAACAAATTTTTAACTCAAATTTGATACTCGGTGCCATCTTAGTTGTCTTTGTTTTATTGGTTCCACGCGGAATCGTTCCCAGCCTTGGGGATTTACTTGAATTGTTATGGAAAAAGTTCAAGTCCAAACCGTCCCATGAAATTACCCACTCTTCGCAACCTTTAACGCCCGAGAAAAACCTAGCAGACTCCGGTCCAAACCTAGGTGCAGTTGAGAAGCCACTTTCGAAAGGGGAGCAACTCGCATGACGCCCTTAATTGAAACTCGGCGCTTAAACGTTCGTTTCGGCGGTGTACATGCCACCCGGGATGTCAACTTTTCTTTGGCTGAAGCGGAATTACGTTGCGTCATTGGGCCGAACGGTGCTGGCAAAAGCACCTTCTTTAAATTACTAACAGGACAAGTGAAGCCCACCTCAGGACAAATTTTATTTCGAGGTAAAGACATATCAAATATGCAGCCTCACGATCCGGGTCGCCTAGGTATTGGCATCAAGACTCAGGTGCCTAGTCTATTTAACGGTTTGAGCGTTTGGGAAAACGTTTGGTTGTCTGCCCGGCGCACGAACGGCGCAGCAGCGGCAAACCGTATTACCGAAGAGACGCTGGAGCGAGTGGGCATGAGCACACATAGTCATAAATTGGCAGGGCTCTTGTCTCATGGCATGCGGCAGTGGGTCGAGATTGGCGTCGTGATCGCTGCGGACCCTCCTTTGATATTGCTCGATGAGCCCGCCGCGGGAATGAGTGACGCTGAGGTCGCAAAAACTGCAGAGCTTATTTTGGAGGTCAATCGCAAGCACGCGTTGGTCGTTGTTGAACACGACATGAACTTTATCCGAATGATTGCGAAAACAGTAACGGTTTTGCATCAAGGCGCAGTCATTAAAGAAGATACGCCTGATCGGATCATGAGTGACCCTCTGATCCAACAAATTTATCTTGGCAAAAAACCTCATTGATCACAGGAGTTCGCAAGAGATGCTTGAAGTCTCCAACCTAAATGCTGGCTACGGATCCATCCCCGTGCTTTATGGCATTTCACTAAAGATCAACGCCGGAGAGTCGGTGGGCATCTTGGGGCACAACGGCATGGGTAAGACAACCCTGCTTCGCACCCTGATCGGCGCATTACGGGCGACCTCTGGCAAGGTACAGTTTAACGACAAAGACGTGACCCGCGCAGCACCACATCAACGGGCGAAGTTTGGCATGGCGTATGTGCCTCAAGGCCGGGAAATATTTCCCGCGCTTAGTGCGATAGACAATCTTCGCATGGGTTTAGTTAAAACTGGCGAAAAAAAGCTCGACACGATTGAAGCTTTGCTTGAGGACTTTCCCCGGCTCAAACCCTTACTTAATCGAGCTGGCGGGTCACTGTCTGGAGGCGAACAACAATTACTGGCGCTCGCTCGAGCATTAGCTGGTAAACCAAGCTTACTGCTCTTGGACGAACCGACAGAAGGCATACAGCCTTCAATTATTGAAGAGATTGCAGAAACCCTTGCCTCACTTCGCAGTCGGATGAATCTCACCATCGTCCTCGTCGAACAGAATCTCGAATTCATTGCCGCAGTCTCACAGCGAGTGCTCGTCATCAAGCGTGGACAACTTGGGGATGAAATCCCCAAGGAACATCTGAATGACTTTGAGATCATGAGTCAGTACACTGGCGTACATGGTTAATATTTTTACCCTCATTTCCTCTAGCACTTTTTTAACATAGTAATTGAAGGTCACATGAATCTGGTTATGGTCAGAGGACAAATCGACTTCAGCGGTAAATGCACTGAGATGGAAGAACACAATGTCAGGTCTCTTATTTCTGTGTCGGATTTTTTGACAAGCCAATACTGATACATCGCGCTTTAAAAGGAGAGCTTTAATGAGTTGGTTAAAAGAGTCAATCATGTACACGCGAGGCGTTGCTCAGGGAGCGCGAGGCGCAACCCATGAATTGACGGAAGAGCGTCAAGGTAAGTTTCACTACACCATTGGCCCCTATTCAGAGCCCGTCTTGAATATTGCTCCCGGTGACCGGGTGATTGTTGATACCCGAGACGCTTTTGACGGCAATATTCAGACAGAGCAGGATATGCCCTCTAAAAAACTAAAAATGCCCTTTTTAAATCCTCAGAACGGTCCCATCATGATCGACGGTGCCGAAAAAGGGGATGTGATTGCTGTGCACATTGAATCAATGCTCCCAAGAGGCGCCAATCCGCGCGGCACCTGCTGTTTGATCCCACGCTTTGGCGCCCTCACCGGCACTGATTCAACAGCGATGCTCAACGCCCCCTTGCCTGAAATTACGCGCAAAATTGATGTTGATGAAAAAGGCGTCTACTGGAGCAAGCGCATTACTTTGCCGTATTGCCCTCATATTGGCACGCTAAGCCTCTCACCTGAAATTGATTCTATCAATTCACTAACCCCGGATATGCACGGTGGCAATATGGACGTGCCAGATATGGGACCCGGCAGTATCACTTATCTGCCAGTGCGTTCGCCGGGTGCTCGCCTATTTATTGGCGATGCACACGCGTGTCAAGGTGACGGAGAAGTCTGCGGCACGGCTGTCGAGTTTGCTAGCCGCACAACGATTCACGTCGATCTGATTAAAAACTGGGAAATCAACTGGCCACGCTTGGAGACCGAATCCATGGTGATGGCGATTGGCAGCGCCCGCCCGCTAGAAGATGCAACTCGCATTGCCTATCACGAACTTATACTTTGGATGGAAAAAGAATACGGATACGACAAATGGGACGCACTGATGATGCTTAGCCAGTGCGGCAAAGTCAGACTTGGGAACTTTGTTGATCCTAAGTACACAGTGGGCGCTGGCATCAGCAAAACTTATTTATTACCGGAGGCATAAATGGATCTTGGTTTAAAAGGACTCAAAGCAATTATTACGGGCGGCACGAAAGGCATCGGCCGATCGATCACTGAGACGCTCGCGAAAGAAGGTGCGCATGTTGCTTTTTGCGCACGCAATGCAGCTGAAGTCGTGCAAACAGCGGCTGAGTTTTCCGCACTCGGTGTAAAGGCACTTGGCACTGTAGTGAATGTCGGCGACGGCCCTGCACTGGCAAAATGGGTCGACGCGTCAGCCGAGGCTCTGGGCGGATTAGACATTGTTGTGGCAAACGTGAGCGCGCTAGCAATCCCTAACGAAGAAGCTAACTGGAAGCTCGGCTTTGAAGTCGATATGATGGGTACTGTTCGACTTGTTACCGCTGCGATGCCCTACCTCGAGAAAAGCAAACACGCGTCGATCGTCACGATTTCGAGTGTCTCTGGCCGTGAAATCGATTTTGCCTCGGGCCCCTACGGTGCGTTTAAAGCCGCGATCGTTCATTACACGCAAGGTATCGCTTATCACAATGCAGGCAAAGGGATTCGTGCCAACACCGTCTCTCCTGGCAATACTTATTTTCCAGGTGGTGTGTGGACGCAGATTGAAACCGGCAACCCCGAACTGTTCAACATGGCGCTAGGGCTTAACCCAATGGGGCGAATGGGCACACCACAAGAAATGGCCAACGCAGCCGTTTTTCTGGCTAGCCCTGCAGCAAGCTTTATTACCGGCACTAACCTGGTCGTGGACGGTGCGCTGACAAAAGGTGTGCAACTGTAAGATGGTGTGTATAGTAAGGCCATGCCTTGCTATCACCACACCATTGCAGCACGTTCGTATGTTTTTACTGACCTGAAAGATCTGCTGGCGAAAGCTTCGCCAGCTAGGTCCGGGGACAGTTTGGCAGGCGTCATCGCAGAGAATGCCCAAGAACGAGTCGCCGCTCAAATGGCACTTGCTGACTTGCCGCTCGCAACCTTTTTAAATGATTGCGTCATCCCCTACGAGACAGACGAAGTTACCCGACTAATTATCGACGAGCATGATGATGAGGCATTTTCCGTCATCTCTCATCTGACCGTGGGTGACTTTAGAAACTGGCTACTGAGCGACACGGCAGATACAACGACACTGGAAAAGATTGCGCCCGGGGTGACGCCAGAAATGGCTGCCGCCGTATCCAAAATCATGCGCATCCAGGATTTAGTCGCCGTCAGCCAGAAATGTCGGGTCATCAGCCAATTCAGAAATACGATTGGCTTGCAAGGACGACTGGCAACCCGTTTGCAACCCAATCATCCGACAGACGATATGACAGGTATTGCAGCCAGCATAGTGGATGGTCTGCTCTACGGCGCGGGTGATGCCGTGATCGGCATTAATCCTGCTACAGACAATGTGCCGCAAGTCATTAAGATAGTGAATATGCTCAATGACATCGTTGTGCAATATCAAATCCCGACTCAGTCTTGCGTGTTGACGCATGTCACCAACACCATCATGGCGATCGAAGCTGGTGCGCCTGTAGATCTGGTGTTTCAGTCGATCGCAGGCACCGAAGCAGCAAACCGAAGTTTTGGTATCAACCTGCAGTTACTGCAAGAAGCACGTGAGGCGGCCTTATCCTTGGGCCGAGGTACTGTTGGTCAAAACGTCATGTATTTCGAGACCGGTCAAGGTAGTGCGCTATCTGCTCGAGCCAATCACGGTGTTGACCAACAAACCTGCGAGGCGCGGGCGTATGCCGTGGCGCGTAAATTCAAACCTTTATTGATCAATACCGTTGTCGGCTTCATCGGCCCAGAGTATCTATTTGATGGCAAGCAAATAATCAGAGCAGGCCTGGAGGATCACTTCTGTGGCAAGTTGATGGGGCTGCCTATGGGCTGCGATGTTTGTTATACGAATCACGCAGAGGCCGACCAGGACGATATGGATGTCTTGCTGACGTTGCTAGGAACTGCCGGGTGCAATTTCATTATGGGTGTACCGGGCTCTGACGACATCATGCTGAATTATCAGACCACGTCTTTTCATGACGCACTTTATGCACGAAGAGTACTCGGGTTGAAACCTGCACCAGAATTTGAAGCCTGGCTCAAAAATATTGGGATATTCGCCGCAGGCGAAACGGTTAACTTTGGCCGAGAGCTACCCAGTAACTTTGCCCAGGCACTGCGCAGGTTGATGTGACAGAAGAAGATAAATTGACAGATTTAGTGACCGCTAATCCGTGGAGCGGCTTGCGTCAATTCACATCTGCTCGCATTGCACTGGGGCGATCAGGGCTGAGCATGCCGACAGCCCCTCAATTGGCGTTTCAGTTAGCTCATGCGCAAGCACGAGATGCAGTGCATCATGAGCTCAATGCGGCATCGTTAAAAAACACGCTTATCGATACTTTTGGTCTGCCTCAGGCGGAATGTATCCTCTTGCAAAGTTCCGCTGTAGATCGATCGACCTATTTAAAACGACCTGACTTTGGTCGAACACTATCTGACTCTTCCAGAAAATTACTAGCCGGTTACTGCACAGAGTCGGTGCCTGCAGATCAGCATAGACAGTTTGATCTGGCGTTTGTTCTGGTCGATGGTCTGTCTGCGCTGGCTATCGAGCACAATGCCCTCGCCTTTTTACAACTAGCCTATCCGCGATTTAAACAAGACGGCCTGAACATCGCCCCCTTCACTATCGTTCAACAAGGGCGGGTTGCGATCGGTGACGAAATCGGCGAACGTCTGGGGGCAAAACTGGTTGTCGTGATGATTGGTGAGCGCCCCGGCTTGAGCTCGCCCGACAGCATGGGGCTCTACATCACGTGGCAACCCAAGGTGGGACTAACTGACGAGAGCCGCAACTGTATTTCAAATATTCATACTGCAGGTCTGTCATACAGCGAAGCGGTTCATAAGTTGCATTATCTCGCAACAGAGGCGCGTACAAGGCAGTTGACGGGTGTTCAGCTAAAAGACGAAACGGGTTCCCCTGAGCAGCAAATCGCGGTAACCACTGGTAATTTTTTGCTGTCTTAGATTTTTTCAATCATAAATATTCGGACATTACGAATATGAATGATTGGACTATGTCGCTAGACTAAAAGATCTTTTTTCATCTACGGTTCTGAAAATACGATCGTATGTCTTCTATCAGAAAGCTTGACTGCCAATATTTATTGTGCATACAATAAATAAACTTCCTATCAATTACGACCCGATAAAAAACGTTAGCAATATCGAGAAACACGGTATGTCACTCGCGGATGCATATAGGTTTGAATGGCATGAAGCGATTACTTGGTTAGATCGACGCCGCGAATACGGAGAAGATCGTACCGCCGGCTTGGGCTATGTCGGCAATCGCTTATGTTTCGTGGCGTTCGTTGATCGGGCTCATGAGCGCAGGATTATCAGCCTCAGAAAGGCCAACTCGCGAGAGGTTAAACGCTATGCCCAAACTTAAACCTGACCACATACACGTTACTGAAGCGGAGGATGCAGCAATAACCGCTGCAGCGATGTCCGACCCGGACGCTTTGCCGCTTAGTGATCAAGAGTGGGAAACTGTTAAACCTTTGATGCGTCTTGGACGTCCCAAGGCTACGATCACTAAAGAGCGAATCACGATTCGTTTATCGCGTGACATTCTGTCGCAGTTTCGTGCATCTGGCGATGGCTGGCAAACTCGAATCGATTGCGCTTTACGTCAATATATTAATGAGCATCCAATTCAAGGATAGGTTCTTCTGTACGTTTTTTCATTGACTTAGATAGTCTCAACGATATAAATAACAGAAATCTCGTGTTGCTGACCGGCACTCAGTTGAACCGCATTATCCAGCGCGTTTGCGCTTTCAACGCAGACCATCTCTCGCCAATGTTCAGCGCCAAGATCCTTAATTTTGGTGGCGGTTTCTAACCAGGGATTCCAGACAACTGTACTCAGGCTACCTGTTTTAGTGATCTTGATGCACCGCTCTAAACCTGGATCTCGCACCATGCATTCGCTTGGGGTGTTTAGGTAGACACGATCCAACCTATCAGAAAATGTAATCGCCCCTGACTGCTTGGCACGACGTCCCCCAGCAGCGGTATCAGAATAGTCACAGCCGCTAAGTCCCGTGATAGATATCTGTTCAATGTCACTGATCTTAAAGTAGGCGTGCAAGGCCTCGGTAAACAAGATGTCTTGGTCACCCGTATTGGTCGTGGTGAGATCAATCGTCATTGAATCGCCGATGGTTATTCTTTGCTGCAACGTTGCACGAACGCCTTTGCCGCTTTGGCGCGACGTATCGTCGCTCATCGTCAGAACCAACTCTGTCGCACCGTTATCAGTAGTGCTAACCGAGGTCAGAGTCCATTGACAGAGACGCGCGTACCCGTGGCTGTTTGCAGTTGGATCAGTGGCATGAGGGCCAAACCATGGCCAGCAAATTGGCACGCCCGCACGGATAGGCGTACCTGATTCAAACACAGCTTCGGGATTAAACCAAAGTACGGGCATGGCTTGCGCTTTGGGGTGCCATTCGATGATCTGGCCACCGTAGAGACTGATGATTGCTGTTGCCAAGGCGTTATCGACTTTGACAAGCGTAATCCCATTAGCATGGTGTTCGAGTCTGATTGGATTCATGGCGTTGCGAAGTTTGACTGTCAATGAATTGCGGCAAGTGTATCCCGCAGCGGTTTTAAAGTTAAATTGAGTTCGACTGGATTAGCAAATTAAGGAAGATCAATGAACGTCACCATCTTTGGTATTAAAAACTGCGACACCATGAAAAAAGCATTCACCTGGCTCGATGAGCACCAAATTGAATACACCTTTGTCGACTATAAGAAGGCAGGCGTCGTAAAAGCGAACATCGCGGCGTGGTGCGACGCTATCGGTTGGGAGACGCTGTTAAACAAAAAGGGCCTGACCTGGAAGAAACTGTCAGACCAAGAGCGCGCGGCTGTAGATGAAGCTAAAGCGAAACAATTGATGGAGCTCTATCCCAGTATGATCAAGCGGCCGGTAATGGTCGTTGAAGGCAAAGTATTGGTCGGATTTTCATCTGAGCAGTACGATCAGAATTTTCCTTACAAAACAAACTAGCCAAAGCGGTCAACTGTCAATTACGATAAGTACACCCATAGAGGTGTATAAAAAATACAAATAAAAGGAAGACAAATGAAAACACTATCCCAACTGGTATCCAAGACGGTATTTCTAGTTTCGGCTGCCCTCACACTCTCAGCGTTTCAAGCCATGGCTCAACAAGAAGGTGTCTATACCATCCCGCATTACAAGTTCGAAGACGGAAAAGAGCTCGACAACGTCAAAATCGCCTACGTGACCTACGGCAAACTCAACGAAAGTAAATCTAATGCGGTACTGCTCACACCGGGTACAAGTAGTGGTCGACATTGGGCGGATGACTATGTTGGCCCAGGCAAAATGTATGACACTGATAAATACTTTTTTATTGGAGTAGACGCAGTGGGCGGAGGGCTATCCACTCAACCTAAAGACGGTCTGGGGATGAACTTTCCTCGATACTCAATAAGAGATATTGTCCATACAGAGCACTTGATGGTGCGCGATGGTCTTGGATTGAAGAGCTTATTAGCTGTGTCAGGCCCCTCAATGGGATCGTTCCAAGGGGTTGAGTGGGGTATCAACTATCCAAACTTTATGAAAGGTCTAGTGTTAATTGTGCCAGCAGCCCGAAGCGATCAACACTTTCATTCGATCGTGGATGCAACAATTGGTATGGTGACACTCGATCCCGCCTACAAGGACGGTAAGTACACTGATAATCCAGTTGAAGGTATCAAGCGCTCTGGAATGATTTATTTCCCTTGGCTCTACAGCGATGAGTACTTAACGACCCTCAAAGAACCAGAGCAGTATCAGACAGCGTTAATGGCCTTTGGAACCGGCTGGTCAAAAGCCTGGGACGCGAACGGTCTCATCATCCGCTATATGGCCTCACGTAACTTTGATGCGTCAGCGCCTTACGGTGGCAATATGAAAGCCGCACTCGCCAAGGTTACTGCCAAAACGTTATTGCTAGCGAGCCAGACCGACCGCACCATCCCAGCCTATCTGTCGCGTGAAGTTTATGCCGGGATTAAAGACGCTAAATATGTCGAGATACCGACAATCAAAGGCCATCTGGGTGGTGCTGCGCCCGCGAAGGGATCTGCTGAAGAGGCTTACATCGCTGATCAGATCAGACCGTTCTTGGACAGCTTGGCAAAATAAATAAAGAGATAAGCAATGACATGGTGCCCGGCATTCAACTGTCTATCGTCATTCGGCAGTGGCGCCAGATACTTTGACTGCCTCAGCCCATTTCTCAATCTCGCTTGCTAAAAAGCGTGCGAACTCCTCTGGTTGACTACCGACCAGCGGGGTTCCCAGGTCATTCATTTTCTGAATGACTTCGGGCATTTTCATCACCTCAATGATGTCGGTAGCGATCTTATTCACAATGGGCTTAGGTGTGCCCTTTGGCGCGAAAAAGCCAGACCAGGGCTGCGCGACAAATCCGGCAAACCCCTGCTCGGCAATAGTAGGCAGTTCTGGGGCAGCGGCTGACCGGCTACCGGATGTCAATGCCAGGATTTTTACTTTACCGGCTTTATAGGCGGGAAGCACACTGGTGATACCCGTAATGCCGACGCTTACCTGATTGCCCAAAACATCTGAAACAATTTGCGATGAGCCTTTATAAGGTATCGCTTGCATTTTGGCACCTGCCTTGTAAAGCAACAGCTCCATGGTCAAATGCGACGCCGTGCCAGTACCATCATGACCGAACGGCATGTTGCCACCTTCCTTTCTTGCAAGTGCAAGCAATTCTTGCAGATTATTGGCAGGTAAAGATGGATTGGCAAAAATCACATTTGGATACATCGTTGCTTGCGTGATCGGCTCAAAATCCCGAATAGGATGGTAAGGCAGATTTTTATATAAGCTGGTGTTGATGCCGTGAGAACCCGTCACACCTAGAACCAGCGTGTACCCGTCTGGAGCAGACTTGGCAACGTAATCCGCCCCGATATTGCTTCCTGCGCCAGGCTTGTTTTCAACGAGTACAGGCTGACCCCACTTACTCTGCAATTTTTCAGCAATGATCCGAGCCGTGATATCGGTCGCACCACCTGGCGTGAAAGGGACGACAATCTTTACGGCTTTTGTTGGATAACTCTCTGCGCTTGCCGTCGATTGAGCAACGGCGGCCTGCCCTCCGAAGAAAATAAAAGAGGTAACAAGAATCGATATGAATTTCAAATAATTAGACATATATATTTCGCTTAAAACAAGAGTTTCCATAGATCAGCAAATATCAGACCACCCTGATCCACTAAAAGCGCATCCATAAATTTTTGTGCGGACAGTCTTGTCACACTAGCCTGACTATACCGAAGAAACTTATCAGCAATCTCTTGCTGACTAAGGGGAGAAGCAGGATCTCCTTTCAAATTCTCAATTTTCTCGACATATTTCTCACAGCTTGTTTCAAGCCTTAGCTCGGCTCGTCTGACAGCTGTGTTGCTAATGTCATGATCGACTTCTATTTCGACCAGTTTCTCCAAACTCCTTAATTCAGGATCAAAGAATAATGAAGGGCTATAAATCTCTGGATTCATGTGCCCAAAGCGAAGTGCGCTAGCAACACCCAGGGTCAAACTGAATTGGCCAGTGATAACCGCTTGCGGATCCCGATTGCCAGCATAGGTTGCAGCTTCAGGATAGATTTTCAGGACAATTTTCTGAATATCTTCAATTGATTCATTCAGCCTTTGCCGAATCTTGAGTGCAGCCTCGACCCCATAGTGCACATGCCGCGCTGAAGCGAATGGCTTGAAGTAGGCATCCTCTATAAACGAATGATTGTGCGCAGGTACTGGCAATCCCCCGTCGCACGAATGACGTTGGGCATATTCAAGCAATACTCGCTTAGGGGCAGTAATGCCAGCCTGAGCAGAGAACGCTGACATCAGCCCGAGTATTGCACTATGCGGCAAGTACGTGTTCCTTGCGCTGTTACCCGTTTTGATTGGTAAATAAAGACTTTCAGGCAACTGACATGCTGCGATGTTGAGTGCAGTCAGGGTTTGCTCTGCCGTTAGCTGCAACAAACTTGATACTGCGACTGCAACCCCAAGGCCAGGCCAGTTGCCATCAACATGCATACCGGGTCTGATGCGCAGCCATCCGCCACAGCGCGCGCCCACCTCATAGCCTACCGTTAAACTGCGCAAAACGTCCTCCAGTGTCGACTGGCGTTCGACTGCCAGCGCCAGTAAGGCGCTCACAATCGCCAGACCGGGACGTCCGTGCGCATAAGGCAACCCTTCGCAAGCCTCGCTCCAGGTGGACGCCATGGCAGACACACTTGCACCAGACCAGGATGAAAGCAACGGGCCGCCCGGAAATCGAAACGTACCGGCGTCATTCGAACCTAAAGAACGCTCAAACGCGCTAACTTCAGCAGCCCCTCGCCCCTCAAAAATGCAAGCAAGGGTGTCGATCAGCATGTCGCGCGCGCGATCCCTCACCCGTTTCGGTAGACTTTCAGCGGTAGCATAATGCTCAATCAAGGTTTCAATTGAACCTAATTGCTCTTCGTGTACTGCCTGGGTGAAGGTCTCTGACATTGCAATTTAATCGCTCGATTGGCTGGACTTTTGACATCCTCCCCGCCCTAAAGGACGGGGATTCCTACTGCTAGCCTGTCATGTCCGACAGGGAAGCTGAACTTTTTCAGAATATTTTTTGCAGCATTCACGTCACGATCATGCTCACCGCCACATCCCGAACAAATCCAGTTTCTTATTCCAAGGCCTGCGATACCTTTCGGCCTCGAGTCGGGCAGTGCGCCGCAATCCGAGCAGACCTGGGTGGTAAAACTTTCATTCACTTCTTCAAACCATGCGCCATGCTTAACAGCCTTGTACACCAGCTGATTCCTGAAGGAAGACCAACCTGCATCGAGTACAGACTTTGCCATGTTGGTTTTAGCCAGTCTGGCGGCATTGATGTTGCCTACCGCAATATAGTCAAACTCTTGAACGATGCGATGAGAGAGTTTGTGGTGAAAATCATTTCTTCGATTCGCCGTTCGCGCTTGTATCGACTGGACGCGACGTTTCTTTCTCGCTCTCTGTGCAATCGCAAGCGCCTGTTCTGCGCCGCGATAGATGCGCTGCGCTTTGATCTTTTCACCCGTGGACAAAATAGCGAAGTCTTTCAGACCGAGATCAATCCCGACACCACGGACGGGTTGCCGCGCAGTGACGGGAACTGTCGCCACGTCAATGACGACATTGAGAAACCAGTTGCCTCGAGCGTCTTGAGAGAAGTTCGTGCCGTCCTTAATCTTGCCTTCAGGCAAGGCGCGGCTATTGAAGACACGAAACGTATGACCAGCAAAACGAAACGCGTTGCCTTGCCGTTTCAGTTCACGACCTTTCAATGGCACCCAACCCAAATGTTTCTTGCCACGGTAGCGCAAGTAGGGTCGTTTCTTTTGGGATCGCGATTTAGCGTATTGCTCACAAACCGCGTTCACGGTGCCGGAGTGCAGACCCAGGTCCTTGCTACTGCCCTGTGTCAGTTTATTCAGGTCAAAGCCGGTGTGCCAGCGCCGTCCAAAACGCAAAGCGTCTTTTTGCCTATCGTTGCAATAATTCCAGACGAAGTTACATGCTCTGGACTGCCTGTTAAGCAATCCCGTCAAGGACTTGACGCGGTAACGATAGACAAGAATCATACTGTCATTATATACAGTTCACTAACCGAAAGGCAACGTCTGCTTGCGCAGCCGGCTCCTTTCACTCCTCGCCCTAAACGACGAGGTTTCTCGGAGCAAATCTGATGAAAACAACTCCCGACTACCATATCCCAGATGATAACTATGTGCACCCTTATCATGATTTAAACGGAGCAGAAGTTTTAATCACGGGGGGACGAGGTACCCTTGGCGCTGCCACCGCAGAGGCATTTGCCAAGCTCGGCGCCAAAGTTTGGTGTATTGATGTGTCGCCAGTAACTGTGTCTGATAGCCCAAACATCGTTCACCGGCAAGCGGATGTGACTGACAGAGCGTCACTGGAAAAAATCCAGAAAGAAATAGAGCAAGGGCCCGGCCTAAACGTATTAATCAACGCGCATGGTATTCAAATCCGGACCGACTTTGCTGGCTGTGATGAAGAAACCTGGATGAAACTGACAGATGTGAACCTAAATGGCGTCTACCGAAGCTGTCAGGTGTTCGGTGGCCCCATGAGACAAAAGGGCGGGTCAATCGTCAATCTTGGCAGTGTTAACGGAGTGGTAGTTTCTGGCAAAGGGACGCCCTACGGTATACAGAAAGCGGCAGTCGCCTTTATGACAAAAGTGCTCGCTGTCGAATGGGCACCGACTGTCAGGGTCAATGCGATTGCACCAACCGCAATACCGTCAAACATGACGTCGGATTTGTTTTTGAATTCGGCATATCTAGAGAAAAAATTACCGACTATCCCGCTTGGACGTATCGGTAGTGCCGAGGATATTGCGCATGCAATCGTCTTTCTGTCATCGGCTGCCTCTGGACTGATTACCGGGCACACCCTGGTTATGGATGGCGGCATATCCTTGGTCTAGGCTCTTATACTGACTGTGTGGGCCGGTTTGACGATCGATTTTTCTTTTTGCCAGCTAGCCTTTTATTCCCACTCGATCGTAGCTGGTGGCTTAGAAGAAACGTCGTACACCACCCGATTAATCCCACGAACTTCGTTAATGATTCGCGAACTAACCTTAGCCAGCAACGGATAAGGCAAGGGAGCCCAATCGGCCGTCATAAAGTCAGAGGTCTGCACCGCACGCAGGGCCACGACGTAATCGTAGGTGCGCCCGTCACCCATCACCCCTACCGACTTCACGGGCAAAAATACGGCAAACGCTTGTGAGGTGAGGTCATACCAGCTCTTCTGCGTTTCAGGGTCAATCATATTGCGCAGTTCTTGGATAAAAATATCATCCGCACGACGCAATAGATCTGCAAACTCCTTGTTCACCGCACCAAGAATTCTCACCCCCAAACCGGGCCCGGGGAAAGGATGACGATAAACCATGCCAGGCGGCAAGCCCAGTGCAACACCAAGCTTACGAACCTCGTCCTTGAACAACTCGCGCAGCGGCTCAAGCAACTTCAAATTCAAGGTATCTGGCAGACCGCCAACATTATGGTGTGACTTGATCGCAACGGCCTTGCCAGTTTTAGCCCCGGCAGACTCGATCACATCAGGATAGATCGTGCCCTGTGCAAGCCATTTAGCCTTGCTGAGCTTGGCGGCTTCAACTTGAAACACCTCAACAAACTCTTTACCGATAATCTTGCGCTTGGCCTCAGGATCGGATACCCCGGCCAATTTACCCATGAACTGCTCGGTCGCATCAACATGAATAATTTTGACACCCATGTTTTGAGCGAAAGTCTCCATAACCTGAGCGCCTTCGTTCAAGCGCAACAGACCATGATCCACAAACACACAAGTCAAACGATCGCCGATAGCGCGATGAATCAAGGCTGCAGCAACCGATGAATCAACGCCCCCGGATAAACCGAGGATGACCTCGTCATCACCAACTTGTTTGCGGATCTTTTCGATTGCCTCGTCAACATAACTTGGCATCGTCCAGTCACCGACGCATCCACAGATGTCGTTAACAAAACGGTTCAGTATCGCTTGACCTTGAACCGTATGCGTCACCTCAGGGTGAAACTGCACGGCATAGAAGCCACGCTCTTCATCTGCCATGCCGGCGATGGGACAAGAATCTGTTGACGCCATCAGCTTAAATCCAGGTGGTAGCTGACTAACGCTATCGCCATGACTCATCCAGACCTTCAGCATGCCGTGGCCTTCGGGTGTCGTAAAGTCGACAATATCCTGGAGGAGTTTGGTGTGCCCGCGCGCCCTGACCTCGGCATAGCCAAACTCACGGTGGTCAGAGTAACTAACCTCGCCACCAAGCTGCTGCGCCATTGACTGCATGCCATAGCATATACCCAGGACTGGCACACCGAGCTCAAACACCAATGCGGGTACCTTCAACGAATCTGCATCGTAGGCCGAAGCGTGACTGCCTGACAGGATTATCCCTTTGAGACGCAGTGACAGCTGTTGCCTGAGAAACTCATCCGTCACGTCACCCGGATGAAGTTCGCAATACACACCAGCCTCGCGCACGCGACGCGCAATCAGTTGGGTGACTTGTGAACCGTAATCAAGAATAAGGATGCGTTGATGAGACATGATCGATGAATTAGTCAGCACGATAGTTGGGGGCTTCTTTAGTGATCTGCACATCATGGACATGCGACTCGCGGAAACCCGCAGACGTGATCTGAACAAATTCAGGTTTGGTGCGCATCTGTTCAATATTTGCGCAACCGCAATAACCCATCGACGAGCGAATGCCGCCTACCAGTTGATAGATGATGGCTAGCACGCTGCCCTTGTAGGGAACCCGCCCTTCAATACCTTCTGGCACCATTTTGTCAGCGTTGTTGGCTGGATCTTGAAAGTAGCGATCAGCCGAGCCCTCTGCCATCGCAGCCAGGCTACCCATGCCACGATATGACTTGTATGACCGGCCTTGATAAAGTTCGACTTCACCGGGCGCCTCATCGGTACCCGCGAACATGCCACCCATCATGACGGTTGAAGCACCTGCAACGAGTGCCTTTGAAATATCACCAGAGAAGCGAACGCCACCGTCGGCAATCAGCGGAATACCTGTGCCTTCAAGGGCACGGGCCACATCAGAAATCGCCGTGATCTGCGGTACGCCGACACCAGCGACCACCCGTGTCGTGCAAATTGATCCCGGGCCAATACCAACCTTGACAGCGTCAGCACCCACGTCAGCGAGCGCATGGGCTGCCGCTGCTGTTGCTATATTGCCGCCAATCACCTCAATTTTCGGGAAGGTCTGTTTGACCCATTTGACTCGATCCAGCACGCCTTGTGAATGCCCATGAGCGGTATCGACCACAATGACATCAACGCCGGCAGCCACGAGTTTCTCGACACGATCTTCTGTACCCTCGCCCACCCCGACAGCAGCACCGACGCGCAACTGACCATGACTGTCTTTACACGCCATCGGATGCTCGGTATTTTTAACGATGTCCTTAACAGTTGCCAGACCACACAACTGAAACCCATCATTGACGATCAAGACACGCTCAAGTCTGTGTTTATGCATGAGGGCCTGCGCTTCGTTCAGGGTTGCGCCTTCTTTCATGGTAATCAAACGTTCTTGCGGGGTCATGATGTTACGCAGAGGCTCATCGAGCCTGTCTTCAAAGCGTAAATCCCGGTTAGTGACAATGCCAACCAGTTTGCCGCCCTCAACCACAGGCAGCCCTGAGATCCCATGCTGACGTTGCAAGGCAATAGCGTCACGCACTTTCATAAAGGGTGTGACCGTAATTGGGTCAGTAACAATACCGAACTCGTGGCGTTTGACGCGGGCAACTTCTCGAGCCTGCTCAACAGCGGTTAAGTTCTTATGAATGATTCCAATACCGCCTTCTTGAGCCATGGCAATGGCAAGACGCGCTTCCGTCACGGTATCCATGGCGGCAGACACTAAGGGGATATTGAGGGAGATATTTCGAGTCAAACGCGTGACCAGGGAAGTATCTCGGGGAAGAACAGAGGAGTAGGCTGGCACCAGCAACACGTCGTCGAACGTGAGCGCGGTTTGGATAAGACGCATAGAAAGCTCCGGGCGCAAAGCAAGATTATACGATGGTACAAATGAGCCGTCAGGAACAACCCGAACGGCTCATTGCGCAGTGCAATAACTTCGGTCTTTTTAGCTTAGGGATTTTCTCGCATTTTGGAAAAACCTCATCCACGGCGTGTAGGCTCCACCTGAATCTGCCTCACCCCATTTCTCAGGATGCCACGACATCATCACATTGCGAGTCACACGCTCTGGATGGGGCATTAAAGCCGTAAAACGACCATCGTGAGTTGTCACTGAGGTAAGACCACCTGGACTACCATTAGGATTGAAGGGGTATTGCTCAGTCGCAAGCCCTCGATTATCGACAAAGCGCGCAGCGGATAAAACCTTGCTGGCATCGCCTTGCTGGCTAAAGTTAGCAAACCCTTCACCGTGAGCAACAGCCACCGGGATGTGCGACCCTTGCATCCCGTCAAAAAACAAGGATGGCGATTGCAACACCTCAATCATCGAGAAACGTGCTTCGTATTTCTCGGACTGGTTGCGGGTAAATCGTGGCCAAGCGTCAGCGCCCGGGATCATTTTGGCGAGCGCTGCCAGCATCTGGCAACCATTACACACCCCTAAACCAAAGGTGTCTGGCCTGGCAAAATACTGGGCAAACTGATCTGACAATTGAGTATTAAACAAAATACTGCGCGCCCATCCCTCACCTGCACCCAACACATCGCCATAGCTGAAACCACCCACAGCGACAAGGCCCTTAAACAGTGAGAGATCGGTATAGCCGTTTTGAAGATCGGTCATGTGAACGTCCCAGGCTTCAAATCCGGCTTTATCAAAGGCCCACGCCATTTCAACCTGGCTGTTACAACCTTGCTCTCGCAAAATTGCAACACGAGGTTTCGCGCCCTGATTGATAAATGGTGCCGCAACGTTTTGTTGGGGATCAAAGGTCACCTTGGGTGTCATGCCCGGATCTTGCAGATCAGCCCAAACGTCCCACTCTGCTTGCGCGCAATCAGGGTTTTCTCTTTGACGAGCAATCTGGTAACTGACTTCGCCCCATATTTTGCCCAACTCAGCACGTGGCCTACCCCAAATCTTTTTACCGTCGCGATAAAACTCGATTTCGTCTTGCTGATTAAGACCACCGATGACATGTGATGAAGCTGATAGGCCAGCAGCCCTTAGCACTTGCAAGACAGCATCTCGCTCGGCAGCGGGCACTTGCATTACTGCACCGGCCTCTTCATTAAACAATGCTTTGATCGTCAGCTCATCACGCTGAACGGCAACTTGCTCGGGACGGATCTTGTAATCACCCCAATCCGCAGCATATGGATCAATCGTCAACATATCCAGATTGACGGACACCCCAGTGTGGCCGGCAAAAGCCATCTCACACACCACAGCAAATAAGCCGCCATCAGATCTGTCGTGATAGGCCAACACCACGCCTGAGTCTGCCAAAGCACGCACCGTGACAAAGAACACCCGCAACATTTCGGCGTCATCAATATCTGGCGTTTGTTCACCTAGCTGGTTACACACTTGGGCAAGGATAGAGCCGCCCATTCTTTGTTTACCAAGACCCAGGTCAACCATGATGAGCGTGGTTGGCCCCACGTCAGTTCTCAGTTGGGGCGTCAAGGTTTGACGAACATCGGTAACGGGTGCAAACGCCGTCACAATCAAAGAAACTGGCGCGATTACCCGCTTGGATTCATCGCCCTCAGTCCAGGCTGTTTGCATTGACAGGGAGTCTTTACCGACGGGGATGGACAGCCCAACTTTTTGACAGAGATCGCTAACCGCAGAAACCGTATCGTACAAAGCGGCGTCTTGCCCAGGTGCGCCGCAGGCAGCCATCCAGTTGGCAGACAACTTGATGTCTTCGAGCTTCGCTACATCCGCGGCAGCAAGATTAGTCAAGGCTTCAGCCACAGCCATCCGCCCAGAGGCCGGCGCGTTAATGACTGCCAATGGCGTGCGCTCACCCATCGCCATGGCTTCGCCACGAGTACCATCATGATCCGCTAGTGTCACTGCACAATCGGCAACTGGGATCTGCCAAGGACCAACCATCTGGTCACGACTCGACAACCCGCCGACGGTACGATCACCAATGGTGATCAAAAATGATTTGCTTGCAACTGTTGGATGCTGCAACACGCGCATCGCGGCCTCATCCAAGGTGATCAGTGTCAAATCCAAAGGTTGTGAGGCGCCTGGCAAGCGTTTGACATCGCGAGTCATACGCGGCGCTTTGCCAAGGATGACGTCGATCGGGACATCGACAGGCCGGGTTCCCTCTTGAGGCTGAATCTGATCCAGACCGGCTACCCCTTCGCCATTGACCACTTGCAACTGACGCTCCTCGGTTGCGACACCAATGACCGAGAAGGGACAACGCTCGCGCGTTGCGATATCTCTAAAGCGTTCGAGATCGTCAGGTGCGATCGCAAGCACATAACGCTCTTGAGATTCATTACTCCAGATTTCAGCAGGAGACATGCCGGATTCTTCAAGTGGCACACGTCGCAAATCAAATCGCGCGCCACGTCCTGCATCATTGACAAGCTCGGGAAACGCATTGGACAAGCCACCCGCGCCAACATCATGAATCGCAATAATTGGATTCTGCGCACCCTGCTGCCAACAACGATCAATCACCTCTTGGGCTCGACGCTCGATCTCCGGATTGCCACGTTGTACAGAATCGAAATCCAGTTTGGCGCTATTAGTACCAACAGCCATACTTGAGGCTGCACCACCGCCCATACCAATTCGCAGACCTGGTCCACCCAACTGGACTAATAAAGCGCCGGGCGGGATGATATTTTTCTTGGTCAAACCAGCATCGATGCTACCGAGACCACCAGCGATCATGATTGGTTTGTGATAACCCCATTTCATATCACCTGCTGTTTGCTCGTATGAGCGAAAGTATCCCAACAAATTCGGACGACCAAATTCGTTATTGAAAGCGGCAGCGCCCAATGGGCCATCTATCATGATGGACAAAGGTGATGCGATACGGTCTGGGCTGCCATGATGGTCAGACTCCCAGGCGCGAGATGCATCGGGTAGCCTGAGATGCGAAACAGTAAATCCTGCCAAGCCCGCCTTGGGTTTAGAGCCACGACCCGTCGCCCCTTCATCACGAATTTCGCCCCCAGAACCTGTTGCTGCACCTTCAAAGGGCGCAATGGCTGTTGGATGGTTATGGGTCTCCACTTTCATCAGCGTGTGAACGAGCTGTTGATGAGCGGCGTAAATCGGTGCCGTCTGCTCGGTCGCGTTCGCAGCTTGAAAGCGTAGTGCCTGACCGCCTTCCATGACAGCGGCGTTGTCAGAGTATGCAACAACGGTACCGTGAGGCTGAGCCGCATGTGTCGCGCGAATCATGCCAAACAGCGTGTTCGGCTGTTGCTGTCCGTCAATCACCCATTGGGCATTAAAAATTTTATGGCGACAATGCTCGCTGTTCGCTTGCGCAAACATCATCAACTCGACATCAGTCGGGTCACGTTTTAAATCGGTAAAAGCTGTTGCAAGGTAATCGACCTCATCGTCTGACAGGGCCAGGCCGAGGTCGCTGTTTGCCTTCACTAAAGCGGCACGACCTTCAGCCACGACAGGCACGGTCAACATCGGCTTGCCGGGAAGCGAGACAAACAATTGAGCAAAGTCAAACCGCTCATCGACAACGGTTTCGGTCATCCGGTCATGCAAGCACGATGCAGCCAAGGCCAGCATCTCGGCATTTAAAGCCTTGGTCTTCAACCAGCTTCGCTCGGGAATCAGAGTGTATTTGATACCCCTCTCAATCCGGCGGACTGTGAAAAAGCCACAATTGTGCGCAATATCAGTCGCTTTGCTCGCCCAAGCCGAAACCGTACCCAGGCGAGGAATAACCGTTAGCGACACGCCCTGCGCCGTCTGATCAAGCGTATCTAAAGGAGTGCCGTAATTCAGCAGGGCGACGAGGCGCTCGTGCGTTTGACGGTCGGGTGCCTCATCGGAAGATACAAAATGCTGGAAACTTGCCTGGATTGCCTCAATTGGCAGACCCAGCGATCGAAGTTTTTTGATGAGTTTCTCTCGACGAAAAGTTGAGAGGACGCTGGAGCCGGGGAGTTGCAGAATATGGGACACAGGTCATTTAGCCGCTAATTGGGTGAGAGTAGATTTTACCCTCACCCGTCAAACTATGCCTGCGACCGAACACCAGCCAAACGCCGACTGGCAAGATGCTATTTTTTCCTAACGGGCGGGAGATCCGTGCAATGCCCCTCTGCCGCTTCAGCCGCTAAGCCAACCGACTCACCCAAGGTTGGATGGGGATGGATAGTCTTACCAATATCGACGGAATCCGCGCCCATCTCAATCGCGAGCGCGACCTCACTGATGAGATCACCAGCATGCGTGCCAACGATCCCACCGCCAAGGATTTTGTGGGTAGTAGCGTCAAATAGTAATTTCGTGAAACCCTCGTCGCGGCCATTAGCGATGGCTCGACCTGAGGCAGCCCAGGGGAACAAACCTTTGGTGAAAGCGACACCCTGTTTCTTTGCATCATCCTCGGTCAGACCTACCCAAGCCACTTCAGGGTCGGTATAGGCCACAGAGGGGATCACGCGAGCATCAAAGAAGCTCTTCTGACCTGCTGCAACCTCTGCCGCAACATGACCTTCGTGAACAGCCTTGTGAGCCAGCATTGGTTGGCCAATAATGTCTCCGATTGCAAATATGTGGGGAACGTTGGTGCGCATTTGACGATCGACTTCAATAAAACCACGATCAGTCACGGCAACACCCGCTTTGTCAGCGCCAATTTTTTTACCGTTCGGGGTACGGCCAACCGCTTGCAATACCAGATCGTAGCGCTGAGGCTCTTTCGGTGCACCTTCGCCTTCAAAGCTAACGTGAATACCATCCTTTTTCGCAACCGCAGCAACCGTTTTGGTTTTGAGCATCAAGTTATCAAACCTGGGCGCATTCATTTTTTGCCAGACCTTGACTAGATCGCGATCTGCACCCTGCATAAGACCATCTTGCATCTCGACAACGTCGAGTCGCGCGCCGAGAGCTGAATAGACCGTTCCCATCTCCAAACCAATAATGCCACCACCCACGATCAACATCTTCTTGGGGATGCTGCGCAACAACAGAGCGCCGGTCGAATCTACGACACGCTCATCATCTGGCATGAAAGGCAATTTGACCGATTGGCTACCGGCGGCAATAACGGCCTGTGCAAATTCAATCGTCTGGCTACCTGCTTCATTTTTGACCGTCAAGTGATGAGGGCTAACAAACTCCCCCAAGCCATGTACCACTGTGACTTTGCGGGCTTTGGCCATACCGGCGAGACCACCGGTTAGTTTGCCAATGACTCCGTCTTTGAAAGCTCTCAGCTTATCAAGATCAATTTTGGGTTTACCAAAGGTAATACCGTGATCAGCGAGGGCCTGTGCCTCTTCCAGCACAGCCGCTGTATGGAGAAGCGCTTTAGAGGGGATGCAACCAACGTTCAGGCATACTCCACCAAGAGTTGAATAGCGCTCAACCAACACCACGTTAAGGCCAAGATCGGCTGCACGGAAAGCGGCCGAATAACCACCGGGGCCGGCACCTAGAACAAGCAAATCACACTTGCTATCAACTTTACCGGTGTAGCTGCTAGCAGCAGGTGCTGGCGCCGACGCTATCGCGGGCGCAGTCACCGATGGCGCAGCTTCGATGGCAAGCGTCGGAGTTGAAGCAGCCGGTGAAGGCGAAGCAGGTGCGGAAGCGGGAGAGGACGAACCAGTCGTTTCTTCGACTTGCAGAACCACCATGCCTTGCTTGATTTTATCGCCTACTTTCACCGACAAAGCTTTGATCACACCGGCATGAGAGCTGGGGATTTCCATCGATGCTTTGTCGGATTCAACGGTGATCAGGCTTTGCTCAAGCTTGACCGTATCGCCAACTGCAACAAGTACCTCAATCACTTCAACTGAATCGAAATCGCCGATATCAGGGACTTTGACCTCTACGAGATTACTCATGTTGCCCCCTTACAGCGCGATACGGCGAAAATCTGTCAGCAAGCTGCCCAGATAAGCATTGAAGCGAGCCGCCGCCGCGCCATCGATAACGCGATGATCGTAGGACAACGACATCGGTAGCGTGAGCTGCGGCACGAAGGCCTTACCATCCCAGACTGGCTTCATGTAGGATCTTGACACACCCAAAATCGCAAGTTCAGGTGCATTAATGATTGGGGTGAAGTTTGTTCCACCAATCCCGCCCAAAGAAGAAATTGAGAAGCATCCACCCTGCATCTCTGCTGGGCTCAACTTTCCGTCGCGTGCCTTCTTGGCAAGCTCGCCTGATTCGCGAGCCAGATCCAAAACACCCTTTTTATCCGCATCGCGAATAACCGGTACGACAAGGCCATTCGGCGTGTCCGCGGCAAAACCAATGTGGTAATACTGCTTAAGGATGAGATTGTCACCGTCAAGCGAGGCATTGAATTCCGGGAATTTCTTTAACGCCGCAACAACCGCCTTGATCAAGAAAGCGAGCATCGTCAGTTTGATGCCAGATTTCTCGTTCTCTTTGTTCAAGGTCACTCGCAGCGCTTCAAGTTGGGTGATATCGGCCTCGTCGTTATTGGTGACGTGCGGGATCATCACCCAATTACGATGCAGGTTAGCACCAGAGATTTTCTTGATACGAGAAAGTGGCTGTGGAGTAATTGCACCAAATTTGGTGAAATCGACCTTAGGCCATGGCAGTAAATCTAGCCCGCCACCCAACGAAGCGCCAGCTGCAGCAGGTGATGCGTTGGCTGAACCACCAGCCAGAGCTTGTTTAACAAAAGACTGCACATCCTCTTGAGTAATGCGTTGCTTGGGGCCTGAACCCGACACACGAGTCAGATCCACTCCAAGTTCGCGAGCAAACTTCCTAACTGATGGCGAGGCGTGCGGCAAACCAGCAGTCGAGGCAGGCATCTCAAGCTTGCCAACTGCCGGAACCGAGGCGAGCGCAGCGACTGGTTCGGCTGCTGCAGCACTCACTGTCGCTGAAGAAGATACCACTGCGGGTTCAGCTGACGGTACAGCAATTACCGGCGCGGCTGCGGCTGCGGGTGCGGGCGCAGCAGGAGCAGACGCTGCCACCTGCGAGGATGCCTCGACATGCAGCACAATACTGCCCTGTGCCACTTTATCACCGACTTTAACCTCGATGGACTTGACCACACCGCCATGCGAGGCAGGAATCTCCATTGAGGCTTTATCAGATTCAACAGTAATCAGACTTTGTTCGGCCTTGATGGTGTCACCCACCTTAACCAGCAATTCAATCACTTCAACAGCGTCAAAGTCCCCAATATCCGGAACCGTAATAGCAGTCACGTTGCTCATGGTTTGTCTCTTCGTCTTTACGTAGTCAGGCGCACTTAAGCGTATTGAGGATTGGCTTTGTCAGGATTGATGCCGTATTTTTTGATAGCTTCAGCGACTTTTGCGACAGGTACTTTGCCGTCATCAGCCAACGCACGCAGCGCTGCCAACACGACAAAATGCCGATCCACTTCAAAATGCTCGCGCAATTTCGCGCGGAAGTCTGAGCGGCCGAAACCATCGGTGCCCAACACCTTGTAATCGCGGCCCTTGGGAACAAATGGCCGAATCTGATCAGCAAACAACTTCATGTAGTCCGTTGAAGCGATGATCGGGCCGGCATTCTTTTCAAGCAACTGCGCGACATAAGGCACTTGAGGGGTATCTTCGGGATGCAGCAGATTATGCCGTTCACAATCCAGCCCATCGCGACGCAGTTCGGTAAAGCTAGTCACGGACCAGATATCAGCAGCGATTGACCAGTCTTTTTCAAGCAGCTCGGCCGCAGCCATGACCTCTCTTAGAATCGTGCCAGAACCCATCAGTTGCACTCGCAGCTTTGCTTTGCCACCTGCTTTCAGTTTGTACATGCCCTTGATGATGCCGGCTTCGTCGCCAGCCTTGAGACCAGGCTGGGCGTAGTTCTCGTTCATGACGGTCAGGTAGTAGTAGACGTTTTCCTGGTCTTCTACCATGCGCTTCAAACCGTGCTGGATAATTACTGCGAGCTCATGCGCAAAGGTTGGGTCATAGGATACGCAGTTCGGAATCGTCGACGACATAATATGGCTGTGACCGTCTTCATGTTGCAGGCCCTCGCCATTGAGAGTCGTGCGCCCCGCAGTACCACCGAGCAAGAAGCCACGCGCTTGCATATCACCAGCAGCCCAAGCGAGATCACCGACACGCTGGAAGCCGAACATCGAGTAATAGATGAAGAACGGGATCATGATCCGGTTATTCGTCGAGTAGGACGTTGCGGCAGCAATCCAGGAACTGAACGCACCGGCTTCGTTAATACCCTCTTGCAACAACTGTCCATCGGCCGCTTCACGGTAATACATCACCTGATCCCGGTCGACGGGCACGTATTTCTGGCCTTCAGGCGCGTAAATGCCGATCTGTCTGAAAAGACCTTCCATACCAAAAGTACGTGATTCGTCAGCAAGTACAGGCACAACACGTGGGCCAAGATCTTTGTCGCGCAAGATTTGATTCAAGATGCGAACGAACGCTTGCGTGGTCGAAATCTCACGGCCTTCTACTGTGGGATCAAGAACAGGGCGAAACACCTCTAATGCCGGGGCTTTGAGTTGTTCATCAGCTTTGGTTCTGCGCTTGGGCAGGTAACCACCTAAAGCTTTCCGACGCTCGTGCATGTAAATCATTTCAGGCGAGTCTTCGGCTGGCTTGTAGTAAGGCAGCTCATCGAGTTGATCGTCTGGCACAGGGATGTTGTAGCGATCGCGAAACTCTTTAACGCTGTCGTGATCGAGTTTCTTTTGTTGGTGGGCCGGGTTTTTAGCTTGCGCTACGTTGCCCATGCCAAAGCCTTTAATCGTCTTGGCCAAAATCACGGTTGGCTGACCAACGGTTTTCGTTGCCGCATCGAAGGCAGCAAAGACTTTATAAGGATCGTGACCGCCACGATTCAAGCGCCAGATGTCTTCATCGCTTAGTCGCGAGACCATCTCTAACAATTTAGGATGCTTACCAAAAAAGTGTTCACGGACAAACTTGCCGTCATTCGCTTTGTAAGCTTGATATTCGCCATCCACGGTGTCTTCCATCACCTTGCGCAAAATACCTTCTTTGTCGCTGGCCAGCAAAGGATCCCAGTAGCCGCCCCAAATCAGTTTGATGACGTTCCAGCCACTACCGCGAAATTCACCTTCAAACTCTTGAATAATTTTTGCATTGCCTCGGACTGGTCCGTCCAAGCGTTGCAAGTTGCAGTTAATCACAAAGATAAGGTTATCCAGTTTCTCACGGGCAGCAAGGCTGATGGCACCGAGAGATTCCGGTTCATCCATCTCACCGTCGCCGCAAAATACCCAGACCTTGCGCTGACTGGTATCAGCAATCCCACGGGCGTGAAGATATTTCAAAAACCTCGCCTGATAAATCGCCATCAAAGGACCGAGGCCCATGGATACAGTTGGAAACTGCCAGAATTCGGGCATCAACTTGGGATGTGGATAAGACGACAGTCCCTTGCCGTCAACCTCCTGGCGGAAGTTATCTAACTGCTCTTCGGTCAAACGCCCCTCGAGGTAGGCGCGACCATAAACGCCTGGCGACGAGTGGCCCTGGAAATAAACCAGATCACCGCCACGCTCAGGTGTGTCTGCATGCCAGAAGTGATTTTGCCCGCAACCAATCATGGTTGCTACCGAAGCAAACGAGGCAATGTGACCGCCGAGGTCACCCCCGTCAGGTGGATTATGTTTGTTTGCCTTAACCACCATTGCCATCGCGTTCCAGCGGATGTAGGCGCGGATGCGCTCTTCAATATCCGGGTTACCTGGCAAAGGGGGTTGTTGTCCCACTGGGATGGTGTTCAGGTAGGCTGTGTTCGCAGAGTAAGGAATGTCTGCACCAGAGCGTCTTGCTAAATCTGTCAGGCGCTCTAACAGGTAGTGAGCTCGCTCCGGACCTTCTTTGTCCAGAACAGCAGCCAACGCGTCAAGCCACTCTTGTGTCTCTAGCAGGTCTACATCATTGGCAGCGTTGTACGCGGCAGCTTGTGGTGCCATGGCGATCTCCTGTGGCGCAGAGGCCGATTTATCTGTTGTCGTGACCTTAGCAATTTTTCGAATCGGCTTGCGGACACAATTATCAAATGCATTTTTGCACAGAGGCAAAAAGCACTTTTGCGCATTCTAGGTACAAGATTGATAATCGGCAAGTAAAATTTCATGTTACGGAATGTAATTTCATATTATGAAATTTAAGAATTTTGACTAACCCGTCTAAAATGCGTCAATGACGGAAACTCAGCATGCCTCAAGAGCAAAAAACCATTCTCGCGACACCCTTCCATGACCAGCCTCGGTTGAAGCACCGTCGGTGGTACTGGATCACGCCCGTCCTTGTCCTGGGCTTATATGCCTGCGTCATGGCAGCCTTCTTCTGGTTGCAACGTTTGCATGAAGGCAGTGTGATGTTCGTCACCATTGATCAAGAGGCGCGCCAAAACCGGTTATTGCTGGTGGTAGGGGCGCTCTCGGTGGTTATCGTGATTGCCTTGCTGATGCTTTGGCGCTACACACGCTACCGTTCACAGGCCGAGGCCGCCCTCATTGCAGAAACTGGTTTTCGCCGGGCCATGGAGGACTCGATGTCCACCGGCATGCGAGTGCTCGACATGCAGGGCCGGATAGCTTATGTAAACCCTGCGTTCTGCCGCATGGTGGGCTGGAATGAATCCGATCTGATTGGTCGACTGCCGCCCTACCCTTACTGGGTACCGGGAAAACATGACCTGCATCAACAGACACTCAACAACATGCTGACTGGCCGCACGCCGAGCAGTGGTATTGAAGTTGAAACGCAGCGGCGCGACGGCTCAAGGTTTACAGCAAGGATGTATGTATCACCGCTGCGCGACCCCAAAAATGTCCAGATCGGTTGGATGACATCCATGACCGACATTACGGAGCCGAAGCGCATACGAGAAGCGCTAACGGCAGCCCATGAACGCTTCATGACCGTACTGGAAGGTCTGGATGACGCAATTTCAGTGTCAGCTGACACCACGGAGGGCATGGAGCTGCTGTTTGCGAATCGCACATATCGGCGCCTCTTTGGCTCGCAAACCAGCGGTCACGAAGAGCTGCTGGCTGGGCGACGAGGGCGCTACACAGACGAGTCGGTGGAGGTCTATTCAGCCTCTGTACAAAGGTGGTTTGAGGTCCAGCACAGAATGTTGGCATGGACGGATGGACGCCGTGTGCGGCTACAAGTGTCTCGTGATATTACCGAGCGTCGTCGCCACGAAGAAGAGTCGCGTATCCAGCAAGAAAAAATACAGCTCACCAGCCGCTTGACGACGATGGGGGAAATGGCCTCATCACTTGCCCACGAACTCAATCAGCCGCTCACTGCCATCAGCAACTACAGCATGGGTGCAGTCGCCATGGTGAAATCAGGCAACGCGGATATGGCCAAGCTCTTGCCAGCACTTGAAAAGGCTGCGGCTCAGGCAGAGCGAGCCGGTAAAATCATCAGCCGAATCCGCGACTTCGTCAAGCGCAGCGAACCGCGCAGACAAGCCATACAAATTCAGGAAGTCATCGACAACGCCATCAGTCTTGCCGAGATCCACGCCCGCAAACGCCACGTGCGCATTGAATGTCAAATCCCTACAACTGTACCTGACGTACTGGCCGACCCGATTCTGATTGAACAAGTGTTGCTGAATTTAATCAAGAACGGGCTTGAGGCCACAGATGAGTCTTCACTTGAAACCTTGATTATCCAATTGATCACGGAAGACGAGCAAATACGGATTTCAGTGATCGACCGTGGACACGGCTTAACCGATCCCGATCGTTTATTCGAACCTTTTTTCAGCACCAAAAGCGAAGGGTTGGGGATGGGTTTAAATATCTGCCGAACCATTATCGAATCCCATCACGGTCGACTGTGGGCAGAAAAGAATCCACAAGGCGGTACTATCTTCTGTTTTACACTGCCGTGTGCTGAACCTGACACTGAAAACCAGCCCCACCCGTCCGAGGAGTTATCTGCATGAATATCGCTCAAGTTGCCAGCACCGTCTATATCGTTGATGATGATGAAGCTGTCCGCGACTCCCTTCGCTGGTTGCTAGAAGCCAACAACTATCGGGTTCGTGCGTATCCAAGCGCCGAATCATTTCTTAATGAATACGACGAACAACAGGCAGGCGTACTGATTGCGGATGTGCGCATGCCCGGCATGAGCGGTCTGGAATTGCAGGAGCAACTAATTGCCCGCAAGTCGACGATGCCGATCGTTTTCATTACCGGGCACGGTGATGTCCCAATGGCCGTTTCGACCATGAAAAAAGGCGCGGTGGACTTTCTTGAAAAGCCATTTAGCGAAACAGATCTGCGCGAGATCGTTAGCCGCATGTTTGAGCAGGCCAATCAACGGTTATCAGTTGCCCATGCAAAACGCAGTCACGATGCCATGTTGGGCCGTCTGACCGCGCGCGAGCAACAGGTGCTCGAGCGTATCGTTGCTGGTCGCTTGAATAAGCAGATCGCTGATGACTTGGGTATCAGTATCAAAACCGTTGAAGCTCACCGCGCCAACATTATGGAAAAACTTCAGGTCACCACCGTTGCGGACCTTATGAAAGTCGCATTGGCAAAGCCAGAAGGCGTTGCATGACGGCAAGGATCATTGATGGCGTGGCACTGGCAGCGACGATCAAAGAAGATGTGTCAGTTCGCACGGCAAAGTTGATAAAGCAAGGCATCAAACCGGGACTTGCAGTTATTCTGGTTGGTGCAGACCCTGCCTCTCAGGTGTACGTTCGCAACAAGGCGGCGGCCTGCCAAAAAGCTGGCCTGCACTCAATTGTTGAGCAGTACGGTGAGGATTTCAGTGAAGCTGACTTACTAGCCCGAATCGAAGCACTGAACAATGATTCAGCGATTCATGGCATCCTGGTTCAAATGCCCTTACCCAAGCACATTGATTCCCATCGCGTTATCGAGGCCATCGCCGCCGCGAAAGATGTAGATGGATTTCATGTCACCAATGCTGGCTTGCTGATGACAGGCGCTCCACTTTTTATTCCCTGCACACCATACGGTGTCTTGAAGATGCTCGAATCCGAAAAGGTGACCATACGGGGCGCGGTCGCGGTCGTTGTCGGGGCAAGCAATACCGTAGGCAAACCCATGGCACTGCTCTTGCAGGCTGCAGGAGCCACTGTCACCATTTGCAACTCCAAGACTCGCAATCTTGCTTGGCACACTCGGCACGCCGATATCGTGGTGATCGCGACGGGTCGGCCGGCTATGGTGACAGGCGACATGATCAAGCCCGGTGCTATCGTCATCGACGTCGGTATCAATCGCGCTGCTGACGGAAAGTTATGCGGCGATGCGGATTTTGCCAGCGTGCGAGAGGTCGCAGCCGCTATTAGCCCTGTACCGGGTGGCGTAGGTCCAATGACAATCGCTATGCTGTTAGTCAACACAATTGAAGCTGCAGAGCGGACATTAGCGAAATAGTTTCGCATCAACAAAGGATCAACATGTCATCCAGACCCAATCCACTTGCTTCGTTTGGAGAGGATCTGATCGACTACGCATCGATCACCCCCGACGATATCAAAGAAGCCATTGCGGCGCATTTAGTTCGAGCGCGTGAAGCTGTCAATGCAGCGGCTGATCCTGCCTTACCAGCGACATGGGAAGCGATCGTTGAACCTATGGGTAAAGCCTGCGACCCACTATGGAGAGCGTGGTCGATCGCCGGCCACCTGAACGCTGTCGTCAACACCCCGGCGCTTCGCGACGCCTATAACGCGATGCTCGCACCTGTGACCGAGTATTCGACCTGGCTGGGGCTGCATGAGGGTATATATCATCAATACCAACGTATCAAAGCAAGTGCTGAATTTGCATCGCTTAGCGCCGCACGCCAGCGAGCCATCCAGCTCTATTTGAGGAACTTCAAACTAAGTGGTGTTGAGCTCAAAGGCGAAGCCAGGCAGCGCTTCGCGCAGAACTCAGAAAGGCAATCACAGGTATCACAGAAGTTTTCTGAAAACGTTCTGGATGCAAAAGATAAATGGTCACTAGTGCTCACGGATTCTTCGAAGCTTGAGGGTGTCCCGCAAGACGTGCTGGATTCTCTTTACGACCCAGAGCAGAAGGCTTGGATCGTAACGCTAAAGATGCCTTGTTACCTGCCCGTCATGCAATACGCCAAAGATCGGGATTTGCGACATACTTTGTACAAGGCGTATGCAACCGTTGCTTCAGAACTTGGTGAAGCGACTTGGGATAATTCAGCGTTAATTGAAGAATCTTTGCGTTTGCGTGCAGAAGAAGCTGAGCTATTAGGCTTTAAACACTTTGCCGAACTGCGCTTGCAAACTCGCATGGCAAACACTGATGATGAAGTGATCAAATTCTTGCGCGAGCTTGCCGCACGCGCCAAACCCTTTGCTGAGCGTGATCTAGCCGAACTACGAGCCTATGCAGCCAAAGAGCTTGCGCTGACCGATATGCAGCCTTGGGATGTGTCTTTTGCCTCAGAGCATTTACGTGAAACCCGCTATGCGTACTCAGAGGATGAGGTCAAGCAATACTTTACCGAACCTCGTGTGCTGGCTGGCTTATTTGAAGTTGTAGAGAGCCTTTTTAACGTCAAATTACAACCCATGGAATTCAGCCCCTGGCACGAGGATGCTCGTGCTGTAGAGGTGCTTAGTCCAGAGAGCGTGAGAATTGGCTATTTGCTACTTGACCTGTACGCGCGCACCGGCAAACAAGGCGGTGCGTGGGTCGATTGCGAAAGAGCCCGGGCAAAACTGCATGAACATACTGAACTGCCGATCATCAACCTCACATGCAACTTTGCAAAGCCCCAAGGCGGCCGCCCTGCCCTGTTGACGCATGACGACGTGATTACGCTTTTTCACGAAAGCGGTCACGCACTGCACGCTCTATTGTCCGAAGTGGATGAGCCAGGCGCATCTGCCTTCGCTGCCGTTGAGTGGGATGCAATCGAATTGCCTTCCCAGTTTATGGAGAACTTCTGCTGGGAATGGTCCGTACTTGAGCAACTGACTGCGCACGTCGACACCGGCGAGCCGTTACCGCGAGCACTTTTCGACAAAATGACCGCAGCCCGTAATTTTCAAAGCGGGATGCAGACTGTTCGACAAATCGAATTTTCGCTGTTCGACATGCTAATGCATAACAAGCCTGCAGGGCTGTCAATCAAGACGGTACTTGAGTTGCTCGATGAGGTGAGAGCTGAGGTGGCTGTCTTGCGCCCTCCCTCATGGCATCGGTTTCCGCATAGTTTTTCGCATCTTTTTGCGGGTGGTTACGGTGCTGGCTACTACAGCTATAAATGGGCAGAAGTTTTATCGGCTGATGCCTATGCGGCTTTCGAAGAAGCGGCGGCAGCGTCGAAAAGTGACAGCCAAACAACCACCTTGGATGCAGTCACCGGCGCCCGGTTTAAAAAAGAGATTCTCGCTGTTGGTGGTCTGAGGCCCGCTTCGGAATCCTTCAAAGCCTTCAGAGGCCGAGATGCCACGATTGATGCACTCTTACGTCACAGTGGGATGACCGAGGAAGTAGCAAGCCTCGCATGATATTCGCGACAAAACTCGAAAGAGCTGCCAAGTTTTTTCTGATGCTTTGCGTCAGCATGGCATTGATCGCTTGCTCAGAAAAATCTGCTGAGTGGTCGCTCTATGACGTGTCTGGTCATCTGCCAGACCTCTCTTTCAGTTTGCAAGCAGCGGGAAACAAGACACTTACACCAGCAGATCTAAAAGGAAAAACGGTATTGCTGTTTTTTGGCTACGCCAGTTGCCCGGATATTTGTCCAACGACCATGGCGCAATTGAGTCAGGTGGTAGTGGACTTGGGCAATGACGCAAAGGACGTCCGTATCCTCTTTATCAGTGTGGACCCTCATCGGGACAAGCCAGATATGTTGCAAGCCTATGTTGATGCCTTCAACAATAATGCTATTGGTCTAACGGGTGACGAGCAGCAAATTTCAGACTTGGCCAAACGCTATCGGGTGGCCTATCAGATCGAAAAACCGAAACCGGGCGACGATCCGAACAATTACGATGTTACCCACAGCCGGGGTGTATTCGTGTTTGATAACGCCGGTCACGCCCGCTTGCTAGCATCGGACGCCGAACAGACCGATGCAATCACAAAGGACATTCGTCAGCTAATAAACTTGACGAAAAATTCGACGTATCGCTAACCGAGCCTTGGACTTAGCGTGAGGTCTTAACTAAATAAAAAGTCATTTTTACGCCTTTTTTATATTAAAGGATTAAAAATGCACAGATGAACAGACTAGTTGGTGGCCATCGCGCAAAAAATTCGCCTCTGATAGACGGATTTGTCTGCATCGCTGTCGCAACGCTGTTGACAGCATGTTGTACGAGTTTACTGGGCATGATCGATCTGGCAAACATTGTCATGATCTTCTTGTTGAGCACTTTCCTGATCGCAATTACGCTAGGGGGAAGTGCGGCAATATTATCTTCTGTTTTAAACGTCGCTTTTTTCGATTTCTTCTTCGTCACGCCGAGATTTTCGTTCTCGGTAGACGATAGCCAATACTTGATCACTTTTTGGGTCATGCTGATTGTCGGCCTGGTGACGGGTCAGCTCGGCGCTCGGCTCAAAGAACAATTATTTGATATATCCGTCAGGGAAAAACTGGCAAAAGCTCTACAAGCCCTGTCTAAAGGATTGTTCAACGCAAAGAGCGAAGAACAGATTGTGCAGACAACTAAAGCCGTGCTGGAAGACGTTCTGGGTGTTGCTCTCGTGATCGTCATCAAAGACGACTCTGAAAATATTCCGTCTATCCCGGGATTGGATATGCGCTTGATCAAGCAAGCGATGCAAAGTGGCACGCGCATCATACAAGAGCCAGAAACCACCAGAATACCGTCCAGAATCTACTTACCGATCCGGGACAAATTAAACACACTCGGCCTTTTAGTGGCGACTGACGAGAATCAATCTCTCAAATTATTTGGTCGTGACGATCTTTTGCAAACAGCCGTCCATTTACTAGCCATGGCAATCACTCAAACAAGATTAGTCAAAGCTGAAGAGGACAGTAAAGTTCAGAACGCAACCGAACGACTGAAGAGTGCGATTCTATCGTCCTTGTCTCATGACCTCAGAACTCCCTTAACGACCATGATCGGCCTTGCGGAAAGGCTTGAGGAAGGATGTCCGGATCTAGCCCCAGAGAATAAAGAGGCTATACAGATCATCCGGTCCGAGGGCATACGGCTATCCGGCATGATCGGTAACTTGCTCGAAATGGCACGGATACAGACACAGGGGCCGAAGCTAAAAAGGGATTGGCAACTAATTGAAGAAGTGATCGGAACAAGTATTAAACAGCTACAAACGTTTTCGCCGAAAACGCAGATAAAGACTGATATCGATGTAGCCGTACCTCCACTGTATTTTGATGAAATACTGATCGAACGCGTTCTCTGCAATCTACTGGAAAACGCCGCCAAATACTCATCGTTGGGGTCAACGATAGAAGTCACAGCAAACATAGCCGGCAAATTTGCAGTGATATCAGTCATCGACAGTGGCCAAGGGTTTGTACAAAATCCTGAACAATTGTTCGACATGTTTAGTCGCGGCATCTCAGACACTCACCAGTCCGGTATGGGACTAGGACTCGCCATCTGTAAAGAAATCGTTCAGGCTCACGGTGGTTCGATCCTTGCAAAGAATAACGAAGCTCGGCAGGGTGCAACCGTGTCCTTTACCTTGCCTATCACCGAAAACAAGTCGCTACCCAAACCATGAAGAGCGAATCGTTGAAAGTTTTGATTGTCGAGGACGACGTTCATATTCTCGATTTGATCACCAAGGCAATTTCAGCAATGGATTTTCGACCGATCCAAGCTGCAAACATTGCCAGCGCTTTGCAACACGCGACCAGCGATCAGCCCGACCTCGTCATTCTGGATTTAGGCTTGCCAGACGGAAACGGCATTAGCTTTGTCAACAGCTATCGGCAGTGGTCCAGCAGACCAGTGCTGGTGCTCTCAGCACGAATGCAAGAACATGAAAAAGTCAAAGTCTTGGATGCGGGTGCTGATGATTATTTGACGAAACCATTTGGGACGGCAGAGCTCATGGCGCGCATCCGGGCGTTATTGAGAAGACAAGGCATCACTGCATCAAACACGCCGAAATTTATATTTGGCGAGATTGCAGTGGATCTCAGTACGAGAAAGGTAACCAAGGCGGATCAGGAAATCCACTTAAGCCCGATCGAATATCAACTGTTAAGCGTGTTACTCACGCACCACGGTCGCGTCGTCACGCATCGGCAACTGCTGAAAGAAGTCTGGGGTGGTCAACACATGGAAGACCATCATTATCTGAGAATTTATGTTGGACACCTGAGGCATAAGCTTGAGGACAATCCAACGCAGCCAAAGTTTTTATTAACCGAAACCGGCGTTGGCTACCGCCTGGAAATCTAATTAGAGAGCGACAAAATGATCAAAGCACTTGTGAATTTGCTCAAGGGAAAACCTCTTGATCCGATGGATCCAAAGACGCGTGGCGCTATCTCAATTATCCCCCTGCTCGCCTGGGTTGGGCTGGGTGCAGACGGGCTCTCCTCCTCTTGCTATGGCCCCGAAGAAGCCTTTCTTGCACTCGGCGACAACCATAATATGGCATTGTTCCTGGCAATCGCCACTGCAGCGACCGTCTTCATCATCGCGTTGGGCTATAACCAAATCATTGAGCTTTTTCCAACGGGTGGCGGCGGTTATCGCGTGGCCACAGCACTGTTGGGAGCAAAGGCCGGGTTGATCTCCGGCTCAGCGCTACTGGTAGATTACGTTCTGACTATTGCGATTTCAATTGCCAGTGGTATTGACGCAGCGTTCAGTCTGGTCTCGCCCGAGCTGCAACAGTACAAATTAGCTATTGAACTCGCGTTAGTCGTGTTTCTCATTTTCCTGAACTTCAGGGGAATCAAAGAATCCATCATTATCCTTCTGCCGATATTCCTCGGCTTTTGTTTAACACACGCGATTCTGATCATTTACGGCGTAGGTGTACACGCACCAGAGCTTGCCAACCTGTGGCCTAACGCAATTTCGGAAGCAAATACGCTTGGTTCAAATTTTGGCTGGATCATGGTGGCATCCATGTTTCTGAAAGCCTACTCACTTGGTGGCGGGACTTACACAGGCTTAGAGGCAGTCTCAAATAACGTCAACACGCTCGTTGAGCCACGTGTACCGCATGGCAAACGCACGATGTGGTATCTGGCGTTTTCACTCGCGATCACTGCAGGTGGGATCATATTGCTCTACATGCTCTGGGGCGCGCAAAAAACTGAAGGGCAAACACTGAACGCTACAGCCTTTGGCGCAATTATTGATCACTTGAATCCGAATGGTGGTGGTGTCAATGAGATAGCTTTAGCGGTGGTTCTTTTGCTGGAAGCTGGCTTGTTATTTGTGGCCGCTCAGACAGGATTTCTGGATGGCCCAACTGTCCTCTCGAATATGGCTGCAGATTATTGGGTACCTCGCCAGTTTCGCGAGTTATCTAGCCGTCTCGTCAGACAAAACGGCGTGTTGTTAATGGGCATTTCTGCCCTGCTGATCCTGATATTTACGGGCGGATCAGTATCAACCCTGGTCGTGCTCTACAGCATTAACGTATTTTTGACATTCAGCTTGTCGCTCTTCGGGATGTCGGTCTACTGGTTCAAACACAGCACCGATCGCGGTTGGTTCAAACATTTTTTGTTGAGTGCATCGGGCTTTATCGTCACCGTTTCGATTTTATTGATTACGATCAGCGAAAAACTATTCGAAGGTGGCTGGCTGACGCTCCTGGTGACTAGTCTGGTTATTTGTCTTTGTTTACTCACCAGAAAACATTACGAGACGTTCCGGGCAGAGCTTTCAAAGTCTGACGAGGTCTTTACAGACTTGATCCTTGATAAAAGCCTTCCGGTGCCTCAACTGGACTACTCTAAACCGGCCGCAATTGTTATGGTCAGTCGCCACAGAGGTGCAAGTATGCATGCACTCATGTGGGCGATGAGATTGTTTCCTCATTATAAAAATTATGTCTTTATTGCTGTCGGCGAGGTCGATGCGACAAGTTTCGATGGGCATCAAAAGCTAGAAGACTTAAAAATAAAAATGGAAAAGTCGATGTCTTACTACGTGGACTTTTGTCATCAGCATGGGGTTGCAGCCGATTCAAAAATCGGATTCGGTACTGACCCAATTACCGAGTTCATGAAGCTGACCGACACAGCTTACGCGGAATTTCCAAACGAAAGTGTTGCCTTTGCTAGCAAATTGCTATTTGCTAAAACCAATTTCTTCACCAAATTTTTACATAATCAAACGCCTTTGGAAATTCAGGAGCGTTTGCACTTCAGTGGTCGTCAGATGATTCTTTTGCCCATGCGCGTTGGTTAAAAATCATACACATTTCCATGCAATAAATCGAAATCGTTTTTACGGTTTCTTTACAAGTTTAGGCAAGTTTTTACGTGTTCTTTATGTGAATCTACTTACTCTGATGACTACTGTAATCATACAAAGGTCATTGGATAATGAAGCAAGCAAAGGCACGTTTCCTGTTATGGATTTTTGCGATTGGGCTGAGCCAGTTAGTTCACGCGCAACAAAGCAGATCTGACTTCCCCCCTGCGGCTCAAACAACGCCACCTATGCCGTTTACCGAATGGCCGTACGGTGGCACACCCACCCTGGGCGCATCACTGCCCAACGCAGTCGATAGCCCATTGATGAATGCGCTTGATAAAACTGCTGTGGGGCAATATATGTCGCAACACCATATCCAGGCTTATGGCTGGGTAGACATTGGCGCGAATGCAAGTTCAAGTCAGGTCGCCGGAGGAAATGCCCCTGCAGCCTATGACTACAACCCAAATTCTCTCTCTCTGAACCAAGCTGTTCTTTACGTCGAGCGAGTACCTGACACGGTTCAACAAAATCATAATGACTGGGGCTTTCGAATTTCTGCGATCTATGGATCAGACTATCGATACACTTCCTCTTATGGCTTGTTCAGCAATCAACTACTGAGTCCCTAACCTAATCGACTAAGATCGGTGAAAACAGCCTAGGTTTATACAGAGAAAAAATAATGATGAATCGTGGACTCCTTTATGCAGCAGCGACGCTATTAATCGGGATGAACGCCTCGTTTGCCGCCAGCTTTGACTGTGCCAAAGCCAAACGGCCGCTAGAGAAGCTCATTTGCAGCAATCCTCAACTCAATAGCGCTGATGAACAGATGGGCAATACGTTTAAAGAAATTAATGCTTCATTTCCTTTAAAAGGATTCGCCTTGCTCACGCAACGGCGCTTTATTGCCGAGTATCCCACCTGTATGCTTGATGAAAAAGGAAAGACCGTTTCAACACCTGCAACCGCGAACGGCTGTTTGCAAATGGTGCAGTCACGTATTAATGAGTTGCGCCAATACGGGCAGTCAAGGGTGTATTCAAATGCCACGGATAAGTTTACCCAAGATGATTTGGCAATTTTGGTTAGCAGCGTGGGGGCGAAAAGTCAGATCAAATTTTGGGGCAATTGGATGCCCGACGCGTATCAACCTGCACCATTTCCCGAGGGACGTTTATGTGATTTTGAAGCAGATTTAATGCCCGTCAAGGGGGGGGGTTCAAAACTGCCCCCACAGATGATGTAATCATTTCAATTAGCGATGCTTCTGTGCAGCTGAATGGTTTTATCTCTTGTTCGCCGCGAACAGGGATTGCTGAAGGAACTTACAAAAGAATAAAGTGAGCAGCTTTCACCCCGGACTTGTTTTGCATGAATAAAAAAGGACCGAGAAGATTCGATCAGTATGTCATCCGCTGATAGTACTTTACAAAAAAATAACGGATGAACTACCTGACGACAACTGCGGGTGTAGCTGGAATTGCGCCCGGTATTTTCGCAATTGTGACGAGCGTTGACATGAATTCGATCACTTCTTTCGTATACGAGTCGTCGTCATCGGCGATGGAGTAGGTTACACCCCTATAGGCAACGGTCGCAGCAGCTCGTGGGGCTTTTGTGTCCCTATAAACTTTGAATAGTGGGTGGGATTTTTTATAACGATCGTTATAACTATCTAATACAGATCTGGTTGGATGAATCATTACCATTTTTGAGCCATCACCTTCAAACTGTGTATTCAGAACCGAGCCTAAAAAATCAAATACGTTACCTGGTGAACGGATGCCAATGACGAGCTCCATATTTTTTACGCCTGCGTATGAAGACTTAAACGCTTTAATACTTTGTGTGTAGAGCTGATCAGGCTTTCTGTGCCGAGGTGAATCTAAACAGTAAGAGGATTTGCTAAGCAAATCACCCATCAACTCTTCGGCTCTAAATTGATTAACGCAAACACGTGGCTTCAGTTCAATTCGCATGAGCTGATACGCCTCATTACCATTGACAAGCGTCTTGTCTAAAGAGAGCACGCCTTTTGCAATATGATCAAGAGTAGTGGGCCCTAATACTTCAAGCGATTTCGTCAGCACGGCTTTCTCAAGCGGTGGGCCGATTGGAGTTTTAATCGGTGCATTCTCAACGGTTAGGCCTGACTCAATCAGTAAATACAGAAGCTGTTGAAACTGATCATAATTCGGGTCAATCGGATCGTTGTTAAAGCGTTGGACCAGTGTGTTATTGCTGCGCAGCTCAATCCCTTCAAGCAAGAGAGAGTACGTGACCGCTCTTGGTAAAAGCCTCTCTGTCCCTTTAAGCCCTAGTACACCTAGCGGGATCTCTTTTAGAAAAGACTGCAAAAACTGAGCGTTATCCAAGGATGCCTGGGTAAACGTAAACCCATTGTTGACCGACAGACCGAGTGATCCCCCTGTTGTAGAGCTCACCGCAGCTGTACCCACAGATGTTTGAGCGGTAGCTAAGCCGACGTCTGTGACGACATTTCCCGTTCCAATGACAGAGGGAATATCGAGAAAACTCATCGGCATATTTTTTGATGCGCGCACCACATTCAAGAGAATATTATCGTTACTGTATCCTTCGACCGCGTCTCGATAGGCGGAAGACATATTGTTAAAACTTGTTGAGTTAATCGTGGTGCAACCGCCCATCAATCCCAACATTCCCACCACAATGATTTGGCGTAAAGTCATCATCTTATCTACCTTGCTTCAGTAAAAGATTGAGCATCAGTCTGGGTACAGTTCGTTCCAGAAGGCGCATTGATGTCCCGCTCTAGAAGCAATCTCATTCGCGCCATATGCCTGGTACGTATCAATATTGTTAGGTGTAAAAAACATGACTTTATTTGAGGCTGGGTGGCTCTGCGTCCCGTCATATCTTGGCCAATCAGGTAGGCCTGAGACGCGTGGTGAATTGTCACGCAAAAAAGACGCTAGATAAGCAATCATTTGATCGCCCAGCTGCTCTGAGGCCTGAGGTAAATCGGGGGCGTCTGTGGCAGCGGTGTTCGACAAATGCGGAAACAAGTAGTTGAGAATTGAAGAGTGCACCGCGCCAAGCGCAAAGCCAGGAGACTTTCCCTTAGCAATACCAACACCTAGCACCATTGCATTTGAATCCGCGAATTCAAATTGATAGACGGGCGGCATTGCCGCAACCCCGCCCAAGCGATTAGCAGTACGTAAATAGAAGCAGTTATTAATTCCAATGTGGGGATTAAAGTCAGACAGCATCGAACCGAGGGTCGCGCCATTGAGGTTTTTAGGCTGCTGGGCGTTTTCAAAATAGCGCTCAATCATTTTTTTATACAGTCCACGATCATCCTTGCCGTAAAAGGCAGGCAGATAGTAGTTCGCCAAGCTCTTAAGGTTTACTGGAAATTGGGTGTGGGTACCGTTGTCGCCCAAAGAGTCGTAAGCAATGTACAGGCGCAACTCATTTTGCGCACCGCCCATCATCAAGGGTACGGTCACGAGTTTTCCGTTGGCCACGCCCTCTTTGAACGAGCGCGGCACGGTTTGATTGTGCGTTACTGGCATAAAACTCAAGACTTGATTACCGGCTTCAAACGTCTGTGCTTCAAGTAAGTCTTTGACGGATATTTTTTTCAAACAAGCTAAGGATGCCGCGGCCGAATAATTTACATCACCAGGAATTGGACAGCGGTAGCCGCGCTGGGGATCTTTGGCGTTGCTAGCCACTGACTGCCAGATGGGCGTTGCCAATGCCTGTTCGAGTGTGGGTAGCTCTTGTAAGCAGGCCGCACTAATCAAAACTGCCTTGTTAAATAAACCCTGAACCGCCTCAGGGCTTGCTAAATGCTGACAAATAGAGCCAGCCCCTGCTGATTCACCCGCTACGGTGACGTTTGTCGATTCACCGCCAAAAGCCGCGATATTCTTATGAACCCATCGCAGGGCTTCGCGTTGATCTTCTAAACCTAAATCACCATTCGTGGCTGAGTCCATCGCAGGATGAGGCATGAATCCAAAAAGCCCAACGCGGTAATTGATTGACACGACAATCATTCGCCCACGCCGCGCTAAGCGGTCAAGTCGATATAAGTTTGAGCCGCCGCCCACAAACGCCCCACCCGGAATCCATACCAAAACGGGAAGCTTTTCGTTGGGCTTTAGGTCAGACGGCGCCGAAACATTGAGATATAAACAATCTTCATTCAAGCTTTCTTCGGTCAAGTTATAGCGCGCTGCTTGCGGGCAATTACTTGCAAACTTCGTTGCATCTTTAACGTCAGTCCAATGTGATGTCGGTTTGGGCAGGGCAAAGCGTTCAGCCGTTGCGTACTGGATACCCTTAAATTCAACAACACTTTCGGGGGCATTTGCGAGCCCTTTTAATTGACCTGACGGGGTTTGAAGAAGAACCTCGTGCGGTTGGGCAAGCGCTTCAACTGTACAGAGCAAACCGATGCAACTAAAAATGATGAAAAGAAAATTCTTCTTCATGTAGTCATCGTAATCATCGCCGCTCGCTTTTAAATTTTAAAATCTATAAATAATAGGTGACACCCGTTGATGCGACCACTTATAACAGACTTGTCGCCTGCTCAGGTACCCTGTAGCGCAAAAGCCAACGTTTAAATGAAAAAACATGATTTAGATCAAAGTTTGAGCCTTTAGCGCCTTGAGAATCTGAAATTGGTCAATGATGGTGAACATGCACTAATCATCGACGTTGCCTTAAAACACTGTTACAGTGTTCACGCAGTCGAGCCGTTATCGTTAGAGCGTGAACGCCTTGCTCTTAATACAACTATGAGCATCAAATGGCCTACAACGTCACGACTATTCTTCAATATCACCGACGCTATATTGAAAGATTCTTTTTTAAAGAAGTAGGCGGGTGGTTCAAGATCATTCGGTTTCTGGGCTTAATAGGCTTTGTCGCGCTTGCCGCGCTGATTGCCTTGACGATTTATGTCGAACCGCTTCCCCCGAGCACTGCCTACCTTGCGACAGGTCAAGAAGGATCCTCTTACAAAAACCTGGCTGAGGCGTTTCAAAAGACTTTTCAGAGCAACGCCATTCAGTTAAAACTTGTACCCACCACAGGCTTAGGGGATGGCTTAAAAGGCCTCGAGAGTGATGCGTCTGAGGTCAATGCAAGCTTCTTAACCTCTGGCATCGTTTCCGCTAAGCAATATCCAGAACTCGTGTCGCTGGGCACCGTTCAATATGCCCCACTTTGGTTTTTTTACAAAGGCGACACGATTAGCACCAATGATCCATTTGAATATTTTGCAAACAAAAGAGTTGCAATTGGGCCCGCGCAAAACGCTACAAACAAAATCTTTAAGATGTTGTACGCACTGAATCAAAACAGCATACCCAACACTGCTAATTTCTTTGAACTGCCTAACAAAGACGCTGCTGAGCAATTGCTTGCAGGAAATCTTGACGCGGCATTTATCGTTGACAATTATGAGTCGCAAACTGTTCAAAAATTGCTGAAAGGCAAAGATATCAAGATTATGAACTTTCCCTTGGCGGATGCGTACTTAAAGCATTTGCCCTTTTTACAAAAACTTGTGGTGCCCAAGGGGTCGATCAGACTAGACACGGTTTATCCCTCTGAAGATACGACCATTCTTGCAACAACCACGACTTTACTAGTAGAAAAAAGAATGCACCCAGCGATTCAGTGGGCCTATCTGATTGGAGCAAAAGAGATAGGCACGCGCTCTGACACGTTTTTTGCTAAAGCCGGTTATTTTCCCAAAAATCTCGAACAAAGCTTTCCATTAAGCACCGTCGCACAGCGCTTCTATGATCAGGGTGTGCCCGGAGTGTTCTCGTACTTTCCGTTGTGGTTAGCGAGTGTCATCGACCAAATTTGGGTCTATGTGTTGTCACTTTTTCTTGTCGTCTACTCTGCTTATACAGTACTGACTTCTGTCCGTTTGTTTCCAAGCGTATTTTTGATGAACAATATGTTCTTGAGTCTAAGAGAATTAGATGAAGCTGTGACGAAGGCCGCAACGAAAGAACAAATTCAAGACATTGCTGATGCCTTAGAAATTTACGAAAAAGAAATTTACGAAAATTGGATTGTAGAGAAAAATTCACGCTTTTATTTCAATCTTAAAAATGCGTTGACTGGCGTTAAGCGCGATACACAAGAAAAACTCAAACAGTTAAGCGGGTAAAAAATTTAAAAATCTGCTAGCCATTGTTATCATTTTTTTATGAGATAAACATGTTTTCAAAATTCTTCATTGACATGTCGTATGGTCAAATCATAGTTGTCTACTGTGCAGTAGGTTTATTCGTTCTATATGGCACATTTTTTGCGCTGCGCAGAGTTTGGCCTCATTTCATCATTCAGGATGTGGATTCTGATTTTATTTCTGGGTTGCATGCGGCGCTGTTCACAATCACTTTTTTGACGCTTGGCTATTCGCTCTCTAATGTGACTGAAACTGTTGATAAGTACCAGCAAGATGTGATAGTCGAGGCAAATGAGCTGAAGACACTTGATATGCTCGCCACGTTTTACGACACACCGGGCTCAATGGAACTGCGTCAAGACTTGCGCAACTATGCATTATCAATCGTGAATGATGAATGGCCAGTCCTATTTATGGGTGAGGGCAGCGACAAAACATTAGAGTTGCAGCGCAAGATGCGGGCAGACTTGCAACAGTTTCACCCAACCGATGGCAAGCAATTAGCGATATATAGCCAAATGTTAGAAAGCGTTCCTAAAATTGTTCAGGCAAGGCTTGCCAGAATTTTGAACGCAAATACTAAAGTTTCGCGACCATTCTTAGCGACTAACAATATTGGATATCTTGGCGTTCTGATTATTTCGGCGTTAATGCTCACACAATTTACTTGGTTCAGGTTTTTTACACTCAACATACAAGTTGTGGCCGTCTCGTTTCTTTTTGCAGCAACGATCGTACTAGACAATCCCTTTGGCGGTGTGGATCGAGTTTCGCCTGCGCCGATATTAAATATTGCGGAGTCCTCGCTTATTACGTTTTAGTCCATCGCTGGCAAGCCTCGTGTGCGCGACTGTTATTTGTGAAGATCAATTTATAAAGTAAAGATCATGAATAAGAAAATTGAAGTCATTTCTAGCGATATTCTTAAGAATAAAACCCTGAGTGATAAAAAGATTTATGTCATCGAGGGCGAGGTTCGCGTTCGTAAGGGCGTGACGCTTAGCATTCAGGATAAGGTAACGATTTTATTGGTCAATGGGGTGTTTTCTAAAAGTTTGATCCGCCGCTCGGCACTCATTTTTGCGCAAGGCTCGACGCTGTCAGCGAAAAGAGTCTATATCAAGGCATGTTCAGGGCAACACAAGCCGGTTAAGAACGCAGACAATGGCGGCGTTTGGTTTTTGGGTAACTACAAAGACGCCAGCAAGGATAAGGTCTCAGTGAAGGTCAATCGAAAAAATGGTTTGTCTCGCTTCACCGCAAGCTCTGTCACTACGCATTACCTCGGGCGCAAAGATACTTATATCAGTGCTAAAACTGGCAGGGTGTTAGACATAGGTGATGACATTGATGGCTTTTCAGTGTTGGGTGTCAGCCCAGAAGAGTGGAATATCGCTTCGGTGCGAACTTTTTATTCAGCCGATGATGGTATCGATGTCACTAATTCACATATTCAACTTGATCGCCTCGAAATCAAACATCCAGTCGAAGATGGCATGAATATCAGCAGTAGCAGAGTCGAAATCCACAAAAGCTTACTGCTAGATGTCACAAAAACTAGCGAAACAGATCGCGATTTGTTTGATCTAGAAACTGATGATGGCGCATCATTTGTTGAGCTCTATAGCCGTTGCTGGGTGCGGCTAAAAGGTGTGTTTGGCGATCAGGTGGTGTTGAGTTCAACCGACATGCCTCGCCCGAACGTAAGAGATGACAACGAGGTACCTTATGCGTTTGAAGGCCAGCTCAAAAAAGCCTCGCTCATTTATTCGATTGATAATGATTAGTGATGGCCCGCCAAGTCAACTTTGAGTTTCCACCTCTTGATACCTGATGCCATGCCGAAAACTTTTTTTGTTGATGCGCACCATCCAGATTGGGCAGATCGTGCTCTGACGATGACCCGAGAATACTTCACTTGGATGGACGAGCAGATTCAAGCAACTTGTCATGCTTCTATTGAGGAACTTGTGGGCATGCCGTTGAGTGAGTATGTTACGTTTTCGATGGACATCATCACCCCTAAAGACGGACTCGACGCTGTGTTTTATCTTTTGGCGGCTGAAGGTGAGCCCGTTGCGATGGGCGGTTTACGGCGGTTACCGAGCGGGCATGGCGAGGTGGTGCGAATTTATACAAAGCCAGAGCATCGAGGTCAGGGCTACGGAACCACGGTTCTTGAAAAACTGATTGTCGAGGCGAAAAGCCGTGGGTTCAAAACACTCAACCTCGATACAGGTGTCTTTATGAAAAATGCTCAATCGATGTATGCATCGAGTGGCTTTGAGAAATGTGAACCCTATGAAGGGGCGGAGCCGCCTGCCCGGCTGTTACCTTACTGGTATTTTATGAAGCTCGAACTTAGATGACTTTATCTTTCACTTAAACGGGGAGGATTTGCTCGCCTTTCGTTAAGAAAATAATCCCTGCAAACGCAGCAATACTAATCATTAAAACCAGGCTAGGGTCGTGCTCTTTGAAGATGAGCCCAAAGCTAAAAGTTCCAAACATGAGGCTCGCATTCAAGCTGATCGGGATCAGCGTTGAGACGACTTGCATGTCAGCTTCGGATAATCCGCGAAGGATCGCGACGTTATTTGGGGGTGAAAATAAACCTGTGGCGGCGCCAAGTAACAACAAAAACACAGAAAAATGCCACACGCCCCAGCTATCTATCAACAACAAATATAGTAGGCATGCACTCAGACTCAGGCAAGAAGCGAACCGCATCAAGCGCTTCGCAGAAAAGGTGTCTGCCTGACGGCCAGACCAGGCCGATAACAATAAAAAACCAAGAGGATAAGATAAGAAAATAAAACCACTTACCGTTGGCGTTGCGCCAGCTTGGTTTTCTAAAATAAAGGGTGTTAAGAAACGAAGCCCGCCCATCACGCCTTGAAAAATAAACAGCATCAGCAGACCTGCAAGGACATTGGGTAATTTAAAAAAATCTGTGAGTGTCATACGGGGGTTTAAATGACGAGCAGCTGGCTGATCGGACGGTATTGACTTGTGGGCAAGCAGCGCTAAAGCCAGCAGAACTGGAATAGTCCCAAAGAATAGCCAGCGCCACTCAAAGTGCGAGGATATGAATCCACCGACGGGCAAGCCCAGAATCATGCCTGCCCCTGCGCCTGTTGACAACAAACCAAATGCCCACCCCAAGCGCTTGGCATTCACCCACAGCGGAAGTAGGGCATAGCTACTAGCCACAATTGCCCCAATCCCGATGCCTTGAACTATTCGGCTGACGATAAGTGCTGAAAGGGATGGTGAGGCCCCGCAGGCAATTGTCGCCAACGTGGCAAGATAGGTGCCGGTTAAAAAAAGGCGTGAAAAACCAAGTCGCTGGCCCAGCCAACTCGCACAAACCAAGGTGGCGACAAGCCCGAACAACAGACCGCTGATGACATAGGACACTGCGTGTGCAGATGCGTGCATTTCACGCGCCATATCTGGCAGGGCAACGACGATCATAAAAGACTCAAACTGAAAAAAGCAGGCCGCTATCGCGACGCAGTAGACTAAATTTTTTTCTGCAGGGGGTTCGAGGTGTCTCACACTTATAGCGAAAAAATGACCACGGAAGGGTGTGGGGCCATGACAGACCTCAACTCGCTCATTTGGTAGCAGGCATCTTGATAGAAGACCCACGAGTTTTCAAGACCATACGCCGATTTCACTAAACCCGGCGTTTGCTTGTCTCGTTGGGCGATATGCTCTAACAACACGTGTAACAGAAGCGCTTTGTCGCGATCTGTACCTGACTTTAAGCGTAGGGTTTCATCCGGAAGCGCGACTCGCTCTCGATCGTTAAAGATAGATTCGCTCTTTGTTATTTTTTGCAGCTGTAACAGTGCGGCAGAGACATCTTCTAATTGTGACGCGAGTTTGATGGCCAAGGGGTTGCGTCGTGCAGCGTGAAGGTAGGGTGTGCGGTCTGGCACATCCCAGGCGCGAAAGGCATAGCGGACCGAGTTGTGTAAGGGAACTGCCAGTTGCTCGACGAGCTTCTCAACATCAGTTCTTGATTGGATGCTGAGCGTTTGTCGAAGTATTGCATTGAACGGAGATTCTGCAGCAGCCTGCTGTGGATGGCCCAAGCCCTGCGCGACCTGCCGTAGGCGCATACCAAAAAAATCATCGATCTGTTCTAGATACTGCTGAAGATCTGCAACTTCGATCGAACAGTGTCCTGTATCAAATTCAAAGGCACCCGCTGCAGTTGTTATTTTATTGAAGTCAGCAAATAGCGCATCAAAGCATCGTTGCGCATCACCGCCAAAATTTTCGTCGACCATCAGTCGCCATTGCTTTTTTGAATACAAACGATTTTTGCCATAAAACCACCAGGGTTCGTTATCTGGTCCGTAGCCAAACGCACTGTAATGGGTTTGGCTAGAAAGAATCGCGATCCCTGACACCTCTTCTGGATTGAGTGCGAGAACCAGAGCAACAAAAATCGTCGTTTCATCCAGGCATGACGTTAATCCGTCTGGTGCTCGCGAGCCATCGCCGCGAAATTTGCGGTGAGCGTGAACGAGATCGTAGTTTTGGTAGATGTAGGCTGGAAAGCGTTCGTTGAGGATGTCATTCAAAAGCAAAGTTGTCCGCGCAGCTTGCTGCTCGCCAAGAGCTGCGCGATCCTTGAGAGCCTGTTGAATTTTTCCGAGCGTATGGTTTAGCTGCTCATCGCCCAAGCGGCATCTTTCTGTTGGTATATCCAAATACCCATAGATCTCGGCGATTTCATTCGGGTGCACATGCTTAAATCCACGGTCGACTTGGCGCTGAATCTCGCGTAAGGCCTTTGACAGACCCACTTCACCGACCTCAACTGCGGGGATCTGCGCAGGTGCAGCTTCAAGAGCCCGTTTCGAGGGCGAATATTTAGAACGGATTTTTTCTGAGAGCAGCCAAAGTTCAGCAGATAATAAATTTGCTAACAGTATCGGCGCAATCAGCGTGCTGTTGCACAAGACATCAAAGATGTTAGGGGATACTGTCGCGCTAGGATCAAGCGTTATGTCTTGCGGCCTGACGGTCACAAAAAAGCCAGCAGTAAGTTGTGTTTCACTGTGATTCTCGATTTAGGACGTGGTGAGTATCTCTTTAACGATCTTACCGCTCACGAGTTTACCGCTCGTTAGGGAGCCTGCTGACCCCGTTAGACTAATCTGCGCTTGAGTAGCTGAGTAACTTACGCGCGCTCTCTGCGCCAATGACAGGAAGCCCGAGCGGGTCAAGCAAGCCAAGTTGCACCAGCACGCTGGCTTGATCCCAATAGATGTGTTCGTGCGTTAGTTTTAGATTTTCGATTCCGGCGACCACGACAAAGGCGATTTCGACCTTTTTGTTGGTCGGTGCGATCTGGGGGATCATCCACTCGATTTCCACTGTGTGCGTGAAAGAAATCACCAATTCCTGAACGACCCGCGTTCGTCCAACCGTAACCGAAACGGTCTCGAACTTCACATCCGGAGGAAAGAATTTTCCGACAAGATGGTTTGAGTAAAATTGTTTGACGCCCTCGTAGCCATCGCCGCCAATCATATTAGGGACATTCAAAAGATGCGGATTGGCATTCATGGTTGACATCGTGGTGGCCATGTCGCCTTGCATCTCTGCGGCAATGTGTTTTTCAAGCACATTCAACATGTCTTGCTCGTCAGTTGAATAAGTCATACGTTATTGCTCCGTGAGTAGACTGCTAAGCTTGGCCCGCCGAAGATCATGCCTGCGATGCATGCAAAGATATTTTTTTGTATTCAGCGATCAGTCGACCTCAAGCCGCTGACCCTGAGGCATTACCGCATAAATTGTGTCATCGTTGGGGCTAAGATAATGCTTAGCCCCAGCGTGGCATACTGTTTGCTGAAATGAATGGCTCTTTGCACGTTAAGGTGTGCCAGTTTTTTAGAACATGGTTCGAATAGATTGGTACATGCGTTTTGATAGGCTAGTCAACGTGATGAGCAAAAACCCCGTTGGCCACTTCAAACTCCCCCACCTTTGGCCGGTCAAACTCCCCCAGGCAGGATGGGTTAATTATCAATCAACAGTGCCATCGCGCGCAAGGCGCGCGGTGGCTTCTTTAAGT
>Ga0208744_1000013_pt1 | contig 121305 bp, 111 predicted proteins | sample CryBogCBH24Aug09_FD_184620 | JGI IMG/M metagenome (GOLD analysis project Ga0208744, IMG submission 184620) | Freshwater microbial communities from Crystal Bog, Wisconsin, USA - CBH24Aug09 (SPAdes) (version 2) | ecosystem: Environmental > Aquatic > Freshwater > Lake | place: Crystal Bog...
AGACAAAACTCAATTGACCGACACGCTACTTGCAATTGCGGCGGCGGGGGTAGGCGTCTTCATTATCGAGCATGACATGAAACTGGTCATGCGCATTTCGGACCATATCCATGTGCTGGATGGCGGCAGACTACTTGCCTCGGGTAATCCTGACGAGATTAAAAATAATCCACAAGTAAAGCTAGCTTACCTGGGTGAAAGTCGGACAAGCTTCGCCACCCGTATTGAGCCTCTGGACGCAACCCAACCCACGAGACCGCAGGATATCCTGGTCATACGAAACCTGTATGCGAATTATGGTGCAAGCGATGTGTTATCGAACGTTGCACTTGATGTCAGGCAGGGGCAAACGGTGTCAGTACTGGGCGCAAATGGTGCAGGCAAATCAACACTGATGCGGGTGATGTCTGGTTTACACAAAAAATTTAAAGGGTCGATAGCCTTTAATGGACTAGACATCAGTAATCTACCCGCCCACAAAGTAGCCTCGCTGGGTCTAGTGATGGTGCCCGAAGGTAGACAGGTTTTTACAGAGTTATCGGTGCAGGACAACATCGTGCTGGGTGCGCACACGCGCGGTGGATTGTCATCTCAGCAATTACGAACGCTCTATGACATGTTTCCTAAATTAGAAGCAATTCAGACCCGTCGCGCTGGTCTGCTCTCCGGCGGCGAACAGCAGATGCTAGCCATTGCTCGGGGGTTAGCGAGTTCACCTTTGATGATGATGCTCGACGAACCCTCGCTTGGTCTCGCTCCGGCGATTGTGGATGACCTCTTTATGCGCCTTGCCGCACTCCGTAATCAGGGACTCACGTTGCTACTGGTGGATCAAATGGCTGATTTGGCGCTAACCTTGTCGCATCAATCGAACTTGTTGGACATGGGGCAGATCACATTCAGTGGATCACCTGACGCCTTGCTTGAGTCAGGTCTGCTAGACCTGGCCTACTTGGGATAACTAAATTGAACGACCACGAAAACAATCCACTCGGCCCTCTGGCTGACCACCATCGTTTTACCTATCAAGCCATTACGAAACGGGCTGACTATCGGTGGCCAAATCAAGCAAGGTTGGCGGTGTACATCGGTTTCAACGTTGAACATTTCGAATTTGGTGGTGGGCTAGGTGCGAATCTTGGGCCAGCCTCACCACAACCAGACGTCCTGAACTATAGCTGGCGGGAGTATGGAAACAGAGTAGGTGCGTGGCGCTGCCTTCAATTGTTTGACGAACTGAAGATACCAACCGGTGCGCTCATTAACACCGCTTTATTCGATCATTGTCCTGAATTAATCGACGCCCTCGTGCAGAGAGGGGACGAAATCGTCGGACATGGACATACCAATGCCGTTCGGCAAGGACAAATGAGCGAGCAGGAAGAGTTCGCATTGCTGGCTTCGTGCCGTCGTCTGATCACCGAAAAAACGGGGCAAGCTCCGAAGGGCTGGTTATCGCCTTGGATATCGGAAAGCCACCTGACGCCAGACCTGCTTGCTGAAGCAGGGTATGAATACAACTTGAACTGGTGCCATGACGACCAACCTGGACTCATGAGCACGCGCAGTGGCAAAGCGCTATGGTCGATTCCCTATCCTCAAGAGATAAACGATATTCCCATGCTGGTTGGCCGTCAGATGGATATGCAACCGTTTGCCCAAATGATCATCGACAATTTCGACGAGATGCTGAGGCAATCCGAGCAGCAGCCATTGGTGATGGGTATTGCCTTACACCCTTATCTTGTCGGTCAACCTTATCGCTTGGTGCATCTGCGACGAGCCCTGCGACATATCGTTTCGCACCGGGAAAAGGGTCAAATCTGGTTCACCACTCCTGGTGCCATTTACGAACACGTCAAAACGTGACGACCTTATCCTGAGTGAAAAAATATCGCCTAATCGTTTTGCACAGGGTATAACGTGAGAATGAAAGTCTCATTTCTCATCATACTCATCGCGTACCATGCCTTGTCGCTGGCAGAACCAAACGCCTGTACTGGGTCCCCCAGCAGTTGGGATCAGTGCGCAGGAAAATCAAACTACCCGGACGGCTCCTCCTACGACGGGATGTGGAAAAAGGGAAAACCGGGTGGTCCCGGGACCTTGCGCAAAGCAGATGGCGGCCAATATTCTGGCGAATGGTCACGTGGCATGCCCAACGGAAAAGGCACCTATACCTATGCGGGTGGCAGGCAGTACACCGGAGGCTTTTTCAACGGCGAACCAACCGGTGAAGGCTCGATGACTTGGCCAGACGGAACTAAATACATAGGAGAGTTTAAAAATGGACTTCCGGACGGCAGAGGAACCTTGACGATGGGCAATGGGCGCAAGTTCTTTGGCGACTGGAAAAACGGAAAACCGATAACTAAAAATTCAGAGCAACGCTAGTAAAAATCCTGATAGTATTCTGGGCTATTGTGCCTAGTCCCGCGTGCTCACATGTTGTGGGTAGCGCCTCAATGACATCCTCACCGGAGAACCCCATGACTTCACGTCGTCAGTTTATCGGCCAGTCCGCATTCGCAGCGTCCAGTTTGGCTTTCCCGCTTCTCGGTCGAGCGCAACAAAGTACCATCAAAATCGGCGTCATTCATCCGGTGACCGGGGCCCTGGCCTATTCGGGTCAGCAATGCCGTGAGGGCGTCATGATGGCGATCGAAGACATCAATAAAGCCGGTGGGATTAAATCTTTGGCTGGAGCCAAAATTGAAGCCTTATTGGGTGACGCCCAATCCACACCCCAGGGTGGGATTGCCGAAGTCGAAAAAGTAAATGAAGCTGGTGCAAGCGCCATTGTGGGTGCCTACGCTTCGGCTATTTGTCTTGCCACCACCCAAGCTGCTGCTAAATACAACCTGCCACATGTGGTCGACGTCGGGGTAGCAGATCAGATCGTCGAGCGCGGCCTGAAGAATACCTTCCGCTTTGGACCAGGCTATAAAAAGTGTACGCAAGTCGGCATCTCGAATTTGAATGTGCTCAATACCATCGCTGGCAAGCCCGCCAAGACTGTCATGATCATCCATGAAGAGTCGTTGTTTGGCACGGGCACAGCAAATCTGTTGGCCAGCGAATTACCGGGCTACGGTTTTGAAGTGAAAGACGTCATCAAACATGCCAACCCCACGCGCGACTTCAACAATATCGTTTTGCGCATGAAGCAGATCAATCCTGATATTGTTATTCCAGCCAATTACTACAATGAATACGCCCTATTGCTACGCACGATGCAACAACAAAAGATTGCACCAAAAGCGATTTATTCGGTCCTGGGTGGTGCTGCGTCGAGCTATAAATTTGTAAAAGAGTTTCCGGATGCAGCCAACGGCATTATCGACTGCAACCACTGGTTCAATCCACAAGACAAGCAAGCGCTTGCTCTGAAGAAGCGTGTCGACGCTAAGGGCTTGTTCTTTAGTTATGAGCTGTTTATGTCCTACACAGCAATGATGCTGCTGGCGGACGCCATCACACGCGCGAAATCAACAGATCGCGCAGCTATTACTGAGGCGCTTGCGACCAGTACATTTGCCAATCACTTCATGCCCTACGGCCCAACAAAGTTTGTCGACGGGCAGAACCTGGGCGCACAACCTCTGATGACTCAAGTTGTCAAAGGTGACATAAAAGTGATCGTACCGAGTGACTATCGGGAAGTCGAGCCCATGTTCCCCATGAAAGCTTAAGGGCATACCTTAAGCCGCTGTATGTTTGATTTATCGATTCTCTTCACGTCTGTCTTAAACGGCATCACCACGGGTGCCGTGTACGCGCTGATTGCTCTGGGGCTCACCTTGATTTACGGTGTGCTCCACATCATCAACTTCGCACACGGTGCGTCGTTGATGGTGGCGTTGTACGGTGTGTATTTTTTAAAAGAACAATTAGGTATTGATCCTTACGCAGCGTTGCCAGTTATGGTGACCGTCATGTTTGGTCTGGGTTATTCACTGCAGCGTGGCATCATCAATCGGGCAAGTCACGGTAAAGACGAAAATATTTTGCTAGTTACGCTCGGGCTTTCAATTGTGCTAGAAAATTTAGCGCTCCTCTTTTTCAAATCCGATACTCGCAGTATCGACACGTCATATACGCTGGCGACCATTACCGTCGGCCCAGCGATGATCGCCCTACCAAAAATAGTTGCCTTCGCAGGTGCTCTAGCCGTGTCGGCTGTACTCCTCGCCATCATGCGATACACGGACCTGGGCCGCGCGATCAGGGCGGTCGCAAAAGAAAAACACGGCGCCCGCTTAATGGGCATCGATGTCGATCACGTTTATGCCATGTCCTTTGGCATTGGGTTGGCCTGCTTAGGGGCAGCAGCGTGTTTTTTGCTACCGGCCTATTACGTTAATCCCTTGGTCGGAAACGGCTTTGTCTTAATCGCTTTCACCATCGTCGTACTTGGTGGGATGGGCAGTTTCGTGGGGGCACTGATCGGAGGGCTATTGATTGGCGTTGTTGAATCAATCGGCGGTTTGTATCTTGGCGAATCTCTTGGTCAAGTCGGTATCTTTGTCATCTTTATCGCAGTCCTCTTATTTCGGCCACAAGGCTTGTTCGGGGCGAACGCATGAAGGATCTCCGTGCGGTCGCACTATTCACCACGCTGATTGCTCTCGTCCCTTTTTTGACTCAGTCCGGTGTGGTGCTGAATTTCGTGATGATGGCACTTTACGCAAGCCTCCTTGCGCAAGCCTGGAACATCCTCGGCGGCTACGGCGGTCAGTTTTCTTTCGGACATTCGCTTTTTTTCGGCACCGGAGCCTATGTTCAGGCCATCGCGCAAATGCAAGCGGGCTTAAGTCCCTGGTTAGCATTACTGTTAGCTGCGGCGTCAGGCGCTGCTGTGGGCGGCTTTATCGGTTCGGTGTCTTTTCGCTATGGGCTCAAAGGATCCTACTTTGCATTGGTTACCCTAGCCTTCGCTGAAGTATTTCGAATCTTTGCCTTATCAGTGCCGTTTACAGGTGCTGGAGTCGGTTTAATGCTTCCGTTAAAAGAGTCTGCATCCAACATGCAGTTTGCCGACAAGGCCGGGTTCGTCTGGTTAATACTGGGTTTAGTAACCATCGCTCTGCTTGTCACCGTTTGGTTGCGTCACTCGCGCTTTGGCGCGTATCTGCAGGCGGTACGTGACAACGAAGACGCCGCGCGTGCCATTGGTGTCAATCCATTCAAAATCAAACTATGGGCAGCCATACTATCGGGCGGACTGATGGCGGCTGGCGGCGCCTTCTACGTGCAAATCTTTCATTACATCGATCCTGGCTTGGCATATGGTCCAGCCACTTCGGTTGAAGCTTTAGTGGGAGCGATCGTCGGCGGCATGGGTACGCTATGGGGACCATTACTCGGCGCAGTGGTGCTTAGCGTTCTCGGGGATGTGACTCGCAATATGTTCGGTCAATTACCGGGGATCAACATGGTGATTTACGGCTGTGTGCTGATTTTGATCATGCTATTTTTGCCACGAGGCATCAGTGGCCTGGGAGCATCCTGCCGTAGCATCTTTGGTCGCAAGAAGGATAGGTCATGAGCCTGTTGACCGTTAGCCATCTATCTCGCAGTTTTGGCGGCGTTAAGGCAGTGCAGGATGTCAGCCTGCAGATTCCGCCAGGTAGCCTGACAGCCTTGATCGGCCCAAATGGTGCTGGCAAGACGACCTTATTTTCACTCATATCCGGCTTTACGGCGCCCGACGCCGGGACTGTTGTATTTGATGGTAAAGATATAACTGGGCAAGCACCGCACCTCAGTGCCAAGCTCGGTTTAACCAGAACTTTCCAGATAGTTCAACCGTTCACTGGACAAACTGTCAGAGAAAACATTGCAGTGGGGGCACATCTGCAGCACGCCAAACGTACCGAGGCACTGAGTGAGGCTGAAACCGTTGCCGAGCGAGTCGGACTGGCGTCTCAACTCGACAAGCCAGCGAAAGATTTAACTGTCGCGGGACGCAAGCGCCTCGAGCTCGCCCGCGCGCTCGCCACACAGCCAAAATTACTGCTGCTTGATGAGGTTTTGGCTGGACTGAATCCGCAAGAAATCCAGGAAATGTTGCCCGTCGTCAGAGGTATCGTCGACGGTGGCGTAACCGTCTTAATGATCGAACACGTCATGCAAGCTGTCATGAATCTGGCAGAACATGTATGGGTACTTGCGCAAGGCCAACTGATTGCTGAAGGATCCCCTGGATCCGTGACGCAAAATCCCCAGGTGATCGAGGCCTACTTGGGTCATGGTACCGCGGCACGTCTGCGACAAGCAAAACAGGACAGCGTATGACCGACCTCCTTTTGATTGAAGGTATTCGGGCTGGTTACGGTGCAGTCGAGATCCTGCGCGACGTCGATCTGCGTGTCGATAAAGGCGAACTCGTTGCTCTGTTAGGCAGCAACGGGGCCGGCAAGACAACTCTCAACTCAGTCATGTCCGGCCTCGTCCGGGCGTGGTCCGGACGAATCACGTTCGACGGTCAGGATCTGACAAATACTCATTACAGACAGGTCGTGCAGTCGGGATTGATTCAAGTCCCGGAAGGGCGCAAGGTCTTCCCCAATCTCAACGTTCGCGAGAACCTCGAACTCGGCGCCTTTACGCGTGCCCGTGCCCGTCGCGCATCGAATCTTGATAAAGTATTCGATACGTTTCCGCGCTTGCATGAGAGGCAAACCCAGTTGGCTGGCACCATGAGTGGTGGAGAGCAACAGATGCTGGCGATCGGTCGCGGCATGATGGCCGAACCCAAACTATTGATTCTGGACGAACCGTCGCTGGGCTTATCACCACTATTGGTCGAAGAAATGTTCACCCTGATTGCGAAACTCAGGCAAGAGGGTCTCGCTATCCTGTTGGTGGAACAGAACGTTGGACAATCCCTCGAGATTGCCGACCGGGCTTACGTAATGGAAAATGGAAGTATCCGTTTTAGCGGTACACCCACAGAATTATTGGCTAGCGACTCGCTACGCCAAGCATATCTAGGCGTTTAATGATGATCACGAATCAACAGATTGATCCAGTATCGCTGGATCCCGTCACACTCGCTGTCCTGAAAGGCCGGTTAGAGCAAATCGCAGATGAGATGGATGCAACGCTTTATCGCAGCGCCTTCAATCCCATCATCGCCGAAGCACACGATGCCTGCCACGGCCTTTATGATGCGCGCAGTGGCGATACACTCGTTCAGGGCAAATCAGGCCTGCCAGTATTCGTGGGTGCAATGGCCTTTGCCGTGCGTGCGGCAGCAAGAATCGCCGAAGAAAGAGGTGGCATGGTTGATGGTGACACCTGGCTGTTTAACGACCCCTACGAAGGTGGTACTCACGCTAATGATTTCAAATTAGTCCGGCCTTTTTTTCGGGAAGGCAAATTGTTCTGTTATCTAGCTTCAGCTGCCCATTGGCATGATGTGGGCGGCGCAGTGCCAGGCAACTACAACCCGGCGGCAACTGAATGTTGGCAAGAGGCTGTCCAGATTCCTCCCGTCCGCATCATTCGGCAGGGCCAGCTCGATGAGGACGTCCTGGCGATTTTGCGTGCTAATACTCGCTTACCGGATAGCCTTTGGGGCGACTTGAACGGACAGCTGGCAGCGCTAGAGCTCGGCGCTAAACGCCTCAATGGTTTATTGGATGAATACGGTGACAACACCGTGTTGCAAGCGATGGGCGAGTTACGTAAACGAGCGCTCATTCTCATGCGGGCACACATCCAGGATCTGCCCGATGGTCGCTATAGTTTTGACGACTTGCTTGATAACGATGGAGTAAAAGACGAACTACTCACTATCGCGCTCGATATGACAATTGAGGGCGACCGGATGACGCTTGACTTCTCACGTACATCACCTCAGTGTGCGGGCCCGGTCAACATCTCCCGGGCAACGGCCGTTGCAGCGTGCTATGTGGCTTTGAAACATGTCTTCCCCGATGTACCTGCGAACGCAGGTGTATTGGATGCGGTCGACGTTGTGATGCCAGAGGGGCTCGTGATCACAGCCGCTCGTCCCTGCCCTGTGGGTGGTTACACCGAGACGATTTTGCGCATGATTGATGTCATTTTTAGCGCGACTGCGCTAGCAGATCCAAATCGCGCGGTGGCTCAAGCCTACGGCACGATTAACGCCTTATCGATTGCCGGGCATAGAACTGACCCAGCCCGCAAGGGCCAACGCTGGGTAATGTTCAGCTTTTTTGGTGGTGGTCATGGCGGTCATAGTGGTAGTGACGGACTTAGCCATGGCAATGCACCAATCTCGACCGCAACCATTCCGCCACTTGAAATCCTTGAGGCTGCCTACCCTGTTCGCTTTACGCAATGGGCCTTACGTCCAAACTCAGGTGGCGACGGAAGCAATCGTGGCGGTCTGGGCGCGATATACGAAATCGAATTACTTGAGGAGCAAGCAGAGGCCTTCATTTTTGGTGAGCGCGGCAAAGCGTCTCCTAAAGGTATTGCGGGTGGTGGCAATGCTCTGCCGAATGTTTTCTCATATCAACAGGACGGTCAATGGTGCAAGCCGCCCATGGTATCCAAAATGCTCGGGATCAAGTTAAAGAAGGGCGAAAGAGTCAGGCTTGAAACTCCCGGCGGTGGCGGCTGGGGACCAGCAACAGAGCGCAGCAGTGTCTCCCGGCAGACCGATCAGGTACTAGGCTATGTCACTCTTGATTCAACCCATTCAACAAAGGCGCAGTCATGAGTGAGCAAAACGCCCATCCCCCCCATCTCGTTGTCGGTGTGGATGTCGGAGGGACCTTTACCGATTTATTCGTGCTAGACGAACGCGATGGTTCAGCCCGCATCATCAAGGTGCCGTCGACTCGCGGCGAAGAAGCTCGCGGCTTCATGAACGGCGTTGCTCGGGTCAGCGAAAGTACTGCAACCGGAAGCAATGCAGACGGCATCGCGGCATCGCTGGCGACAATTGTTCACGGCACTACTGTTGGGACTAACGCGCTACTTGAGCGCAAGGTTGCCCGAACCGGGATCATTACAACTCGCGGCTTTCGCGACGTGCTTGAAATGCGGCGCCGCGATCGCCCCCAAACCTGGGGCTTAAGGGGTAGCTTCACCCCTGTCGTATCGCGCGACCTACGTCTCGAAGTAGACGAGCGCGTGCTGGCTGACGGAAGCCTGCACACCGCAGTCGACCTGGCTCAGGTTCGCGCTCAAACACAAGCACTACTTGCTGCAGGCTGCGAAGCCGTTTGCGTATTTTTTATCAATGCTTACGCTAACCCCATCAACGAACAGCAGGCGGTAGCAGCAGTGCGCGAGCTGTGGCCAAACCCTTACGTGACCTCTGCAAGCGAAGTGCTGCCGGAAATTCGCGAGTTCGAACGCTGCTCGACCGCAACATTAAACGCTGCCCTTCAACCAGTGGTCGGCAGCTATCTTGCGAAGTTAGAGGACGATTTACGCACCCACGGCTTCGGCGGCGAGCTGTTAATTGTGCAAAGTAATGGCGGTGTGATGTCGCGCGAAACAGCCTGCGACATCCCGGTGCGCACCGCACTCTCAGGCCCCGCTGCGGGAGTTATCGCTTGTGCAGCAGTTGCCCGCGCCTCTGGCTATCCTAACGTGATCACCGGCGACATGGGTGGTACATCGTTTGACGTGTCACTGGTCGCAAATGGTGAGGCTTCCCTAGCAGCACAAACAGCAATCGATTTCGGTTTAGTGATCCGATCGCCGATGATCCAGATCGAAACAATTGGTGCAGGCGGCGGCTCGATCGCATCCGTTGACGCCAGCGGTATGTTGCAAGTCGGGCCTGAGTCCGCCGGCAGTGTCCCGGGGCCTGTCTGTTATGACCGTGGCAACACCAGACCGACTGTTACCGACGCGAACGTCGTGCTAGGTCGAATTGCCGCCGATCGCCCTCTGGGTGGCGGCTTGCTTAAAGCACTCAACGCGACTGCCGCTGAAGAAGCAATCCGTCAGCATCTGGCCGAACCGCTTGGCTTGGATGTGCTTGCAGCAGCCGAGGCGATTCTCACTGTCGCTAATGCCAAAATGGCCGGCGCAATTCGAGTTGTATCAATTGAGAAAGGTCACGATCCCCGTCAATTTGCTTACATGCCTTTCGGCGGCGGTGGCGCACTGCACGTCTGCGCCATGATGCGTGAGGTTGGTGTCAAAACAGGTATCGTTCCGCGTTACCCCGGCGTAACCTCTGCGCTGGGTTGCGTTATGGCAGATATGAGGCACGATGCGGTACAAACGCTGAATCAGTCACTCAACAGCCTGGATCTGACACAACTGCAGACACGTGTCTCAGAATTGGCGAAAGCATGTCAAGCGCGCTTGGATTCGGCAGGTGTGAAGTTTGACGCCATACAAGAAGTCGTTGCACTCGATATGTTGTACATGGGTCAAACACATACCCTGCAAGTGCCAATCGAATCGAACCACCTGACGCGTGAGCACATCCAGGCAGCTTTTGAAAACGCGTATGCCTCCTCATTTGGCCGCGTATTAAGTGGCCTGGTCATTCGAGTCATGAACTTGCGATACGCGCGCATCGGGGTGAGACCAAAATTTGACCTGGCCGTCCTCGCCCCCAAGGGCACTGGTAATACCGTATCAATAGGATTGCAGCGGGTATATCATTCAGGTAGATGGTGGGACGCTAAACGTTATGCACGGCTGGATTTGCCCGTCGGCACAAAAATCGAAGGCCCGGCGATTCTCGAACAAGCGGACACCACCGTTTGGCTTGAGCCGAATTTTTCAGCGCATGTCGATACCTTGGGCAACCTCCTCGTTGAAAAGGTCACAATATGAGCGGCACCCTGAAAAATCGACATGTAGCGCTGATTGTCGTCGACTTGCAAAACGATTTCCTGGCATCTGACGGTGCCTATGCAAGAGGCAATGCGTTTAGCCCTGAGGCGCTCAAATTAGCGGCACGCGTCGTCCCGGTTGCCGAGACAGTTAAAAAAAATAGCGGGCTAGTCGCATCAAGCTTATTTACGTTATGGCCCGATGCTGCAGGTCAACCGATGATTTCCCCTCACTTGCTTGAACGCCGCCCGTTCTTGCGCAAAGGGGACTTTGCACCGGGCAGTTGGGGTCAGGCCAATATCGATGAAATCAAACCACTGGTTGATGTTTCCGTCTGCAAAGTCGCTTTCTCTGCTTTCTTTAGTACTCAGTTAGATTGGGTGCTGCGTCGAGCCGGTATTGATACCGTTGTGGTTTGCGGCATCCTCACCAACGGCGGGGTGGCGAGCACCGTACGCGACGCCCACATGCGCGATTACCACACCATCGTATTGAGCGACGGCTGCGCAACATTCGCCGACGCAGCACACCAAGCCGCGCTGGCAGATATGCGAACTGTCGCAGATGTGATGACTTGTGCGGATTTCATCGCCAGTTTTTGAGCTATGCATCCAACGATTCACCGTAGCGAACAGTTTGAAGCGTCGGCCCATGTTAGCGTTGCAATTGTTGGCGGCGGGGCGTGTGGCTTAACGACAGCACTCATGCTCACTCAGTTCGGTGTGGATTGCGTTGTCCTTGAACGCGATGCACTCGCATCCGGGTCAACCGCCTTATCCTCGGGCTTCGTACCCGCTGCGGGCAGCCTTGCACAACGAGCGCGGGGCATCACTGACTCGCCTGAGCAATTTTCGAAAGACATTCAAGCCAAGGCTCAAGACACTGCTAGCTCAGAATTGGTTCACGCCTACACACAGGCAATTGCCCCAGCCATGGATGCATTACAAACTCATCATGCTATCCCCTGGCAAATACTCGATAGCTTTTTGTATCCCGGCCATAGCGCACATCGTATGCATGCCGTGCCTGAGAAAACCGGAGCTGGATTGATGACGCGCTTGCACAGTGCCGCAGATACAGCCGGCGTGATGTTTCTCAACGAAGCCCGCGTCACCGAACTTTGGGTGGATTCACATGACAAAGTGCTTGGTCTTGGTTTTTTAAGACCCAATGGTCAAATCGAGCACCTGTCTTGTGATCATGTACTTTTAGCTTGTAACGGTTTCGGTGGCAATCGTGACCTTGTGGCAAAACTATTACCAGAAATGACCCATGCTACTTACGCAGGTCATCAAGGTAATGATGGCAGCGCAATTGTCTGGGGGCAGCAACTTGGCGCTCAACTCTCTGATCTCGGTGGTTACCAGGGCCACGGCTCGTGGGCTATCCCCCAAGGGGCACTCATTTCATGGGCGATCATGATGGAAGGTGGCGTTCAGATCAACTCGCATGGTCAACGATTTCACGATGAGACCCAAGGCTACTCAGAGGCCGCTGTTCAGGTTCTTGCGCAACCCGATGGCCTTGCCTGGAATGTGTTTGATGATGAGTTGCTTCACTTTGCACAGGGCTTTCCAGATTTTAGGGATGCGCAAAATGCTGGGGCCGTTCGAAGCTTCGGCGGTATCGAAGAGCTGGCAGCTCATATTGGTTGCGAGACGCAGAGGCTGACTGAAACCATGTCCAAGCTATGCGAGGGTATAGATGCTCAGACAGGCAGACTCTTCAAGCGCCAGCTGACTGCACCGTTTCATGCAGTCAAGGTAACAGGTGCCTTGTTTCACACCCAAGGCGGTTTGGATATTGATGCGCATTGCCGGGTCAGACGGCCCGACGGCAGCAAACTGCCAAACCTGCTCGCGGCTGGCGGCGCTGCGCGAGGGGTATCTGGTAATGCAGTCTGGGGCTATTTGTCAGGCAATGGTTTGTTGAGCGCGATTGCGGGTGGATATATCGCCGCGCAAACTATTGCTTCGACCCACTCATACGCGCAGCCAACACTAATACCATCGCACAAACCGAGGTAAAGACGTAAAGCATACCTGGTCCGCCCCAACGCATGAGCGCCCCCGCAATGAGTGGTCCAATCCCGGCGCCAACGCCGTACGTAACGTAAATCACACCGGCTAAAGCAACTCGTCTGTCCGAGTCAATTGAGTCATTCGCAAAACCCGATGAGGTTGGGTAAAGCGTGAATTGCAGACAGCCGATCGCAATAGTCACTGCCAGCATGGCAGCGTAGGGCCACTCAATCCAGCCCCATAACAAAAACATTAAGCCAGCCAACGCCAGGCCGTTAAATCCAAGCAAACGAGCTCGTCCAATCTTATCTGACAAAAACCCCATGGGTAACTGGGACAACAGCCCAGCAAGTACTGTCGATGAAACAAACAAGGCGACCTGCTCTGTGGATAAACCGCGTTTAGCCGCAGACACCGCAGCCAGACCATAAAACGATGCAACGATATTGCCCGACATAAACAGAATCAACATAGCTCGCGGTATTTTCTTGAAGAAATAAGCAAGATCCATCGGACGTAGCGGCTGAGGCGCCGGCGACGAGCGCTTGGTCAAAGCGATCGGCAAAATACAAAGCACCTGACAAATCGCTACAAAAGTCAAGGGCCGGACATCCTGAGTCGGGTAAAAGGTGATCACCAGTTGACCGAGCGCCGTGCCTAAATTGGACATCACCAGATAAATGGACATCACTCTGCCACGCCTGCTGTTTTCCGTCTGTTCATTCAGCCAGCTTTCGAGCACCATATATTGAGCCACAGTACCCAAGCCGACCACGAACCGAAAACCCACCCAGACTGGTACAGAGTCGATCAGCATCTGCAGCAACACCATGGTCACAACGACTGCCGCCATCGCAACATATGTTCGGATATGACCAAATTTAGAAATGAGTAAATGACCTAGCCTGGCACCGCAAACAAGACCCAGGTAATAAGCAGAGATCAAGGCGCCAATCCACACTTCGCTTACAGATCGGGCAGTCAGGCTCAAACCAATATAGGTATTGAACAACCCAGTGCCCATGAGCATGAGAAAAGTTGAAAAATACAAGGAAGAAAAAGAAATCATCGTGCCGAACATGGCACCTCTTTATAAGCGGCAGGTACAAAAAGTTTCGCCCGCTTGGGCGTGAAATCCCAAGCGGGCGAACGTCAAACTCAATCTTAAATCAGATTGCGACCAGCATGGATGCAGCATCGCTTACTGCGTAACCACCGCCTTCTTCAACGTGCAAGACTTTAACGACACCGTCAACGATGTAGGCTGCGTAACGCTGTGAACGAACGCCCATGCCGCGAGCAATCAAATCAAGCTCTAAGCCCATCGCTTTGGTGAAGGCTGCTGATCCATCGCCCATCATACGAACCTTGCCAGCAGCGTGTTGCTCACGGCCCCAGGCACCCATCACAAACGCGTCGTTAACCGATACACACCAAACCTCGTCAACGCCTTTTGCTTTGATCGCATCGAAATGCTCCAGGTATGAAGGCACATGCTTAGCTGAACAAGTAGGTGTGAAAGCGCCAGGCAAGGCAAACATTAGAATCTTTTTGCCTTTAACCAAATCAGAGATCTTGAAAGAATTGGGGCCTAAGGTGCAGCCAGCCGTCTCGGTTTCGATGAACTCGGTCAGGGTTGCTTCGGGCAGATGATCGCCAACTTTAATCGTCATGTTCGGACTCCTGGGATATCACGGGCGACGATGGTCGCCTCAACTTGAACCCCGAGTGGACACAATCATAAGCTAGCTAAGTGAACAATGGGTGCTGCACAAAGTCATTTTTAGCGAGTGCGTTTCCTCTCGACCCCCGTCATAGGCTATCATGCGACTGAAATAACTATGGAGTACGGACTAAGCATGTCTGACCACACAGAGACAGATCTAAAAACAACCAGCGACAACGCAGCTTTTTATGCCCTAGTTTGCCTTACTCCTATTTTTGTCCTTGTGGTGACATTCGGATGGGCTCGCATCTTGAAGCCCGTTATCCCGCTTGATGCCCCATTTGTATTTTTCATCTCATACCCAGCAGCTATTTTTTTAGCGGTAGTGGCCGTCGTGTTGGCCAAAGTCATCGCTGCAGAAAGCATTCAACTGACCCACGAAAAAGGGCCTCGTGTCTCGCTAAGTACCTGTCTTTCGCGCTGCTGGGCTTACGTACTAGTTCTGGTAATCATCAGCTCCCTCGGCACAGCAAGGACTATTTTTACGATTACACAAGCATCAGATGTGTTGTCCGGCGAACTATCTCAAACAAGTGCCGAACTGAGGGCGCTAGAGATCGGCGTCGATTCAGTACTCCAGACACCTGAGTACGACGTGCTAGCTGCCGAGTACAAGATAAAGCGAGCCAAAATTGGGGTTCTGGTGACGCAATTCGACAATGAGATGCAACGGGTGTACGAAGTCGAACTCAGCAAAATGAGCGATGATCGAGCTCGCGTTGACACACTCTGGTTGCAATTCGAAGGCGAGATGAACAACCCGCTCGGCTGTGGCTTCGGCCCTAAGACTGAAAGGCGCTTCCGGGAATTGCAAGCCGCTTTGCCCGGACTGCAAAAGCTTGCAGGGAGCAGTGCGCAATGTGACAAAATACCTGCCACTTTGAGCCAATACAAAATCGCGGTCGCCAGCTTGAAGGACATTGTATTTTCTCCGTCCAAATATAACTGTGCCATCAGCCCTTCAGCACTTCAGCGTTGGGCAGATCTGCAAACGGAGCTACCTGAACTCAAACCACTCGATCCTGCTGGTATCCCTTGCAACAAGATGGCAGACGTGATCAAGAACTATGCTGCTGCAGCTGAATCCTTGATCGCAAAGATCGACGTCCCGGTCAGCCAGACACCAGTCACAGTTATTGAGTTCAAGAACAGGGCCAAGACTGCAATAGACGCAGAAATCAAAACCATTGAAACCATGATCGTCAATTCAGCCAAAATCACCCCAGCGGATGCTCTTCCAGTGCTAAGAAAGTCATTGGAGGTCTATCAAGCGGTACTGTCAGAGGGTGAAATCATCGCTCACGGTAAATTCACAAATCTAGCTCGGGATATCAAGCGCGAGGAAGTTGCGAACATCGAGAATCTGAGCAATATCCTACGCATCCTGGCGTCCCGCTGGGATAACTTCATGACGTATCTCACACTACTTGGTGCAGTATTGCTAGACTTGATTCTGATTGCGTTTTTTAGACGACATCTCAGCTCGCTGGATACCCAAGCTAAATATGGGTTTTATGACGGCTATGTCTCTAGCCGTAAGATTTTCAGACGCTAGCTACCGGTCAGTACTCGGTTCACATGGGTGCTGATGCGCTCGGCATCCACACCGTACACGTGCAATGACACAGCAGGCTCTGATCCCTTCTCGCCAGCACTCGTGGCATTGCCCAAGCGGTGAATGAAGCCCAAGCCCGCATGACCGCAGGCGCTCTGCCCTGCTTTTCTTGTAATGGTGCTAACTGCACTTGCTGCATTTGAGGCGGCATCCCATGCGAACTGCGTTTCAGTCAATTCGCCACTCAAGACACGATAAGTACACCAGGTGAAGTGAGCGTGCACCGGACTGAACTGCTGGGGTTCCCAAACCAGACCGACTACCGTAAACCGACCTTTCGGGTCAGCATGCAGAACGTGCCGGGTGTATCGGTTTGCTGCGCGCGGTAAGTCTAATAAGCTATCGACCAAACTTATCAAGAGATCGGACGTCAAGGCGTCGGTTAAGACATCACGAACAGCAAACGGCAAGCGCTCAGCAGACCCCGCACAGGCGCTGCTCAGTTCAAAAGAACAACCGGGCAACCACGCATCAAGCAAAGACTCGGCTTGCCCGGCACGAGGTGCGCGAGCCGCTGGGGCGTTGGTAGTAGGTGTGGCGGTTTGTAGACTTTGCATAGACTCCATCTTAAAGAGAGAGTCCTAGCATTGGTTTGCTTTTTTATCGATATTTACAATTAAAATAGAATTTATTTCTAATTTTTAATAATTATGTAGAAAATTATGCCTATCGACAAAAAAGATCGTGAAATCCTTCGGCTACTGCAAGAAGACTCGAGTATGCCGTTGTCGGATTTGGCCAATGCCGTCAGTCTAACGCCCACCCCCTGCTGGCGTCGTATACAAAAGCTGCAAACAGACGGCGTGATCGAGAAGCAGGTAGCGCTCTGCAATGCCAGCAAACTCAATCTCGGGCTCACCACGTTCGTGACCATTCGCACCAGCCAGCACAACGAAGAATGGATGAAGCGCTTTGTCGACGGGGCTACTGCCATCCCAGAGATCGTCGAGATTTACCGCTTAAGCGGCGATGCAGACTACTTGCTGAAAATTGTGGTTCCGGATATCAGCCGCTATGACGCGGTGTATAAGCGACTGATCCGCTCCGTTGACTTGCTTGACGTGAGTTCGGCCTTTGCAATGGAAACAATCAAATGCACCACCGCACTGCCTCTTGATTATGCCTAGCCGATCGTTTTAGCCGCCTGATAAAGATTGGTGCATCTCGTCCCAGTGCGGCAATAGGCTAGAACGGGGGCTGGCAGCGTCTCAAGCAATTCAGCGAAACGAACCACGTCATCGCGGGTCATCCCGCCACTGATGACCGGCTGAAAAACCACCTGCAAACCCGCCTCAACGGCAGCCGCACTCACTGCTGCGGCTGTGGGCTGATCCGGGCCACCTTCGTAGTCCGGGCGATTGATGATGACACTTTTAAAGCCAGCTGCGGCCACCGATGTCATATCCTCTGGGCTCATCTGAGGGGCTACTGCAAAATCAGGGCTCAAAGCGTTGATGGGGGTGGCCATGCTTAATCTCCGGTGGTGTCATGTTAGTTGCAGTAATCTCTTGTCACCACTGCAAAACCCTGATGTTATTACGAAATCTCATAACGATACAAAACTGGAGCCAAATATGATTTTGATCGGTCGCTATGCCTCACCCTTCGTTCGCCGTGTAGGCATTTCCATGACACTGATGGGCCTTGCCTTTGAGCACCGTTCGATCTCGGCACTGACCGACGGTGACAAAATCAGGGCTCATAATCCAATGGGCAAAGTACCCGCCCTCGTCATGGAGGATGGTGAAGTGTTGGTGGACAGCACCGCAATCCTCGATTCGCTTTGTGAAACAACACCGGGGCAGATGCTTTTACCAGCTAAAGGACTCGAACGACGGCAGGTGTTGCAACAATGCGCAGTCATGACGAATGCTCTAGATAAAGCCGTTAATTTTGTCTACGAACATATGAAGCGCCCTCCTGAGAAAGTCCACCAGCCTGTCGTTGAGGGTCTGGTCGACCAAGTGACTGCTGGTCTGGTGATGATGGAGAAAATCCTGGCCTTGGGCAACATGCCGGGCGGCAAAGACATGACGCTGGGTGGGGTCACTGCAGCGGTTGGCTGGCGCTTCCTGACAAAAGCCATGCCCGCGGCGGCTGATCCAGAGCGCTTTTATCTACTCGCGGCTCATTCGCAAGCTTGCGAAGCCATGCCCGCTTTCGTCAACTGCCAACCCGAAGTTTAAGGAGACTCACCATGACTTGGGCAACCACCACCGACAATTTCCGCTTGCATTACGAAGAAGCTGGCAAAGGTACCCCCATTCTGTTTATTCACGAGTTTGCCGGTGACTGGCGCGCCTGGGAGCCCCAGATGCGCTACTTCTCCCGTCGTCACCGTTGCATCACCTACTCGGCACGCGGCTACACACCATCGGATGTGCCGCCAAATGCCAGTTCATATTCACAAGAACAAGCCGTCAAAGACGCTGTATCAGTGCTTGACGCGGCCGGTATAGAAAAAGCACATATAGTCGGGCTGTCCATGGGTGGCTTTGCGACGATTCATTTTGGGATGATGTTCCCTGAGCGTGCGCTGTCGCTTTGCGTCGCCGGGGCCGGTTTTGCTGCAGAAAAATCCACACAGGAGTTTTATCGTGGCAAGGCTCGAGAGACCTCACAACGCTTCTTGAATGAAGGCGCCAAAGCGGTCGCGCCTGGATACGCTCTGAGCCCCACGCGCGTTCAATTACAAAACAAGGACCCACGGGGGTGGCATGAGTTCATGACGCGACTGGGCGAGCACGATAGCCTGGGCTCTGCCAACACCATGCTGGGTGTCCAGTCCTCACGCCCGTCAATTTATGATTTTGAAGAAAAACTCAAAGTCATGAAAGTACCAACACTGGTCGTCAACGGGGATGAGGACGATCCCTGCATCAACCCTGGCATCTTCTTAAAGAAAATGTTGCCCGCCTGCGGCTTGCTCATGTTGCCTAAAACTGGCCACACCATCAATCTCGAAGAGCCTGATTGGTTCAACATGTTTTTGGCGGACTTCATTGCTCACGTTGAAGCCGGAACTTGGGTCGAACGGGATCCGCGCGCCAAGCCCGAGTAAAACAAACAAGGCCTGTTGGGTGACGCGCCCTCAGGCCTGACTTTGTTGACAAGTCAAAGCCGCTATTTATTACAGCGCTTGCACGCTGGCAGCTTCGAAGAATCCGTCACGGTAGTCGCGCAGGGTCTGCTGTATCTCATCGGCCGTATTCATCACGAAGGGTCCGTATTGCACAATCGGCTCACCTAGAGGTTTGCCGGCAATAAGCAGCAATCTTGCATCGACCTTAGCCTCAACCCGAACCGCCTCCCCGCCGTCGTTGGCTAGTAGAGCCATGTTACGGTCAGGGACCTCAGTACCCGCAATCATCACGCTACCGCGATAGGTATAGGTAAAGGCGTTATGGCCGACAGGGATTGCTTGGGTTAGCTGAGTACCCGCCGGCATGCTGATATCCAGATAGAGTGGTTCGGTGTCGGGACGCGTGACTGCACCCGTCACATCGGCACAGTGGCCAGCAATCACGCGAATTCGGATGCCATCGACAGTCGTGAATTCAGGGATTTTCTCAGTCGGAATATCGCGATAGCTTGGCTTGATCATCTTGCTGTGCGAGGGCAAATTGAGCCACAACTGGAATCCTTCCATCAAGCCATCGGATTGCTCAGGCAGCTCAGAATGAATCAAACCGCTTCCGGCAGTCATCCATTGCACCCCGCCAGGCCTCAATAAGCCCTCATTACCCGCGCTGTCGTGATGACGCATGTTTCCGGCAATCATGTAGGTCACCGTCTCAAAACCGCGATGGGGATGGTTCGGAAAGCCACCTATATAGTCATCGGGATTCTCGTTTCGAAACGCATCCAGCATCAAAAACGGATCCAGCCGTTTTTGCAGTGATTGTGTCAACACGCGGGTTAGCTTGACGCCAGCACCGTCAGAAGTCGCTACTCCCTGCACCAATTGCTGGACCTGACGAAAACTATTCATGTTTCTTATCCTTTTTTGCTTCACCTGAGGCACACGGATCAGCAGCGATGCCCTAAGGCGATTTGCGTGTTTCACCCAGAAGTTTATACACTGCATCCTCACTCAATCAATAGAAGCCAACTTTCCGGAGCATTCACACTGTGAGCACACTACAAAAAATTGATACCACTATTGGCTCTGGCCAAGAAGCAAGTGCTGGCCAAGAAGTAGTTGTCCACTATACCGGCTGGCTTTTCAGCGATACCGCGACAGACAACAAAGGTAGTAAATTCGATAGCTCGGTTGATCGGGGCCAGCCTTTTGATTTTCCACTTGGCGCAGGTCACGTGATCAAGGGTTGGGATGAAGGAGTCGCCGGCATGAAAGTCGGTGGCAAACGCACTCTTATTATCCCTTCAGAGATGGGCTATGGCGCCCGCGGCGCTGGTGGCGTTATCCCACCGAATGCCACCTTGGTGTTTGATGTCGAGCTACTTGCCGTTAACTAGTTTCAAATAGGCCAATCTGAACCGTTGCTTGGCCAGTGCGTCGTATCCACTGGCCTCAAACGCGGCGATATCCTTAAGCAAGTCTGCACAGTCCCTGCGAGCGGCCCAGCCAAGCCAATTGCTATCTGGTGCCGACAGGTCCTGATGTATCTGGATATTGCGAAAGACTGCTTGCCAGAGACTTGCTTTCCATTCACTCATGATCGCGAAGGACGCCGTTCCGGCGTCCAGTTGCTCGAGCACTTTTTCTTCCTGCGCGCTATCCTTTGCTGCTAATTTGACCAACTCGATCGGTGGCTTCCCGTCTGCTGTTAACTTCATATTGGCAGCCGTCAGGGACTTCTCAAGATTTGTCGGACGAGTACTAAAAACTGTATGACCTGACAGATCGTCAATCCGGCTGAAGTTAAGAACGCTTCTCCCGCTTACCAGCACCTCTTCGGCAGCTTGGCGCGAATGCTGCATACTCAGACCTCGGGCTTTATTCTTATCGGAGGCCATTTCACCCAGATCGGCAAAGGCGAGATCTGCTTCACCTTTTTTGACTTTGTTAAACAAATCATCCCGTGAGCTTTTGACCAGAACAACGTGGATGATCCTATGCTTTTTACGTTGCACAAACCTCTGGTTTACCCATATCTCGAAGGCATGGGCAATCTCTGGGGCAAAGCCTTGTTCTTTGCCGTCACGCAGAAAATAAAGGCTGGCATCCTCGGCCACGGCGATCCGAATTTCTCCGCTGGATACCATTTGAGCGTAAGATTTGGGCGCGTTTTGTGACGCTCCAGTCTTTTCTTTTTTTTTGGTCGGTCGATCTGCCGCAACTGCGTCACCAGCCAGTACCACCAGCATGACCCCGATCAATATTTTTTTCATGTCCTGAGAAATAATTATTTGACGGGGTCAGTTTATTTCATAATTCAGCCACGGTGGTGATGGTGCCAGCCTCGCTCATCGCGCTCGTGTTGATACCACGACCTTGCGTAGCCGTACCGCACTGAAGGCTGTATGTAAACCACAGGTGGCGCGACGAAGACTGGGGGGCTGTAGTAAGGCTGAGGCTGCAAAACAGCTACAGGCCTGTTGTATGGTTGCCCGTACGCGTAGCCATATGCATAACTGTCGTATTCATGCCCAACAGCTGCGCACCCATACAAGGCGCTTGAAAGCATCAGGACACCGGCAGCAATACGAACTGTATTTCTCATGATCTGCTCCTAAACCAGTTGTACCCAAATTAATAAAGCTAGCCCGTTTACACCGCGCTACTCAGTTGAGCTATTTACGAGCGGTATATTGCTTGGAGACACTGGACACTGGTTAGTTCTATCCCTGACAGACGTCTGCTGAACAATTATTTCAATTGATTTCGCCGCACTAAAAAGCAAAAAAGGACCCAGAGGTCCTTTTTTGCCTAGATCAACATGCAACTTACTGCACGCGACCTTCTTTCCAGGCTTGCAAGAGTTTCTCGTAAGCCACCGTTTCACCCTGAGGCTTCTCGTTGGCTAACTTCTTCCAAGGTGCATGCTGATCGCTCAGCCACTTGCTTGAATCGCTCTTAGCGTTGAGTTTTGGTGCGCAAACTGCCATCCCTGCGCGCTCAAGACGGGCCATGACCTGGTCCATTTCTTCGGCAAGGTTGTCCATCGCCTGCTGTGGGGTCTTTTCGCCCGTTACAGCCAAGGCCACATTCTTCCACCAGAGCTGAGCCAGTTTTGGATAGTCAGGTACGTTGGTACCAGTTGGGGTCCAGGCAACCCGTGCTGGGCTGCGATAGAACTCAATCAGTCCACCGTACTTGTTGGCGTTTTGAGTGAAGAATTCGCTACGGATATCACTATCACGAATAAAGGTCAGGCCCGTGATCGATTTCTTAAGCGAAGTCGTTTTAGCGGTTATGAACTGGGCATACAGCCAGGCAGCGGCCACTTTGTTGGCATCATGATCCTTGAAGAATGTCCATGAACCGACGTCCTGATAGCCATTTTGCATGCCTTCTTTCCAGTATGGGCCATGCGGTCCAGGAGCCATACGCCATTTCGGACTACCGTCTGCATTCACAACGGGCAGGCCAGCCTTGGTCATGTCAGCTGTAAACGCGGTGTACCAGAAGATCTGCTGAGCGATCTGCCCCTGTGCAGGCACAGGACCAGCCTCACCAAAGGTCATGCCAATCGCTTCCTTAGGTGAATACTTTTTCATCCACTCAACGTATTTTGACAGTGCGTACACAGCAGCGGGTGAGTTGGTGGCACCACCGCGCGAAACCGAGGCGCCAACAGGTGTGCACTTGTCGTCGGCGACACGGATACCCCATTCATCGACAGGCATACCGTTAGGAATGCCCTTATCGGCTTCTCCAGCCATTGACAACCACGCATCGGTAAAGCGCCAACCGAGCGAAGGATCCTTCTTGCCGTAATCCATGTGGCCATATATTGGCTTACCGTCGATGGATTTCACATCATTCGAGAAAAATGCTGCGATGTCTTCATAGGCGCTCCAGTTTTTCGGTACACCCAACTCGTAGCCATACTTGGCTTTGAACTTATCTTGCAAGTCTTTACGAGCGAACAAATCGGCTCGGAACCAGTACAGATTAGCAAACTGCTGGTCAGGCAATTGATACATCTTGCCATCCGGGGCAGTAGTAAAACTTGTTCCGATGTAGTCCTTGAGATCGATGCCGGGATTCGTGAAATCTTTACCTGCACCAGCCATGTAATCGGTCAACGAAAGGATCTTGCCGTAACGGTAGTGAGTGCCAATCAGATCAGAGTCAGAAATCCAGCCGTCGTAAATCGACTTGCCAGATTGCATGGAGGTCTGAAGTTTTTCAACAACATCGCCCTCTTGAATCAAATCATGTTTGACTTTGATACCGGTGATCTCTTCAAACGCTTTAGCCAGCACTTTAGATTCGTACTCGTGCGTCGTGAGCGTCTCTGAAACGACTGATACCTCGGTCACTCCTTTGGCTTTTAATTTGGCAGCCGCATCGATAAACCACTGCATTTCAGACATCTGCTGATCTTTTGTCAGCGTTGATGGTTGAAATTCAGAGTCGATCCACTTCTGGGCCTCGGGAGCCCCTGCATGGCTGATGCCAGCCATTGCAACCACCGTCGCAAATGCTAGTGCTTTGTATCGCAATTTCATCATAGTCTCCTGACAATTTTTCCCGTTTTATATAAAAAATACTGATCCCCTTCGGGAAACACAGCGATCAGTACGGTAAAAAATCGACAAACCTCCTAGCCGTTGCGCAGCACAACAGCCACAAATATCATTGACAGCACAAAACTAAGCCATACGCTGGGCTCTTGCTCAAGGCTCAACCACTCCATCAACTTTTCAGATAAACCGACAAAGGCAAGATTGATATAGGCAGCACCCAGCAAGCCAATAAAGACCCGATCACCGCGAGTCGTCGCAATCGGCAAAAAACCTTTGCGCATGATGGTAGGTGATTTGATCTCCCAAATAGTCAGGCCGATCAGCATTAAAACAATACAAATAAAAAATACTGCAATCGGTGTCGTCCACGCCATCCATTCGAACATCTGGGTGCCTCCTTAAACGCGGCCCATCGCAAAACCTTTCGCGATGTAATGCCTGACAAACCAAATCACAATTGCGCCCGGAACGATTGTCAGAACACCGGCTGCCGCAAGGGTTGCCCAATCCATTCCCGCTGCTGACACGGTACGAGTCATCGTGGCCACAATCGGCTTGGCATTCACACTGGTCAGCGTACGCGCAAGCAGCAATTCAACCCAGCTAAACATGAAACAAAAAAATGCTGCAACCCCGATACCAGCTTTAATAAGCGGTACGAAAATAGTCAGAAAAAATCTCGGAAAGCTGTACCCATCGATATAGGCTGTTTCGTCAATTTCACGGGGAATGCCACTCATAAAGCCTTCAAGAATCCAAACTGCCAGGGGCACATTAAAGACCAGGTGAGCCAAGGCAACACCCAGATGGGTATCCATTAAACCGACTGCTGTGTAAAGCTGAAAAAACGGCAACAGAAAAACAGCACCTGGCGTCATGCGATTAGTCAGCAACCAGAAAAATACGTGCTTATCGCCCATGAACTGATACCGGGAAAACGCATAGGCGGCTGGCAAAGCAACTGTCAAAGAAATCACGACATTGATCGCAACATAAATCAACGAGTTGATATAGCCCGAATACCAAGACACATCAGTAAAAATGGTTCTGTAATTGTCCCAAGTAAACGCCTGCGGAAAAAATGAAAAACTGGCGACGATCTCCTCGTTCGTTTTGAACGACATATTGATCATCCAATAGATTGGCAAGATCGCGAATACAAGGTATGCGATAAGAAAGATAGTTCGTTTCTTAAAGCCAGGGCGAGTCCCCGCGTCGCTGGCAACAACCCTAATCGTGTTACTCATGTGCGCCCTCCTTGTCGGTCGTGCCCACCCGCTGCATCCAGTTATATAGAACAAAACAGAGCAATAGAATGATCAAGAAATAGATCAGGGAGAAGGCCGCGGCAGGACCTAGATCAAATTGACCCACTGCCTTCTGCGTTAAGTACTGGCTGAGAAACGTTGTTGCATTACCCGGACCGCCTCCGGTCAATACAAAAGGCTCGGTATAGATCATGAAGCTATCCATAAACCGTAACAGCACCGCTATCATCAGAACACCGCGCATCTTGGGCAGCTGGATATAGCGAAATACCGCAAACTTGCTCGCGCCGTCAATCTGCGCTGCCTGATAGTAGGCATCCGGAATTGATCTGAGTCCTGCATAACAGAGCAAAGCCACTAATGGCGTCCAGTGCCAGACATCCATCACAAGCACTGTCAACCACGCGTCAAGCGAATCGCCGGTGTAGTTGTAGTCGATGCCAACCTTGGCAAGCGTCACGCCTAGCAAGCCAATGTCACTACGTCCGAAAATCTGCCAGATCGTGCCAACCACGTTCCAGGGGATAAGCAGGGACAAAGCAACAATCACGAGCACTGCAGAAGATCGCCAGGTCTTAGCCGGCATCGCCAGCGCAAGCATGATCCCCAAAGGTATTTCAATCGCTAGTACCGAGAACGAATACACGAGCTGGCGCCATAATGCCTCGTGCAAATCTGAATCACGCATAACGGAAGTGAACCATTCCGTCCCAACGAATACTCTGCGCTCAGGAGAAATAATATCTTGCACCGAATAATTGACGACTGTCATCAGGGGCAGGATGGCGGAGAACGCCACACATAGCAGGACAGGCAGAATCAGGAACCACGCCTTCTGGTTGACTGGTTTCATGCGACCATCTCCTCATTCTTGTAGAAGCGCGTGTGCGAGTTGATGATCCTCAACCATGCTGTGTCTCCCGCAGAGAGCATTGCTGTCTCTGCGCTCAATCGCGCCCGAACGATCGTCGATCCATTTACGCCCCCTGTTTCAAGCGACGCAGTGATTACCCAATGCGTGCCTACGTCTTGCACTCTTACTATCTGGGCTGGCATAGCGTCCGCTTGATTAACGCTGGCTAGTTCGACGTATTCAGGCCGCACACCAATGACGAAATCACCGAACGATTGCAACTGAGCTGACTGGGCTTGGGCAGGGATGTCAAACGTATGTGTCCCAATCCTGATTCGGTTATCAGTGCACTGAGCTGGCAAGAAATTCATCCCGGGTGAGCCAATAAAATTACCGACGAAGGTGTGCTGTGGTCGCTCAAACAACTCGGCAGCTGAGCCAGTCTGGACCGCGCGACCTCGAGTCATGACCACAATTTCTTCGGCAAAGGTCAAGGCTTCAACCTGGTCATGCGTCACATAGATTAAAGTGAGCTTCAACTCGTGATGGATTTGCTTTAGCTTTCGCCTCAATTGCCATTTCAGATGCGGATCGATAACCGTCAAAGGCTCGTCGAACAGAACGGCTGACACGTCTTCACGAACCAGTCCACGCCCGAGCGATATCTTCTGTTTTGCATCGGCAGACAGTCCTGCCGCGCGCTGATTCAACTGCTGGCTGATTTCGAGCATTTCAGCGATTTGACCTACACGCTTGGCGATATGAGCGCTTGAAACCCCACGGTTGCGTAGCGGGAAGGCTAGATTTTCTGCAACCGTCATCGTGTCGTAGATCACCGGAAACTGAAACACCTGCGCAATATTTCTTTGCTGAGGGGTCAAGGTTGTCACGTCTTTACCATCGAAGCGAACCGATCCCTGAGACGGCTGAACCAGACCCGAAATGACATTTAGCATGGTGGTCTTGCCACAACCTGAAGGCCCCAAAAGCGCATACGCTCCGCCATCGCGAAAACTCATTTTGAGCGGCAATAACGCATAATCACTATCGGATTGCGGGTTAGGTCGATACGAGTGAGCCAGATCAAGATCTATCTGAGCCATATCACGCCCCCGCCTTGAACGAGATTGCTGTGCCGCGCGGCGCGACAGTTAACATCCCGCTGTGATCAAACAGGTAAGCGTGCTCCGCACTCATGTATAACGTAATCGTCGAAGCAATATCAAAATAATGCACTCCTGTTAACTGAGCGACGACGTTGCCCAACTCGGTCTTGACGTGTAAAAAGGTGTCAGATCCCGATATTTCTGCCAACTCCACCAAACCACTCAACGACAAATCACCTTTTCGGCTCTGCACTCGTAAAGCGTTAGCGCGCATACCGATGGTCACAGGGGCATCTGGCTCAAGCGCAGCTGTCAGATCCAAACTTAAATCGTGACCAAAGATGATCTGATAACCTTCCGCTGAAACTCGGGCAGTAATCAGATTGATCGGGGGATCACTGAAGGCTCTCGCAACACTCAGCGACGCGGGCTGATGAAAAACCTCTGGGGTCGCGCCGTACTGCAATAAGCGACCTGCCTCGAGCACGGCGGTATAGCCACCCAACAACAAAGCTTCACTGGGCTCAGTGGTCGCGTAAACCACAGTTGATTCGCCATTAGCGAAGATTTGTGTCAGCTCGTCACGCAGCTCTTCCCTAAGTTTGTAGTCAAGATTAACGAGAGGTTCATCCAGCAAGATCAGCGGTGCCCGCTTGGCAAGCGCTCTAGCCAAAGCAACCCGCTGTTGCTGCCCGCCCGATAATTCTGCTGGCAATCTTTTTAGAAAAGGGTCAATGTGTAACTTGGCTGCAAGTGCCTTGACTTGAGCATCGATATTTTTTTCGTGTCTCAAACGCAAGGGCGAAGCGATGTTATCGAAGACAGTCATTGAGGGATAATTGATGAATTGCTGATACACCATGGCGACGTCACGATTGCGCACACTTAATCCGGTGACATCTTGATGGTCAACAAAAATACTGCCTGCTGTCGGCGGTTCAAGCCCTGCCATCAATCGCATGAGCGTCGTTTTGCCAGCCAAAGTCGCCCCAAGCAATACGTTGACCGTATTGGGCTGCAACTCGATACTCATAGGGTATAAAAACTGTTCTGCCCCGACCTGCTTTTCTATTTTTTGTAAGTTTAGGCGCATTGCTCGCCCACTCCTTTGTTACCCAACCCCTACTCAGCCAAATACTGGCGTTAATCTTAGTGGTCGAACTCTCTTATACGCCCTGTCGTCAGAACTGTGTAATGAGTGAAAACCCGCAGATGAGGTCGCACATGAGGTCGCACCTGAGATTTTTGATCGTTTATACGTTAATGTCGACCTCGTTGTCCGAGCCCTTGAGTCCCCCTATGAACAACCAACCTCATGATGAACAACACCGGTAACCTTCGACCAGGCCCATTGCCTGGAGTTTTCCAGCTACTGCTCATCGGCCTATTATTTGTCTCCTGTACCTGTAGCGCGCGGGCATCACAGACATCGGATGAAAGGATAGTGATTGGATCCAAGCGGTTCACCGAAGCGTATGTTCTGGGCGAAATCATTACTCAGCGACTGAAACAGGCTGGCCAGGACAAAGTGATCCTGAAATCGGGGCTTGGCAATACCGGGATCCTGTTTGCAGCCCTTACAAGCGGCGAGATAGATCTCTACCCAGAGTACACCGGCACAATTACTCGTGAAATCTTAAAAACCGACCGAGTGCTTACACTTTCTGACATTAATACCCGCCTTTTGCCGCTTGGCTTGCAAGCAGGCGTTTTATTGGGGTTTGATAACTCGTATGTGCTCGCCATGCGCCGAGAGCAAGCAGCGCGGCTCGGGATCACCAAAATATCGGATCTGCGCCAGCACCCAGAACTGATTCCGGGTCTATCGCACGAATTCATTGGCCGTGAAGATGGCTGGAAGGGACTTCTAGCCTCCTACCAGCTCGATCAGCTAAACCCGCGGGGGCTTGATCATGGCTTAGCCTACGAAGCGATTGCGTCAGGGCAGATCGATATCGTAGATGCCTACGGTACCGACTCCAAGCTCGTGCGCTACGACTTAATCGCTCTGGAAGACGACAAACATTTTTTTCCTACCTACGAAGCCGTCTTGCTCTATCGAGCAGATGTTCCGACCCGCTTTCCATCGTCCTGGAAAACGTTACTCGGCCTAACGGACAGCATTTCTCAACACAAAATGCGCGAACTCAACACGGCCGTGGAGATGAACGGAGCCAGTTTCGAGGCCGCCGCGAGTCAGTTTTTAGGTAACGATCAAAAAAGTTCAACCCGCCCGTCCTTTTTGACTGCTCTTTTTGGCGATGATTTCGTACGTTTGGCAGTTCAACATTGTTTGCTTGTGCTGATCTCCGTTGCCCTCGCGACTGGCATAGGATTACCCTTGGGCATTCTCTGTTTTTATCAACCAGCAACAGGCCGCTGGGTACTATCAGCTTGCAATGTCGTTCAGACTATCCCGTCGCTTGCGATGCTGGCGTTTCTGATATCGGCATTCGGCCTTATTGGTATGTTGCCAGCGCTTACTGCGCTGTTTCTCTACGCCCTTTTACCCATCGTTCAGAACACATACGCAGGCCTGAGAGAAATATCTTCAGGGATGCGCGAAGCGGGCGTCGCATTGGGACTCAAGCCCCTGGATCGATTAATTCTCGTTGAGCTGCCGATTGCAAAACCGGTCATTTTGGGTGGGATACAAATTTCGGCTGTGCTCAGCGTTGGCACTGCAACAATTGCAGCGTTTGTGGGCGCTGGTGGATTTGGTGATCGAATCGCTCAAGGTTTGGCGCTAAATAACAACGAGTTGTTGCTGGCGGGCGCCATCCCGGCCGCCAGCCTCGCCCTTGTGATTCAGTTCGTGTTTGAAAAGCTAAACAAAAAACACCATTGACCCGTCGCCATATTTCTCCAAGGCATATGGGTAAAACAAACAAATCGTTTGTTTTCTTCTTTACCAGGTCTAAATTGAAGCCATGGAAAATTATGGCTTCGTTATCGCAGGTTTTTTTGTTGGTCTAGTCGTCGGGCTCACCGGAGTGGGTGGTGGCTCGCTGATGACCCCATTGCTGATTTTTTTCTTCGGCATCAAACCTTACCTAGCGGTCGGCACCGACCTTCTCTTCGCTGCCTTCACCAAAGCGGGAGGGACATTCAGCCTATCCAGACAGGGCTTAGTCCCGTGGAAGCCGGTCGTGTCGCTATGCGCAGGTAGCATCCCTTCCGCCTTAATTACGCTGTTAGTTTTGCGTGAGGTGGGTCCGTCCAGTCCCGACGTGCAGCGTGTCATGTCAATCAGCTTGGGCGTTGCGTTATTGCTAACCGCCTGCGCTATGCTGTACAAGGCCATTCTTGGTCGCCAGTTAGTGCCAGCAACTACTGCCGAGGATCTGGCAGAGGCAATGCGACCACGTCATTGGCTGTTGCCGATTCTATTCGGTGCGGTCATAGGCAGCCTCGTCACTTTAACGTCCGTCGGGGCGGGCGCAATCGGCGTCACTGTGCTGATGATTCTGTACCCAAGACTGCCCTTAGCCAGCATCATCGCTGCTGACATTGCCTATGCAGTGCCCTTGACCATGGTGGCTGGGTTGGGGCACGCCTCTCTGGGTTCAGTTGACTGGTATTTGCTGGCATCTTTGCTTGCTGGCTCTCTGCCCGGTATTTGGCTTGGTTCTCGCCTATCCCACAAGGTGCCTGATCGGCTAATCAGAGGCATACTTTCCCTGGTTTTGGCCTGGGTAAGCACGAAACTAGTGTTTGCTTAACCGATCGCAGCCATCCCGCTGACCAGACTCAAGCGTCAACCCTTTATTTGCGTTTGACGCAGGCTTGCCGCAACTGCCTTGCCACGATCGAACTCCTGCTTGAGTTTAAGCAACTCGTCAGGGCTGACTCTGTCGATATTGGAGTAATCCAGTTTCCAATCATGTGACGCATCCCAACGCAAAGGGGACTGCACCGTCGTGCGCGCCGCTGGAGCCCTCTCTAACAAGCGCAACGCCAACAAAAGACTGAACCGCTGGGATTCGACATCGTGAGGCTTTCCGGCTGAGTTACCCAAAGGGAAATCGCTAAATAAAAATCTGGGTACGCCGCAATGCTCGACGATATCTTTGGCGCAGCCCATGACGACTGTTGGTATCCCCGCAGCCTCAAGATAGCGCGCAACAAGACTCAAGGTTTGATGACACACCGGGCAGTTGGGGATAAGTACTGCCGCCTCTACGCCATCTTCCCAGCATCTTTTCAAGACCTCAGGTGCGTCAACTTCTATGGTGTGACGCTGACTTCGATTGGTTGGCACGCCATAAAAATTAGGCGCAATGCGACCGATGATCTGTTCACGTGCCAGCTCTTTTAACATTGGCAGGGCGAACCAGGTATTACTGTCCCGCATACTCGTATGCTTACGATCAATCGCTACGTGGGACACTCGCAAATCGTGCTCTTGGTTAGTATCGCCTGAGTAGACCTCATAAAACTTCGCGGCTGCGTTATACGCAGACCCAGGACCTTGATTACCTTTATCTGGCTGATAGGGGGCTGCCGTAGTGATCAGCGCCACGCATGTGTTTGTTAACAGTTTAACGACAGGGGTAAAGGGGACCTCGGCATAGTGAGCCCAGCGATAGGGGTTGTCATAGCCCAATCCGAGATACCAATCGCGAGTGCGTTGCATATAGCGAATTGGCTGATCTTCATCATTTGCAAAGCCCAATGGATCATCGATGGTTGCTTGCGCGGTTCTAGTCGTGTCGCTCATTTGGGCTGGATCCTGTTTCTGTCAGCGCTAGTCTAGCGCACGAAAGCTGGGCAGGGTAGTCCCTAATATCGGCAAATCTTTGTCGCGGTTTAGTATGAAATTGGTCAGACCAATTTGAACAAGATAACGAGACAAGCATGAGTATTGCCTGCACCCTTTTCGGCCCTCGGGATTTGAGGCTGACGGATTACGAAGTGTCTGCGCCCGGCGCATACGAAGTTCGAGTCCGCTTGGGTGCTGGTGGCATTTGCGGCTCGGATCTGCATTACTACGAACACGGCCGCGCTGGTATTTTCGCGATCAGGGCTCCGTTTGTACCGGGTCATGAAGCCTCGGGAGTCGTTGAGTCAATTGGGGCTGGCGTCACCAAGGTCCGAATCGGAGACAAGGTAGCGGTTAATCCATCTCATCCCTGTGGTAACTGTGAATTCTGCCGGGCAGGACGTGGCAATCTCTGTAATCAGATGGTTTTTTTAGGCAGCGCAGCGATATTTCCGCACCTACCTGGTCTTTTTAGAGAGCATTTCATCGTAGGTGAGCGCCAACTTACCCCCATCGCCGAATCAGAAATATCACTGGGCGAGATCGCCTGTGCCGAGCCCTTATCGATTGGTATGCACGCGATTCACCGCGCCGGATCGGTGTTAGGCAAGACTGTACTCATCACAGGTGGTGGCACGATCGGCTGTATGACAGTGATCGCCGCGCGAATTGCCGGTGCCGCCAGAATCATGGTGTGTGATGTGCACGACAGAGCGCTATCCATTGCAAAGGCAGTTGGCGCTGATCTTTGCATCAGATCAGATCTGATCCCTGCCGCTGAATACGCGGATAGCGCAGATGTCTGTATCGAAGCAGCTGGCCATCCCTCAGCAGTACTCACTTGCCTGACTGCAGCAAAGCGTGGGGGTCGGATTGTTCAGGTCGGTACATTGCCACTCGAAATGGCCTTCCCTGCCAATCAAATCATGTCGCGAGAGCTTGACTATGTCGGCGCGTTTCGTGCGTTCGAAGCTTTCGATTGGGCTGTCGAAGCAATTCGAACCAGGCGAGCTGATGTCCGACCCATCATTAGCGCTCAATTACCACTTGCCCAATCTCAGGCAGCCTTTGATCTTGCACTAGATCGGCAACTCAGCACAAAAGTACAAATTACTCTCACTTAAATTTTGCTTTAGACAAACTAACCATCCTACCCAAGCCGGACGAAATTACACAGGAGACCATATATGAATATCACACCCATGAAGCTTGCTTTCGCCACGCTGCTACTTGCGGGCGCTGCCATTGCAACCGTATCGCCCGCACACGCGGACCCCATCAAATTGAAGTGGGCTCACGTTTACGAACCAAACGAGCCTTTCCATACTTCATCCGTCTGGGCAGCCGAAGAAATCAAGAAGCGTTCACAGGGCAAATATGAAATTGACGTCTATCCCTCGTCGCAGCTCGGCAAGGAGAACGATATCAATCAAGGCCTATCATTAGGTACGGTCGACATCATCATCTCGGGTTCTAGCTTTGCCGCGAAGTCTTTCCCTCGGATTGGCGTGACTTACTATCCCTATACCTTCCGCGGCGTTGACCATCTGCTGGCTTACACCAAAAGCGATATCTATAAAGAGCTAAACAAGGGCTACGAAGACAAAACTGGTAATACGATTGTTGCGACAACCTATTACGGCGTGCGTCATACCAGCAGCAACAAGCCAATTACAAAGTGCGCTGATATGAAAGGCTTGAAAATTCGAGTGCCTGACGTCCCTGCTTATCTCGCAATGCCGCGTGCTTGCGGGGCGAACACCTCGCCGATTGCGTTTGCGGAAGTCTATCTAGCTTTGCAGAACGGCACTGTCGAAGCGCAAGAGAATCCACTCACGACCATCGAAGCCAAGAAGTTTTACGAAGTGCAGAAGAATATTGTTCTGACTGGGCATATCGTTGATCACTTGAACACCATTGTTTCAAGCAGCACATGGAAGAAACTCAGTGACGCTGATAAAAAAATGTTTACTGAAGTGATGCAAGAGGCCGCAGCAAAAGCATCCAAGGAAGTCGCAGCGCGTGAGAAAGAGCTTGTCGATGTATTCAAGGCCAAAGGCATCAATGTGGTTAGTGTCGATACAAATGACTTTCGTGACACCGTGCTGCAGAAAGTCCCGTTTGAGCAATACGGTTATAGCAAGGCTGACTGGGACCGCATCCAGGCTGTCAAATAAGCATGTCGACAACTGAACCAACCAAAGCGGGTCCGCACACTGTCAGCGCCAGCGAAATTGTTGCCAGTTTCGCTGAAGCGGATCATCAAGAGGCTGATCTATCGGGCTATTCGGTCGAGGACTGGATTTGTCTGGCCTTCTTCTGGACCATGACGATACTTGTGTGCGTACAGTTTTTTACACGCTATGTGATGAACGACTCGGTCGCCTGGACCGAGGAGCTCGCCGTCTACTGCCTGATGCCCGTGGTGTTCATCGGCTCAGCGGCCTGCGTCCGGCGCAGTCGTCACATACAAGTGAACTTCATCTATCGCTACCTCCCTGGCTCGGTGGGCCGTGTGCTGGCCACCATTACCGACGTGATCTCCATCTTGTTTTTTGGATATGTCTCGTGGTTGTTCGCCCGTTATGCCATGGCCGTTGATGGCGAGCCCATGACAACCATTACCTGGAGCAAAAGCGATGTGTACTGGATCTCGTTTGCAGGCATGTTTCTGATGACAATCCGTGCAATACAGGTGAGTTTTTTACATCTCAAGCAGGGATATTCGGTTCTTGAACGGCCTGAAGCATACGACTGATTTCAGCGGATACTGACATGTTAATTTTGATTGTTTCGTTTCTTGTTTTGATGATTATCGGCTTGCCGGTGGCTGTCGCCATGGCTGGCTCGTCGTTGTTGTTTATCTTTGTTTCTGGATCGGTTCCGGATGTGGTGGTCGCTCAGCGAATGATTTCCGGCGTCGAGTCGTTTCCCCTGCTTGCCGTGCCATTTTTTATTCTGGCGGGCAACTTGATGAATATCGCCGGTATCACTGGGCGTATTTATGATTTCGCAGTGGCGCTGGTCGGCTGGATGCGTGGGGGGCTCGGGCACGTCAACATTATCGGCTCGGTTATTTTCTCTGGGATGTCAGGTACGGCGATCGCTGACGCTGCAGGGCTTGGCTCTATTGAAATCAAAGCCATGCAGGATCACGGCTACGACACGGAGTTTGCAGTCGGTGTGACAGCTGCGTCTGCCACACTGGGCCCCATCATCCCCCCGTCACTACCCTTTGTGATTTACGGCATGATGGCCAACGTATCGATCGGCGCATTATTTGTGGCGGGGATACTACCTGGAATTTTCATGACTGCGCTCATGATGCTCACGGTGGCTTATTTTGCGCGCAAAAACAACTGGGGTAGCGATGTCGCGTTCGACTGGAAGCGGCTTGGCGGGGCGACGCTCGAAATCCTGATCGTGCTGGCTTTCCCCTTGGGGGTCTGGTTATTGGTTGAGCGCGGGGTATCACCCAACCTTGCCACACTCGGTGCGTTTGTGCTGTTGCTCGCGCTGGATTGGAAGTTCAATTTTTCAGCCGTCATGGCATTAATGACCCCTGTCATCTTGATTGGTGGCATGACCATGGGTTGGTTCACGCCAACTGAGGCTGCTGTGGCAGCGGTAATCTGGGCCTTGTTTCTCGGTTTAGTACGTTATCGCTCGATGACCTTAAAAAACCTTATCAAAGCGAGCTTTGACACGATCGAGACAACTGCGTCAGTCTTGTTTATCGTCACTGCAGCGTCGATCTTTGCCTGGCTTTTGACGACGACACAAGCCGCTCAAGCTTTAACGACATGGATTCTGTCAATTACTTCTGAAAAATGGGTGTTCTTGCTACTGGCGAACTTACTGATTTTGTTTGTCGGCTGTTTTATCGACACCACGGCGGCGATTACGATTCTGGTCCCGATTCTATTGCCACTTGTGCTCAAGCTTGGGATTGATCCAGTGCATTTCGGCCTGATCATGACCTTGAACCTGATGGTGGGCTTGCTGCATCCGCCTTTGGGCATGGTGCTATTTGTGCTGGCCAGAATATCCAAACTCTCCGTTGAACGAACGACGGTGGCCATTCTGCCCTGGTTGATTCCACTGATGTTGGCGCTGGTTGCGATTACCTATATCCCGTCGATTACCCTCTGGTTGCCCAAGTACTTTGACATGATCAAATAAGCTGGCGATCACTTAAATGAAGATCATCTCGGCGCGCGTCATCGTCTGTAGTCCCGGTCGCAACTTCGTCACCCTGAAAATAGAAACAGATGAAGGTTTAACTGGCTTGGGTGATGCGACCCTGAATGGTCGCGAATTGGCTGTGGCGAGCTATCTACAAGATCACGTTATTCCATGCTTAATTGGACGTGATCCACAACAGATCGAAGACATCTGGCAGTACCTCTACAAAGGCGCCTATTGGCGTCGAGGCCCGGTAACCATGTCTGCCATTGCCGCGGTGGATACCGCCTTGTGGGACATCAAAGCAAAGGCGGCCAACATGCCGCTATATCAATTACTTGGCGGCAAGAGCCGGAGCAAGGTGATGGTGTATTGCCATGCCAATGGGCGTGACATCGCCCAGACGGTTGATGAAGTCAGCCGGCATGCAGAAATGGGTTACACCGCCATCCGCGCGCAAAGCGGCGTACCAGGATTGGACAAAGTCTATGGTGTCGGCAAAGGCACAACGTTTTACGAGCCGGCGGATGCAAACTTGCCATCCGAACACGACTGGTCAACCGAGAAGTATCTTCGACATACACCTAAACTATTTGAGGCTGTACGCAATCAAATTGGCTGGGATCACCACCTGCTTCACGACGCGCATCACCGGCTTACCCCCATCGAAGCAGCCCGTTTAGGTAAAGACCTTGAACCGTACCGGCTGTTCTGGCTTGAAGACCTCACGCCAGCGGAGAACCAGGACGCATTCAAATTAATACGGCAACACACAACCACCCCCTTGGCTGTAGGCGAGGTATTCAACACGATCTGGGATTGCAAAGACCTGATCCAACAACAACTGATTGACTACATTCGAACAACCGTTGTGCACGCTGGTGGGATCACTCATTTGAGGAGGATTGCTGACCTGGCAGCACTGTATCAGGTGCGAACAGGCTCACACGGCGCAACGGATTTATCCCCGATCTGTATGGGGGCTGCCTTGCATTTTGATCTTTGGGTACCTAACTTCGGTATACAAGAGCATATGCCGCACACCGAAGAAACTGATGCCGTATTCCCCCATGCATATACCTTCGATCGCGGATTCATGTACCCAGGCGATGTGCCAGGTCATGGCGTTCAAATTGACGAAGCACTCGCTGCCAAATACCCCTACCAGCGTGCCTACCTGCCTGTGAATCGCCTGCAACACGATGGCACGCTCGCCAACTGGTAAGTCAAGGTGAGAGATCTCTTGCCGAAGCTAACGCTGCACCCCAACACACTAGCCAGCTTGCCTGCGTCGATCAGGCGCTTTGACTATGATCGAACGAAACTGAAATCAGGCATCGTGCATTTGGGGATTGGGGCCTTTATGCGGGCTCATCTGGCACCAATTCATGAGGCATTCATTGCAAGCCAGACTCGTTCAGTCAATTTACATGACGTTGCAGATAACCATTGGACAAATTGGGGCATAGTTGGTGTTTCACTTCGTCAGGTTGACACACGCGATGCCTTAGCCCCCCAGGACGGACTTTACACACTTGCAGTCCGCGATGCGGATGACGACAACGAGCCAAGACAGACACTCCAAGTCATCGGTTGTGTCAAACAAATACTCGTTGCTCCGGAATCCCCCCAAGCGGTACTCGATCAGATTGCGCATCGTGACACCAGAATTGTTAGCTTAACTGTTACTGAAAAAGGCTATTGCCACACACCGTCGGACGGCGTCTTGCAATTTGCGCACCCGGACATACAACACGACCTTACTCACCCCGAGTCGCCTCGAACCGCCATCGGTTTTATCGTTTATGGCTTAGCGGCGCGTAAACGACAATTGCATGGTCCATTAACGTTGATGTCCCTCGATAATCTGCCGTCGAACGGTCATTTACTCAAACGTTTGGTATTGGCTTTTGCGCAGGTACGTGACAGGGATCTCGCGCAGTGGATTGAACAGAATTGCAGCTTCCCCTGCTCAATGGTAGACAGAATTGTGCCGCGCACAACTCAAGAGGATAAAGACCAAATTGCATTGACGCTCGGCGTCCTGGATCGCTGGCCTGTTATCGCCGAGCCATTTATTGATTGGGTAATCGAAGATGACTTTGCTGCTGGCCGACCAGACTGGGCTACCGGTAACGCGCGTTTTGTAAAAAACGCAGCACCCTGGGAGACGCTGAAACTTCGCATGGTGAACGGCGCTCATTCTTGCATTGCTTATTTAGGCTCAGTTGCTGGCTGGTCAACCGTTGACGAAGCCATTCGGCAGCCAGAGCTGCGCGCCTGCATCGAAACTCTCTTACGGGACGAAGTCGAGCCGACTTTGCCGGCTCTGCCTGGACTTGATCTCGCCAGCTATCGTCTAAGTTTGATCAGTCGCTTTGCCAACCCGGCTCTGGCACATCGCACCCAGCAAATCGCTATGGACGGATCACAGAAAATCCCACAACGATGGCTTGCGACGCTCGCCGATCAAATTAATCAGAAAGGAGATATCAAGCTTCTGAGCTTATGCCTGGCTGGCTGGTTGAGATACCTGCAAGGATATGACGAGGCGGGTCATCGCTACGAAATCAGTGACCCGCTTGCTGACAAACTTAAAGAGCTGCTGCTGGTAGCACCTGACTTGGATTGTGACCAACAGTCTTGTTACGTCAGGGCTAACGACTTATGCAAAATCGAAGCTGTGTTTGGGCATCACCGTGCTGTATTGACCAGCCAATTAATTGGACTTATCGGACACCACTTAAATCTGCTCAACACAATCGGGGTCTTGAATACCATTCGACAAGTGCTGTCTCAAGTTAGCCCTGAAAGTATTAGTTGATCCCGTGTCCTCTTGCCATTACCAATTACTTTACTGCGTGTAAAAACATCGTGATGCACAGGCCAAACGCACTCAAACACAGGGTAGCTACCCCACCACCAATCCAGATAATGTATTTGTGAGAGGTCCGCAACGCAGTGAGAGCGGATCGAAACTCTGCAAAGTCATCTTTACATTGGTAGATTGTTTTTTTCAGATCTGCAATTTCAGCAGAAATTTTTGTTTCGACCTGAACGATTTTTGTTTCAAGGTGATCAGTCTTACCTTCTAACCTGTCAGTTTTTACCTCGAGCTTATTAATGTGCGCTCTGACATCATGGCCGAGACTCAAAAAATCAGCTTTGGTCGCATATTTGTCATGTTCTTCGTCATAAAGGCTTTGGAGCATCAGCGCATGTACTTCGGCCTGATCGCTCGGTACGCCAGCGTTAATAAGTTGCTTGGCGTAAGAAAGAGAATTAAATGTACTCATGACTACCCTTCAAAAAATTCAACTAAGCCTTGAAGCGACTCACAGAATGAAGTCTGAACTTTTTGAAGAGTAAAAACAATAGAGTTTGGGCGACTGTTTCAAAGTCTTACAACTTGGCTGTTTAATACGCCGCTTTACCGTTTCAAATATTGATTAAAAAACATAGCGATCTCGTCAAACGCTTCTTTCGTCTCGGGCGCATTGATATCTCTGTAAAACTGCGCATGTGACTGCCCCTCAAAAACTTGTAGCGTGGCCGGTACACCAGCATTACGAAGCTTTCTGTGAACACGAACTGTGTTGCTCAACAGCAGATCGCGTGTTCCTGTCGTCAAGATCGTCGGTGGGAAGCCATTAAAGTCCCCATAGACTGGCGAAAGCAATGGATCCTTGAGGTTATGTCCGTTGGTGTAGAGCGCCGCGCGCTTGTCGCAGCTTGCACCATAAGCAACAAGCACATTGTCAACCATTGCGTTTGTCTGAAACGAGTCGCCCGCGCCAGTTAAGTCAGACATGGGCGTTCCGGGTGCGATTGCAGCCGGCAACGGTAATTTATCTTGCTTTGCCCTCAACACCATTGCGAGCGTTAAATTACCTCCCGCTGACGAACCAAAAATAGCCATTTTCTTTGGATCGTGTGTGGCAGTAGTTGCTTTCCATACTGCCATTGCGTCGTCCAGCGCAGCTGGGTAGGGATGATCAGGTGGCATACGATAATCGACAGAGATCACCTTAAAATGCCCAAGACCCGCCATGTAGATCGCCTCAACCGTCCCAGCCAGACCTGGCCCACTCACGAAGCAACCACCATGCACGTGAACAAGTAATCTGTCTTTATTTTGAGGTGCAATGACCGCTGGGGTGATCACAAACGCCTTCACACCGTTGATAATCGTCGGTTCAACTTTTACCTTTAATAAATCCAGAAGCGCTGGAATCGTTTTTTCAGTTGCGTCCGCGCCTGCACGCACCTGCTCGCGCCAGCCATCTGCCGTGTCGGGGATGACATTCCAGGTGGGAGTTAACTGCATCGCGATTTGCTTTTGGATTTGCGGACTGACCGTATCTGGTACCGCGATCACTTTGGCTGGAACGTCCCGAGGAGCGAGTGTTTGAGTGAGCCCCCCTTGCAGCGGTAGAGCAACAAGAACTGCGCTGATCATCAGCGTTTTGATTTGCATAATTTTGTCTCTGTGATTTTGATTGTTTTGGTTTAGAGCGGTCGCTTTCAGTCCAATTGAATATTCAAGTCCTTAACTAACGCGCCTAAGCGGATCGATTCTGCGTTAATCAGGTCAGCGAATTGTTGAGGTGTCCCTGCGACGATTTCGCTTCCGATAGCTTCCCATTTTTTCCGGAAATCGGGATCCTTGAAAATTTCGAGCAAGGTTTTGTTGAACGTATCGATAATCGCAGCTGGTGTATTCGCAGGCGCAGAAATACCGTGCCAGGCAAAGAAATCAAAACCTTTGACGCCTGCTTCATCCATTGTGGGCACATCCGGTAAGGCAGGTGAGCGAGTAGCCGTCGTGACCGCGATTGGGCGCAACAGACCAGACTGAATATATTTCATCGAACCAGCGGTGATATCACACATGCTGAAAATCTGGCCACCAAGTAAGTCATTTGCAGCAGGGCCCGCGCCCTTGTAGGGGACGTGCTGCATTGGTGCACCAGTTACTTTTTTCAGCAATTCAGGACCTAGGTGTTGCGGTGAACCGCTTCCTGCTGAACCAAAGGTAACTTTAGTGGGATTAGCCTTCGCGTAATCAATGAATTCTTGCAGTGTTTTGATCTTTGAATCCGCCTTCACCTCAAGCACTAGCGGAAATTTAGATATTTGCGTAATGGGCAAAAAATCTTTGACAGGATCGTAGGCAAGATCTTTAAAGATTACTTTATTGATAGTCATGTTACCGCTTGCCGCTAGCAAGATCGTATAGCCATCGGGCTTTGCTCTGGCCACTTGCGCCGTCCCGATATTGCCACTCGCCCCCGCTTTGTTTTCAACGACAACCGAGACCCCAAGCTTGGTGCTCAATGGCACTGACAGCAATCTAGCCATGACATCGGTTGGTCCTCCCGGTGGGTAGGGGACAACAAAAGTAATCGCTTGGGTGGGCCATTTATCCTGAGCATGACTCCCCAAAGGCATAGACAGTGATGTGACTGCGATGGCTCCTAACAGTGCACACTTTTTTAGCAAATTCATTTTGTCTCGCTTCATCTTAAAAATGATTGGATTTTTAATTGTGTCTAGCTCTGGTGGTAGGCAGTTTCGATTACGACGCACCACTTACTACGCGCACCCTCAATGTTACGCAATTATTTCAATTATGTATCAAGTACATGTCAGCCAGACTGAAGCCAAAGGTCCCAAAAGGCGCATCCTTACTACGTTTGAGACAACAATTCGTCATCACGGACGTGGGTAACAATAGTTAACAATCTTGTCGTCAGTTGGATCGTAAGCTTTGTACATGAGTGCTTAAGTCAATACCGTCATTTCTGACAGTAGACATTCACAATGAGGACAACTGGTCATGTACAAAGCCACAGACTTATCCTTGTCAGGCCCCATTTCCATGGCGCGCGTGAATACAGACAACACTAACAAATTTCGTTTCAATCTGCTTGCCATCGTGTTCACGCGGACCACGAAAGCGCAAGAAATTGCCAAATACATCAATAGTAAAGAGCCCAAGTCCATCAGTGATATTGAGGGGATTGCAAATGACTATATCTATAGATAGCGCTGCTGTCGGCCACCTCATTGAGAACCAAGGACAGGATCAAATCTTGAAGCCGCTCGCACAAGAGTCTGATGAAAATCAAACAAGGATAAGTCGCCATCCTCGCTTACACGAGCTCACACGCGTGGTTGATTTCGATCAACAGCCCGATCGACGTGAGGCCTCGAAAATTAATCTGAAAGGTATTGAAAAGAGAGCCTTATTTTTTATCGCAGCATTTTTTAGAGCCGCAACACAACTTCGTCGTAGTCCAAGCATTGGAGCTAAATAATGAACAAAGTCGTTTTAGTCGTTGCAATCATCGCCTTATCGTTTGGAACCATGATTTTAGGGGAGCGTGCTACCGCCACAACAAGCGCGGGGCACACTGAGCAAGCACTTCAGTTCAGGCTAAATGATGCAGCGCAAGCCTGCAGCGCATGCCTTTAATTTAGAAGCGTTTTCAACTTTTATCACTTGCAAGGAGATTTACCATGACTACTCTTCTGAAACCTGTCGGTGAAGCATCGGTCTCCATCCTGCTGTCGTTTACAGCTGGCGTGCCCGTCTTATTTTTCCTGGAATCCGTGCTCGGTATGTAAAAGTTTGTGTGGCGTCAGACACTGTGATTCGTTTGCCGCCGCTCGCACCTTGGTGCAGGATGTCTTAGAACGACACACATTGGCGAAGGTTCCTCTTTACATTTCTCTTGCTATACTCCGCTTGTCATCAGGGAGTAGCCGCTCTACTTTTCAGTAGGGGCTTACATCAACATACTTGAGCCTCGGCTTATGGTGTAAGCGGTTCTTATAGCTTGGCAAGACTTTTGACTACAAACACTTACACGGGCTGTGGGTGTATTGTAGTCATTCGTTTTTGTCACACAGCCTGTAAGGAAAAAAATGGCAATCGACGCTCTTCTCGTATCTACTGGTGTTGTGGCGCTGGCTGAAATAGGCGATAAAACCCAACTCTTGGCTTTCATTCTTGCCGCCAGGTTCAAAAAGCCGATCCCGATTGTTTTGGGCATTCTGGCAGCAACCATCATCAATCATGGCTTGGCAGGCGCATTAGGTGCCTGGATAACGTCGCTTGTGAGCCCGGACATCATGCGCTGGATTCTAGGCGCATCCTTTATCGGAATGGCGCTTTGGACCTTGATCCCGGACAAGATCGAGGACGAAGAAACACAAGTTGCCAAGCATCTAGGCGTGTTTGGTGCGACTTTTATAACCTTCTTCTTGGCCGAGATGGGAGATAAGACTCAAATTGCCACCATCGCTCTTGCGGCCAGTTATGGCACGCCATGGTTAGTGGTCATTGGCACAACATTGGGAATGCTGATCGCTGATGTACCTGCCGTTTTTATTGCTGACAAGTTTGCCGACAAAATCCCAATGAAGTTGGTTCACTCAATTGCAGCCGCTATCTTTGCGGCTCTGGGCGTACTGACATTGCTTCAAGTGGACAAGTTGTTCTAAATTTTCGAGTCTTGAAATATAAAAGCTAACATTTCGCGCAAATATCTCACCGTGATGCTAAGAGGTTCAGCGCTTAAGTTGTTACGGTTCAAAAACGCATTCCACTGAGTCGTCTTCTGTTTGTCTGTCCAAAACTGCTCACTTAGCCCCACTGGGAATCCATGAGTCATTCTCGTCTTACGATTTCTTAAAGTTGCTGTAACAGCTTGTCCCAAAATCTTTTGATCTAAGGGTGTATCTCTCAAAATGACCCATAGATCAAAATAGTCTTTCATTCTGGTGTTGGCCATACCCAATGTAATGATGGCCTCTAGTTTTTCTGCAACAACAGTATATCTAGGGTACACGCTCAAGCTGGGTGCAGGCATGTCATCAAACATGACCGGATATATGGCCAACTCAGGCGCTGGTGTAACGGCGTCTCCGAAACTAATATCGATTTGCACAGGACACTTTGCGTTGTCGATTACGCCTGTCAGTGTCAGTCTTGTCCCAGAATAGTTTGACTCCTTACGGATATCCTCAGCCTTGAGGGATTTCACATCGAAAGATATTCCATCATCAACGTCCAACAAGCAAAGCCCTTCAAACACGGCGACGAGATGAGGGATTTCGGCAAGCCCGAAGCCCAATAAGTCAATGTCTCGCGTTGGCCGCAACGGAAAGTCATACCAAAGATCAAAAAGCAACGCTCCTTTCAAAAGGAAGTGATCCTTCTGGGGCGAAATGCTTAACCTATAGAGCAAACGCTCTAACGCATAGCGTATGAGCAGTCGTTGAAAGTCCACCCCGTCACTCTTGGCCTTGTTGAGCAATCGTGCGCGGACGGAGGCGGCCAAGTTTCGTTGTGTCATACAAGGCTCTCAAGATAGGGACGCATGACATTAGCTACCCTGCAAAGCTGAGCACACTCCCACAGTTCGTCCATGGTGACTTTTTTCTGCTTCCAAGCATCTCTGAGCGCCTCAATGGTGATGTCTAGTCCTATCTTGTTTCGGAATTTAAAGCAGTCAGCAACAGTCTTGGCGACAGATGTAACTGGTATGTGCACAACACCATCAATTGCTTTTTGTTCAACACTCAAACCGAGGTCAGTAAATCTGACAATATGTAGTGGTGGATAACTCACGCTAGGCGCTCGCGCTTTGGATGAAATTGCCACCCAAACCTCATGTGGTGTTTGCGTTGTGAGACCATGAATTTGTAGTGCCGTGAGGAGGCAAAAAACCATGTTGGGATATTTGATCGAGAGTTGCGCCAGTTGGTCCATCTCCGTGAGCGCCCTATCAGGGGTTGCGTACAACCCACGGCTTATTCGGACTAGCGCGCCGTTGCGCAGCAGTTGCTGTAGCTTTGCTCCTGATGCCCCTACGATGGCAAGATCATGCGCACGCACCAATCCTTTGGCGTGAACAAGTTCCAGTGCAGGATCGCTGATTTTTGGTGGCATATCGATATTATATGAAAATGTCGGTAAATATCAATAATTACATACTATATCGTATTATGAAGACAATAAGCTGTGAACCAGTAAATGGGTTAGAGCAACCGAGCCGCAGGGTAAAGCCTGAATAATTCGAAAATATTTTTGGTTCGCGGTACAAGTTTCGAACTTGTGACCCCTGCCGTGTGAAGGAAACACGTCGCGCAAACTTTTAGCTCAAATCAGACACTAACGATATCCCTTACCGCCTTAAGCAGCAGCCAATATTAAGTGTCCCACATCTGCGTTAGTTGGACGAAGCTTTATTTCAATGTCGTAGCCCAGCCGAGTCAGACAGTCCATCAGTTTGCGCTCAGACAGATTAGTGAAATCGCCACGCATCATGTCAGAGACTTTTGGCTGGGTAATGCCCATCCGTTTGGCGGCCTCTTGTTGTGTCAGGCTACGGCTTTTCATGGCTTTTCTGATTTCAATCACCAAGCCAGTTTTGATCTTGAGTTTTTCAGCATCAGCCAGGCCAAGGTCAGCAAATACATTGCCAGAACCACGATGCACTTCAACGCCGTCAACAAGTCGAATTTTCATTTTCGCAACTCCTTTACATACGCTTCGGCAATTTTCAACCTAGCGTGAATGATGTCCATGTCTTCTTTCGGCGTGGCGATACCGCGCTTGCTTTTCTTTTGAAAGCAGTGAAGGACAAACACTGCTTCAGTAAATTTAACGGTGTAAACCGCGCGATAGGTGCCGCCAACATCGTCCTCTACTACCTCAAGCACCCCTGCACCACCAAAGCCTTTAAGTACTTTGGCTGCATCATGCTTGTCGCCCGCTTGCGCTAGCGACAAGGCAAATCCGAAAAGGCGCCGAACGTCAGCAGGTAAATCCATTAAGTCTTTATGGCTGCTGCCAATCCATTCAAGCGGTTTTTCGTTTTTAGACGTCATTTAATATATATGAAGTGGTATAAAAAGTCAATGAATAAAACCGCCCTCGCGAGGAGTGAGGGCAAATTAATTAACCTTCAAATTATCCCATTATTGCGGCCTAACATACTGTAAGACTATCTTCACACGTACTTCTACGATATTGATTTAATTGATAAAAATTGTTAAAGGCACTAGACATATATGCTGACAGGTGAATTGCGCAGCCAAGTTGATCGCGTTTGGATGGCTTTTTTTACAGGTGGTATCGCAAATCCTCTGGAAGTTGTTGAGCAGATAGATCCAGAGCTTAGTTGTGTAGCCCTGTATGTATGCCCGTTCAATGTCAGCTGTTCTGTGCCGTGGTTTAACGGGCGTAGGTTCAGAGTCTGATCGCAGTAATCGCAGCGTAACCATAAGTACCCAAGAGGTTTTTCTTGAGCCTAATGCCGAATACAGGATTTAGCGATCGGGAATGCGTTAAAACGGTCGTGTTGACACGACCGTTTTAACAGTTTGACAGTTGCTTAGCGTGGTGTACTACTGAAAAGCAGAATACCGCTGCTTGGCCAGCTATGTGCCTGAATAATTCGAAAATATTTTTGGTGGGCGGTACAAGTTTCGAACTTGTGACCCCTGCCGTGTGAAGGCAGTGCTCTACCACTGAGCTAACCGCCCAATCTTGACGCGCACTTTGGGTGGCGGATTGGAGTAATGCAGCACCTGATAACCAAGCTTCTTTTGCAGTTCTGAAGCAAGAGCGCGATTATACACAGTTGGTAAACGACAAGGCCTGATAAATCAGGCCTTGTCGTACAACATAACTTGCTACAGAAGCTTTACTGCTGAACTGGCTTTAACCCCTTAGTCAAAGCAACCAGCACAGCACTGCAGGCAATACTAGCGGCCAGGAAGTACAACCCACCGGTCAGACTGCCGGTCACATCTTTGATCCAACCCACGATAAAGGGGCTGACAAAGCCTGACAGATTACCGATTGAATTCACCATGGCGATACCAGCTGCTGCGGCTGTGCCTGTCAAATAAGCTGTTGGCAAGCTCCAGGACAAGGCAATCGAAGACAACACGCCCACGCAAGCAATCGTAATCCCGATCAAAGAGAAAGTGATGTTAGTGGGGTTAAGAGTACTCAACCAGAAACCCACGGCGCCAACCAAAGAGAACACAATCAAATGCCAGTGGCGCTCGCCCGTGCGGTCAGAGTTTCTACCCACCAGCACCATCGCAACTGCAGCGACGAAGTAAGGGATAGCAGAGAGCAGACCGTTGTTGAGCACATCAGTAACACCTGCCGCCTTAATCAGATTGGGCAACCAGAAGCCGATACCGTAGAGACCCATCACCATAAAAAAGTAGATACCACTGAACAGCCAGACGCGAACGTCAGTAAAGATCTTGGCGATAGGTAGATGAACTTTAGTCTCTGCATCAGCGTCAAGCTGAGTTTGCAAATAACTCTTCTCTTCGTCAGTTAACCATTTGGCCTTGGCGACAGAGTCATCCAGATAAATAATTACCGCTACACCCAGAACAATAGAGGGCAACCCTTCAAGCAAGAACAACCACTGCCAGCCAGCGATGCCATACAGTCCGGCAAAACTAGCCATAATCCAGCCGGACAAGGGGCCACCGACCACACCCGAAAACGCGATCGCTGTCATGAATAGGGCTGTGATACGGCCACGGCGGGCCTGTGGATACCAGTAGGTCAGATAGAGGATGATACCGGGGAAGAAGCCTGCTTCAGCGATACCAAGCAAGAACCTCAATACGTAATAACTGGTTTCGCTACTTACGAACATCATGCAGGATGACAGCACACCCCACGTGATCATGATGCGCGCAATCCAGACACGTGGTCCGATTTTTTCAAGCAAGATATTGCTGGGTACTTCAAAAATAAAATAGCCGATAAAAAAGATACCAGCGCCCAGTCCGTAGACTGTTTCACTGAACTTCAGATCAGACAACATCTGCAATTTTGCGAAACCTACGTTAACGCGGTCAAGGTAAGCGGCCAAATAGCAAATAAACAAAAAGGGGATCAACCTTAGGGTGACCTTTTTATAGATGTTCTCGGCTTGAATAGTGTCTGTCATGTTTGTTCCTTTTGCACGACGGCGGATCTACCGCAATCAAGGCGCCATTATAAGTAGCAGGCGAGCCGCTTATGCGCTGTTTATTCGAGGGATAACCCTAGCAAAAAACCAACTTATTGCGCTTCGATTTTACGCCAGACACACGTGCCCTTAACAGATTTATCCAGCGCATCAAGATAAGCTTGATGATCGCTCAGTTCATCAGCTGTCGGCTCAAGCACCGGCAGGTCGATATTGGATCGACGCTGCAACCGCTGTAAGGACTGATAGTGGGTGCTCGGGTCAGACGGGTCATCTAGCAGGCTATCCTGACCTCGAGTCATGGCAAGCCAGACCTCAGCTAATAGCTGCGAGTCCAGTAAAGCGCCGTGTAAAGTTCTATGTGCGTTGGATACACCATAACGATCGCATAAAGCGTCAAGCGAGTTACGCTTACCAGGATACAAAGCCTTGGCATAGGCTAACGAATCCGTGATGTCCAGACAATAATCCGTGATCACGCCACGATCGATGCGTTGCAACTCAGCGTTTAAAAATCTGACATCGAAGGGCGCATTGTGAATAATCAGTTCAGCGCCCTCGATAAAATCGAGAAAATCCTCGATCACGTCTTCGAATCGCAGCTTATCCGCCAGGAACTCGGTGGTGATCCCGTGTATAGCAAGTGCATCCGGGTGGCTATCGCGATCCGGCTTCAAGTACTGATGAAAATCCCGCCCAGTGAGACTGCGATTAACCACCTCGATTGCCGCAAGTTCAATAATGCGGTCGCCCGTTGCGGCGTTCAGTCCAGTAGTTTCAGTATCGAGAATTATCCAGCGCATGATGTGAGTTTAAACGGATTGCTGACGAGCAAGTTCAACTCCATTATTGGCCAACTGGTCGGCACGTTCATTGCCTGGATCTCCCGTGTGCCCTCTCACCCAATGCCAGGATATTTGATGCTTCTGGACCAGCTCATCAAGAATCACCCACAAATCAGCATTTTTGACAGGCTTTTTATCGGCCGTACGCCAGTTGCGCTGTTTCCAGCCGTGAATCCATTCAGTGATGCCCTTTTGCACATACTGAGAATCGAGGTGTAACCGGACTTGGCTGGGCCGCTTCAAAGCGCGTAAGCCCTCTATGACCGCCATCATCTCCATCCGATTATTAGTCGTCAGGGGTTCGCCACCAAAAAGGGATTTTTCATGAGTACCGCGGCGCAGCAATACCCCCCAACCACCGACGCCCGGATTACCCTTGCAGGCACCGTCTGTCCAAATTTCAATGACACCAGTTTCATCTGCGCTTTCGTTGAAGCTGGCGCTTTCGTTTTCAATGCTGCTATCGCTCATCTGCTTGCTCAGTTACCTTGGTGTTCTTGATTCATCGCAACCCCTGTAGCTTCGGCTGCAACTTTGCGCTTTTGCTTACTGCGCCAGGACGGGGTGATTAACCGCATGCCCTCAACTCGCTTGACTGCCGATACGACGTAGACCGCGCCGCACACTGGCCACCATCGATCGCCAGCGTGCTCCATAAAGCCAAAGCGCTTGATCCAGCTTTCAGACATAAAAGGTGGGACATAACAACCGAAATAGCCACGATCAATGTCAAAAGAAAGCAGTTTTAACCAGTCTTTCAGGCGCGGCAAGGATACCGCATCAGCCTGGGAATATGGCAACCATGGTTTCAAATAAGGCAGGCTGTGGCGCAACCCCCAAAGACTAAAGGGATTAAAACCAGAGAGCACCACCCTGCCGTCAGGTACCAGCACGCGTTCAACCTCGCGCAGTACTTGATGCGGTCTGGCGCTCAATTCAAGTCCGTGAGACAACACAAGTAAATCAATGCTTTGCGACTCGAACGGTAACGCCTCAGCCTCACAAAGGACAAAATTAGACCGATTTTTTTCAGAGCAGTCAGTCAAAACATTCGCCTCAGAGGTCGTCCATGCCTTGTTAGGCATACGGTTAGCGCGTAGCAAATCCCGCTGAACCATACCAACCTGCAACGCGTGATATCCAAAAATATCCGACACGACTGCATCAACTCGAGTTTGCTCCCAGTTTTGCATATACCGACCGGGATCAGTTTGCAACCAGTCAGCAAGCTCTACAATGGAGTGTTTTTTAGATGACATCCGAGTCCTAAAACTTGGTTTATGGATAATACAAAATTCAAGGTGACAGCCATGGCTCAAATCCCTGGTCTACCCAGCAGCAACGGCGCCACTTGTACCATCACGCCAATAAAAGCTTTTGCAGATAATTACATCTGGATGGTATCCAATGGCCGTCAAGCGCTGGTTGTTGACCCGGGCGACGCCGCACCGGTGTTAGCGGCGCTAGCTCAACACGGACTGACGCTGACTAGCATTCTACTCACCCATCACCATCAAGACCACGTAGGTGGCGTGGCCGAACTCGTTCAAGCTACAAAAGCCACGGTATATGGGCCCGCAACCGAGGCTCTGCCTCATTGCGACCAGTCACTGTCTGAAGGCGATAAAGTGAGTATCTCTGAGTTCGGACTTGAGTTGAGCGTGCTGGACATACCCGGCCATACGGCAGGGCACATTGCTTATTATGGTTATGTAGGTGCGACGCGTCTCGTGTTCTGCGGCGACACCTTGTTTGCAGGCGGATGTGGCCGAATTTTTGAAGGTACCCCACAGCAAATGCATGACTCACTCAGCAAATTGGCTGCCTTGCCTGCAGAAACACGGGTCTACTGCACGCACGAGTACACTGCATCCAACCTGCGCTTCGCGGTAGCGGCAGAGCCTGACAACCAAGTATTAATGGATTGGCAAGATACTGTCACAAAACAGCGCGCAAACGATATACCGACCTTGCCGAGCACAATCGGTCAAGAACTCCTTGCCAACCCTTTTTTAAGATGCGATCAAGCCACCATTGCCAAACAAACCAGCCAATGGGCCAACACGCCGCTTACGACCACGCTAGAGGTATTCACACAATTGCGCGCCTGGAAAAACGTTTTCCGCTGAGCACATGAAACATTTAAAACTGCTTCTGGTGCTCGTGGTTGTAGCCCTTGTTGGCTGCGCGGGCCCCTACAGTAATGAGAGCAATCCAGAGCGTTTTATTGCCCGGGATACTTCTCGCACGATAGATCTGACCGTCCCCGCGACCGACGTCTGGGAGCGCATACGTCGTGGTTTTTCTATCCCCAACTTAAATTCGCCACTCGTCGACAAGTGGACCAGCTATTACGCGTCACATCCCGAGGCAATGCAAATCATGGCAGAAAGGGCTGGCAAATATCTCTATTACATTGTCGATGAGATTAATCGCCGGGGTATGCCAACCGAATTGGCCTTATTGCCTTTTGTAGAAAGTGGCTACAAGGCGACAGCATATTCAAGAGCAAAAGCCGCTGGCTTATGGCAATTTATCCCGAGCACCGGCACAAAATTTCAATTAAAACAGGATTGGTGGCACGATCAGCGGCGCGATCCCATTGCCTCCACAAATGCTGCGCTCGACTATCTTGATTTTTTATATGATTTTCAAGGAGACTGGTATCTAGCGCTGGCCTCGTACAACTGGGGCGAGGGCTCGGTCAAAAAAGCGATCGATCGCAACCTCGCTGCTGGCCTTTCAGCAGATTACGAGTCGCTTAAGATGCCAGACGAGACTCGCAACTACGTCCCCAAGCTTCAAGCCATCAAAAATATCGTCGCAGACCCTGAAAAATATGCGGTGTTATTGCCTCAAGTCGACAATGAACCGTATTTCGTCGCGGTAAAAAAGGTTTCATCCATCGACATCGCGGTTGCTGCGCAGTTAGCCGAGATGCCAATCGATGAGTTCAAAGCGCTCAATCCGTCTCACAACACATCTGTCATGGTGGCTGACGATGAGTCTCACCTGATTTTGCCTAAAAACAAAGTCGATATCTTCAAGACAAATCTTGAGCAATACAAAGGCGAACTGTCGTCCTGGAAGATCTACGAAGCATCTCAAGGTGAAACCTTTGCCGATATCGCAAGAAAATTCGGGGTATCTGAAGCTCGTCTGCGCGACGCCAACAACATCCCTGCGTCAACCCGTAGCGCCAGCAATCAGTCCCTACAGATCCCAGGGCCTGCGGGCAGGGGCCTCGAACTCGCACCATTCACTGATTCAAATCCACCTCGTCTGGCGGGGCGTTACAAACCCGACACAGCCACCAACGATAAAAAGCCAGAAAATAAAGTCAAGGTGTATGTTGTACGTGCGGGCGATACTTTGCCTACAATTGCAAAAAAGCATGACACGACGGTTGCCGCACTTCGGTCGCTAAACAAAATCAAAGATGATAAGTTAAAGCCGGGAACGAAACTGCGCCTGCCGAGCACGACGACACACTGATTAATACAAATACTGATTAATACACGTACCGCATAGCAAACAAGGATTCTTATGGGCTTTCTAACTGGCAAAAAACTATTGATCACCGGCGTTTTATCAAACCGGTCCATCGCCTACGGGATCGCGAAGGCCTGCCATCAACAGGGCGCCACACTCGCGTTTACATATGTGGGTGATCGGTTCAAGGATCGTGTAGTCGAATTTGCAAACGATTTTGGTAGCAACATCGTATTACCTTGTGATGTTGCGGAAGATAGCCAGATCGAAGGAACCTTCACAGAGCTAGCCAAGGTCTGGGATGGTCTGGATGGACTGGTTCACTCGATTGGCTTTGCACCACGCGAGGCAATCGCAGGTGATTTCCTTGAAGGCTTGTCACGCGAAGGATTTCGCATCGCTCATGACATTTCTGCATACAGCTTCCCTGCACTGGCTAAAGCCGCCCTGCCCATGATGAAAGGTCGTCAGGCGGCGGTCCTGACGCTTACCTACTTAGGCGCCGAAAAAGTTGTCCCCAACTACAACACCATGGGTTTGGCGAAAGCCTCGCTTGAAGCCAGCGTACGCTATCTGGCTTCAAGTCTGGGTCCAATGGGTATCCGGGCAAACGGCATCTCAGCTGGCCCCATCAAGACCTTGGCGGCTAGCGGGATCAAGGACTTTTCTAGCATCCTGAAATTTGTCGAAGCGCATGCACCGTTGCGTCGTAACGTCACGATTGAAGATGTTGGCAATGTGGCCGCATTTTTACTATCGGATCTGGCAGCTGGCGTCACCGGTGAGATTACCCATGTCGATTCAGGGTTCTCAACCGTTACGCCTGGCATGGGTGATTAACTCAGTTGGCGATACACAAGCTCAGTCTTGGTTGTACCTGTCTGTAACCAGTCGGCGATCGCCAGTTGGAGATCTTTGAAAAATTGATCGGCGCACTGATGCGCCTTGATTTTTCCTCGATTTTCATCTGTAACTCGGTACGAAAACCCGAGCTCTCCCACGATTGGATCGCCCACGCTTCGCATCCAGATTGCCACATCGCAATGAGCCTGAACACCACTACCAAAGACCAGCGTTCCCAATGGCAGGCTGGCTTCCAGAATTTTATTCGTTCGGCCACCAACAATCCGTACAGGTGTCTTTGCTGACAAGTTCAATTGCGACAAACCCGGAAAAAACGTCACCGCGCTTGTTATTGTCTTTTTGAACAGCGCATCAATCGGCACCGCATCAAGCACTGCATTATTTGAGTAAATCGACTTTGCTGTGCCGGCCTTTATGCCCCGAAGTATCTCTTCCTTAAATCGCAGTCTGAATTTATGACCGGCGCTTGGCGTCGGATCAAAGACCAGCGACTGATCAACCTGACCGGCTCGGCATTTGAAGGTAACCTCGCACCAGTCGTCTACCCATACATGCTGTCTTGACTCGCGTACACGCAGGATCAGATTATTTTGACGAAAATCCTGGCTTGGGGTGTCGTAAAAAATAACGTTACGCAAGCCTGTGGTTGCGTTGTCTGAATGAAAAAACGTCACCTGACTCTTTAAGCAGAAGTCTGACAGCAATGAATCAAGTTGCATGATGCGATTGCGTCGATCAAGCCCAGCAGGCTTAAGCAATAATTTGAACTCTCGATTCGTTACTCGCTTGTCGAGTTTGTATTGCGCGTCTTTCACTTGGGTCCAGTGTAATGTTCTGGCCAAAGTTGCTGGACGACTACCCGTTCGCTCGAGTAGGCGTAACAGCTATCCACTTTTAACGGCCGGCCATTGGCATCGACCGGGATTGGTTTTGTACTGTTCAAAGGCCATAACGCCTGCATGGCCGTTGTGGCCATAGGGCCGAGTAACTCCATCAGATGTGTACAACCTTTGGATCCCTTCAACCGCTCTCTGACGAGCTTAGTCCAGCCCGAGCCAATTCTCTCACCCACTAAAGTCGATAGCGCAGCTGTCGCTTCTTTACAGACGGCAAAAGGCGTGGCATCAGACGATGCGATGGCTTCTACGATCAATAAATTTTCATCAACGACCAATCGAATCGACAGATCGTGTATGGGGTGCCCAGCGGGAACCATCTTCATGTTTCTTTGCCCAACGAAGGACGCTGATTTGGTATCGACTACTCGGCCTTCAATATCGAACAAGCCGTCTTTACGTTGATAACCCTTCATCTCGATCTGACGAAGATGAAGCTCTTCTCTTTCGGCACTGGCTGGTAATGGCACGAGCGACTTCCTGTAAATGAGCCTACGAACAAGCGCTATCTTAGCTTGCTGGTCAAATGGTGTTGCCACCATCTACGACAAGATTCTGACCTGTAATGAACGACGCCGCTTTAGAAGCCAAAAATACTGCAGCCCCCGCTATCTCGTCAGGTTCGCCAATACGGCGCAAGGGGATCGTCTCTTCGCGATGACGCAACAGGGCTTCGTCCTCCCAAAGCGCGCGCGCAAAATCCGTCTTGATTAATCCCGGTGCAATGCAGTTGACTCGTACATTGTGAGGGCCAAACTCAACGGCCAGGTTACGTGCCAACTGCATGTCAGCTGCCTTGCTGATGCAATAGGCACCAATAATCGCTGAACCTTTCAGCCCACCAATAGAGGACACGATGGTGATTGAGCCTGACCGACGCTCAAGCATATCCGGTGCCACCATGCTGATGAGCCAATGATTAGCAACAATATTGTTATCCAGAATTTTCCGGAACTGATCATCCGTGATCCCAGCCTGAGGTCCATAGTATGGATTACTTGCCGCATTACAAACCAGGATATCAATTTTGCCGAAGTGGCCCTTGGCAGTCGTCACCAGGTTTTGCAAGTCAGCCTTTGAAGAAATATTAGCGGCCACTGCAATTGCTGACCCGGCGCCATGACGCTGATTGATCGCGTCGACAACTTCCTGACAGGCGTCAGTTTTGCGAGATGAAACGACTACTTTAGCGCCGTGCTCGGCCATCCTTTCGGCGATGGCTCGGCCGATACCACGCGACGAGCCAGTAATCACTGCAACTTGGCCTTTCAGATCAAATAAATTCACAACAATCTCCTCTTGTTTTTATTTAGCGACTTTGAGCTCAGGATCAGCGACTCATATCAACAACGGTGCGCCCTCTGATCTGACCCGCCAAGGTCAGATCGAGATAAGCCGGTAACTCGTCCATGGCGATCACGCGAGCAATATCGCTTAAATGCGCGGGTCGATACTCGTTAGCGATTTGTTCCCAAAGCTTCCGTCTCAATGGCATCAAGGGATTCGCATTCACCCCTAACAACCGAACGCCTCTGAGGATAAACGGAAGTACCGTCGTCTCAAGCGCCAAGCCACCAGCATTACCAAAAGCAGCGATCATGCCTTCCGGTTTGACAGTTCTTGTTAGCCAGGCAAGCGTCGCGCCGCCGACTGAATCGATAGCACCAGCCCATTGCGCCTTTTCAAGTGGTTTGGGATTTGCCTGAGGCTCAATTCGACCAATGACCTCAGCCGCACCCAGTTTTTTAAGGTAATCCGCTTCTTGCGCTTTGCCTGTCATTGCCGTGACGTGATAACCCCGGCGACTTAGGATATCGATCGCTACACTCGCTACCCCACCTGTTGCCCCGTTCACAAGGATCGACCCCTGAGAAGGCTCGAGGCCGTTGAGCTCCATCAAGTGCAGTGAATACATGGCTGTAAAACCAGCAGCGCCAATGACTCCCGCTTCAAATAAGCTAAGTCCTTTAGGCAGTGGCATTACCCAGTCGGCGTTTACCCGTGCAACTTGGGAATGACCGCCGTCATGATCAACCCCCAGGCCGAAACCATGGACCACAACCTCGTCGCCGGCTTTGAACCGAGCGTCTGCAGAGTCAAGCACAGTGCCCACAAAATCGATCCCGGTGATACGAGGCCAGGTGCGAATGATCGCGTTCAAGCCCTTGGATGCCAGAGCGTCTTTGTAATTGATACTTGAGTAGGCGATCTGTATCACGACATTACCTGGGCTCAGGTCGTCGACCGTGAGTTCGGCTAACGTTCTGACTGGCTCTTTATTCCCAGCAATTAAACGAAACGCTTTAAAGGTTTTCATCTGTTTCATCTCTTCTCAAAAAACTTCAAAGACACCTGCCGCCCCCATACCGCCACCAATACACATGGTGACGCAGACTCGCTTGGCACCGCGACGCTTGCCTTCGATCAAAGCATGTCCAGTCAGGCGTTGTCCGCTGACACCGTAAGGGTGGCCCACTGCAATCGCACCGCCGTTCACGTTAAGCAATTCAGCGGGGATCCCTAGCTTATCGCGGCAATAAAGTACTTGAACAGCGAAAGCTTCGTTCAACTCCCAAAGGTCAATATCTTTGACGGTGAGACCCAAGCGCTTGAGGACCTTGGGGACCGCATAGACGGGTCCAATACCCATTTCATCAGGTTCACAACCAGCGACTGCGAAGCCAAGAAAACGCCCTAGTGGACTGAGATTGCGCTTCTCAGCAAGTGTTTCGCTCATGATGACACAGGCTCCTGCACCGTCAGAGAATTGACTTGCGTTACCTGCGGACACCACCCCGCCAGGGATAGCAGGCTTAATCCCTGAGATCCCTTCTTTGGTTGTGCCCTCACGCAGGCCTTCGTCAACACTCACAGTAACCTGCCGCGTCGTGATGCCCATTACCTTATCCATGACTCCCGCTTGCACCGTAATCGGCGCAATCTCGTCGTTGAACTTGCCGGCAGCCTGCGCCGCACATGCCTTTTGTTGACTAGCCGCACCATACTCATCCATGACCTCACGCCCGATGTTGTAACGCTTGGCGACTTGCTCAGCGGTCTGCAACATGTTCCAGTAGATCTCGGGCTTTTTAGCAAGCAAGGCGAGATCATTGATCATGTGACGATTCATCTCTTGCTGCACACAAGAGATGCTCTCGACCCCTCCTGCAACATATACGTCGCCCTCACCTGCAATCACCCGTTGCGAGGCGAGCGCAATCGTCTGAAGGCCAGAAGAACAAAAACGATTGACGGTCATGCCCGATACGGTAACGGGACAATCCGCCATCAAAGCGATCTGGCGAGCAATATTGGCTCCTGTCGCGCCTTCAGGGCTAGCGCAACCCATGAGGACGTCTTCAACCTCAGCAGCTTCAATTCCAGCTCGTTGAAGCGCGTGTTTGACCACATGGCCACCAAGCGTGGCACCGTGCGTCATGTTGAAAGCACCTCGCCAGCTTTTAGCCAAGGGGGTACGAGCAGTTGAAACAATAACGGCATTAGTCATGATTGATCCTCAATTGAAAGATTTGCCATCAGCCACCAAACGCGCAAGCAAGGGAGCTGGCTGCCAGAATTGCCCATCGTCGTGTGGGTTCTGTGCAAAGCGGTTCATGGCTTGCACGACATTGAAGAGACCGAACTGATCGGCGTACAACATCGGGCCGCCGCGATAAACCGGGAACCCGTAACCCGTCGTGTAGACAATATCGATATCGCTTGCGCGTGCGGCAATACCTTCTTCGAGAATATGAGCTGCCTCGTTGACCATAGAGAACACCAGACGCTGAACAATTTCTTCATCAGAAATTTTGCGTGAGGTAATCCCAACGTCACTGCGATACTTAACGATCATCGCTTCCACATCTTTATTTGGGATCGCGTCGCGCTTGCCCTCAAGATAGTCGTACCAGCCTTTGCCTACTTTTTGGCCATAACGGCCCTGCTCGCAGAGGAGGTCAGCGATTTTGCTGTATTTCATATGAGGCTTTTCCAGATAGCGGCGCTTACGGATCGCCCAGCCGATATCGTTACCTGCCAGATCCCCCATCCTGAACGGACCCATCGCAAAGCCAAACTTCTCGATTGCCCTGTCAACCTGTTGAGGCGTGCAACCCTCTTCAATCAAAAAGCCAGCCTGTCGAACATACTGTTCAATCATGCGATTACCAATAAAGCCGTCGCACACGCCAGAGACCACCGCAGTCTTTTTAATGCGTTTTGCGACATCCATGACGGTCGCCATCACGTCCTTACCTGTCGCTGCTCCGCGCACGACTTCAAGAAGCTTCATGACATTGGCAGGACTAAAAAAGTGCATGCCCACAACATCTTGCGGTCGTTTGGTGAAATGAGCAATGGCATTGACGTCAAGCGTTGAGGTGTTTGAAGCAAGGATGGCGCCGGGTCTCATCACTACATCAAGCTTTTTAAAAACTTGCTCTTTAACGCTGATCTCTTCAAACACCGCTTCGATCACAAGATCAACGTCTTTGATGTCTTCGTAACTTAACGTAGGTGTCAACAAACTCATGCGTTGTTGAAACACTTCTTCTTTAAGCTTGCCTTTTTTAACTTGAGCTTGATAGTTTTTCTGAATAGTCGCAAGTCCCCTATCCAAAGCCTCTTGCCTGGTTTCGAGTATCTTGACGGGAATCCCTGCGTTCAAGAAATTCATACTGATACCGCCACCCATCGTGCCCGCACCAATGACGGCAACAGTATTGATGTCACGCTTGGGGGTATCAGCTGGCACGTCGTCAATCTTGGAGGCAGCGCGCTGCGCAAAAAACATGTGACGCAGTGCGCGGGACTCGGGTGTTGCAACCAGGCTAAGAAAACCCTCTCGCTCGACTCGCATTCCGTCCTCGAACTTATGCGTCGTGGCTGCTTGAACGGCTTCGAGACACTTCAGTGGGGCTGGATAGTTTTTTGAGATGCCTGCAATCATATTGCGAGCAAATTGAAAGTACGCATCGCCTTGAGGATGCGAGCAAGGTAAATCACGTACCCGCGGCAAAGGACGTTTGTCAGATACTGACCGGGCAAACGCAATGGTCTCGTCCAGTAGCGAACTCGCACTTTCAGCCATTTGGTCGAATAGCTTCTGGCCAGGTAAGGCAGCCAGTCTCTCACTCTTGACAGGCTCGCCACTGACGATCATGTTGAGCGCCGGCTCAACGCCAATGACACGCGGCAAACGCTGCGTACCACCAGCGCCCGGCAAGATACCGAGTTTTACTTCTGGCAAAGCGATGTCAGCGCCCGGGGCGGCGACCCGATAATGGCAACCAAGCGCCAACTCCAACCCGCCTCCCATTGCTATTGAATGAACGGCAGCGACAACCGGTTTAGTGCAGTTTTCGATCAGGCTGATGACACTGCTCAGGTGAGGTTCCCGGGTTGCCTTAGGCGTCCCGAACTCGCGAATATCTGCTCCGCCAGAGAACGCTCTACCAAGGCCTGTCAGCACGATCGCGTTAATCGACACATCCGACATGGCTTGTTGCACAGCTTCAGCAATCGCTAAACGGGTAGAGAGACCAAGACCATTAACGGGCGGATTATTGAGTGAGATCACAGCGATATCACCATGAACAGCGTATTGAGCACTCATGCAGTCTCCTTTATGCAATTTTTAATAATTAGATTTATTTATTGTCAGTCAATATAAAACAGGTTGATCCCAAAATCTTTCTCACATATTGAAATCAACTTTACCAGTGGCTTGAAATGACTCTCTATTGAGGCTATTTTGGCCCGCTGAGCATTGATTTACAAGGGAAAACGATTATTGCCCGTTGCAGGATCAATCTCTACAGTTAATCCTATGGTTACGCCACAAAGCGATCCACAAAAACATTAATTCAAATCGGAGACAGATCATGAAAAAATCAAAATTAGTTGCCGGTATCGTAGCAACAGGATTACTGAGCCTGGGCGCGAGTGCATCTTTTGCCCAGTCAGAGGCTTGGAAGGGTTTTTCGGTGCAGGCTGGTGTTGGTGTGGCTGACTTCTCACCAGGATTTTCTGGTGGCAAATACTATAATGCCTATCCATATACTGCAACGAAGGATGATCTGGTTACTGCAGTTGGCACTGTTACCGCTGGTTACACCTTCGCACTATCAGGTCCATGGACCTTGGGTATCGCAGCAGGCATTATCCCTGGCACCAGCTCATCAGCAAATTACACGGTCTTGGTCACAACGCCGCTCGGGGTGAGTCAGTCCCCGGGCACGTACAGCATCAGTAACTCCTACTCAATTACGCTGCAGCCTGGTTTCGCCATTGATAACGAGAAGCTGATTTACGCTAAAGCAGGCTTCACAGGGACCACTGCAAACACCAATTCAAATGCCTTTGGCACTGCCACCTCGACCCTTAATGGCTATGTCGTGGGCCTTGGCTACAAGCAAGTCATCACGGGTGGTTTGTATGGCTACGCTGAAATCAATTACGCAAACTACGGCAACGTAAATGTGCCTTACTCCGCCTTAAGCGGCACGATTAATGCATCAGCTGTCGACGGCTATATTGGTATCGGCTGGAGGTTCTAAACTTAAGCGCTGCAATTCAGCAGCGCTCAAACAAACCTGCGGCGCCCATACCCATGCCCACACACATGGTGACCATGGCGTACCGCAGGTTTCTTCTTTGTAAAGCATGAATTGCTGTTGCTGCCCTGATGGCGCCAGTGGCTCCCAACGGATGACCCAGAGCGATTGCGCCCCCTAATGGGTTCACTTTCCCTTGATCCAGTTGCAGATCTCTCGTCACAGCCAAAGCCTGTGCTGCGAAAGCTTCGTTTAATTCAATCCAGTCGATGTCTTGCAGGCTTACACCGGCCTTTTTCAAGACGGCAGGAATCGCCTCTTTGGGCCCTATCCCCATGATCTCGGGCGGTACGCCTCTTACGGCAAAGCTGACAAAGCGCGCTAACGGGGTCAGGCCAAAGGTTTTGACAGCATCTTCACTGGCAAGAATCAAGGCCCCGGCCCCGTCGGATGTCTGAGAGCTATTGCCAGCTGTTACGCTGCCCCGCATAGCGAAAGGTGACTTCAGCTTGGCGAGCGCTTCGAGAGACGTGTCGTGTCGGGGACCCTCGTCTTTGACGAAATCGTCCCACTTGATATCGACTTCACCCCGCGCTACGTCCATCGAACGGCTTGCAATCTTGACCGGAAAAAGCTCATCAGCGAACTCTCCCGCCAGTTGCGCGGCGATCGCTTTCTGATGCGACGCGAAGGCAAAGGCGTCCTGATCTTCACGACTGACCTTCCATTGTTGCGCCACTTTCTCGGCGGTCAACCCCATACCGTAAGCAAGACCTATATTTTCGTCGTTGATAAAAATGCTCGGTGAAAGCGACGGTGTGTTTCCTCCCATTGGCACCATGCTCATTGACTCAACGCCGCCGGCAATCATCACGTCAGCCTCGCCCACTCGAATACGATCCGCCGCCATCGCAATAGCGTTGAGGCCAGAAGAGCAAAAGCGATTGATGGTCACGCCCCCGACCGTATTGGGCAACCCACCAAACAGCAGTGCTTGACGCGCAATATTTAATCCTTGCTGAGCCTCCGGCATTGCGCAGCCGATGATGGCATCTTCAATCGCCGCCGGATCCAGAGTCGGCACTTGCGTCAGTACGTGTTTGAGCGCGTATCCGAGCAAATCATCAGGGCGTGTGTTTCTCAAGGCCCCTCTGCCTGATTTGCCTATGGGGCTTCGTGTCGCGGCAACGATGTAAGCTTCTTTGATTGGTTTCATGATGAATGTGTTCTCAAGCGATCAGTTTCTAAGGGGTTTGCCAGTTTGAATCAGACCCATGATTCTTTCCATGGTCTTGGGATGCCCAATCAAGTCTATAAAGGCCTGACGCTCCAGTTTGAGCAACCAATCCTCAGAGACGAGGGTGCCCGCGTCTACATCGCCCCCTGCCATAACATGAATGATCTTTTGCGCGATATGGGCATCATGCTCAGAAATAAAACCTCCATCACGCATATTTGCCAACTGACCCGCGACAGTTGAAATCACGGATCGTCCACCAACCGGGATCAGCGTCTGCATCGGTGCACGATAGCCTGCATCATGCATGGATTTGACCTGGTTCTGCGCTTGCGCCAGCAGCTCATAGACGTTTGCCACGACAACATCACCCTTTTGAAGATAAGCCATCTTCATGGCCTCTTGTGCGGACGACGAGACTTTCGCCATGGCAGCATTCTCAAAAGACGCTTTGAGAAAATCAAGATAATTGGTGTTGCCTGCAAGTGCAACGCCAAGTGCTGCGCGAATGGCGGCCTCCTTGAGACCCCCGCCTGCCGGCAGCAAGCCCACACCAATCTCGACCAGACCGATAAAACTCTCCATCGCAGCAACGCGCCTGGATGCATGCAACAACAACTCGCAACCACCACCGAGAGCAATGCCAGCTACCGCAGCGACCACAGGTACGTGTGCGTACTTCACTTTCATCATTGTGTCTTGAAAAAGCTTGACGAGCGGTTCAACACCAGCAGGGCCAGACTTCATGACAAGTGGGATTGCTCCCTCAAGGTTGGCACCCGCAGAAAAAGCCCCCCCTGGTGTACCAAGCTTTAAGGAGGCTGTTTGCCAAATGACGAGCCCAGCATAATTAGCCTCAGCCAGATCGACTGCCTTTTGCAATCCGTTCAGTACGTCGGGACTGAAGGTATTCATCTTGGATCTGAAGGAAGCAATCAAAACCTCAGGCTGACTAGCTTCTACCCAAACTCTAAGGTCCGGATTTTCATAGATGGTCGACCCCACAGTCGCAGGATCTGGAGAGCCATCACCCAGCAAAGGTGCGCGAAAAATCTGTTTTTTATATACGGGAAGACTCGAACGGGGAACGCAGCGGCTGGCCGACGCGGACCACGAACCCTCTGGTGTATGAACAGCTTGACTTGCGTTCATGCTTGCCGAGAACACCCAATCAGGCAAAGGCGCATCGCTTAAAGCATTTCCCTGCTCAATGTCCTCTTTAATCCACCCTGCAACTTGTGTCCAGCCAGCTGCTTGCCAATCCTCGAATGGACCGGTATCCCAGCCATATCCCCATCGCATGGCGAGATCAATCTCGCGTGCCGACTCAGCAATATCACCCAAATGAATTGCGCAGTAATGGAAAATATCTCGAAAGATTGCCCATAAAAACTGGGCCTGCGGATCATCAGTGGTTCGAAGCAGTTCAAGTCGCTCGGCTATTGGCTTCTTGAGGATACGATCAATCAGTGGGGCACTCGTTGCCTCCGCCGCTTCGTAATCCATGGTGTCCGGATTCAGGACAAGAACTTTTTTACCTTCCTTACGATAGAACCCGGCTTGCGTCTTCTGACCGAGTGCACCTTTAGCAATCAACTTTGCCAGGACGTCAGGTACTTTGAACAGGTGAGCGAAGGGATCGTCCGGTAAAGAGTCTTCCATCGTCTTGATGACATGCGCGAGCGTGTCTAACCCAACCACATCGCTGGTTCTGAACGTCGCAGATTTTGCCCGGCCTAATTTGCTCCCCGTAATTGCGTCCACGGCATCAAAGCTCAACCCATATTTTTTCGCCTCCGCAATTACAGCCAGGATAGAAAAAACACCTACACGATTACCGACGAAGTTCGGTGTGTCTTTAGCCCTAACGACGCCCTTGCCCATTGTCGATGTCATGAACGTTTCAAGCTGATCCAACACCACAGGATCGGTATCACCTGTGGGAATAAGCTCAAGCAAATGCATATAACGGGGTGGATTGAAAAAATGTACGCCGCAAAACCGTTTCTTCAAATCATCTGGAAACCCCTTGGCTAATGCGCCAATAGACAGACCTGAGGTATTCGTTGCAAAGATCGCATGCGACGGGATATGCGGTGCCACCTTTTCATAAAGCGCGTGCTTCCAGTCAAGTCTCTCTGCGATGGCTTCGATGACGAGTTCGCAATCTGCCAGCAGAGCCAAATCATCTTCGTAATTGGCGGCTCGAATCAGACTGGCCCGTTCAGCCAGTCCGAGAGGTGCTGGCTTCCACTTCTTGAGATTCTCAATTGCCTTTAAGGCAATCGCGTTTTTATTAACAGCTTTACCGTCGATCGGTTGAGAAGCCAAATCGAACAGCAAGACAGGAATCCCGACGTTAATGCAATGTGCTGCAATTTGCGCGCCCATCACGCCAGCGCCAAGGACAGCGACTCTCTTAATCAGTTTTCGATCAGTCATATCAGTTCTTTTAAAAAAGATCGGCAGGCATTGCCATTAATGTCTTTGATCCCGCGCTTGCCGAGCGGATCAATTGAGCGGTTTCAGGCAGCAGTTTTGCAAAATAGAACTTCGCCGTGATGAGTTTGGCCTGATAGAAGGAATCCGTGCTTGCTTTATTCGCCAAAGCGATCTTGGCCATGCGTGCAAAGAGATAGGCGTACACCAGGTGACCGACCAAGCGTAGATAAGGGACAGCCGCCGCCCCCACTTCCTCATGATTCATCATGGCTTTCATGCCGATTTCTTTAGTCAGCTTTTCAACTTTTGAAGCCAGCTCGGCCAAGGGGTCAATAAATTCCTGCATGTCTTTCCGAACACCCTCTTCTTCAATAAAGGTCTCGATAATTTTGCCGAACTTTTTTAGCTTCTGCCCCATGTCACCCAACACTTTCCGGCCTAATAAGTCGAGCGCCTGGATCGTGTTGGTGCCCTCGTAGATCATATTGATTCTGGCATCGCGTACGTACTGCTCCATTCCCCATTCAGCGATATAGCCGTGTCCGCCGAAGACCTGCAATCCTTCATTTGTCGCCGTAAATGCATTGTCCGTCAGAAATGCTTTAACAATAGGCGTCAACAAACTCACCATATCTGCCGTGTCTTTGCGAACGTCGTCGTCAGGGTGATTGAGCTCAGTATCGATCATCAGCGCAACCCAATAGGCAAAGGCCCGGGCGCCCTCCGCATAAGCCCTTTGCGTCAGCAGCATTCTGCGCACATCAGGATGAACGATGATGGGATCGGCCACCTTATCTGGCTCTTTAGGCCCAGTCAGACTGCGCATTTGCAGGCGATCTTTCGCATACGCGACTGAATTCTGATACGCAACTTCGGTCAACCCAAGACTTTGCATGCCCACACCCAGGCGCGCTGCATTCATCATCACAAACATGGCGTTAAGGCCCTTATGCGGCTCACCGACCAAACTGCCCAACGCACCATCAAAATTCATCACGCACGTGGCGTTGCCATGAATACCCATCTTGTGTTCAAGCGCCCCGCACGAAACGGGATTCCGTGCGCCGAGTGAGCCGTCAGCGTTGACTAAAAATTTAGGTACTGCGAAAAGCGAAATCCCTTTCGTCCCTTTCGGTGCATCAGGGAGTCTTGCAAGAACCAGGTGGATGATATTGTCAGACAAATCATGCTCGCCGCTGGAAATAAAAATTTTAGTGCCGGTAATAGAATAATGTCCGTCTGTCGCCGGATTAGCTGTAGTTCTAAGTAGCCCAAGGTCTGTCCCGCAATGAGGTTCGGTGAGACACATTGTTCCCGTCCAGTGACCTGATACAAGTTTGTCGAGATAGAGTTGCTTCTGCTCTGGCGTACCATGTGCGTGCAGGCACTCGTAAGCCCCGTGAGACAAGCCTGGATACATCGCCCACGCTTGGTTAGCTGAGTTCAGCATTTCATACAGCACGGAATTCAGTAGTTGCGGCAAACCCTGACCGCCATGTGCTGGATCGCATGACAAGGATGGCCAACCGCCCTCGACATATTTTTCGTATGCCGCCTTGAAGCCCGTCGGCGTGCCAACCGAGCCGTCATCTCGCCGCACACAACCTTCTTTATCACCGACCTGGTTCAGAGGGAAAGCAACTTCGCTCGCGAATTTACCTGCCTCTTCAATAATCTGATTAAGGGTCTCCTTATCAACATCCTTGTATGCGGGCAGGCTGGCAAATCTTTTTTCAGCATCCAACAACTCATGAATAACAAAATCAATGTCGCGTATCGGAGGAGTGTATTTAGGCATGATTTTTCAAAGTAGTAATGTTAGAAAGTGATCACTTTGCTCGATAGCTTGCGATAATTTGCTTGATCAACTTGTTTGCGAGGACGAGACTTTTAGTGTTCTGTAAAAAACGCGCATCGTGATGTACACCAAGCACCATGCTGTAAACCTGAAATAACAGAGTATCCGCATCCACCGTTTTTTTAAGATGTCCGCTCGCGATTGACTCTTTAATCGCCCGTAGCAGGGCAGCCCGCCAGTCCTCGACGCTTTGCTTAAGTTCGTCACGCACAATACCCGGCCGGTCATCAAACTCAGCTGCCCCGGCGATAAAGAAACAGCTCGAACTATCAGCACCCGCACTCATCTTGAGCCACGCACTAATCATGTGTAACAAACGCGGCAGTCCCTTGGGCTTTGCAAGAGCTGGCCGAAAAACCAAGTCTTCAAAGCGCTGTCGATATTCTTTGACCACTTCGACCTGCAACTCTTCTCGTGATCCAAAGTGAGCAAACACCCCACTTTTGCTCATACTGACCGTATCAGCCAGCGTACCAATTGTGATCCCTTCGAGCCCAGACTTGCTGGCGATATCTAACGCCGCCCCGAGGATGAGCGATTTAGTAACGAGACCTTTTTTCGGCTCGCTCGCTGCAGTTTGAGTAACGGTTTGCGCAAGCATGAGTGGATTCACGTCAAAAACATACAAAATAAAATAATACGATCGTTCGTTTATATTAAATCAGATATTTTTAAATTTCGCAGTAATAAAAAGAGATTGCCGCAGTGCGGCATAACTGATTGCGGGAAAACCCGCTCTTCCGAAGGTTCTGAATTAGTGATGTTATTGAGCCAACAAACTGATGCAACAAGTGACACTTTTTTATCCACGTATCAAACAACCGTTTCCAAGAGCTGCCACGATGACCAACCCCAGCAAACCCTGGCTAACCAGCTACCCGGAGGGTGTCCCACCGGATATTGGCACGCTGCCATACAACTCTTTGATAGATATGTTCGAGGCGTCTTTCGCTCAATACCCAAATCGCAACGCATGCGAGTACATGGGGAAATTTTTTACCTATAGTGAATTGAACAGGCTATCGAAAGACTTTGCGGCTTATTTACAAGGCGTCGGGTTAGCGCCGGGCTCGCGTGTCGCCATCATGCTGCCCAACATCCCGCAGTTTCAAATTGCCATGCTGGGGATACTGCGGGCAGGCTATGTCGTCGTCAACGTGAATCCCCTTTACACCGCCCGAGAACTTGAACACCAGTTAAACGATAGTGGCGCGTCGGTTCTGATCATTCTGGAAAATTTCGCTCATGTCCTCAGTCAAATTCTGAGCAAGGTCTCCCTGAAACAAACCATTGTCACAAGTTTGGGAGAGCTGCTCGGATTAAAAGGGAAGATGGTTGACTTTGTCGTCAGGCACGTAAAAAAAGCGGTCCCGCCGTGGCAGTTAGCTCACCTCAGCTTTACAGCAACCTTGAAGCAAGGATCCAGGCGCGAGCTGAACAGGCCAGACATCTCTCTGGACGACATCGCATTTCTGCAGTACACAGGTGGCACCACAGGCGTAGCAAAGGGCGCCACGCTGCTCCACCGAAATATTCTGGCGAACGTTATACAGACAGATTTATGGCTTGCGCCAGCGATGCGAAACAAACACATCGATCAGCTGGTGTTTTTATGTGCCCTACCGATGTATCACATCTTTGCTTTAACTGCCTGCGCGCTTTTTGGAATGCGCAGAGGTGGTCTGCTGATATTGGTGCCCAATCCACGCGACATAGCGGGTTTAATCAAACTACTCGACTCTCATCCCGGACTGCATATTTTCCCGGGCGTGAACACCTTGTTCAATGCGCTGGTGCGTCGCCCCGATTTCTTGAAACTGAAATTGCCCAATCTCCTTGTGACCATCGGCGGTGGTATGGCGGTGCAGCAAGTTGTCGCTGATCAATGGCAAGCCGCAACTGGTGTGCCGATTGTCGAGGGCTATGGGCTATCTGAAACGTCTCCTGTTGCCTGCGTCAACAGCACCTTGATCAAGGGCTTTACGGGAACAATCGGCTTGCCAGTCCCCAGCACAGAAGTCGTTATCCTGGACGAGAACGAACGCGAAGTGCCGTTTGGGACTGCAGGAGAAATATGCATCAAAGGCCCTCAGGTAATGGCGGGCTACTGGAACAAGCCAGACGACACCAGACAAGTATTCACGACGAACGGTTTTTTTAAGTCTGGCGACATTGGCATCATGAACCAAGACGGCTACACCAAAATTGTTGATCGAAAGAAAGACATGATCAATGTTTCGGGGTTCAACGTTTATCCGAACGAGCTCGAAGAAGTCATCGCCAAAATGCCTGGCGTACTTGAAACAGCCGTGATTGGTATACCCAATGACAAGAGCGGCGAAGCTGTCATGGTCTTTATTGTAAAAAGCGACCCTGCTCTGACTGAAGAGCAGGTGTTTGACTACTGCAAACGCGAGCTGACGAACTACAAGCGCCCGAAACTTATCCAGTTCAGGGACGAATTACCAAAAACGAACGTTGGCAAGATTCTGCGTCGCGAGTTGCGAGATATAGCCTTGCGCGAGAACCTGACAACGAAAACCCGGGCTGACTAACAACAAGCCAACAATGCCCGTACAAGTCACTATTGACACTGTTTAACCGAAGATCTACACAGTATGCGAGGGGCTTTAAAAAGCGCCCTATAACCGGAGGAGGATAAAAATGACAAAAAAACTATCACTGCTGTCAACGTTGTTAGTTGGACTGACACTGGCGGCGACGAGCAGGCACGCCCTCGCTGAAAAAAAATATGATATCGGTGCCAGTGACACCGAAATCATCATTGGTCATTTTGGGCCCTACTCTGGACCGGCCTCCGCCTATGGCGCGATCGGCAAAATAGAAACGGCCTACTTTGAAAAGATCAACGCAGAGGGCGGCATCAACGGACGGAAAATAAAATTTATCAGCTATGACGACGCCTACTCGCCACCAAAAAGCGTCGAGCAAACTCGGAAGCTGATTGAGCAAGACAAGGTTCTGTTTATTTTTCAAAGTCTTGGTACGGCCCAAAACAGTGCGATCCAAAAATATATGAACAGCAAAGGGATCCCCCAGCTATTCGTCGCGACTGGTGCGACCAAATTCGGCGATCCTAAAAACTTCCCCTGGACAATGGGTTGGCAGCCGAATTATTACGCCGAGGCAAAAAACTACGCTCAGCACATTCTTGAAAACAAGCCCAACGCAAAAATTGCAGTACTGATGCAGAACGATGATTACGGCAAGGATTATCTGAAAGGGTTTGAAGATGGCTTGGGTGACAAGGCTGCAACCATGATTGTGGCCAAAGTCACCTATGAGTCGACAGATCCTACGGTTGATAGCCAGATGATTCAACTGAAGGCCTCCGGTGCCGATACTTTTTTCAATGTGACCACACCAAAATTCGCGGCTCAAGCGATCAAAAAGGCAGCTGAAATCGGCTGGAAACCCACCCAATACCTGAACTCGATATCAAACTCGGTGGGTTCTGTCATGAATCCGGCCGGCGCTGAAAATGGAATCGGCATCATCACGGCGCTTTATCAAAAAGACCCGACCGATCCTCAGTGGTTCGATACCAAAGAATTTAAGGACTGGGCTGACTTCATGAAGAAGTATGCTCCCCAGGGTGACTTGAAAGATATCAATAACGTCTTTGGCTACAACGCTGCTCAAACGCTAGTCGAAGTGCTCAAGAAATGCGGAGACAACCTGACCCGTGAAAACATCATGAAACAGGCCGCCAGCATTAACGATCTGCAACTGCCGATGTTGCTACCCGGTGTAAATATCCAGACCGGGCCTGATGATTTCTCTCCAATCGAGCGCGAGATGATGGCTCGCTGGGATGGCAAAGGCTGGGTATTATTTGGCAAGCTCTACGGTCGTTAAGACTTTAACCAATCAAGGTCAAAGCTCTGCCTGATACCTGGCTAACATTTGCTCCTGGGTCTCCATGGGCCCAGTGCTGTTGGTCTGCTTGTAGATCATTTCGTTCATGGTGGGCATGATCGACCGATTGGCAAGCGCCTCGGCGGTCCAGAGTTTTGAGCGCATAAATGCCTTGGGACAATGCAGGTACACATCCTCGATCTGTACTTGTATTACCGCTCTCGGGGCTCGCTCTAGTCCAGAGAACCGTGCAAGCAAGCTGTCATCATTGCTGATTACTGCGCGACCATTAATACGCAAAGTTTCGTCAAACCCGGGGATCATGAACAGCATACCAATCCTACCGGTTTCGACAATATTTTGTAAAGAATCCAGCCGGTTATTGCCCGACGAGTCCGGTATCAATAAAGTCTGCGAGTCGACGACTTGTACAAAACCAGGTACGCCTCCACGAGGAGATGCATCGGTCTGATGCGAAGCATTAGTCGTCGCCATGACAAAAAAAGGCGATAGCGACACGTATTGCTGTGCGTACTCATCAAGCGCTGACAACTGTTTCTTTATCGCTCGCTCTTTGGCTGCGGGATAAATCTGCCTGAGCTGTTCTAAATTCCCGATTCTCATTGCATCCTCACGATAGACGCGTTAGATCTTAAACTATGTCACTATTATTGCTTACCGATGCGTAAATGCATATCCTCATCAACTCTTGAAGCCTCACATGGACTCTCAACCGATCCTGTCACCAGAAGCGCAGAAAGCTGAAGCCGAGAGGCTGGCGAGACTCGGCTCCATGCTCTATCAAATAGGTTCGATTGAAGATGCGATCGAGACCTATAAACAAGTCCTGGCCATAGCGCCCGATCATTTTGATGCCTTGCAATTACTGGGGGTCGTTGCTGCTCGAAAGAAAAACTACGCCGAGGCATTGGATTTGCTGTCACGGGCGATTGCTATTAATCCCAGTCATCCACAGTCATACAACAATCTTGGTAACGCGCTACAGGATTTAAACCGGTTAGACGAAGCACTCAGCAATTATGACCAGGCGATTGGTCTCAAACCAGATTTTGCCGAGGCACACAATAACCGGGGCAATACACTGGCACAACTGAAACGCTGGGATGAGGCTATAGCAAGTTTTATCAGCGCGACAACTTGCAAACCTGACTATACGGATGCTTATCTGAATTTAGGCGACGCACTGGTCGAGCTAAAACTCTACGATGAAGCACTCATCATTTACGCAGAGGCCGGGCGCATCGAACCTGGGTCTTTTGAAGCGTTCTTTCGACACGGCAACGTTCTTCTAGTCCTAAAACGCTGGGCGGAGGCGATTGCGAGCTTTACAAAAGTCATTGAGATCAAACCAGATCATGTCGATGTTTATATCAATCAAGGGATTGCCTTACATCAATTAAAGCGCCTGGACGATGCCTTGCTCAGTTATGAAAAAATCATCGCAATCAATCCAGCTCATGCCGAAGCCCATAACAATCGGGGAGGCGCCCTACTCGCCCTAAAACGTGTGGACGAGGCACTCGCAGCTTTTGCAACCGCTATTCGGTACAAACCTGACTTCGCTGACGCCCACGTTAATTTATCTCTCAGCCATTTATTGCTTGGCAATTTCAGTGAGGGGTTTAGCAGATATGAGTGGCGCTGGAAAAAGTCTGGCCTGCCCTCTTTTAACGAAAAAAGAATATATCCTCAGCCACTCTGGCTTGGCGATCAGCCGTTACAGGGCAAAACCATCTTGCTCTATGCTGAACAAGGCCTGGGCGACACGATTCAGTTTTGCCGTTACGTTGAGTCAGTAGCGAGGCTTGGTGCCACTATAGTCCTTGAGGTGCAAGGCCCCTTACTTAAATTGCTAAGCAATCTGAAGGGCGTTGATCAGAGCGTTGCCTCAGGCGATACACTGCCTCACTTCGATTACCACTGCCCACTAATGTCGCTGCCACTGGCCTTCAAAACAGAATTAGACAGTATTCCGCCGGTCTGCGAAGGTATCAAAAGTGACCCGGACAAATTACTGCAATGGCGCCTGGCGCTAGGCGAGAAAGAGCTGCCTCGAGTGGGGCTGGTTTGGGGTGGTAACTCAGTGAATATGAATGATCACATTCGCAGTGTAGACCTAGCCTTGCTTCTCAGCAGGCTACCAGACGGTTGTGATTACATTAGCCTGCAAAAAGACTTTTCGGATAGAGATCACGCTTTATTAAACGATCAACAAAAAATTCGCTGCTTTGGCAATGAGATAAAGGACTTTAGCGACACAGCTGCACTTTGCGATCTGATGGATGTCATCATCAGTGTCGACACCAGCGTTGCGCATCTTGCAGCTTCGCTCGGCAAACCTACCTGGATTCTGTTGCCATACACCCCGGACTGGCGCTGGCAATTAGACCGGCAGGACAACCCCTGGTATCCCTCGGTCAAGCTCTATCGGCAAGAAATCATTTACGACTGGGATGCTGTATTGGCTAAAGTGACAGTTGATTTGAAGGCCGAGCTGACTTGACTTAACACTCCTGCAATCCCGATCTCCCTATAATTAGGGATACTCTAGACTACATTAGCTGACTAAGATGCCGACTCAAATAAGAAATTTCAGAGAGTCATTATTAAATCCTTTAAGCATAATGGTCGGCGTTTCGATGTTCTGAGCGCTGATCAAGATGACATAGGACTCGCAACGCTTCAGCATTCATTTTCTCATTGGTTAAAGCCTGCAGGCGGTCCCGTCCTTTATCCAGTTCGTAATGAACAATTTCGCGCACTATCCAGTGCACTAAGCGCCAGGGAAAGTCTTGCCTTAGAGCTAGCGATTGATAATGTGGTCGATTTCAATCTGAGACGATACGCTGAGCATTCAGCCTTGGTTGGAAACTACCTTCAGAGAAAATACGCGGCCAATGAGGCTGTTTATAGACAGGCGGCAATTGGTGGCAACACCTCCTCGACCGTAACGACCGCCGCCGAAGAGGATGGTCTGCAGCCCGCCCATCTCCCTCAGTGGTTTGACGCAACTCGAAAGATTCAGAGCCGGATTCAGTCCACCTACTTGCAATGCCTTTTGATAACAGGTGCGCGTCGCACAGAGTTAGCGCGAGTAAGATGGACCGACGTCAATTTTTCTGAAAAAAGCATCATGATGCAGAATGACGAAACTGGCATCCGAACAGTGCCATTAACACCCTACATTGAAGGCCATTTTGTTACGCTGCAGAACTTCAAAAACAAAATACTTCAGCAGGCTGCAAAAAACAGAACAAAGTTAGATGAAAAACAGCAGTTAGCCGCTCAATACGTATTTACAAGCTTCAACAATCCCACTGGACATATCGAACCACCCATCAATACGCACTCCGCAGCGTTGACTAATGCCGGCTTACCGGCAATATCTCTGTCGGATATCAGGCGCTTCTTCTTTAACTTTTGCGAATGGGAAGGTGTGCCTGAGAATATTGTTGAGCAAATCACTGGGGTTACTGCATATAAACCCATGCGCCAAGCTGATGATAAGACCCCTTTCCGTACAATAAAAAACTGGCATGATCAGGTAGAGAGACGGATATTGTTGCAAGCGGGTATCGAGTAAGAGGAATACACTCAACCTCATGATAATTGACCCGCCGGACCTCAGATGAAAATAGCCGACTGGTGGCGCAGGATCAGGCAACATCCTTTAGCAAAAGTGGGCCCTGGCTTTGTAACAGGCGTCGCAGATGACGATCCAAGCGGTATCGTCACATATTCTCAAGCAGGTGCGCAGTTCGGTCTCAATATGTTGTGGACGATGCCACTGGCTTACCCGCTGATGTCAGCCGTTCAGGTCTTGTGTGCCCGGATTGGCAGAGTGACCGGGCAAGGCTTGGCTGCGAATATTAAAGTGAGCTTTCCGCCTATCGTCCTCCTGTTGTTGGTAGGCCTTTTATTCGTTGCAAACATATTGAATATTGCGGCAGATTTAGCTGCAATGGGAGAGGTCGCTTCGCTGGTGACAGGTCTGAACTGGCACTTAATGACTGCATTATTTGTCTTCATCACGCTCATCCTGCAAATACTATTGCCTTACCACCGCTACGTTTATTTTCTAAAGTGGCTAACGCTTTCGTTACTCGCGTACGCGGCAGTGCTGTTGACTATCCATGTACCGTGGGGACAAGTTATTTGGCGCACAATGGTTCCGTCATTCGAAATCAATGCAAATGCGGCCGCGGTCGTAGTTGGTGTTTTCGGTACGACTATCAGTCCCTATCTGTTCTTCTGGCAGGCCTCGCAAGAAGTCGAGGATATGAATCTGCATCATCAAAAGAGCTTATTAAATGAGAGCGAGACCGTAGTTCAATCCGAGCTGACAAGGATCAAATGGGATACGTGGGGCGGGATGTTTTACTCTAACCTGGCCGCTTATTTCATCATTTTGGCAACCGCCCTGACCTTACATGTTGCAGGCATCACAGATATCACGACAGCAGCACAAGCGGCGTCTGCCCTTAAACCTCTCGCTGGAGACTTTGCCTATTGGCTCTTTGCCGCTGGTATTTTGGGAGTAGGCCTTATTGGCGTGCCCGTTCTTGCGGGCTCCGCCGCCTATGCTGTTTCTGAGGTCTTTAACTGGCGATCCAGTCTTGAGGACACAGCGCAACAGTCAAAAAAATTCTATGCCGTCATTGCAATCAGTGTTCTTTTTGCTCTGGTAATTCAGTACTCGCCAATCAGTCCCATGAAGGCATTATTCTGGAGCGCCGTGATTAATGGTGTTGTCGCAGTCCCGTTAATGGTTGTCATACTGCTTTTATCTGCAAAACCTGCTGTCATGGGCGCATTTACCGCATCCAGAACAATCCTGTTTCTGGGTTGGGTTGCAACCGGAATTATGGGGCTGGCAGCAGTCTGGATGTTTGCCGGATAGCGAGACACCCAAGTATCTTTGCTTTTCACTGACAGGTTGCCTAGACCCCTTTAGCGGGAACCGGAATCTCCATCACGTGAAACGGCTCCAACGAATCAATATCGTCTATCGACTGAGTTTTCTTATCCCACTTGAACATACGCAACGTGATGGACGTAGGCGTGAAATCCGCGATCGTGAAGCCATGCTGTTCGATCGGTTTGACCAGCTCCTCCATCTGCAAATGTAGCGAGGGCTGGGGCAAGATCTTACGTACGCCAGAAGGCCACCCGGAGTCACGCGTACCGATCGGACCCACCAGCAACGCAAGAACAGGATTTGCTGACAAATCGATGCTACCCGTTCGTTTGATGTAGCCAAGCGCACTGGCATGAAGATCACCGCTCACAACGAGAGGAACTCGGCCTTTCATTTTGGACATTGCCTGCAAAAGGCGATCATGTTGCTTTAACCAGCCGCTTTGCCAATAAGGTTTGGGCGTTTTTATCGACAGCTGTCCTGATGCGGTAAAAACGTCGGGATACCACTCGCCCCATTTCCCCGCAGTCCAACCTGGTGGATTAGACGGTATATTCAGCACATGAGTTGTTGTGGTCTGAGCCATGCGTTCAATCAACCACTTTTCGACAGTATCCTCCAAAAAAACAGCGGACGGGCCTGACATCGTCATTGTCCGGCGAACGGTGTACATCAATACCTCGATCAACTTACCCCAGCGTAGCGTGCCAAAACTCTCTGAAAAGTTTAAAGCCCGTCCATTTGCTGTCGCCCCAGGCAAACCAGCTGGCCGATTAGCATCCCTTAGAAATTCCGGGTAATAGAGAAGCTGAGTCGCGCGCGCCATCTCAGTCATGAAATGATCTGGTGGAAACGTAACGATCTCATCTGTCGCGTCATCATTTTCAAAATAATCGTGATCATCCTGAATAAAATAGACTGGTGTTGATCGGAAATCTGCGCCATACACATCCACGATTTGTGGGCCTGCAAGCGCCTTCAAAAACGACTCGTTGCCTGACCCCAAGGCGGGGGCAGATCGATCCGGCAAACCGGCTAACGCTCTGGCTTGTTGCGATTGTCCAAGCCCCTTCGCAGTCAACGGTGATTGCAAGTCCCAATAGATATGGTCGCCATTAGCTACTGCAGCATCCGGCTTGAACGCCAAGCCCCTACTCAATAACTTCTTGCGTACATAAGCTGGCAAATATCCGTTGACCTGATGACCACCGGCACAGGTGAACAATAACAGGCGTAGATGATCTGGCGAGCTGTCAGGATCAGGCAAGGTTTTGATTTCCCAATTGCCACAAAGCTGTCGACTCGACGCCGTGGACATAAGCGCCAGTCGATAACCCGTTGCAGGAGTCAGCTGCGTCGCGTGAAATTGCCAGAAAAAACCATGGGTATCAGTTTGCTCACCTTTTATACTGCGGCCACCAATCTGCAAGCGCGGCGGTTTACTTTGCGCGGTGCTCAATGAAACTTTAACCAGAAGCTCCGTGTCGCTCACGGTAGGTAAGATGTGAAGCACCTCACCCTGCGACCATTGGCCAGGCTCTGCTGCGCCGGTATGACCCGCTGAGGCAAATCCAAAAATTGATGCAGTAGCGGCAGAAACGGACAAAAAACTTCGACGATTCATGGCTTGGCGATGCCTCAGTGATAAACTAACTTTGGCAGTTGAACACCGAAGCTATCGGCAGGCAAGAGCTCTGCCGGACAACCCGACAATAATAAAAATATAACGAGGCCTGAATGCGATCGTTCACAAAAATTGTACTGCTGGCTTGTCTGACTGTTTTGCCTGTCATTACACATGCTGATTCAAAATGGCAGATTGTGGTTCCAACCGCAGCCGAGGGATCTACAGACGTATTAACGCGCAAACTAGCCCAACAACTGACCATTCTGCTTGGCGAAGTGTTTGAAGTCGTTAACGTTCCAGGCAACTCGGGCTCAATCGCCGCGACTAAGGTGTATGAGGCAAAGCCCGACGATCGCGTGTTACTGATGGCTACAGTTTCTAGCCACGCGATTGCGATGGGCTTATCAAAGAAGCCAGCTTACCCAGCCGATGGCTTTGCACCGATCGCACTGATCGGCTCAGCGCCTTACTTATTAGTCGTATCGAATAAGTCTCCCATTACCACGGTCGCTGAATTTCTATCAAAAGCTCAGGCAACATCGCTAACCTACAGTTCGACCGGAGCTGGTGGACCTCATCACTTAGTGGGTGAGTTGCTGGCACTCAAAGGCCATTTGTTACTCAACCACAAACCCTATGCTGGTGGGGCTGATGCGATCCATGCCGTGATGGATGAAAGTGTGGATCTGATGCTACCCGCGTCCATTTTGGCGCTACCTGAAATGAAAAAGGCAACCGTTCGAGTGCTTGCCACGACAGGTGCAAAACGCTCGGCACAAATTCCAGACGTACAGACTCTTGATGAATCAGGGCTAAAGGGTTTCGATGCACAATCCTGGTATGTCCTGGAAGGGCCTCCAAAAATGCCAGTAGAGACAGTCAAGCGTTTTGAACAGGCCGTTAAACAAGCCTTGCAAAGTCCAGAGTTACTTGAAGCACTTAAATCTAATGGCGTAGACGCTGGCAATCTCGATCGCGAAGCGATCAACCCCTTTCTCATTGAAGAGGCCAAAAAGTGGGGCGATTTGATTACGGTATTAAAACTCAAGCTTTAGGCAGGCTGTCACCATGAAAAAGACTGCCACTGCAATCAGATATTTAATTTGCCTGAGTCTATTGATGAGCACGAGGGTTGTGCTTGCGAACGACTGCTCGGACCAATTGTCCTCTGTATTCAACGCACAGGACTTTGCAGTTGCGTCACGAGATATGCTCATTATCGTAAGACGACAAGCGCAAGACTTTAAAAACGTTTTGCTTCGCAACGGCACGAAATCAGTTGAGACAATGCGCGAGCGACTGAAGACGCGCGGGGAAGAGTTTGAAGCTCAATTAAGGCTGATGGATGGTTTGTCAACGAACACCAGTCAACACAAAGAGGTGATCTCGTTAATAGCTGCGGAAGGCGCCAAGATCTCCAAAACCTATGCGAACTCTCTCGCTAGCCTGGACGCTAACGATCGAATGACCTCATTTAAAGCGGACGAAATTGCCCAAGGTGTGGATGTGCCGATTTTTCGTCATCTCGAGGGACTAGTCAAACAGACTAGCTATGATCTGAAAAAAGCTCAGGACTCAGCACTTCTTGGGTGCAGTCGGTAAGCTGGACATTAATACTTTCGCCGACAACCGCATTTAAGCGACACGAATTCATTGATTTTGGCAAAAAAAAAGACTTGAGTTTCATCAAGTCCTTATTTTTACAACTGCGTCTTCTTGGTGGGTCGGGCGAGACTCGAACTCGCGACCAACGGATTAAAAGTCCGCTGCTCTACCGACTGAGCTACCGACCCCAAGCCAGATATTATGACTTATTTATGATACCTGTGTCAAATCGGCTGGCGTGGAAACATCTTCTCAAGTTGGCTTGCGATTTGTAACAATCTAAAGTCACGACCCACCGCACTCACGAGCTGAACACCGAGCGGCAAGCCTGCCGAGCTCATGGCGAAAGGCAAGTTGATACAAGGTGTGCCCAAGCTAGTCCAGGCGCGATTAAAGACCGAATCACCGGTACCCTGCTCTAAAAGAGGAGCCTGCCCAGTCGCACTGTATGTCAGGATTGCGTCGACGCTCTCTAATGTCTGGGCAAACTTAACTCTGCACCGCTTCAGATGCTCGACGTGAGCCTTATATTCAGCTTCAGGGATTGCTATGCCCTTTTCAATCATCGCACGCGTCGCTGGTCCCAACAACTCAGGCCCACGAGCATAAACGTACCGATGATACTGAGCGCCCTCATAGGCGGCAATCACATTGTTGCCTTCCGTCAAATCCAGAAAGTCTTTTGTCGGCAATTCAAGATTAACAAAGTCGATACCTGTTCGCTTGAGCAAAGTTGATCTGGCTAACTTGAGCGCTTGCTGCATCTCCGGGTCAGCCCGTTCTGCCAGGGGACCAGGGAACCAACCGATCTTTAAATCATAACTTTGCTGAATCGGCGGCATCGTTTGTCCACGAAGCACCGAATACATCACAGCAGCATCTGCTACCTCTTTGGCATGAATACCAATCGTATCCAGCGTAACCGCGAAAGGATTAACCCCGGTTAGAGGAATAAGCCCGAAAGTCGGCTTGAATCCAACAATGCCACAAAAGGAAGAAGGCCTGATCGTTGAACCGCCTGTCTGCGAGCCGAATGCCAGCGGCACCATGCCCGCAGCAACCGCCGCAGACGAACCACTGGATGACCCGCCGGGACTATGCGCAAAATTATGAGGATTAACCGTTGGACCAGCGTGCGTGTGAGCAAACTCAGTCGTTACGGTTTTACCCATAATGATTGCGCCAGCGGTCTTCAAGCGCGCAACCACAGCGGCATCAGCCTTGGGGCGGTGGCCAGCGAAAGCCTTAGAACCATATTCGGTCGGCATATCGACCGTATCGATGATATCTTTTACCGCAACCGGGATGCCGAACAAAGGTAAATTCTTTGAATTGACAGGCAGCCGATCATATTGCGCTCTGACCTGATCCGGTTCATGCCAGACAAAGGCTTTGATCTTCTCATCCCGCTCAGCGATACGGGCGAGGTATTTTTCGAGACTATCGCGGGAAGAATCTAACATTATCTTGCTCGCGAAATACGAACTTCGGCACCACGACGCTTAACCTCCAGGCCTTCTGAAGGAAGGATTCTCAATCCCTCCAGCCCTTTGATGTAACTCGATCCTTGCATTTGCATCACCCGAATTTTGTTGCGCATCACCACCGGATTGTGGATTGGCATCCCAAACATCCAAACTTCATCCAAAATACGTGCGGAATTGAATTCACCTGTGTGTTGCGCTGTCGGCCCTAAGCAAAGCATATGACCTTCGCGACCAAAGACAGGCAAAGTATCAAGACCACAGTCCATCGTCAACGTTATGCCACCTTCATAGCGCCAACCAGTATTCAAATCCCACCAGGCCTCGCCTTTCGGCAGATAAACCTGTATTTCGCGACCTGGTCGAATAGCGGGCGCAACCAGCACGGCAGGGCCCAGAAGATACTGTGTATCCCAACCATGCGCTTGCACATCTGCAGGGAAGGACATCGCCATGGATCGTTGAACCGGCAAACCAGTTCTCGCCGCATCTTCGATCGCCCCCAGTACATAAGGGATCAATCGATATCGCAACTGCAGCCAGCCTTGAACGATAGTTTGAGTCTGCTCATCCAGAGAAGTCGGCGTCAAACCCTCAATGCCCTGAAAACAGAAATTGCTGGATAGGACAGCCATGCCAAGCCAGCGCAGATAAAGCTCAGGCGTCATCGTGTCAACCGATGCCAGTGCATTACCAATGGAATGAAACTGCACGGGGACGCCACTTGCACCGACGGATAACGCTGTACGCAAGGTATGTTGCAACCCCGACCAGTCGTTGGCGACGCGCGGTGCCTGCTGCCACAGCAATCTTTGTGCAGCGGGGAACAGATCGTTACTAAACACAACGCCCTCAGGTGGTACCTTGTGTCCAGCGGCCGCTTCAAAAAGCGCTCGTCGCGCAAGCGCTGGGTAAAGCGCTCGCAATGCTGCCCCGCTTTCGCCACCGCGAGCAGTTACGTCATCAGGGATATCGAACTGCACATCACAGGCAGTGGCGCCGACGCCTTCCTCGGCAAGGTGACGATGACGTTCTGCCCAAGCGTTGTAGACATCTTTATGCGTCAGGTCGAGCAGCGCAAAAGGTTCGCCTCGGGTTACCGAATTACCGGCAAAGACATTGGCTTCGCCTGACTCTTTTGTCAACAACCACCCACGATCTTCAAGCTCTTCAAATAATGCACTGCCGACCAGCACAGCTGGCAAGGTGTGCATACACAGATGAATCGAACGTTTAGCAAACAAGTCCAGCACTTGCTTGGCATCCGGAAAGCGCAGCGCATCCCACTCGGGGGTCAACTTGGAGTCTTGATACCCCCACGCGGCAGGCGTCAACATCAGGACGCCGTCGACTGCAATTTTTCTTTTACGAAACTCGACAATGGTTTCAGCGGTTTGCGTGGCAGTCTGGCCAGCAGCTTGCTCAAGCCAAACACCCATAGACCACAAGACCGGTTGACCTGCGCGGCCTGTCAACTGGGTGTACTGATTCAGAATTTCAGCTGGCTCGCCAGAAAACAAAAACAGATCTAGTGTTTCGTCTTCGATCGACAAATGATAAATACTTGATTTTTCGACACCTAAATCATGCTGGACACGCTTCAAGGTGTTGACATAAATACCCCAGCCTGAAGGGCACCAGGCGAGAGGCAAGGCACGATGGGTAGGTTCGTCAGAGACAATCTCTTCGTTGCGGCGATCGAGATCACCCTCTGATTCTCCGAGGCCAAAAACCTTCTCGTGCGCCTCGAGATCAAAGCCCAGATACCAGGCATTATCAACATGCTGAATGCCCGCTGCCGACAAGCGAAGCAGCTGTTTGCCTTGACGATTCAGGATCAGGGAGAAAGGACGGCTAGTGACATCCAGACTAATTTCACCTTGGGTCAGCCGCCAACCAGCAGGCACATGGTCGAGAGGCTCAACCTGCATCTCAGAGACAGCCTCGGGTCGAGCAAGCAAATAATCCGCGTGCACTTTCGCACGCATGCCAGGCAAAATATCGCCGGCAACGGATTCTGCCTTACCCACACGAACGCGAAACACGCCAGGGGCATGCGGTTCGACAACGAGTTTTAATCCACTACCGAGATCAAATCCGACTTTGGCCGGTGACGTATCGGAGAGCTTGAGCGAGTCGAGATGCATGTTTTCTTAAGTTGTCATTTCTCGCAACATTGTAGCAATTATGCTCAATTAGGACTCACTTCTTTGAGTAAATCGTTTTCCAGCGGTATTGGTTGTCCTTCAAAGGCTGCCAAAATTAAGTCCGCCGCCAGAGATGACCACGTCAATCCACGCGACGCAAATCCCGTAGCGACCCATAAGCCAGGGGCCTGATTCACCGGTCCGATCGCTGGAAAACGCCCAGGAAGGACGGCTCTCAGCCCCGCCCATCCTTCCAGCTCAGTCGCAGCCAGGGACTGGCTCAGCAAGGGCAACCCAAGCAAATCCGCCGCTCGCTCAAGATTACGCTGACGCCCAGCCGAGGTCGTTTCTGCCCGTTTCGGAGCGTGCACATAGGTTGCCCCCGAGACACAAAACCCTTCTTTCGCAGGCAGCACGTAGCCATCACCGCCGATAATCATCGAAGGACCGCCATCCACCGAGCCTATTGGCAATAGAGATATCTCGCCGCCTAAAGCGTGCAAACCTTGCAATCTCGCTTTGTCTGCCAGAAGATTACTATCGGCAAGCAGCTGGCTAGTCTGGCTACTATTGGCTAAGATAAGTTTTGTTGCCGAACCCAACAGCTGGTCTCCTGCCTCTTCGTAGGCCTGCCAGATATCGTTGACACGAGCGATACGACCGACCCGCTTTTTGATAACGTCGATACCGTCGGCATCAGCTAGCCAGGCAACCAGCTGGTTAGGCTGTACCTGACAGGACATCGGGAAATACAACCCACCTCTGTTAACAGGCGTGCGACCCAACGAACCAGCCTCGTGACGATCGACGTATCTAACCCAAGACTTGTCAAAACCAAGCGCCTCAGCCTGCTCTTTCAGGTCAACGACTCGACCACCGTGCAGTCTTTCGAGCTGTATCGAGCCACACCAGTTAACAATGGTGGACGGAACCTTGCGCCATTGTGAAACCGCCCGCAGCAGCCCAGCTCGGGATAAGCGGGCGCGAACGTCATCGTCCGTTGAGATCTGCGGCGTGATCGCTGCGCTGTGATGACCACGGTGCACGGACGGTTCAGTGACCCCGTCGCCGTCCAGCACGGTCACTTGCCACCCAACGCAGGCTAAGGCTCGTGCAATGGTCATCCCCGCTAGCCCACCACCGACCACGATTACAGTCTTTTCTTGACCTTCAACAGACTTCGCAGCTGACGGGTGTCGCTCATCCAGCCACGGATCTTCCTCCAGCAGGTTACGCTTGAGCAAGCTCTGGATCGACCCGGGATCGGAAACCAACCGTTTCTCAGTCCAGACCGCATCTACATGACCACGCAGTTGCGCCACTGAAGATATCTTTTCCCCGACAAAAAGGGTCAGCGTCACGCAACCATCGTCGAGCAGAATTCGATGTACGCCAGGCAAGTCCGGCGCGAGTGGCGGCGCCGACGACGGCGAGGACGAACCGCCTTGCCTCAGTGCGTCAGGGACCATCGCTAAACGCTCAACCCACCCAACCACGTGCAGACTTGCCGGCTTAGCCAAGTCGCTCCGCCACCATGACAAAATCCGGGCTAATCGCTCAGCATCGAAAACCAAATCTACTAGTGTGAAACTGGGCAAACCGGCCCAAATCCATTTAAGTCGTTGAAACTCGTTCGTCATCGTTGACAACTCTGATTCCGGGCAAAACCATATCGGCAACCAATTATGCCGACAGCGTAAACTCAGCATCCTAAACGGAATTCGCTCACTTTTCGGAAAACGCCCTCATGACCGACCTCAATCGTGTACAAACCATCGCCATTGAAGCTGCAAAAGCGGCAGCTGAGGTGCTGCAATCCTTCAGTAAGCGCCGCGCCGAACTTGTGATCGACCATAAAGGCCGAAACGATCTCGTCTCGCAAGCGGATCGTCTTGCCGAACAAGCCTGTCTGAATGTTCTCAAGCGCGACACACCCGAATATGGCATTGTGGCTGAGGAAACCGGCGGTAAGCCCAGTAGCGGCGCAACCTGGTATATAGACCCACTTGACGGCACAACCAACTACCTGCACGGCATCCCTCAATACGCTGTCTCGATCGGGCTGATTGGTCATGCCGGTTCACCAGATCAGGACGGCTTACCTTTGGACGTTGACACGCCACTGGTCGCGGTGGTCTATGACCCCTGCCGGGATGAAATGTTCACTGCAATCCGTGGCGCAGGCGCTCGGATGAACGGGGTACGGATCCACTGCTCGAGTACCACCGAGTTCAGTCAGGCGCTGCTGGGTACTGGCTTACCGTTTAGAGACTATTCTTTTACCGAAGAGTACATGCCCGCCTTGAAAGACGCCATTCACCTTACTCGCGGGATTCGCCGCAACGGAGCCGCTGCGCTGGATCTTGCCTGGGTAGCGTGCGGACGATTCGACGGCTACTGGGAGATGGGCCTCGCCCCTTGGGACGTCGCTGCAGGGACATTGCTGGTTCGCGAGGCAGGCGGGATTGTGGAAGACCTGCGCGGCAAACATTCGTGGCCAATCGATGGCAACATCGTATCCGGCAACACTGCCGTTGAACCTAAACTGTTTGATATGGTGAGGCCTTACCTGAACCCATTGGCCTCACGCTAAGACTTGAGTTGAAAAACCGCATAATTAGTTGATAATGTGATTACCTTTCCGTACAAGAGCACATCCCATGAAAATTCTCGAACCTTTTTTAAACTGGCAGGCTGAAATCCAGGCAATTCGTCGCGATATTCACGCGCATCCCGAACTTGCCTACGAAGAAAATCGCACAGCTGATGTTGTCGCTCAATCGCTAGAGAAATGGGGCATCCCGATTCACCGAGGTCTGGGTGGTACCGGTGTGGTCGGCATCATCAAAGGCAAGGTTGCCGGTTCTCGCGCGATTGGTTTGCGCGCCGACATGGATGCGCTGCCCATGCAAGAGGTCAATACGTTTCCCCACGCTAGCAAACACGAAGGCAAAATGCACGGTTGCGGGCATGATGGCCACACAGCAATGCTGCTCAATGCTGCTCATTATCTTGCCGAGCACAACGACTTTGCAGGCACTGTCTATGTGATTTTCCAGCCAGCAGAAGAAGGCTACGCTGGCGCCAAGCGCATGATGGACGACGGGCTCTTTACAAAGTTCCCCATGGATGCGGTTTTCGGTATGCACAACTGGCCGAATGCAAAGGTCGGCAGCTTTGCAGTGACGCCCGGGCCAATGATGGCCTCGAGCAATCGTTTCATTATTACGGTTAAGGGTAAAGGGGCTCACGCAGCACTCCCCCATCTCGGCGCAGATCCAATCATGGCTGCGGTTCAAATTGCCCAGTCCCTACAAACCATCATCACGCGCAACAGAAAACCAGTTGACGCTGCCGTGTTGAGCATCACCCAGATTCACGGCGGTAGCGCAGACAACGTCATTGCCAACGAGACTATCCTGCGCGGCACCGTTCGGACCTTCACGCTCGAAACACTCGACTTGATCGAAAGACGAATAAAAGAAATTGCTGAAAACACCGCTATTGCCTTAGGTTGCGAGGCCGATTTTGAATTTGATCGCACCTATCCGCCCACCATTAACCATCCGAAAGAAACCGCCTTTGCCGCAAAAGTCATGCGCAGTATTGTGGGAGACGAAAACGTCAACGATTCGGTCGAACCAACCATGGGCGCAGAAGACTTCGCCTTCATGTTGCAAGAAGTTCCTGGCTGCTACGTCTTTATCGGCAATGGAATGGGCGATCACCGGTTGGCTGGGCACGGTCTTGGGCCTTGCACGCTTCATAACGGTTCATACGATTTCAACGACGAATTGTTGCCACTGGGCGCTACCTATTGGGTAAGACTGGTGCAAGAATGGATGGCACAGTAGTGATTGCATGACACATCCCTCAACCGAATCACCTGCCGCGCTTCGCCGGCTGGATCCTGAAGATGCCCAGCTTGCACTGACTCGCGTACAGGAGGTTTTGCATCGGCACGAGGTGATCGAAAACCTCGTCCATCGCCAGGCCGAGGGTGGGGATCGCGCAGATTTGGTTGAGAACCTGTTGCAGCGTCAACACGAGGCTGAGCTGGAAGGATTCGTCAACTCTCTGCATCCAGCAGATATTGCCTTTATCCTCGAGTCGCTCCCTAAAACTGAGCGACAAATGATCTGGAGGCTGGTGTCAGCAGCCTTTGACGCCGACGTCCTGCTAGAAGTTAGCGATTGGGTCAGGGAGTCGCTGCTTGAGGCCATGAACCGGCAGGACATCATGGCCGCGACCAGCGAGATGGACGCGGACGAGCTTGCTGATCTTGCGCCGGATCTGCCACCAGATATCGTGGCGGAAGTTCAAAAAGGGCTGACCGTCGAAGAGCGCGCACGTCTGATCGAAGCCATGGGCTACCCCGAAGATAGTGTCGGTGGCATCATGGATTTTGAAATGGTCCGCGTTCGCGAGGATGTGTCACTCGAGGTCGTGCATCGCTACCTGCGCCGACTACCCGAATTGCCAGATCACACCGATCAAATTTTCGTGGTCGATCGGCAGGATAAATTGCTTGGCACTTTGTCACTCTCTGCACTGCTGGTCAACGAACCAGAGACCGAAGTGCGCGATGTTATGGGAACAGACTACTTGTCGCTGGGTCCGTTGGATACGGACTCTGAAGCGGCCAATGCGTTTGAGCGGTACGACCTGATCTCGGCCCCAGTGGTGGATGGGATCGGTCGGCTGATCGGCAGAGTAACCATCGGTGAAGTCGTTGATGTGATCCGTGAAGACTCGGACGAACAGGCACTGTCTCGCGCAGGTATGCAAGACGAGGATATTTTTGCCCCTGTTGCCATGGCTTTGCGCAATCGTGCTCCCTGGTTGTTGCTTAACTTGTGTACGGCATCCATTGCATCGTTTGTTGCGTCGCGATTTGAAGATACCGTCAGCACAATCGTGATGCTGGCCTTCCTGATGTCCATTGTTGCAGGGATTGGGGGCAATTCAGGTAATCAGACCATGACACTCATCATCCGTGCGTTGGCCGTTGGACGAGTAACCGGACAAAACCTCTGGGGATTGATTAAGAGAGAACTGCTCGTCACCTTTCTTGTCGGACTGATGGGGAGTATCGTTGCAGCGGGGTTCTCTTGGGGTATATCCAGATCCTTGCCGGTTGCTCTCGTGATGATGGCGGCAATGATCAGCAATATGCTAGTTGGTGCTTGCGTAGGGGTTCTAGTGCCAATGACTCGCGCCCGCTTTGGTAAGGATCCCGCTTTGGGGTCCTCAGTCCTGCTGACTTTCGCGACAGACTCGCTTGGATTTTTGATTTTCCTGGGTCTAGCAACGATCTTTTTGATCTAGACCCCAAGTGCCATGCCTGCGCTCAGCCGGCGCGCTCTTCCTCGTCAAGCCAGGATTGCATCAATGTATAAGTGACTGCCAAAGTCACAGGACCGACAAAAATACCAATCAAACCAAAGGTTAGCAAACCGCCTAACACGCCAACTAAAATCAACAAAAGCGGCAGGTCAGCACCGCGTCTAATCAGCATGGGCCGCAGGATATTGTCGAGACTCGCGACCATCAAACTCCATATAAGCAACACGGTTGCCCAGGTATGGTCACCTTGCCAGTACATCCACCCAACGACTGGCAATAGCACAAGCATCGGGCCTGCCTGCGCAATGCAAAGCATCAACATTGCTGCAGACAACACGCCGGCAAAAGGCACACCCGCCACTACAAGACCTAAACCACCCAGCGTCGTCTGTGCGATTGCCGTCACACCAACTCCCAGCGCAACGCCGCGAATGGCTTGACCTGCCAGAATCATGACTTTCTCGCCACGTGCGCTACCCAGGCGATGTCCAATTTTTTTGAGCAAGATCGCAGTATCTTCACCCGTTGCGTAAAAAATGGCCGCAATGAGAATCACCAGCAGAAACTGAATGAGTAAACCACCCAGGCCACCGAACTGCGAAAAAATCCATTTGCCAGTCTGAGCCGCGTAAGGCGCAACATGCTCAGTCAAGCCCTCAGCACCACCAGCAACGAGATCTGCCCAAGCACTTGTTAATTTTTCACCCACGAAAGGAACTGTCTTGATCCAGTCAGGTGCGGCAGGTAAACCGCCTGCCGCCAAATGCGTGCTCACTTGAATAATATCGTCCGAATTTTTAACAATGGTGCTAATCGCCCACCAAAGCGGCATCACTAAAAGCAGTAGCATTGCAACGGTCATCACTGCAACCGCTGGACCCCTCCGTCCACCGAAGAGACGTTCGAGCAAAATAAGCGTTGGCCAAGTCGCCACGACTATCATGCCGGCCCAGACTGTGGCCGCCAGGAAGGGTTTCAGAACCCATATGGACAAGGCAAGTAACGCAAAAATGCAAACAACGGCCAAGGTATTGCGCGTGAGGTTATTTTGCATAGCAGCCTGATGTAGTGACGGTTTTGGGACGGGTGAAGCATCTGATTATAAGTGGTACGCATTGCGGTTATAGTCGAAGAAAAAATAACAATGTGTCATCGCAATCGACTTTGATCAGGAGACAACATGTACGACTTCATTATTCGCAACGCTCAAGTGTTTGATGGCTTAGGTAATCCACCCATCTTTGCTGATGTGGGTGTTGCGCAAGGCGTTATAAAAAAAATCGGACAAATTACCGAAACGGCAGCACGCGAACTCGACGCCAAGGGCTTGTCACTGATGCCCGGTATCGTTGACTTGCATACGCATTTCGATGCACAAGTGACATGGGATAGAACCATGTCGCCTTCACCAGCGCTGGGCGTCACAACGGCCGTCATGGGCAACTGCGGCTTTGGCATCGCACCCTGCCCTGCAGATCTGCGTGAAACCATGATCAAGAATCTGTCTGTTGTCGAGGGCATGGATTTAAACGCACTGCGCACAGGCATTAAGTGGGAGTTCGAATCCTTCAAAGAGTACATGGATCAACTCAGGGCAACAAAGCCTTATCTGAACACCGCAGTCTTTGCCGGGCATTCGGTTGTACGCACCGCTGTCATGGGCGAAGAAGCATCTGAGACAGAAGTGCCAACACCCGAGCAACTCCAGGCGATGCGCGATCTGATCGCTCAAGCCATGGACGCCGGTGCAATCGGCTTTGCCTCGTCGTTCTCGCCAAACCATAGTGGCTATGGTGGCCGGCCCATGCCATCCACGATCGCCACAGAAGAAGAGCTTTATGCGCTGACCAAAGTTTTAGGTGAGAAGAAAAAAGGCGTTTTTATGATGGCCACTGGTTCACGCGCTAATCCAGATGTAATGGAAAAAATCGCTGAAAATACAGGTCGACCTGCCTATATCTCAACAGTCTTGAGCATGTATAACCCAGCCACCCCAGAACAAGGCATGAGCTATTACGAAAGGTGTGCAGAGGCTCAGGCGCGTGGCAATGAGCTTTATATGCTAACGAGCTGTCAGCCGCTGTCTTTTGACTTTACCCTCGACGAGCCCTACCCCCTGCTCAGTCATTCAGCGTTTGACGCGATCAAAGGGCAAGCGCATGAAGCGATTAAAGAGATTTATGCGACATCCGCCTTTAGAGCCAACTTCAAAGCTAACCTCGCTCAGCCCAAAAAAGGCATTCTGTTTCTCGGTGACTGGCGCTATATCGAGGTCGGTGAAACGTTTTTAACTGACCATCAACGGTTCGAAGGGATGTCCATTTTTGCTATTGCAAATGAGCTCGGTCAAGACCCTCTGGATGTGTTTTTTGATCTGTCCATCAAGGAAGACTTGAAGATACATTTCACTGGAAAGTTTTATAACCACATAGACGAGGGTGTTGCACCTTTGCTAAAACACCCCGCCAGTGTGATTACTTTGTCAGATGCAGGTGCGCACCTGATTTATATGTGTGACGCTGCGTTTGGCTTGCACTTTTTATCTCACTGGGTTCGCGAGACCGGTCATTTCACGCTCGCGGAAGGCGTTAGACGCTTAACCAGCGATGCGGCCGATCGCTTCCGCATCCCCGATCGTGGCCGACTGCTCGAGGGATCCCCTGCGGATATGTTGCTGTTCGATCCTGCGACCATCGGGATGTCAAAACTAGAGAACAAAAACGACTTACCTGGCGGAGGATCGAGAAAGGTTCGCTCTCCGAGAGGCATTCACGGTGTCTGGGTGAACGGATGTCTGGTACACGATGGTGACAACTATGTTGAGCTGGCAGAAGGCCCAGGCCATGTGCTGGATACCTTCAACTAGTTAGAACAACTCGCACGACGCTGCCCAAACGGCAATCCGTTCACTTCGTCACGTCAATCGAGGTTGCTGAAAGTGTTGCGCCAGAACTGCAGGCGCTTGGGCAGCGTTGAGATCAGAATATGCTCTGAAAGCGTATGGGCGCCATCACCATCGGCTCCCAACCCGTCAATCGAGGGCACACCCATCGCGGAAGTGAAGTTTGCGTCGCTCCCTCCCCCCGTCATAGGTGCTTCCTGCAGCTCAAAGCCAGCCGCCAGCGCTTGATCTTGTATGCGGGCAAGCAAGGCAGCAGATTGCAGCGTCTTGACCATGGGTGGCCGATTCAGTTCAACATCCACATCAACCGTTACATCGACACCAACAGCTTTAAGCGCTTTAAATTTTGCCAGGATCTCATCACCTGCAGGTGCATCAGGGATTCTGAAATCAACAATCGCCTCACAAAACCCGGGCACGGTGTTAGTTGCCGTACCGCCGGCTATTTTGCCCACGCTGACTGTGATACCCCTTTGGTAATCGGTAAAAGACTCAATCGCCAGAACCTGATGCGCCATTTCTTTAATTGCGCTGCGACCTTTCTCGTGATTAACCCCTGCATGAGATTGACAACCGGTCACACAGATTTTGACCATTCCAGTACCTTTGCGAGCGGTGACGCATTTGCCCCCGTCAGCTCGGGCCGGCTCTGCCACCAGTGTGTACTTGGCTTGCGCCGCGTATTTTTCAATAAAAGGTCTCGAATCGTGGCTACCAACCTCCTCATCAGGCACCAAAAGATAATCGACAGGTAGCTTGGTTGAGTTGGCCGATACGTGCTCACACAACGCCGTCAGCGCCAGATAGGCACCAGCCTTCATATCGTAGCTGCCAGGACCATACAGTCTGTCGCCTTCGATACGCAATTTATTGAGCGTGTGAATTGTCCCTATCGGATGAACCGTGTCGAGATGAGCCAACACGAGAATACCGGGACGAGTGTCACCTTGAGCGCGATTACTGACTATCAGCAAGGGCAGTTTTCTATCGCCAATCGAAGTCAAATCAACCCGCAAACCGCTTGCACGCGCTTGACTGGCTGCGATCTCTGCCATCCGATGCAGTGCGGCCGGATCACTTGAGGGGGATTCGCACTCTATCCATTTAGAGATATCACTTACTAGCTGTTGTTGTTCATCCGACATCTCGATTCCCCTTCTCGTTTTCTAATTTATTGAATTTGCCCGTGACAATGCTTGTATTTTTTACCGCTACCGCAAGGACAAGCATCATTGCGACCGACCTTGGGCAACACGTTGCGCACTGTCGCGACGCCCGAGGGGGCTTGCGGCTTCTCTTCTGCTTCGCCTGCAGCCTCAGCATCCTGATAGTCAGCATGCTGAAACTGCACGTTTTGAGCTTGCGCTAGATTGGCAGCTTGTTGCTCAGCTTCGGTGATTTCCTCTTGAGATTGAACGCGAACTGTCATGAGGATCTTCATGACTTCGTCACGCACACGATCAAGCATGTCCGAAAACAACTCAAAGGCCTCGCGCTTGTATTCTTGCTTAGGATTCTTCTGGGCATAGCCACGCAAATGAATCCCTTGTCGCAGATGATCCAGAGATGAAAGATGCTCGCGCCATTGGGAGTCGATCACTTGCAGCATGATTGACCGTTCGAAATGTGACCACGATTCAGCACCAACCAAGTCTGCTTTGTGCTGATAAGCCTGGCGCGCATATTCGAGTACGCTGTCAAGCACGTCTTCGTCAGACATGGTTTTGGATTCAGCCAGCATATTCACGAGTGGTACTTGAACCTGCCAATCCGACTCTAGCGCCATTTGCAAGCCGGCCAGATCCCACTGTTCTTCGACAGAACCAGCTGGTACATAGCGGTTGACGATTTCACTGAAACAACCAACCAGTAAGTTATCAACCGTATCGGTTATCGACGCAGATTCAAGTACATCGTTGCGCTGCGCATAAAGCACTTTGCGCTGATCGTTAGCGACATCGTCATACTCGAGTAACTGCTTACGAATATCGAAGTTCCGCCCTTCGACTTTGCGCTGGGCAGTCTCGATTGAGCGGCTCACCATGCCAGCCTCAATGGGCTCGCCTTCTGGCAACTTGAGCCGGTCCATGATCGCGCGCACGCGATCTCCCGCAAAAATCCGCATCAAAGGATCTTCAAGAGACAGATAAAACCTTGACGATCCTGGATCACCCTGGCGACCGGCACGACCCCGCAACTGATTATCGATTCGGCGTGACTCATGACGCTCGGTGCCAACAATGCGCAAACCACCAGCAGCTTTCACCCTGTCGTTCAAGGGTTGCCAGTCGGCCCGGACAGTCGCGATCTGTGAATCCTTATCTTCGTCGGACAAGCTTGCGTCAGCCCGAATTTGCTCGATTTGACGCTCGATACTGCCGCCCAGCACAATATCCGTGCCACGACCGGCCATGTTGGTCGCAATCGTGATGTTACCGGGCTTGCCCGCTTGCGCAACAATCTCGGCTTCTCGGGCATGCTGCTTGGCGTTGAGCACTTCGTGTGGCACGCCAGCCTTTTTAAGCAAACCCGAGAGCAACTCAGAATTCTCGATGCTGGTCGTACCGACAAGCACTGGTTGGCCACGCTCTTTGCAATCCTTGATGTCAAGGATGATGGCGTTGTATTTTTCAGTTGCTGTTTTGTAAATCTGATCATTTTGATCCACACGAACCATACTGCGGTTAGTGGGGATAATGACGGTTTCAAGACCGTAAATCTCTTGAAATTCATACGCTTCTGTGTCTGCCGTCCCTGTCATACCGGCTAATTTTTCGTACATCCGGAAGAAATTTTGAAAAGTGATCGAGGCAAGCGTTTGATTCTCGAACTGAATCTTGACGCCTTCTTTTGCTTCGACAGCCTGGTGTAGCCCGTCGGACCAGCGACGACCTGTCATCAGGCGACCCGTAAATTCATCAACAATCACGACTTCACCATCCTGAACGACGTAGTGCTGATCGCGGTGAAACAGGCTGTGCGCCCGCAGTGACGCCATCAAGTGATGCATCAGGGAGATATTGCGGGGCTCATACAAAGACTGGCCTTGCGGCAACAACTGGAGATTGCCGAGAATGGTCTCCGCCTTCTCGTGGCCAGCCTCAGAGATGTACACCTGCTGGTTTTTTTCGTCTACCCAATAATCGCCTGGGGGTTCTGGCTCGGTTGGCTTTGGCTCTGACGCCATACGCGTCAGTAGCGCAGGTACCGCATTCATTCGTAAGTAGACCTCAGTGTGGTCCTCGGCCTGGCCTGAAATGATCAGGGGCGTTCTTGCTTCATCGATCAGGATCGAATCAACCTCGTCGACAATCGCAAACACCAGGGTGCGCTGTCGACGATCTTCAACACGGTATTCCATGTTGTCGCGCAAATAGTCAAACCCAAACTCATTGTTTGTACCGTAGGTGATATCGGCTGCGTAGGCACGGATTTTTTCGTCGTTTTCTTGCTGCGGTACAACGACACCGACACTTAACCCCAAATAGTTATAGAGCCGTCCCATCCATTGAGCGTCGCGACGGGCGAGATAATCGTTTACGGTAACAACGTGAACACCTCTACCCGTCAAGGCATTGAGATATACCGGCAGGGTCGCCATCAAGGTTTTACCTTCGCCCGTGCGCATCTCCGCAATCTTGCCCTGATGCAAAACCATGCCGCCGATTAACTGGACGTCAAAGTGGCGCATACCAAAGACTCGCTTGCCAGCCTCGCGCACGACCGCAAAGGCCTCTGGTAATAACTCATCGAGTGTTTCACCACTGGCTAAACGATTTTTAAATTTCTGCGTAATGGCCCGTAACTCATCCTCAGACAGCGCTTGCATGGTCGGCTCGAGCGCATTGATTTGCGCCACCTGTCGACGATATTGCTTGAGCAAGCGGTCGTTTCGAGTGCCAATAAGTTTTTTAAGCAAGGAAAGCATGCGTTTAAGGCCCAGATTGAACGTAGCCTCGGAGTTTAACGCAGGCTGGGACTCGTAGTTGCCTCAATTGAAGCTCTGGCTGTTATGGGTGCTCGCATCAGCTGCCCCGTCAGGAATGGCGTCGGGTCAACCGCCTGTTGATTGACTCTGACTTCGAAATGCAGATGAGGGCCTGTTGAGGCACCTGTAGAACCCACGTGACCGATCACCTCTCCTCGGCCCACGATTTGCCCCTCGCTGACCAGCACAGAACGGGCGTGGGCATAACGAGTGACCAAACGGTTGCCATGGTCAATATCGACCATGTAACCGTAACCGGTGTGAAAGCCTGCTTTTTTTACGACACCACAAGAAGCAGCATGAATGGACGCCCCCTCACTAGCACTAAAGTCCAGGCCCTGGTGATGACTCGATTGGCCCGAGATTGGATCAAGCCTGTTTCCGTAAGGGGAGCTGAGTCTGCGGTACGTTATCAACGGCCAACTGAGCACTGACACGACAGAATGGTCCTGATGTAACCACAATACCGAAGATGGTAAGGCGTCTATCGCGGTTTGCGCGGCCGATTCAACGTCGTTGGGAGACAATTTTTTGATCGACTGGTCATACGATTCAAAAGACCCTGCTGTGTACCCTGCACAAACAGCCGTGAGTATCACGGCAATCAATAGGCAGGTCTGGTATTGTGTTTGGTATGGCAAGTTCAAAACCCTTTATTTCCGCCGGGCGCGCAACCGGAACTCATCCTATTGGCTGGCTGGATAGCAATAGTCAATACGGAAATGTTCTAGCGACCGCACAACTTCATCTGAAGTTAAAGCACGCGATTGACGAGGCCTTACCTGCGCCTATTCGCGGCATGTTTGACGTGATTAAAATTGAGGCGTCGGCGTTAACGCTAACGGTGAGCAGTGCCGCCTTCGCAGCGAAGTTTCGTCAGTTAGCGCCAAGCGTGACTAAACATCTTAACCAAAAAGGCTGGAACTTTACCGAGGTGAAACTGAAGGTGCAAGGTGCGGTGGACGTTCAGGTCCCAATCAAGGCACCGCGTGAAGCGCGTTTGTTGCAGTCTGGTGATTTGGCGGCTTTCGAGGAACTACTCAAAACGCTGGAGCCTGGCCCATTAGCCGATTCTGTTGCAAGACTGATTGCGCATCATCGCCAGTCGTCGTGAAGGATCACGGATATTTAGGCGAACTTCCATTCATGGCGGAAAGCCGCCGGCGCATCTTCATGCGAGGCAAAGGTGACCACTTCGAAGGCGTCTGATTGTGCAAGCAACTCGCGGCACAAGCGATTGTTAATCGCATGCCCCGAACGGCAGGCCACATACTTCGCCATCAGAGGCATCCCGATCAAATACAGGTCACCCACCGCATCGAGGATTTTGTGTTTGACGAACTCGTCGTCGTAACGCAAACCATCGCTGTTGAGGACTCGATACTCGTCCATGACGATGGCATTATCCAAGCTGCCGCCACGAGCAAGGCCCATGGACCGGAGCGTTTCGACTTCGTTGACGAAGCCAAAAGTGCGCGCCCGAGCGATTTGTTTTACGTAGGATTCAGTTGCAAAATCGATTTCAGCAAAATTAGCAGTGGAATCGATTGCGGGATGTTGAAAATCAATAGAAAACGACAATGCAAACCCATCATGCGGTTCGAGTCTTGCCCATTTTTCCTGTTTTCCATCTTGTTCGCGAATTTCTATCGGCTTGACTACCCGGAGAAACTTCTTCGGTGCGAACTGCTCTTCAATACCTGCTGAACGGAGCAAATAAACAAAGGTAGCCGCGCTACCATCCATGATAGGTACTTCTTCAGCGGTGAGATCGATATGCAAGTTATCGATGCCTAAACCCGCTAGCGCAGACATCAAGTGCTCAACGGTCGAGACACGCGCGTCACCCACCTGCAGCACCGAGGCCATACGCGTATCGCTCACCATGCTTGCCAGCGCAGGAAAATCCACTACTTCGGGCAAATCGACACGATGAAACACAATGCCCGTATTAGGGGCAGCCGGACGCAAAGTAAGCTCGACCCGCAGGCCAGAATGCAGGCCTACACCAGTCGTCTTAACGAGATTTTTGATCGTCCGCTGTTTAAACATATGTTCTGTCATAAAACTCTCGGATTGTACATCGTTTGGCGGATGTAGCGATCCAGTCGTAAAACAGCACAACCCACTCTGGCTGAGGAAACCAGAGTGGGTTGATCAGAGGGAGTTAGCGATACGATCAGTCAGCTTGTCTGCGCAAAAACGCTGGAATGTCGTAATGATCCATACCTGAAGTTTCAAGCGCGCGCACTTGAGCAGAGGCCTGGGTGCGTGGGTTACGAATAACCGTTGGCGCTTTCAGATCATTCATATTGCCGCCTGATACTGGCATATTGTCAGTACCAGTACGTTGAACGACTTCCATTTGTTCGACTTGATGTTGTGAACTGACCAGCATGGGTCGTTTAGCTGCACGCCCGAGTCCGGTAGCAACAACCGTAACGCGAATATCATCGCCCATGGATTCATCGTAGGCTGTACCGAAAATAACCGTTGCGTCCTCAGCGGCGAAGCTCTTGATGTGCTCCATGATTACTCGGGTTTCTTTCATTCTGAGCGACTTGGTTGCGGTGATGTTGACCAGAACGCCACGAGCGCCGTTCAAGTCTACGCCCTCGAGCAGCGGGCAAGCGACTGCCTGAACAGCGGCACGCATTGCACGATCTTCACCACTTGCGACTGCGGTGCCCATCATTGCCTGACCTGGTTCGCCCATAATTGTCTTGACGTCTTCAAAGTCAACGTTAACGTTACCCTCGACGTTGATGATTTCGGCAATACCTGCGCAGGCATTATGCAGTACGTCATCTGCTGCATTGAAGCAGTCAGCTTGAGTCGCATCATCGTCCATCAACTCGTACAGGTTTTCGTTCAGGACAACGATTAGGGAATGCACCTGAGTCGATAAAGCGTCTATGCCCTCTTCAGACATTTTCATCCGCTTGCCGCCCTCAAACTCGAACGGCTTGGTTACCACACCAACTGTCAAAATGCCGAGATCTTTGGCAACCTCTGCCACCACAGGTGCCGCGCCAGTACCGGTACCACCACCCATGCCAGCAGTAATAAACACCATATTTGCGCCATTCAACGCTGCGCGGATTTCTTCGCGCGCCAGTTCGGCAGCAGCTCGCCCTTGATCTGGCTTGGCGCCAGCACCGAGGCCGGTACGTCCGAGACGGATTTGCACAGGAGCGTTAGTAGCCGCCAGCGCTTGTGCATCTGTGTTGCAACAAATGAAGTCAACGCCTTGCACACCGGATCGGATCATGTGTGACACTGCGTTACCCCCCGCACCGCCGACACCGACCACCTTGATGACCGTGCCTTTGTTTACGTTATCCAACATCTCGAATCTCATTTTTTGACTCCCTCAAGTCTTACTTGCAAACGGTTTCTAAAATCCTCAACTACTTTTAGAAATCGTTTCAAACTTATCGCCGACCAGGGTCCGCGCCGAGTTTGAAACGCCTCTCTAGCAAATCAATCGACTAACGCTTCGATCAATCTGATTTAAGCCTTACGGCCTCAATTATGTACTGAAAAACAAAAATCAATTGCTTGAATACAAGCCAAGACTGCTGGCCTTTCGTTTAATTAACGAACCATTCTTTCATTCGTGCCAATATCCCCGTAAAAGAACCTGTCGGCGCAGCCTTCCTGCCGCGCAAACGTTGCATTCTCGCCTCGCCCAATAAACCCATCACAGTCGAAAATCTCGGATTACGCATGACATCAGCGAGGCTACCCTCGTAATCTGGTACCGCGACCCTCACAGGCTTCAGGAACACATCTTCAGCAAGCTCAACCATACCCGGCAGCAGCGCAGTACCGCCAGTTAGGACAACCCCCGAGGATAGCAAGTCTTCATAGCCTGATTCGCGGATAGCCTGTTGAACGAGATTGAAGAGCTCTTCAACACGAGGCTCGATTACGGCGCCAAGTGCCATTCGCTTAACCTGTCTAGGTTCGCGATCGCCCAGGCCAGGCACTTCGATGTTTTCGTCCGGGCTTGCCAAGACTTGCTTGGCCAAACCGTGCCGCAATTTAATGTCCTCTGCGTCAGGTGTTGGTGTGCGCAACATGGCTGCTATATCGCTGGTAATTTGATCTCCCGCTATCGGTAAAACCGCTGTGTGGCGAATTGCGCCCGATGTATAGATAGCAACATCGGTTGTCCCGCCACCGATGTCGATCAGTACCACGCCTAATTCTTTTTCGTCGGCGGTCAAACAAGCCATACTCGACGCGAGCGGCTGCAAAATGAGGTCCTGCACTTCAAGACCACAACGTCGCACGCACTTGACGATATTCTGAGCCGCACTTACCGCGCCCGTCACAATATGGACTTTGACCTCCAGTCGAAGGCCGCTCATGCCGATCGGTTCGCGAATATCCTCTTGGCCGTCAACAATAAACTCTTGGGTCAGCACATGCAAAACCTGCTGATCTGTCGGGATATTGACAGCTTTGGCTGTCTCAATAACGCGCGACACATCGGTTGTTGTGACTTCCTTGTCCTTGACTGCAACCATGCCACTTGAGTTGAAGCTGCGAATATGGCTACCAGCAATACCCGTGTAGACCTCACGAATTTTGCAGTCGGCCATGAGCTCGGCCTCTTCCAGTGCGCGCTGTATCGAATTGACGGTCGTCTCGATGTTGACAACAACGCCTTTTCGCATTCCACGCGACTCGTGCTGACCCAGACCGAGTACTTCAAACCGCCCCTCCGGTAAGATTTCAGCAACGACGGCAACCACTTTGCTGGTGCCGATATCCAGGGCGACGATCAAATCCTTGACATCACGAGTCATGACATTACCGTTTCTTTTTGGTTGATGGGGTTTCTGGTAAGGCGGCCAACGTCAGCGCAAAACCATTGGGGTAGCGTAAATCGACATGGGTAATTTCTCGCCCTTGTGTTCTTTGCAGCACGACAGGCCACGCCTGAACAAAGCGTCGAATCCGGACGGTAAAGGGCAGCGCCCCGGGAATGCCTGCTTGAGGATCCGGTGCCTCGGCTCCGGGATCTCTTCCGAGCTCTAGTATCAGTCCATTGGAGAGCGTCACACTCATCGCGTAGCGCTCGCTCAACACCACCTTTCGTACAGTGGCATTCAACGGAGCTAGCCAGCGTTCGAGCTCGGCATAGCGTTGAATGAATAAAGACGGTGTGCCCTCGGGACCGATGAACTGGGGTAGTAACGCATCGTCGTCCAGCTCTCCTTGGTTGGCCGTAAATATCTGGCCCCACGTGCTGATCATCTGATTTTCGTTCCATAACGCCCAAGGTTGTTGCTCTTCTATTGTGACGCGCAGCGTACTGGGCCAGACCCTTCTCACCATGGCCGTTCTGACCCAGGGGACTGACTCCAGAACGCTGCGCGTCTGATTCAAGTTGATTGTAAAGAAATTGCCCTGCAATTTGCCGGCAATTGCTGCTTGAACGCTCATTGGCGACACATATTTCAAGTTTGTGTTGGCTGCCGGTTCGATTTCGATCGTTTGCACCCGAAAGATGGGGCGATTGATCAACCAGAACACACAACCGGCGAGCATGGCCAACACCGCCAGTACCGCGATGGTATTGGCAAGTCGGTTGATAATGCGCGCTTCGCTCCACACAAATCGCTCCCGTTAGTCAGTGTTTGTTTCAGTGATTTTGACGTTCGCATCGAGCGAGCCAACTTTACAACTGGCCGTCTCGAGTACTCTTACGCAAAGCTCCGGGTAGCTCATGCCCACAGCTTTAGCTGCCATGGGTACGAGCGAGTGCCCTGTCATGCCGGGGGCTGTATTAATTTCAATCAACCAGGGCCGATTTTGTTCATCCACCATGAAGTCTGCTCGCGCCCAGCCTTCGCAACCGACTGCACGATAAGCGCGTAAAGCTAAAGCGCTCAGTTGATCATTTAACTCTGCTGTAACGGGCGCAGGACAAAAATACTGAGTCACGTCAGTAAAGTATTTGTTCTGATAATCGTAATTACCCTCGGGAGCAACAATTTCTATCGGCGGGAGTGTCCTGGCTTGTGCGCCCGAGCCGATAATCGACACAGTGATCTCCCGGCCCTTGATAAATTGCTCTGCGAGCACGACTTTGTCGTACTGCGACGCTTCCCGATAGGCTGCAGCAAGATCGCTTGCTTGCGTTACCTTGACAACCCCTAGAGTGGAGCCCTCATTCGGCGCCTTCAGCATCATTGGCAAGCCAAAGGCACTGGCCGCACTTTCAAGTTCACCCTCATGAACGATCTCTGTAAAGCCGGGCGTAGGCAAACCTGCCTGCAGCCAGACTTTTTTCGTCATGATCTTGTCAATAGCGATGCTGGATGCCATTGGCCCGCTGCCGGTGTAAGGTATGCCGAGCAACTCCAGCAAGCCTTGCAAAGTGCCATCTTCACCGTACCGACCATGCAAGGCAATAAACACTCGATCGAATTTTTGCTCAATCAATTCCACAATCGAATGCAACCCAGTGTCAAAAAAATGAGCGTCGACATGTTTGCTTCTGAGTGCCTCGCATACACCGCTTCCGGACATCAGCGAGACTTCGCGCTCGGCGGATCGACCGCCACACAAAACACCAACCTTGCCGAAATGCGTGCTCATGCAGTTTCTCCGAAGCTGTAGGCCACTTTACTGATGGATCCTGCACCCATGACCACAACCACATCGCCGTCGAGCGCGATATCCCTGATTGCTTGCGGCATGGCGCCGACATCCTCAATGAAAATCGGTTCGACCTTACCTGCAACCCTGACGCCACGTGCCAAGGCTCTGCCATCCGCGGCAACCAGTGGTGGCTCGCCTGCCGCATATACCTCTGTCAAAACGACAGCATCAGCCAGGCCAAGCACACGCACGAAATCTTCAAAGCAGTCACGCGTTCTCGTATAGCGATGCGGCTGAAACGCCAAAACAATTCTGCGATCAGGCCAGGCACCTCGAGCGGCAGCAAGTGTTGCGGCCATCTCGACTGGGTGGTGTCCGTAATCATCAATCACGGTAAATTTGCCACCCTTTGCCGCGGCAAATTCACCCACTTGCGTAAACCGACGGCCAACACCCCTGAACTCAGATAATGCACTGGCGATCGCTTGATCTGAAACACCCAGCTCTGTCGCTACCGCAATGGCAGCTAATGCGTTTAATACATTATGCCGTCCGGGCAAATTCAACTCGATCGCCAAATGAGGGAGCATCTCATTTCTGTATTTTCGCTGTACGTTGAAAGACATTCGTGTGCCTGTTGCCTGAACATCTGTCGCATACACCTGTGCATCGGCGGTGAACCCATAAGTCGTCACTGGTCGTGAAATAAACGGAATAATTTCACGGACGTTTGCATCATCTACGCAGACCACGGCGCTTCCATAGAATGGCAGGCGCTGAGTGAACTCTACAAACGCACTCTTGAGTTTGGCCACATCATGACCGTAGGTATCCATGTGATCAGCGTCAATGTTCGTGATGACTGCCATCACTGGCAAAAGATTCAAAAAAGAAGCATCTGATTCATCAGCTTCGACGACGATATACTCTCCCTGACCAAGTGCGGCATTCACACCTGCAGAATTCAGCCTACCCCCAATCACATAAGTTGGGTCCAGCCCACCAGCCTCAAGCACATTGGCGATTAAGCTGGTTGTTGTGGTTTTACCGTGAGTACCTGCGACCGCAATGCCACGTTTAAGTCTCATCAACTCTGCCAGCATGACTGCCCGCGGGACAACCGGGATGCGCGCCTGACGCGCTGCAATCACCTCAGGATTAGTATTGGCGACTGCAGTCGATGTCACTATCGCATCGACACCGGTGACGTTATCTGCGTGATGACCAACCGAAATTCTTGCACCCAGCTTGGCCAACCGTGCGGTCACCGCTGACTCTGCCAAGTCCGAGCCGGAGATGCGATAACCCAGATTCAGCAGGACCTCTGCGATACCACTCATCCCTGAGCCGCCGATGCCGACAAAATGGATTTGCTCGATTCGATGCTTCATTTAGAAACCTTAGAAACTTGTTCACAAATATCAGCGATTCGATTCGCTGAATCGGGTTGCGCGCAGGCCTGCGCTTTGACGGCCACGTCAGCTAGTTCAGCTCGTGTACGTGCTAGCAACCATTGGCTCAACCAAGCTGCGGTCAACTCATTTTGCTGCTTTAACCAAGCACCGCCTTGTTCAGTCAAGCTGGCAGCGTTGGCTGTTTGATGATCATCAACAGCATGCGGAAACGGCACAAACAAAGCAGCGACACCCGCTGCAGCCACCTCAGCGACGGTCATCGCACCCGCGCGGCAAATAACTAAATCAGCTGCAGACAAGGCGCTCGCCATGTCGTCGATAAATGGCAGGCACACCGCTTTGACACCAGCCTCTTCATAATGCTGCCGCATGGCAGTAATGTGCTGTGCGCCCGATTGATGAGTGACAACAGGACGATTTTGCTGTGCAATGAGCCCTATGGCCTGAGGCACGATAGTGTTCAGTGCAGTTGCCCCCAGCGATCCACCAAGGACAAGCACGTTTAGTGGGCCGCTTCTCTGGCCGTAACGTTGTTCTGGAGACGCCAACTTCAACAGATCGGCACGAACTGGATTACCCACGACGCGGGCTTCAGGTATAGAAATCGGAAACCCAGCGAGCAGACATTTCGCAAATCTCGACAACACTGTGTTCGTCATCCCCGCGACAGCGTTTTGCTCGTGCACGACCAGTGGCACATTTTTTAGCCACGCGACCAATCCACCCGGCAAGGCAACGTAGCCGCCCATACCCAAGACCACTCTCGGCTTCATCCGGTCAAAATGCCTCCAGACCTGGATCATGGCACCTAACAATTGAAATGGCGCCTTCAGCTTGGTCAGAAGCCCTTTGCCTCGCACCCCTGTGAAGCCTACTTTAGCTAATGGATAACCTCGCGCTGGAACAAGCTGGCCTTCCATTTTTTCAGGATTACCTAGCCAGGCTACTGTCCAACCACGAGACTTCATCACGTCGGCCACCGCAAGACCTGGCATGATGTGTCCTCCGGTACCGCCCGCCATGATCAGGATCAGGGGCTGACTCATCCGCGCCCTCCCCGCATCAGCATGCGATTCTCGAAATCGATGCGCGCGACCAAAGCTAGTGCGCAGAGATTCATCACAATGCCGGAGCCACCGTAACTGACAAGTGGCAGTGTCAATCCCTTAGTGGGTAACAAGCCCAGACAAACGCCGATATTGATGAATGTCTGTACAGCAATCCATATACCAACCCCTTGAGCTACGAGGCCGTTAAATACCCGATCCATTGCAATGGCTTGCCGTCCAATTTCGAAACACCGCTGAACGACGATGGCGAACAGAAAGATCATTGCTGCAACACCCGCAAAGCCCAGCTCTTCACCAATGACAGCCATGATGAAGTCGGTGTGTGCCTCAGGTAAATAATGAAGTTTTTCTACACTTGAGCCTAAACCTACGCCAAACCATTGTCCTCGCCCAATTGCAATAAGCGAATGCGACAACTGATAGCCACTGCTGAGCGTTGTGGCTGGATTCCATGGATCAAGGTAGGCGAATATTCGCGCGCGCCGCCATGGCGCTAGCCAAATCAGGAGGGCAAAAACCAACGGCAACAAGGCTGCTAGTGCAATGAAAATACGTGCGTTAATGCCACCTAAAAACAGGATGCCGATTGCAATACTAACGATGACCATCAAAGCGCCGAGATCCGGCTCAAGCAACAACAAGCCCGCCACTGCAAGCAAAGCGCAGGCCATTGGAATGAAACCTCGCCAGATATTCTGCATGTACTCTTGCTTGCGAACTGTATAGTCGGCCGCATAAAGCAGGGCGGCGACTTTCATGAGTTCAGATGGCTGAAAATTGATCGGGCCAAATGCCAACCACCGAACTGCATGATTGACCTCTTTACCGACAATCAACACTAGCAAGAGCAATATCAGACAAGCAATAAAAATGGCAATGGTGATTTTTTGCCACGCACCGACTGGTACCGTGTAAACCAATGCAGCCGCAAGAAAACCGATAGCGACGAAGGCGGCGTGTCTTGCCACAAAATAATACCGGCCGTAGTTGGCAAAATGAGGTCCGTCAGCCAACGCAATCGACGCGGAATACACCATCAACAAACCCACCGACACCAGGGTGATGACTGCAATCATCAAAAGTGGGTCGTAATTGCGCATATTGGTTCGATTAGGTCTAACCGCGTTCACGCTGGTGGTCAGATCAGCAAACAGGCTCATACGAGCTCTCCTTGCTCAAGTGCGATCTCGTTCACCGCCTCGACAAAACACTGGCCGCGATGCGGGTAGTTCTTGAACATATCAAAACTCGCGCAAGCGGGAGACAGCACTACCGCCTCACCTTCAGTAGCTTGCGCATAAGCCTTGTTCACCGCATCTTGCATGCTGGATGCGTCTTCGCAAACAACGTTAGTCGACGCTAGGGTGTCACGGATCGCGGCTGCGGCTTCACCGATCAATACGACATGCTTGACATGCCTGCCGATCACTTCAGCCAATGGCCGGAAATCCTGACCTTTTCCAACACCACCAGCAATGAGAATGCTCAGCTGACCCAAACCTTCGAGCCCTGCTACCGTTGCACCCACGTTGGTGCCCTTGCTATCGTTAAAGAAATCAACGCCACGAACTGATCTGACAAATTCCATCCGGTGCGGTTCGCCAGCGTAGTCGCTCGCAGCGCGAAGCATTGCTCCCCAAGACCCTCCTGCAGCATGAGCCAAGAGCAAGGCGGCCTCGCAGTTCAGCGCGTTGTGCAGTCCTTTGACGGTGAGCGCCTCAGCCGGCATCATGCGAACGATACGTCCAGCGGGGCGCGAAGGGGCGACGGCATCTTTTTTACGCTTTGGGCCAGGTGCGTGCTCGTTGTCGAATTCATTTGGTTCGCACTTCACTAACCAGTGAACGCCGTGGCTAGTTTCGAGACCCAGATCGCCCGACAGGGTGGGTGCACTTCGACCAAACGAACGTACGTTAACGCCCTCTGGCTGGGCACACATTTGCATGACCGTTGAGTCATCCCGATTAACGATACTTAGCTCGGCAGATTGATAAATTCTTTGTTTCGCGGCGACGTATGACACCATATCACCGTGCCAGTCCAGATGGTCTTGTGTCACGTTAAGGACAACAGCTGCTGCGAAGCGCAGGCTATGAACAGTTTCGAGCTGAAAGCTCGAGAGCTCAAGGACCCAGACATCAGGTAAGGCGTCTTCGTCGATTGCTGACATCAGTGCATCCAAGGCAGCTGGGCTGATATTGCCAGCCGCACGAGCACGGATGCCAGAGCCCTCAAGCATGTGCTGTGTCAGCGCAGTGACAGTTGTTTTGCCGTTGGTACCTGTAATACCAAGCACTTTGGGCTGATAACCCACTGTTTGCTTCAAGCCATGCAGCGCCTGGGCAAACAACTCAATCTCACCAATGACAGGAATATTGGCCGACCGAGCTGCCTGCAATAGTTCAATGGTTGGAGACTGATAAGGTGAAAGACCAGGGCTCAACACTAATTGAGAAATACCCTCGAGCAGTGAAGGCTCGAGAGTTTCACAGCCTAGACGATAATCAATGGCTGCGTCAGGGCAGCTACGCTGCAACTGCGACAGACCCCCGGGTGCCGTCCTGGTGTCGGCAACGCGCACTCGCCAGCCCTGCTTAACGCACCAGCGCGCCGCAGCGACACCCGTCTCTCCCAGACCTAAGATCAGGAAATGTGGGTCAGTCGTTTGGGGCGATTGATTCATATTTGTCAGCGGATCTTCAAAGACGACAAGCCAACCAGCACTAGCATCATGCTGATAATCCAGAATCTCACGACGACCTGCGTTTCCTTCCAACCACCTGCTTCAAAATGATGGTGCAGCGGCGCCATGCGCAAGATCCGGCGGCCTTCCCCGTATTTTTTTCTGGTGTATTTAAACCAGCTCACTTGCAACATGACTGAGAGTGTTTCAGCTACGAAGACGCCACCCATAATGAACAGAACGATTTCCTGTCGGACAATCACTGCAATCGTCGCAAGCATGCCGCCCAGCGCCAGTGCACCGACATCCCCCATGAACACTTGGGCGGGATAGGCGTTAAACCAGAGGAAAGCCAGCCCGGCACCTGCCAGCGCCGCGCAAAGGATCATCAGCTCGCCTGCCCCAGGAACATAAGGAAATAATAGATATTTAGAGTAATCGACTCGGCCAACCACATAGGCAAACACCCCAAGTGCCAAGCCAACCATCACGGTCGGCATAATCGCCAGCCCATCCAGGCCGTCAGTCAAATTAACGGCATTACTGGTACCGACAATCACACACCAGGTTAACGCAATGAAACCAAGCGTTCCCAGTGGGTAACTCACTGACTTGAAGAAGGGCACGATCAAATCTGCGCGCGTCGGCAGTGTGAGTGTGAAGCCACTCGATACCCAGTCGGATATCAGGATCCACAAGTTTGCGTTGTTGGGTGCTGATATCGCAAAAGTTAGATAGATCGCAGCAATCAAACCGATCACCGCTTGCCAGAAAAATTTCTGGCGCGCCGGCATGCCTTCCGGATCCTTATCCACCACTTTTTTATAGTCGTCTACCCAGCCGATCCAGCCAAAGCCAAAAGTAACCAGTAAAACTGCCCACACAAAACGATTCGTCAGGTCCGCCCACAGCAGAGTACTCACACCGATAGCAATCAGTATCAGCGCCCCACCCATCGTAGGAGTTCCTGTTTTGACGAGATGAGACTCAAGTCCATAGCTACGCACCGCCTGACCGATTTTCATCGCAGTGAGTCGACGAATCACTAATGGGCCGGCAATCAAACCAATGGTCAGAGAAGTGGCGCACGCCAAGACCGCCCGCAGCGTGATGTATTCAAACACCGAGAAGCCTCGAAGTTGATTATCCGCGAGCCATCCGAAGAACTTAAACAGCATGTTGCACCCTATCACCGTGCGCTGCCCCAGTTAAATCCAGGCAACGCGAGACAATTCTTTCCATGCGCATGAAGCGCGACCCTTTAATAACCAAACTCAATGGCTTGAGACTTTGAATAGCGTCAACCGCCGCTTCGACTGAGTCGCAAACCATCGCGTCAGCGCCAAACGCGCGAGCACTTTCCTGTGTCGCTTCACCCAAAGTAATTAAGTGATTGATTCCCTGTTGGCGGGCATAAGCACCGACTTCCTGGTGCATCGCGGGTCCGTTGTCACCAACTTCGCCCATGTCACCGAGCACCAGCAAGGTGGGGGATTTCATGCCAGCCAGCACATCAATAGCAGCACGAACGGAATCCGGGTTGGCATTATAGGTGTCATCAATCAGAATACGGTCTGAGTCGAGCCGATGAGGCTGCATGCGGCCCTTCACTGCATTAAAAGCAGCTAATCCTTGTACAACTGCCGAGAGTGGCGCACCTGCAGCCAGACAGCAGGCGGCAGCAGCTAGAGCGTTACGCACGTTATGAATACCTGGTACCGCTAAGGTCAACCGAGAATCACCAGCAGGGGTATGCAAGTGACATACCGATCCAAAGGCGTCTGTCTCAAGGTCTGTGGCATAGACAGTCGCATTAGGCTGCAGGCCAAACGAGACTTGGCGACGCTCACCCGCAAGCGTGCCCCAGAGTGTTGAATATTCGTCAGTAGCAGGAAAAACTGCAATACCGTCTTTTGGCAAGGAGAGGAAGACCTGACCATTTTCGATAGCAACCGCCTCGATTGTGGTCATGAACTCCTGATGCTCGCGCTGTGCGTTGTTGACAAGTGCGACGGTCGGCTCTGTCACGCCAGCAATGATGGAGATTTCGCCTGGATGATTCATGCCAAGCTCAATCACTGCTGCACGATGTTCTGGGCGCAAGCGCAGCAACGTTAAAGGTACGCCAAGATCATTATTCAGATTGCCCTGGGTTGCCAAACGATGATCAGCGCCCAGCCAAGCAGCCAACACAGACGAGATCATCTCTTTCGTCGTTGTCTTGCCATTGCTACCAGTCACGGCAATCATGGGGATATTGAATTGAGAACGCCATGCTTTGCCGATTTGCAGCAGGGCTGCACGCGTATCACCCAAAGCAATCTGGGGGATATTAACGGCGTCGACAGGTTCTGCAACGATTGCAGCACTGGCACCCGCTTGTGCGACTTGTTGCACATACTCATGCCCATCGAACTGCTCACCCCTGAGCGCCAGGAACACCTCACCAGCAATCAATTTACGTGAATCCGTCTGTATGGTCGGCGCTTGCCTGAGAAGCAACCCCGCACGTGCCCACTGCCGATCATCAAAGGGGTGGCGGACGTTGCCAATCTCTTGATAGGTTTCGTGTCCCTTGCCTGCTAGCAACACCAGGTCATTGGATTCAGCTTTGAATATGGTCGTCAAAATCGCTTGTGGGCGTTCTGCTTCTACCGCAACATTTGATGATGTCACCGGAATGCCAGACCGAATCTGTTCAATAATTAACTGTGCAGACTCGTTACGCGGATTGTCATTAGTCAACACGATATAGTCGGCAGCTTCTGCGGCAATTCGTCCCATCAGGGGACGCTTGGCTGCATCTCGATCGCCGCCACAGCCAAACACACACCAAAGTTTCCCACCGCGAGCGTGTGCAAGTGGGAGCAAACTCGTCAATACCCGCTGCAAAGCATCTGGGGTATGTGCGTAATCGACCACTACAGTGGGCAGAGAGTCATCCGCAACAGCGGGTTCGACATATTGCAATCGACCATCAACCGAACTCAACGACGCTAATGCTTGAACAATACGCTTTGAACCTACCCCGAGTTCAGACAACACACCTGCGACACAGAGCAAATTAGATATATTGTGCTGACCAACAACCTTTACTTCTATCGACTCAGTATGCGTTTTCACATGCAGCGTGAACCTGACGCAAGCTGGATAGAGTTGCACCGTAGAGGCCTGGACCTCGGCACTTTGACTCAACTTAGTCGAGTAGGTCAAAGTCTTGAATCGCAGTGAGTGAGCGAACCGTTGACCAACCTCGTCCTCAATATTGATCACTGCTCGCGTCAAATCTGGCCAGTCGAACAAGGCTCGCTTCGCCGCTTCATAACTTTTCATGTCGCCGTGATAATCAAGGTGATCATGAGACAGATTCGTAAAGGCAGCGACTGCCAATCGAACTCCGTCAAGCCGTCCCTGTTCTATTCCGATAGACGACGCTTCGATAGCAACGTACTCGGCGCCTGCTGCGCGCAGTCTGGCTAGCGCACGATGAACTGAAATCACATCAGGCGTGGTGAGCTGACCTGACTCAATGTGCCCATCGGGAAACGAAACGCCCAGTGTTCCGATGGTTCCTGCCTTCAATCCGAGAGCATTCAATGCTTGCGCCAGCCAACTGACACACGAAGTCTTCCCGTTGGTACCGGTTATCGCCACCACGTGCAATTGCGTGGATGGTCGCCCGTACCAAGCATCAGCAAGCTCGCCTAACCGCTGCTTTAAACCCACAACGCCCAGCATCACTGCGCTCTGTGGGGCCACGTTTGGCACAAACCGCAAACGCTCGTCCTCGTCCTGAACATCGATGAGGACAACTGCGGCGCCTCGACTGACTGCATCCGCGACATAGCGCCGACCGTCACCTGCCACGCCAGCGCAAGCCACGAACACGTCTCCGACTTGAACAGCGCGCGAGTCGGCACTCAAATCCGCGGTAAGTGGCGAATTCAGTCTCAACAAATCAATTAATGTCTGAGTGTCTGTCGTGGCGTCGATCAGGCTCAGATTACTCATCTGCTGACCCCTGGGGCGACTACAGCGACACTCGATTCAAACGGGGCATCAGGCTGAACGCCCAGAATACGCAGCGTACCGCCAACAATATTTGAAAAGACCGGGGCAGCAATCTTGCCGCCGTAATAAACGCCAGCCTGCGGCTCATCAATGGTAACTGCAACGACAATGCGCGGGTTTGAAACAGGGGCCATACCCACGAACGACGCCCGATAGCGACTGGTGCTGTACTGACCATTTACAATTTTACGCGCTGTACCGCTCTTGCCTGCCACGCGATAGCCCAGAACATGGGCGGCTTTCGCACCATCCGGGCCAGCCGCAGCTTCGAGCATGACGCGAATCTTTTCTGCAATTTCAGGTGGATACACCCGATTGGTCTCAGGGATTTGATCGCGCTTGAGGAGTGTCAAGCCAATCATGTCGCCCTGCCTGGCAAAGGTCGTATAGGCACGCGCCATCTGCAACAAAGATACCGACAATCCGTATCCGTAGGACATTGTGGCTTTTTCAATCAGGCGCCAACGCTCCCAAGGCCTCAGTCTGCCTGCAGCAGCGCCCGGAAATCCGGTCTGTGGTGCCTGACCTAAACCCAGCTCTGTAAAACGACTCCACATTTCTTTGGCTTCGAGGCGCTCTGAAATCATGGTCATGCCGATATTGCTTGATTTGAGTAAAACGCCTGCCGGCGTTAGCACTCCGTTTCTGCTCACGTCGGTGATCGTGGCGCCTTGATACTGAAACTTGCCGTTGCCCGTATTGAACTGCGTATTCATGTCGATACGCTTAAGATCAAGTGCAAGCGCCACCGTAAATGGCTTCATGATCGAGCCTGGCTCGAACGTATCGGTCAAGGCCTGATTGCGCAAGTTGCCACCATGGAAACTATCACGGAGATTTGGATCGTAGGTGGGCATATTGCCAAGCGCAAGAATTTCGCCTGTCTGCACATCGACGACCACGGCGGCAGCACCCTTGGCGTTGTTAGCGGTCATGGCCTCTTGCAAGGCACGATAGACTTGATACTGAATACGCGTATCAATTGTCAACTTCACATCACGTCCATCGACTGGCAGATTGACCGCGCGCACGTCTTCGATCACTCGACCCAGACGATCTGCAATGACGCGGCGACTGCCAGGGCGGCCTTTCAACTCATCGTTGAAGGCATACTCGACACCCTCTTGCCCTTTATCCTCAAGGTTATTGAACCCAACAATGTTCGCCATGACCTCGCCTTCGGGGTAATAGCGCTTCGTTTCGTCGTCTTGATTGACGCCTGGAATTTTGAGTTCCGCAATTTTTTGCGCAATATCCAGCGGTACTTGCCGCTGCAAGTAAACGAAGGTCTTGTCTTCGTTCTGCAATTTCTTATCCAGCTCCGCCGGCTTCATGGATAACAACTCGGCGAGAGCGTTCAGTTTTGCGCGCGGGGCGTCGTTGACATTTTCCGGCACAGCCCAGATCGCTTTAGCTGGCATGCTAGCTGCGAGTACCACCCCGTTACGATCAGATATTTTTCCGCGAGTGGCTGGCAGAGAGCGCGTGCGCGTGTAACGCTCATCACCTTTCTGGATCAGGAAGTCAGTAGTCACCACCTGCAAGTAAAGGGCTCTTGCCATTAACGCCGCAAAAGCCAGGAACAACAATATCTGGACTAGTTTGGCGCGCCACAGCGGGAAGCTGACATGCAAAACGGGGCTATTGAAAAAAGGAATACGCTTCATTTTCTATCCGCTTCCTGTGGGATAGAGGACAGCCCGGGAGCTTGATTGATATATGCGGTCCGGTCTGGAACGATAGACACCATTTGCAGCCGCTCACGGGCAATTCGATCAATGCGTGCGTTACGTGAAAGCTCTGACCGCTCAAGCTGGAGCTGGCGCCAGTCAACTTCGTGACCACGAGCAATTGTTCTCGCCTGCTCGAGCTCAACAAAGGTCTGACGGGCCTGATACCTGGAGGTCACCAATGAAATCGCCGAGAGCATCAGCAACAGGGCAACGACCAGATTCAGGCGACCCATTAATGATCCCCTTTTCGAGCCCGCCGCTTTGCGGGCGCTGTCGAGGTTACGAAGGCCCGAGCGCCGTCTGCAGGTAACGGGGTCTCGGTGCGCTGCGCAACCCTCAGCACAGCTGAACGTGAACGTGGGTTTTCTTTAATTTCTTGTTCTGTAGGTAAAACTCTTGCCAGTGCAGTGAGAACTGGCTGAGGCATCTCACTTTCACGCAAAGGTAACCGGGCGTAGGCTGCTTCCGGCCGAGAGGCCGCTGCAATAAACTGCTTGACGACGCGATCTTCCAGGGAGTGGAAGCTGATCACGGCCATACGTCCGCCCGTTTTTAATAATGTTAGAGTTGCCTCGACGGCGCCCTCGAGCTCCTCGAGCTCCCGATTGATGTAAATCCGTAAAGCTTGAAACGTCCTTGTCGCTGGATGTTGGCCCTTTTCGCGCGTGCGGACGGTGTTTGACACGAGCTCGGCGAGGTCGAGCGTTGTGTTAAGTGGCCGTGCTGCGCGGCGAGCAGCAATCGCCTTTGCAATCTGAAAAGCAAACCGTTCTTCGCCATAATGACTAATGACCTCCTGCATGTTGTCGATACTTGCTTCTGCCAGCCACTGCGCAGCGGTTTCGCCACGCGAAGTGTCCATCCTCATATCAAGCGGGCCATCCCGCATGAAAGAAAACCCACGTTGTGCGTCATCAATTTGAGGAGACGAAACCCCAATATCCAACATCACCCCATCCACTGCCTCGATGCCTAATTCGCCAAGCGATTCAACCATCGAACTAAAACCCTCGTGCACCACCGTAACGCGCGAGTCGATACGAGCCAGATCTTCAGCAACCTCAATTGCTTGAGGATCTTTATCAAACACAACCAGTCGCGCCTTCGCACCCAGTTTGGTCAACAACAAGCGACTATGTCCCCCGCGCCCAAACGTTCCATCTACAAACACACCGTCTGAAACACTAGCAACCATTTCGGTGCCAGCCGCGCTAGCCTTCCGCTTACCAAACTGATCCAACACTAAGGCATCGACTGTCGGCTCAAGTAAAACTGGCCGATGAACAAAATTATTCACGGCTTAAAACGAAAACTGATTCAGTACATCACCCAGGCCTTGCGACAAATCAGCAGCCTCTCTCTGGGCGAGTGCAGCCGCATCCCATAATTCAAAGTGACTAGCCATCCCAAGCATCATGACGTCCCGCACGAGGCCGACAGCCTGGCGCAACTCAGGCGCAATCAAAATACGACCGGAGCTATCGATCTCTACGTCTTGCGCACTGCCCAGCAACAACCGCTGCAACCCACGCGCCTGCATCGGGAAAGCTGCAATCTGCTCACGCTTTTTGGCCCACTCTGGACGGGGATACATCAACAAGCAACCATCCGGGTGGCGCGTCAGGGTCAGGCAACCAGCGGCAAGCTCGACGAGGACGTCACGGTGCCGGGTCGGAACATTAATCCTCCCTTTGCCATCCAACGTCAGTGCGCTGCTGCCTTGAAACACCGAAAATCTCCACAATTTTGCACAAAAATGCACTTTTCACCACTTTAAGGGATGAAAAAATAGTGGTCAAGCTAAATATTGAGAAATTTCAATGACAGCAAGGACTTAGAGGTTTTTTCTAACCAGCTTTTTAAAAAAATAATTCAATAAATCAAGATGTTGAAGAGTGAATTAAAAGTGGTTTATGCACTGAGGCTTGTGCGTCCTAGGGGAAACCCTAGTATGGGGAAAGTATGGAGTTGCAAAGCAGATCTATAGGCCGGATTTTGTAAACTGGTTTTCACCAGTCGGCAATCATTCCTCTGGGCCTGCCATTGCTGACAGGCTCTAGCCATCTACCCGCATGCTTGAACGAACCGCCCTCCGCGACCGAGGTCACACGCATGCCTATTTGATGTTGCTCCGGATAGAGGTTGCCGCGTTTCACCCTGCAGTGCTGCATCACCTGAGTGACGCTTCATCACGGCTAGACCGTGGCGGAGAGGGTTTTCACACCCACCCGCACTGCAGACTCGTCTCTGTGGCCCTGTTCCTCAGATCACGTTGCGCCAGGCGCTTCAATCACTGGACGGTCGTTAACCGTTATCCTGTCCTATGGAGTCCGGACCTTCCTCGATGCACATGGCACCGCGATTGCCCAATCTGCTTTGCGCCTACATTGTAAGGCCGTCACGTGAAAGCGTGACAACCTGCGACAATACGGATCTTTCTCGACATGCAAGTCGGGTTTCAAATCTTAAAATCGATCCATGGCCACTCAAGCTCTCATTACCCTCAACAAGGTGCACCTCGCCTACGGCCACCACCCTCTGCTCGACGGAGCAGATCTGGCGATTCAGTCTTCTGAACGGATCGGACTGATCGGTCGTAACGGTGCCGGCAAATCGTCATTGCTTCGGATTCTGGATGGTCGAACCGCACCGGATGATGGTGCGATCAACATTGCAGGTCATGTCAAAGTCGCAACGGTCGAGCAAGAGCCTACTCTCGATGAAGCATTGACGATTGAAGAGACCGTATTTGGTGAGCCTGATCCCGATGATGAGGACTGGCAAAGGGCGTCACGCGTAAAGGCATTGATCGATAAGTTGGGTCTACCCCCGGAGGCACTCATTGGCGCGCTTTCTGGTGGCATGCGTAAACGAGTTGCCTTGATTCGCGCGATTGCTGATCAGCCCTCTTTGTTGTTACTTGACGAGCCTACCAATCATTTGGACCTGGATGGGATTAATTGGCTCGAGGCAACGCTTAAGCAATGGCCGGGCAGTGCCATCATCATTACCCATGACAGGAGATTTCTGGATGCCGTCTCCACTCGCATTGTTGAACTCGATCGTGGTCAGTTACTCAGCTTTCCGGGTAACTTTTCAGACTGGCAAGTACACAAGGCGCAATGGCTTGAAGCCCAGCGATTAGAAAACGCCCGCTTCGACAAGTTGCTCGCCCAGGAAGAAATCTGGATACGCAAAGGTGTTGAAGCAAGACGGACTCGTAACGAGGGACGAGTGCGACGCTTGCAACAGTTACGTCGTGAGCACGAACAGCGCCGTGATCGACAGGGCAACGTACAACTCGCCCTCGATGCGGGTCAGCGCTCAGGCAAGCTAGTAGCCGAGCTCGAAAATGTCTGCAAGCGCTTTGGCGACAAAGTGGTGGTGAACAACTATTCGACAACTATCCTGCGTGGTGATCGTATCGGTTTAATCGGCCCGAATGGGGCTGGCAAATCAACGCTGTTGAAACTGATTCTGGGCACCCTGGAAGCAGACAGCGGCTCGATCAAACTCGGAACCAACTTGAGTGTGGCCTATTTTGACCAAATGCGTACACAACTCGACGAAACAGCCACCCTGATGGATGTGATCAATCCAGGCAGTGAGTGGATCGAGATTGGTGGCGAACGCAAACATGTGATGAGTTATCTCGGTGACTTCCTCTTTGCGCCAGCACGCGCAAAATCCCCAGTAAGCAGCTTATCGGGAGGCGAACGAGCAAGATTATTGCTAGCGCGACTATTTGCGAGGCCTGCCAATATTCTGGTTTTGGACGAACCCACGAACGACCTCGATATCGAAACCCTCGAGTTACTGGAAGAACTTTTACAGGATTACCCAGGCACTGTGCTCTTGGTTAGTCACGACAGAAGCTTTCTGGACAACGTCGTGACGCAGACCATTGTCAGTGAGGGCAATGGTACGTGGCGCGATTACGTCGGTGGGTTTGCCGATTGGCAGCGGCAACGTAGCGCTCAAGTGGTGACGTCAAGAACCAGTCAATTGAAGGATGCTGGTACCAAAACTGATTCAAGCGTCACTGTCGCATCAAAAAGCAAGGTAACTAAAATGGCTCCGTGGGAAGTCAAAGAACTGGAGCAGTTACCAGCTGAAATTGCGGCGCTGGAGCAAGAGCAAGAGAAGCTAGTATCCCAACTGAGCAATGGGGATCTATACACTGATCGAGCAAGCGATCGCCGTGAGATTGAAGCAAAGCTCAAGCAGCTCGAAGAAAAATTGGCAACTCGTTTCGCCCGATGGGAGGCGCTCGAAGCAAAGTCGGCCTAGCGTTACGGCGCGACGCTCCAGGGCAGTGACTCACCCGCAGCCAAGGGCACCAACTGCTCTGACCCATAGCTCAATTCGCTAGGGATCAGATAAGGAGTGCGAACTAGTGTAATCGTGTCCGTATTACGCGGTAGACCGTAAAAATCAGGACCACGCTGACTAGCGAACGCCTCGAGCCGATCTAGCCGACCAGCTCTATCGAAGGCTGTAGCGTACAGTTGCATCCCATGGACTGCCGTGTAACAACCAGCACAGCCGCAAGCGTGTTCTTTTAAATGTTTCGCGTGCGGCGCACTGTCAGTCCCCAGAAAAAACCGGGGGCTATCACTTGTTGCTGCATCGATCAAAGCCTGCCGGTGCAGTTCACGTTTCAAAATCGGTAAACAGTACCAATGTGGACGAACACCACCCTGAAATATCGCATTTCGGTTGTATAGCAAGTGCTGCGCCGTTATTGTCGCTGCGATCGGGCCATCTGCATCCCGGACATAATCAACACCTTCTTTAGTCGTGAGATGCTCAAAAACAACTTTTAAGGAAGGAAACGCCAAGCGCAGTGGCTTCATCACCCGATCGATAAACAGCGCTTCACGATCAAAAACGTCAACAGACGGATCCGTAACTTCACCATGCACTAACAAAGGCAACCCATTTCGCTGCATTCGCTCAAGTGTGGGAGCGCATTGACCGAGCAGATCCGTAACACCAGCATCTGAATTGGTTGTAGCACCCGCAGGGTAAAGTTTTACTGCAACAACATGTTCGGATTCGCTAGCACGATCAATCTCGTCTGGCGTTGTCTTATCCGTCAAATACAAAGTCATCAGCGGATTGAAGCGCTGTACGATGCTCGACTGATCAGGCTGGCTCGCCAACGCCTCCATGATTCTCGCTCGATAGGCGAGAGCTTGGCCGACCGTGGTCACTGGTGGCTTCAAATTAGGCATGACGATGGCCCGACCAAATTGCCGGGCAGTATCCGCAACAATAGCTCGCAAGCCTTCACCATCTCGCAGGTGGATGTGCCAGTCGTCAGGCCGCGTCAACGTCAGGGTATCGATTGCCATTGTTACTCGCTTAAAGGCAAGGCACGTTCGACGAGCGCAGCGAACATGGCGCTGCCTGTTGGGATTACTGCGTCGTTGAAGTCGAACCGGGCGTTATGCAAAAACTTGCCTTCCTCTGCTCCGCCCTGGCCCAACCGAAAATAAGCGCCGGGTTTGACTTGAAGCATGTACGCAAAGTCCTCACTTCCCATTGACGGGGTGAGGTTACCAATGACTTTATCAGGACCGAAGAGCTCAGTCGCCACATCGATTAGAAAGCTGGTTTGTTTTGCGGAATTGATGGTGGCGGGATAGCCGCGTTTGTAGGTGAAATCCGCAGTTGCACCATAGCCTGCCGGCACAGACTGAATCAAGTCATGCATGCGTTGTTCTACTAATTTCTGTACTTCTTCTTTGAAAGTGCGAACCGTTCCAACTAAGCGCACTTCACTGGGTATAACGCTTGCCGCTGCGGGATTCCCAGCCTGAATTGCACCAAACGAAATTACAGCCGAGTCTGCTGGATGAACATTTCGCGACACAACAGTTTGCAACGCGGTAATCAATTGCGCTGCTATCACAATGGGATCGATTGCAAGGTAAGGATGTGCACCGTGGCCCCCACGGCCTTTAATCACAATTTCAAACCGGTCGGACGCGGCCATCATCGGTCCTGGGTTAATCCCGATCACGCCAGCTGGTAGCGCTGGCCAGTTATGCATTGCGTATATTTCGTCGCACGGAAAGCGGTCAAACAAGCCATCGTTGAGCATGGCGGTAGCTCCGCCTAGCCCTTCCTCTGCCGGCTGAAAAATGAGCACAGCTGTACCATCGAAGTTTCGCGTTTGCGCGAGATATTTTGCAGCACCCAGAAGTACCGTTGTGTGTCCATCGTGACCACATGCGTGCATCAAGCCGTTTTGCCTAGAACAATATGGCGCATCCCCTTCTTCCTTGATCGGCAAGGCATCCATGTCGGCGCGCAATCCGACCGTACGACCCGTGGTATTTTGTTTGCCTTTTATGACTCCCACCACCCCAGTCCTGCCCACGTTGCGATGTACCTCGATGCCTAACGCCTCTAGAGCGCCAGCGACGATACCCGAGGTGCGAATCTCCTCAAAACCCAATTCAGGGTTGGCATGCAAATCGCGGCGAATGGCTGTGAGTTCTTCGTGGAATAAACGGATAGCTTCGAGCGGTGAGCGGGCTTTCATATTTAGGCGCAAGGGTAAACGTGTAAGATAAGCGAGTGTAACTCTGTTACAAAATTGCTACATTGGTGACCGACGTTGATTTTGTCATCACAATGAGTGTGATTGTCGCTCAAAGCAGTTATGCTCTGAGATTGTGTTTATTCATCCTGACAAGGAGAGCCCGAAAATGGCCACTGCAACAAAAACGGCAGCGCGAAAGCCTAACGCCGCATTTATGAAACCACTGACCCCTAGCCCGATTCTTGCGGCTGTGATCGGTGCCGAGGCAGTGCCTCGTACTGAAGTGACCAAGCGCATTTGGGATTACATTAAAAAGCACGACTTACAAGATCCGGCTAACCGTCGCAACATCAATGCCGACGCAAAGCTCAAACCTCTGTTTGAAAAAGATCAGGTGTCGATGTTTGAACTCACAAAAATCGTGAGTGGTCACCTTAAGTAAGCTCTGACTTAAGAGTTTCAATAAAAAAGGGCTCTTAGGAGCCCTTTTTTATGTTTGACTAAGTAACGACGCCTAGGGTGTCTTGAATTCAATTAAAGCCAGCCACCCTTTGGTAACACGATATAACGCCCAAACCGTGGTTGCTACGAGGCCAAGGTAGCCAATAAAAATATAGGTGGCCAGGAGGCTCACAATCATCCAGAGCAAAGCCCACCAGAAAGTGTGGGATAGCCAATTGAAGTGGGTTGCGTATACGGTCCCAGCTACATCTGCTCGTTTGACATAAATAATGACGATGGCAGCAACCGTAGCTGCAGCGAATACCCAAGTCAGCAAACCAAGCGCAAACAATCCATAAACCACATGTGCTAACAACCTTAAATCAACTTGTTTGGGCGGATCAAACGTTGGCTCAGTCATCTTAAATTCTCCGTTAAACAACCTGACTTTAATCTTACCCGACCTTGCTAAGTCTGGCCTCTTGCAGGCGCCTTATTTGTCGCACGCCGCACAACATCTATTCTGACCTGAGGTTTTTATAGATTAATCGTTGACGCAAAGACAAACCCCCGCGAGCGTTAAGCTGGCGGGGGTTTGAGGGGTAAGAGCTTGACAATGACCTACTTTCACAGACGTACGTCCACTATCATCGGCGCTAAGGTGTTTCACGGTCCTGTTCGGGATGGGAAGGGGTGGGACCACCTCGCTATGGTCGTCAAGCGTAGCTTGTTGAGAGGCTGATCGGTAGTCGATGGCGGCGCATAGGCGCGCTCACATCGGCCGATGATCAACATCTCCAATCTGGGAAGAAGCAAAACGGTTGTTTTTGGTGATCTTTGTTTGGGCGATCTTTGATAACGTCGCTGGTTGTAATCAACGACTGCATTATTGCTTTCATACTTCAATATTTCACGTGTGAGTCCGTGTTTCAGGACTCGAACGACACTTGAACGCTTCAATCTGTCCACTGCATACGGCTCACCTCTCGATGCGCTCACACTGCAGTGCCAGTCTCAGCACCATAACCTGTAGGGTTATAGGATCAAGCCTTACGGGCAATTAGTATCGGTTAGCTTAACGCATTACTGCGCTTCCACACCCGACCTATCAACGTCCTGGTCTTGAACGACCCTTCAAGGGGCTCTAGGCCCCGGGATACCTAATCTTCAGACGAGTTTCCCGCTTAGATGCCTTCAGCGGTTATCTCTTCCGTACATAGCTACCCGGCAATGCCATTGGCATGACAACCGGTACACCAGAGGTACGTCCACTCCGGTCCTCTCGTACTAGGAGCAGGCTCCGTCAAGTATCCAACGCCCACGGCAGATAGGGACCAAACTGTCTCACGACGTTTTAAACCCAGCTCACGTACCTCTTTAAATGGCGAACAGCCATACCCTTGGGACCGGCTACAGCCCCAGGATGAGATGAGCCGACATCGAGGTGCCAAACACCGCCGTCGATATGAACTCTTGGGCGGTATCAGCCTGTTATCCCCAGAGTACCTTTTATCCGTTGAGCGATGGCCCTTCCATACAGAACCACCGGATCACTATGACCTGCTTTCGCACCTGCTCGACTTGTCGGTCTCGCAGTTAAGCACGCTTTTGCCATTGCACTTTAGGTACGATGTCCGACCGTACCAAGCGTACCTTCGTACTCCTCCGTTACACTTTGGGAGGAGACCGCCCCAGTCAAACTGCCTACCATGCACTGTTCCCGACCCAGATAATGGGCCAAGGTTAGAACCTCAAATAAATCAGGGTGGTATTTCAAGGTTGGCTCCAGCGAAACTAGCATTCCGCTTTCAACGCCTCCCACCTATCCTACACAGACCGATTCAAAGTCCAATGCAAAGCTACAGTAAAGGTTCATGGGGTCTTTCCGTCTAGCCACGGGTAGATTGCATCATCACAAACATTTCAACTTCGCTGAGTCTCAGGAGGAGACAGTGTGGCCATCGTTACGCCATTCGTGCAGGTCGGAACTTACCCGACAAGGAATTTCGCTACCTTAGGACCGTTATAGTTACGGCCGCCGTTTACTGGGACTTCAATCAAGAGCTTGCACCCCATCATTTAATCTTCCAGCACCGGGCAGGCGTCACACCCTATACGTCCACTTTCGTGTTTGCAGAGTGCTGTGTTTTTATTAAACAGTCGCAGCCACCTTTTTATTGCAACCCTTTCGTCCTCCCGTTGTTCACGGTCAAACTACAAGGGCGCACCTTATCCCGAAGTTACGGTGCAAATTTGCCGAGTTCCTTCTCCTGAGTTCTCTCAAGCGCCTTAGAATACTCATCTCGCCCACCTGTGTCGGTTTGCGGTACGGTCTTGTTAGACTGAAGCTTAGAGGCTTTTCTTGGAACCACTTCCAATTGCTTCGCGAATAAATTCGCTCGTCTCACGCCCTTGAATTACGCTACCGGATTTACCTAATAGCCATCTCCAACGCAAGAACCGGGAATATCCAACACCCGGACAACTTTCCGCGATCCGTCCCCCCATCGCATCTAACAATGGTCAAGGAATATTAACCTTGTTCCCATCAGCTACGCATCTCTGCCTCGCCTTAGGGGCCGACTCACCCTGTTC
>Ga0208744_1000017_pt1 | contig 109161 bp, 102 predicted proteins | sample CryBogCBH24Aug09_FD_184620 | JGI IMG/M metagenome (GOLD analysis project Ga0208744, IMG submission 184620) | Freshwater microbial communities from Crystal Bog, Wisconsin, USA - CBH24Aug09 (SPAdes) (version 2) | ecosystem: Environmental > Aquatic > Freshwater > Lake | place: Crystal Bog...
TAGTCAGATCGAGGATTTGCTGCCGCACCTCTGGCAAGCTCCAGGCCTCGATACTTAAGCATTACCATTCCTGACTCCCATAGTCTAGGTGACTTCCCCGGACGCTTACGAATAAACACTCTTTCAGTTATGTTGATTTTTATTTAAAACGTTGTGCGCGGATACTCCCCGCCTTAATAATTGTATTGTTGGCTGTTTATATAATTGGAGGCGCTGTATATACAGCTCCAGAATTTGAAAGCTTATCGAAACACATTATTTCAGGATCAACTTTCTATTCAAACTTCCAATTATTTAAAGAAGTTGGATATTTTGATACGTCATCGGAAAATAAGCCGCTATTGCACTTATGGTCTCTCTCTGTCGAGGAACAGTTTTATCTAATCTGGCCCTTGATCATCTTAACTGCATCTAAGAAGTGGCCACTCTACCTCCTGTTTTCAATATCTATAGTTTTAAGTCTAACCCTCTCACGTTCTTCACCTGAACTAGCGTTCTATATGCTCCCGAGTAGATTTTGGGAGCTTGTAGCTGGAGCCGTTTTAGCAGTGAGTCAGGCAGCTGCCTCAGCTTTTTCAAAAACACCACTAAAAAATTTACCAATATTGAGATTTTTCGGTCTTATTCCATTGGCGGCAATTGCCTATTCAGCTAGCAACTTTAACGGTTTGGATGGCCACACATGGGTTGCGTCTCTTATAGCGGTAGTTTGTTCAGTAACAATTATTGCATTAGGAGAGTCAGATCGCGCGATAAAATTTTTTTTAGGTAATAAACTTGCCGTATTCATTGGTTTAATTAGCTACCCACTTTATCTATGGCATTGGCCGCTGCTTTCATTTTTGAAGTCAATTCAAGACGATATCGGATTCACTATAAATGAAGTAAGGGTTATTAGATTTTCAATAGTAATTCTCTCTGTAATGCTAGCTTACTTAACATATCGATGGATCGAAATTCCAGTTAAAAAATTAGTCGATCGGTTAAGCCTAGCGGGTTACAACAAGAAAGGTATTTTGTTATTTTTTTGCAGTTTGCTTCTTTTGCTCTCTGCATTGGGTGCTACAACGGTGTATCTAAATGGATTGCCCCAGCGCCACTTGGTTGGTGAGAATTATGATTTAAATGCCCGGGAGGTCTCTGAAATTTCACTGAAATCAGAGCTTGCAAAACTAGGCGTCTGTCATCGAAAGGCAGATTTCAAGTTGAGTGAATTAGATTGGTGTTTTCAACAAGGAGCTGATCCAACAGTCGCGGTCATTGGTGATAGCCATGCAAGAGCTCTTTATCTCGGGTTGGCACAAAGCATGGGAAATCTGTCAAGTATTCTAATTGCGAGAGGCGCATGTCCACCAGCAATCTTTGTTACTGAGACGGGTATTGACACTTTTGATAGATGTATTTCCGAAAATAAAAGTAATTTCAACTTCATCATAAATGATACCAATATAAAGACCGTAATTTTGGTTGCTTACGGCGTTTCCTACACTGATGGTGGCGTGTTTGGTAACGTTATTAGGGGGGGAGTGCTTCATCATGCCCAAAAAACAATGATCGAAAGTACTGGATTAAAACAACGGCGACAAGCATTGTTTGACGGGATAGACGCCGCAGTTACAGCATTGTCTGATGCAGGTAAAAAGATAGTTTTCGTTATTGATGTACCTGAATTGGGCTTTAATCCTTCCGATTGTGTACATGGACGACCGTATAGACAAAAACTACGCAGTGAGTGCTACGTTAATAAAGAAGCAGTTGTGGAGCGACAACAGGGTTATCGAGCCTTGATCGGTGAACTTAAAGCAAAACACCCAGAGTTAATGCTATTTGACTCCTTGCCGATCTTGTGTGACCAAATAAAATGCTATGGTGGTAGGGGAGGACATATGTATTATCATGACGATAATCACCTTGGTGTTTACGGCAGTAGTTTGGTTGGACAAAGACTATCAGAATACTTGAAGAGCATTCGATGACGCCTTGTCATGAGGCTTAAGAGTAATAACTAAGCGATCTTCCTATCTTAGCTCGTGTTTCTCGACGCTAGTCACAATAAAGAACCCTTGGTTAAAAATAAAACTTATTTTAGGCAATTTTCTTTGTGAAAACCTTGGCAATCGTTTTCAAAACCATACCTGAAAATTGGCGTGTGAAATTTTTACTGCTTGTCCTATTTTTTATGTTGATCGGCATTTTCGAAATGCTCGGCGTTGCCTCAATTATGCCTTTTGTCGCTCTATTAAGTGATCCGAGCGGTGTTGATCAAACCTCGATCGGTAAATTGTTCTCAACGCTTGTTGGAAGGTCTTTAATTGATATTCCCATGCATTACATCGGATGCGTGGTACTGATACTGTTTATTTTGGGTAATGTCTTAGGCTTTCTTTCTATTTGGGCTTCAACTCGTTTTGCTGCAAGACTCAATGCACGATTAGCTGGTGATTTGACTATAGGTTTTTTTGCCCAAGGCTATGAGTTTTTGCGGATGCAAGGCACGACAACTTTGTCTAACTATTCAGTTAAAGAGGTCGAGCGAGCAGTCAACGGCGGTGTTCTACAACTTTGCCTTATTCTCAGTAAGGTTTTTCAAGTGACCCTCGTCGCGATATTACTAGCACTTGCGTCACCCGTTTTTTCGGCAGTCTTTGTAGTAATGGCAACCCTACTGTATAGCGGATTTTTTTGGATTTTACGCAAAAAGATGTCCTTAGCTGGAGAAGATATCTTGAGTGCTACCGGTGGCGCGCTGCATTTGGCCAATGACCTCTATGGTTCTAGTCGAGAAGTGCTGATACGCGGAGATATCTCTTATTTTGTTTCCAAACTAAGAGCCCAAATTAGGCGATATAGTAAGGCGGATGAGATTTCTAGAATTCTTCCGATGGTTACAAAGTACTTAATTGAACTGATGGCGTTTTCGATGTTGTTGGCATTGCCTATTTACCGCTCTTGGGCAGGGCTTGACTACAAAGACCTCTTGCCGTTTATCGCCTTATTTGCCTATGCAGGATACAGACTGCTGCCTAACTTACAACAAATATATTCAAGCCTAAGTATTTTAAAGTTCAATAGTGGTGCATTGCTGTTTCTTGAGTCTTCATTGTCTGCTGGCAAGCGTCGCTCTGACAAGTTGGGGCAGGGCTTAAGGCTTGGCAGTCAAATGAGTCTTGATGGAATCTCTTACCGCCATATTTCGAGTAACGTAGACGCGATAAGCCAGATTTCTTTCACAATCAATCGAGGTGAGAAAGTTGCTATTGTTGGGCTATCGGGGAGCGGTAAAAGTACTTTACTAGACATTTTGCTGGGCTTGACGGCCCCCTCTAGCGGTTTAGTCAGCATAGATAATGGTGAGGTATCAAATGGACCAATAGTATGGGCTAAGAATGAAATAGGCTATGCCCCACAGGCGCCCCTTTTATTAAATGCCTCTGTTGTTGAGAATATTGCCTTTGGTATAGAGTTAACTCAAATCGACTTGCTCAGGTGTAGAGACGTAGCAAAGTTTGCTTATATTGATGACGTGATTACCACCTTACCGTCCAGCTATCAAACAGTCCTTGGAGCCGGCGGAACCTCCTTATCTGGTGGTGAGAGTCAACGGTTAGCTATCGCGAGAGCACTCTACCTTAACCCCTCAGTCATTGTTTTGGATGAGCCAACAAGTGCTTTAGACCCCACCTTATCCCAAAAGATCCTTCAAGGGTTATGCTCACTTGGATCAGACAAAACCGTTATTGCTGTAACGCATAGCTGGGAGTCATTAGGGTTCTTCGATAAGATTATATTTATGGAGCGAGGTCGCGTAGTTGCGACCGGCACACCTGAAATTCTCGCCGAATCCATTCGAGAGTTGAGAATTAGAGAAATGAACGAGGTGAAAACTTGAAGGCTGTGATCTTGGCGGGTGGTTTGGGCACTCGAATTAGCGAAGAGAGTGCTTATCGGCCTAAGCCGATGATAGAAATTGGTGGCAAGCCGATTTTATGGCACATTATGAAGACGTATTCAAGTCATGGTGTTAACGACTTTATAATTTGTTGTGGTTATAAGGGTTATATCATCAAAGAGTATTTTGCTAATTATTTTCTGCATATGTCGGATGTGACATTTGACATGCAAAATAATCAAATGGAAGTGCATCAACAAAAAGCTGAGCCTTGGCGCGTTACTCTTGTTGACACCGGAGAGGCCACTATGACAGGTGGACGATTAAAACGTGTCGCTGAATACCTAAACGAAGAAGACTCCTTTTGTTTCACTTATGGGGATGGTGTCTCCGATATTAATATACGATCATTAATTGATTTTCATCAGTCGCATGGAAAGCTTGCAACGATTACTGCTGTTCAGCCGCCTGGTCGATATGGTGCGCTGACTCAAGAGGGTAATAAGGTTACGGGGTTTGTAGAAAAACCTCGCGGCGATGGGGGTCTCATTAACGGTGGGTTTTTTGTCTTATCGCCTAAAGTGATTGAGATGATCGGCGGCGATGAAACAAGCTGGGAAAACGAACCGCTTTCAAGCCTGGCGCAACTAGGTGAAATGATGGCGTTTAAGCACGATGGTTTTTGGCAACCGATGGATACGCTGAGGGAAAAGAACTACCTCGAAGACCTGTGGCTGGAAGGAAAAGCCCCATGGAAGGTCTGGCCTTGATGGCTGTCTCGACAACCTCGGGCTTTTGGCAAAACAAGCGTGTGCTCGTGACTGGTCACACGGGATTTAAAGGAGCTTGGCTGACCCTCTGTCTTAAACGACTTGGAGCCTCGGTCATTGGTCTCAGTTTGCCACCAAACACCGCACCAAGTCTTTTCTCGTTGCTCAACGGGCGAACCCTGTGCGAAAACCATCTTTGTGATGTGCGGGATAGTCAAAAAGTCTTGGCAGTGGTGAGACAGGCTAACCCAGAAATAGTTTTTCATCTAGCTGCGCAACCGCTTGTCCGTGCTAGCTACGTTGACCCCCTAAGTACGTTTGGCACCAATGTGATGGGTACTGCCCATTTGCTAGACGCGCTCAGGCAAATAGAAACTGTTCGCGTGGCTGTAATGGTTACGACAGACAAGGTGTACTCGCCTAACGAAGCACTTTGGCCCTTCCGTGAAACCGATGCCCTTGGTGGGTACGACCCCTACAGCTCAAGTAAAGCGGCAAGTGAATTGGTAATCGACTGCTACCGCCGGTCTTTTTTGGCAGAGCAGGGCGTTGCTGTGGCTAGCGCCCGAGCGGGTAACGTTGTTGGGGGCGGAGATTGGTCGCTCGATAGGCTAATACCGGACGCAATCCGTGCTTGGCAAGCTGACGCAACACTAGAGGTTCGGCGTCCAGACGCAATTAGGCCGTGGCAGCACGTGTTGGAACCCATCTCTGGCTACTTAATCCTTGCTCAGACACTGTGGAGAGATCAGACATTAGCGGGCGCTTACAACTTTGGTCCACCCTCAGGCGAAGCTGCCTCTGTTAAGCAGATCGTCGAGCAGGCAAGAGCCTATTACAGTGTTGGCAAAGTGGATTATGCTTATAACGTTGTCGGGCCTCATGAGGCCTCTTATCTAACCCTAGAGATTATGAAGTCAAAGCAAAAGCTTGGATTCACACCTCGATGGGCTTTACAAGAAACCATCCGTCGAACCATGCATTGGTATTCAAGGCATTATGCCGGAGCGGATACATACCGGTTGTGTCTCGAAGATATTGAAGCCTACGAGGCTGCGGCATGAGTCGCCTATCCATTACAGCGCTTGCTTTGGATGGGCTCAAGTCGATTGAGAGGAAGCCAATCGGCGATCTGCGTGGAAGCTTAACTAGGTTATTTTGCGCAAACGAGCTAGTCGAGGCGGGATGGAATTTACCGATTGCACAAATTAACCTTACCCAGACATCGCACAAGGGTGCAATAAGAGGCTTGCATTTTCAACTTCAGCCGTATGCCGAGATGAAACTGGTGACCTGCATCCGAGGACGGATCTGGGATGTTGTAGTAGATTTAAGAAGGGACTCAAGGACTTTTTTACGGTGGCAAGCGAAAGAGCTCTCGGCTGAAAACAACCAAGCTCTTTTAATCCCACAAGGTTTTGCACACGGGTTTCAAGCACTAACTGATGATGTCGAGCTGATATATTTTCACACGATGTCTTATCATCCAGAGGCAGAGTCTGGCTTAAACGCGTTCGATCCTGCTTTGGCGGTTGAATGGCCTTTGAGCGTCACAAACATTTCAGCGCGAGATGAGGGCTTCTCAATGATTGATTCAAATTTCGTTGGAGTCGATGTTTAATGAACTGCCGACACTGCACTCGCCCTTTGACGAACACCTTTCTTGATTTGGGGTTTGCGCCGCCCTCAAACGCGTACCTCAGTTCTACTGACTTGAGTAAACCAGAGAAGTATTTTCCACTCAAAATTATGGTGTGTGAATCTTGTTGGCTGGTGCAAACGCAAGACTACGCCCAAGCCGACGAACTATTTACTGCGGACTACGCATATTTTTCGAGTACTTCCGTGACTTGGCTTAAGCACTCTGCCGATTACGCTGAAAAAATCATTCATGAGCTGGGTTTAAACTCGAAAAGCTTAGTTATAGAAGTTGCCTCAAACGATGGCTATCTGTTGAAAAACTTTGTGCAGGCTGGTATCCCGTGCCTTGGGATAGAGCCCACTGAAAACACCGCCATTGCAGCTGAAAAATTCTCTATACCTGTTTTGCGTGAGTTTTTTGGGGCATCATTAGGGCGTCGACTGGCGGCGGAGGGTAAACAGGCAGATTTAATAGTCGGAAATAACGTATTTGCACACGTCCCTGACATTAATGACTTTACTCAGGGGATAAAGGAAGCCCTTAAGCCTGGCGGGACTGTTACGTTAGAGTTTCCGCATCTTCTTTGCCTGATCAATCAAACGCAATTTGATACGGTGTACCACGAACATTTTTCATATTTATCCTTAAGTACCGTTTGTAAAATATTTGAAACAGCAGGCTTGCGAGTTTGGAATGTCGACGAGCTTTCAACGCATGGCGGTAGTTTGAGAATTTATGGTTGTCATATGGCTGATGAGCGCGCAGTGACCGCTAATGTTCGTGCCGTGATCGAAAAAGAGAGCGAATATCAACTTTCAAGCTTAATAACTTATCAAAATTTTCAGATCCGAGCTGACGCTATAAAAAATGAATTATTACTATTTTTAATTCAAGCAAAGAAACTTGGTAAGAAAGTCGCCGCTTACGGCGCGGCTGCCAAGGGTAATACTCTCTTGAACTATGCCGGAGTAAAGCCTGATTTGCTTGAGTTTGCATGTGATCAGGCGCTGTCAAAGCAAAAAAAGTTTATGCCAGGCAGTCACATACCGATATTTAGTCCGGATATCTTGAGGCACAGAAAAATAGATTATCTGTTGATCTTGCCTTGGAATCTAGTAAATGAGGTGAAGAGCCAAAATTCGTTCTTAACTGATACTGGTGTTAAGTTCGTAACAGCAGTACCCTCACTTAAAATTCATGACTAAATCATCGGCATGAAGAAAGTCATTGTTACTGGTGCGAACGGTTTTTTAGGTAGCTATCTACTACCTAAGCTAGTGCGGTCTGGCTATGAGGTCACCGCTATTTCTCGTAGCCTTAGGGGATCGCAGAGTCTCGATCCAGTGCGATGGGTTAGCGTAAATTTGTTTGATTATCAAGCTGTCAAACAATGTTTTGATCTGGTTAGGCCGGATCTGTTGATTCACCTTGCCTGGTGCACTGAGCATGGGCAGTTTTGGTCCTCTGCTAAAAATTTTACATGGTCTGACGCAACAGCTAAGCTTCTGCATGTTTTTAAAGATGCAGGCGGACGAAAGGTTGTGATAGCCGGCACATGTGCAGAGTATGACTGGAAATATTCATGGTTGATGGAAGAGGTAACGCCAACAAACCCCGCATCGGTCTACGGCAAATGCAAAGATTCCACTAGGCAATACGCACAGTATTATGGCGAACTGAATAATATTGAAACGATCTGGGCTAGAATTTTTTTCCCCTATGGCCCAGGCGAAAGCCGCGGTAAACTCATACCTTCGGCATTGGCCTCATTGCTAAAAAATGAACCTATCGAGTGTTCTCATGGCGAGCAGTACAGAGATTTTATTCATATTGATGACGTCGCCCTCGCGCTGAATCATTTGGTAAATTTGACTGGTGTCTCAGGGATATTTAATGTCGCGTCTAGTGTGCCATTAAAGCTCAAGACCTTAATGCACCTTAGCATGAGCTACTTTACGGACGCTTTTCCACCAAATTTCGGTGCAGTAGCTGTAGCATCGGATGAACCTATGCTAGTTGTGGGCGACAACAGAAAATTAGTGTCCACTGGTTGGCAGCCCAAAATCACTATTGAAGATGGTATCAGGCAATACATAGAATTTTTAAGGACGTAACGGTGACCCAGCAACAAACATTTGCGCTTGAGCGCAAACAAATAAATGACGCGCTTAGCGCAGAGCCGTTGGCAGCTGCGCTCACCAAGGCATGGATGAATTTTGCGCAAGCGAATAAGTACTCCTACCAGTTTGATTGGTTGGGACGTCCAATTATTCAATACCCACAGGATATCGTCGCAATGCAAGAATTGATCTGGTCAATTAAGCCAGATCTCATTATTGAAACCGGGATTGCTCATGGGGGTTCGCTCATCCTTAGTGCTTCAATGCTTGCGATGATTGACATGTCAGAGGCCATTGAGCGAAATCAAACGTTCAATCCTCGGCAATCACATCGTAAGGTACTCGGTATAGATATTGATATTCGAGAACACAATCGTGTTGAGATCGAAAACCATCCAATGTCTTCAAGAATTCAAATGTTGGAAGGCTCATCAATTTCTAAGGAAACAATTGAATCAGTAAAAAATATTGCGCTAGATTATTCAAAAATACTTATTTTTCTGGATAGCAACCATACACATGACCACGTTCTGGCAGAACTGCAAGCCTATGCGGAGCTTACTAGCGTGGGCAGTTACTGTGTGGTGTTCGACACAATTGTGCAAGATATGCCGGCGAAACTTTTTTTAGACCGGCCTTGGGCGCCCAGTAATAATCCTAAGACAGCAGTCTGGGAGTATTTGAAGACTCATCCCGAGTTTACAGTCGATACAGATCTGCAGCATAAGTTGCTGATAACAGTGGCGCCGGATGGTTACTTGAAACGTGTGAAACCATAGCAACACTGCGCTTGGCGCTCCTCTCACCAAACTAACATGAAGCGGATATCTCACAAGTATGAAGTTGCTAGCAGTCTCATATGTGTTGCCGCCGAATTTATATCCTCAAGCTATTCAAATTGGCCGCTTGCTTTATTATTGCCCGCACGAGTTGGATGTAATCGTGGGAACGATAGAAAATCAGTCTACCGGACTTGATTGCTATCTGGATTTTGATCAACGCTTAAGCGGGAAAGTTCAAGTCTCGTTTAAGACGATGTTAAACGGGATACTACAGCGTTTTGCAATTTATGGGCTGCCTTTCTATGGTCGTTGTCCAGATGAGTTTGTTGGATGGATTCGTCGTGCCGAAAAGGCAACAATTAGCTATTTAAATAATCAAAGAATTAAGCCTGATCGATTGTTGTCCTTCGGCGAACCGATGTCGGATCACCTCCTAGCTTTGCGATTAAAGAGCAGGTTTAACATCCCTTGGATTGCCCACTTTAGCGATCCTTGGGTAGATAATCCGTTCAGGAAGTATTTTTTTATCTCCCACTGGGTAAATAAATGGCAAGAGCGGAAAGTTGTCTGCAATGCTGACAAGGTTATTTTTACGTCACACGAAACGTTAGAGTTAGTGATGAAAAAATACCCTGCGACTTGGCGGGCTAAAGCCCACGTTGTTCCGCATGGCTACGATGAAAATCTGTACAGCACGACTGAACCAAACAGTCAGTCGTCGGCTATTGTCATCCGATATCTCGGGAACTTCTATAGCTCTCGAACCCCAGAACCACTTTTTCAGGCACTGCAAAATATTCTTGCTGAGGCACCAACGTATTTAGAGAATATACGTATTGAACTAATTGGCGGTGTGCCTAAACGAATGCTCAAAACATTAGCATATAAACACTTGCCCCCGCATTTAGTGAAGGTCGTTTCGACCGTGTCGTATTGCCAGTCATTAGCTCTTATGTCCTCGGCAGATCTGCTTTTGGTTATTGACGCACCAACCAATAATGTGAGTGTCTTTTTGCCAAGTAAATTAGTGGACTATATCGGTTCAGGTGTACCTATTTTTGGTATATCCCCTCCAGGGACTTCTGCTTCATTAATTGAACGGCTCGGTGGCTATGTCGCGAATCCGAGGAATGTCCAAGAGATTGCGACTGAGCTTAGAAAAGCCATTTCACTTTGCGTTGAGCGACGTCGGACACCAGATTTCGCGAAGTGGGGTACCATTTCTGAAAGGAATCAATATCGAATTGATACCGTTGCTAGCAAATTCTATGAAATTGTCGAGAAGGCTATTCCGTGAAAAGTTCGACGATTCGAATTTTTCTATACGGCTACTATGGCACTAACAATGTTGGTGATGACCTATTGCTTGCTGCGGTAATAAAAACGTTAAAAAATCTGAAACCTAACATCGAATTTTCTGTCAAGTGCCTAAACAAGCCTTCTAACATTACAGAGCAAAACGTTAGATTCGTTCAGTTAGAAAAAATCATGATTGATGTTCGGCAATCAAAAATTAAAAGACTTTTTGAGTACGGACGAAATGCCTGGCTTAGCCTATCTAGTTGCGATATTTTTATACTTGGAGGAGGCACACTTTTTCATGCGCGGCATAACTCTCCTGTCAATTTAATGATCATAGTAATGTGGGTTTTGTTTGCTAAGTTGCGCGGCGCAAAGATATACGCACTAGGCGTTGGAGTCGCACCTTTGCACAACATTTTTGTGAATAAATTATTGCAATTGATAATTGGTTGTTGCGTAGATTTTGCTGTAAGGGATAAATCTTCGCTTAAACAATGTGAGTATAAAAAAGAAATAAAGGCAAATGTTCGACTTACAGCTGACTTGATATTTGCGGAGCCTTTCAAGCGACCCAGCTTTGTGATAACTGGAAATAAACCCGTGCTTGGTTTGACGCTCGCAGCAAGTGACCTTGGCGTATTTGGCGAGAATCAAACTCAACTATTTAAGCAACTGGCTAAGGCCCTGTTAGTTTTAAGTGATAAAGGCTGGATTATACGTTTAATGATATTCCAAGACAGCGATGACTTATCACATTTTTCCGATGCAGCACTGTTCGACAGGTTGGGCAGCTACTGTTCACAAAACGTGTTTGAGCACGTCAGAATAAGTTCTAACTGGGTACAACTTGCCGAGCAATACGCAGATTTAAGTTTGGTAGCTGGTATGAGATTTCATGGCCATGTGCTGTCAGCCCTTTTCGGTGTTCCATTTATCGGACTAAGCGAAGATAATAAAGTAATAGATCTTTGCTCCGTATTAAAAATGCCAAGCTTGAAGCCTGCCGACGTTTCAGCTGAAAAATTTATTCAAGCTGTCACTGAGTGTCGTGCTAGAAAAATTGATCCCGAAACACTATCTTCGTTGATAAGGGCGTCAATTGAAAATTACACGAACATTAAAAAGGTGTTTGAATGAGGGTTATTCTTCATGGCTTTGGCTCCTTTCCCGTATTTTTCTACCACGTTATCCAATGTGCTCGTCGTATCAACACGTCAATTGAATGGGCCATCATTCTAACTTCCGATCATTACGAATCTATCTTTGTCGATTTACTCGGTCCAGATAAAGTAATGGTGTGGAATCAAACAGCGAAATCGAGTGGCGCTCAAGATGTTCAAGTTACGTACCCTGGCTCTCTTTACCAAGACATCGAGGCAGAGAAGCGTACCTTTAAAAGTTTAAGTGCAGAGAAGAAATATGCTCGCGCGCTCGGGATGTATGGGCAAGTAAGAGAGCTTATGCTTCGATTCTTACCTACGCATGCACTTGTCTCTCAGGTTGAGGGGTTTGATGGCAAGGCATTCATTGCCGCAGCAAGGGAGCTCAAAGTTGAGGTTGTTGTCCCTACTTCATGTCGTAATATTGGTGGCATCTATTTCTCACGTGATGATGTTGAAACATTACCGCCTTACGCTGACGCAAGTGACGAGTTATGCCGAACTCTGGCCCAAGGCTTTCTCCATTCCTTCAGGACTGAACCAACCGCGGCCCGATGGTTGCCTCAACTGTTAGACGAAAATCTTCTTGAGCCATTTCAAAAACCATTTTTGTCTCGACTGCAGTCGTCCTGTCGGCGTTGGCTCATGACACCCGGGGGATTTCAGTGCGATTTCTTGCGTGCAAGTCTACTGAACAATATGCCGCAAATTAGAAATCTGATTTGGTCAATGCGCCGAAGAAAAAATGAAAAGTTATTTAACTTATCCGGATTGGATGAATTGCCTGAAAAATATATTTATTACCCCCTTCAGTATTCACCAGAGTCATCGATCAATACGCCAGCCCCATATTTCTTAGATCAATTTAGGGCGATTGATGCCATACGATTTGCAATGCCGTCAGATTACACGCTGGTGGTAAAGGAACACCCCGCATGCATACTGCTAAGAGATAGTGAAACTGCCAAGAGGCTTCTAAAAACCGCCGGCGTTAAAGTGATCTATTACAAAACGCCAAGCATTGAACTCGTTAAGAGAGCCGCTGTGACGATTTCCGTGACCGGTACAGCTACCTTAGAAGCACATCTTCTAGGGCGACCGGCCTTAGTTTTGGGACCAGGCATCAGCGCTCAGTTGTTAGGTACATTAACGACTATCGATGAGTTACCGCAAAAAATACGACAATGTATTAGAAGCGAAATTAAAGACGAGTACGTTAGATCATCAGTAGCTCGACTATATAGTGTCCGGCACGAGGTTGGATTCGGCACCCCCGGAATGCCAAACGAGCCCATTTTGAGGCAAGGGAATGTAGAACGATTTACGGCTGCTTTCATCGAACATTGCGAACGCCTCGCGCCTTGATTTCTAAACCTTCTAAATTATTGCTGTTACGAATGCTAACTGCTTGCCCAATCTGTGAACACTACGAATATTGGCTGATACCCTTTAATAAAGCCAGCGTGCCCGTTGGTCACAGTAAGGTTAGCAATTACCAATGGCGATTGTGTAAGAATTGCGGTTCGGGCTACCCAAGTCCGCCCCCTTCGCTGGGCGAACTGCAACTCTATTGGGATCTGAATCGCATTGAAAATGGTCGAGAGGCGATTACAGATGAAGTTTGGAAATTGCGGTTGTTACAGGACAAGGTCTGGGCTGAACGCACATTTCAATTTATAGAGCCACACGTAGCAGAAAATCAGCGTTACTATCTGGACGTTGCTTGTGGTTTGGGTGCGAGTGTCAAATATTTCGAGACACACGGTTGGATCTCTGAGGGTGTGGATGCTGACCCAAATGTGAAAGAGTTCCACTTGAAGTTAGGTATCAAGTCCATCATCGGACAGATTGAAAGCGTCGAAACAGCGAGAAGTTTCGATCTCATATCAATATCTCATGCCATTTACTTCATCACAAATCCAAGAGCATTTGTGGCGAGAGTGAAAAATATCTTAAATATTAATGGTCTATTTTTAGTGGTCTTGAGTGACTTTATGTCCAGCTTGTCATCGGGACAACCAGGTTTTGCGCATACTTGGTATCCTGCATTGAATCCTTTGACATACTTGCTTCGACAAGAGGGATTTGAGCTCGTCGATATACGAAGAATACGTGGCTCTATTCTGATTTTGGCACGCAACACTGCAGCTTCAGTTTCTAAGCCTCGTGCCAGAGGCCCGTATCGGGAGTATTTAAAACATTTAACGCAAAGATTAAGATATCGACTCTTTGGAACATCTATTTTGCGGACAGCATCTTTAGCCCGATGGGTTCACACAAAAGTGAAGTCAAAATACCCAGTGTGAGTTCAACAGCCTAGGATGTTTAATATTCATCAGATTCAATGACCATAACAAATACCGTGCAAACACATAAAGAAGAAGTCGACAAAGGGGATAGATATCCTTTCGGCGAGAACTGGGCGAGATTCTTGAGTGTGCTGGACGAGGATCGAATCCACAAGGCCGTTCAAAGTTTGCAACACATGTTATCTGTCGATAGGCTAGACGGTCAAAATTTTTTAGACGTAGGAAGTGGAAGCGGATTGTTTTCTCTTGCTGCAAAAAGGCTAGGCGCGAATATTGTCTCGTTTGATTATGACCCTCAGTCCGTTGCTTGTACGAATGAACTCAAACGTCGATACTATCCACATGACGATAACTGGGTAGTTTCGACTGGGTCAGTACTTGATACTGAATATATTAGAAGCCTCGGAAAATTCGATATAGTCTATTCATGGGGCGTGTTACATCACACAGGAAGCATGTGGCAAGCGTTAGATAATGTCGACCTAGCCGTTCAAAACGAAGGTATTCTTTTTATTGCGCTCTACAACTATCAACCCTTTGCGAGTAGATACTGGACGTTTGTTAAGCGCGCATACAACCAGTATCTTATAGCGCGCCTATTCTTTACGTTTGTACATGCCATATACCCTATGCTTCCCAGTGTAATTTTAAAATTTATTCAAAGTCGTAAAGACCCAAGAGGTATGAATGATTGGTATAACCTACTTGACTGGCTGGGCGGCTATCCTTTCGAGGTAGCGAAACCCGAACAGATTTTCGAATTCTATAAAGCCAAATCTTATCGACTAAAAAAGCTAGTTACAGTGGGTGGCCGATTAGGATGCAATGAATTTGTATTTCAACGTGAGCCAATTTAAGTTCATCTATAACTAGGCGTTACATGTGAAAGGCAACCACGATACTGCAGGACTTACAACCTGTCTGAGCGAATGAGAACTTTAGCGATCATCTCCACTCAAGCATTTTCGATCGTTAATTTTCGTGGATCGCTTATTAAACAATTGATAGCCGATAACGTTCGGGTGTTTGCGTTAGCTTCAGATTATGATGAAACCACAAGGCAAGGCGTAATCTCCTTAGGCGCAACTCCAATAGACATCACCATGGCGCGGGCAGGGATAAATCCAGCTAAGGACTTAATATCTCTCTGGCAACTTTTTGTAGTTATCAGCAAATTAAAACCTGACGTCACTTTGAGCTACTTTATCAAGCCTGTCATATTTGGGAGTATTGCTGCATGGCTCGCAGGTGTTCCAAGGCGTGTGGTTATGATTGAAGGACTGGGCTATAGCTTTACTAAAAATAGTGCATTTAGACGACGTGCGTTGCGATGGCTGGTTTCGAAACTCTATCGAATATCATTAAAAGTCGTGGACGTAGCTATTTTTTTAAATCAAGATGATGTCTGTGAGTTTCTCGCTGATAGGTTGGTAGTGCCTAAAAAAATCATCAACCTTGGTGGGATTGGCGTCAACCTGCGGTACTGGACTGCAACCCAAAGTGTTTCAGATCCCATAACATTTATGCTGGCTGCTCGGCTCTTGAGAGAAAAAGGAGTTATTGAGTATATTGAAGCGGCAAGGATTGTCAAAAAGAGATTCCCAAGCACTCGGTTTCTGTTGCTGGGGTCGACAGATGTCAACCCCAGCTCGCTTAGTCACAATCAACTAGAAACTTGGGTCAATGAGAGTCTGATCGAGTGGCCAGGACATGTTAGCGTTAAGCCATGGCTCGAGCAAACTAGTGTGTACGTTTTACCGTCCTATAGAGAGGGGCTGCCCAGGAGCACACAAGAGGCAATGGCGATGTCGCGACCTATTATCACGACAGATGTCCCGGGCTGTAGAGAAACTGTCGTAGACGGCTTAAACGGGTTTTTAGTCCCTGCGCGAGATTCTGTCGCTCTTGCGGAAGCCATGATTAAATTCGTCCAGCAACCAGAGTTGATTGATCGGATGGGTAAGGAGAGTCGGCTGCTTGCAGCCAAACGGTATGACGAAAAGAAAAAAAATATCACTCTACAAGAGATTCTGGGCTTGAATCGATCTTTAGAGTAAGACTGCAGACATCTTTTGAACCACTGGCAACATGACATCTACTACGTTCTCAAAAAACTCCGACTGAAGGCTTTGATTTTGATCGGTATTTAAGCGTGGCAACCTCGAAAAAATGACTTTTACAGAGCCAGAGGAAAGGTTTGTTTCTTTGCAAATGGCCTCGCCGGCAAGTTTTGCGGCAATATAGTTGTCAAAGTTACTTACGGGGCGATCAATAAAAATAGTCGATGGATAAAATATCGAGATGTTTAGCTTCTGCAACATCACCATTAAGCACAGAAATTCAAAGGCCTCAACGAATACTTTTTTATAAACCTCGGTTTGCTCATAATCAAACGATTGATTGCGGTTAGGTAAGATTTTTGGACTAGCAAAATAATAGATTTGATTGAATTGCGAATAGTCAAAACTAAGTGCATCACCAGTTGAAATGTCTAAATGCATAGATTGGCAGTTACCACCCCACGCGCTAATTTCCGCGACCACTGCTTCGGCATCACCTTTGCCGACGTTGTAGGTAATAGTTGATGTGCCGCCTCCGACACAGATGATCTTCGCGACAATCTCGCCGATGCCTCTTGAGCCTCCGATGATTAGGGCTCGAACGCGACTAAAGGCACCGTTCTTAACGTGCTCAGCAACGATCTCGATGGTGGCGTTTTGAGTAGGGATCGGTCGGTAAAAAGCCTCAGCCCGTGCGCTGATCGCTTGTCCTTCGATCAATAGTTGAATTAAACGGAAACGTTCGTCGATATGAGACACCAAGAAAAAAGGTTCGATTTTTTGCTCATTCAAGGTTGCGCTAAATGATGCAAACAGAGAGTTTTGTCCGGGAAACTCCATGCCTACTACATAGGACGAGGCAGCAATTTCGTAAACGGTCGCTAGCCCATATTTGGAGACACAAGCAGGGAAGAGTCTGTGTGCGAGCTGAGGGTCTCCGTGGCCCGTCAAAGACAGCCGCTCCGTTGGGCCGCAATCAAAAAAACTTCTGACGTGACACCTTGGGATTGTAATTTCGTCCATCATCCTAGAATGTTGTGCTAAGTTAGCCAAGCCAGTTGTCAATTTAATTTTGACTAGGATCGTATCTTCCACCTTTAATAAGATCTGCGACTTTGTTGAATTCCATTCACAGCAAATGACGTCATTCAAAAATATTGGCTTGATGAACTCAGCTTTAATAACCTTAGCGGTTTGTTTATGATGCTCTGTCAGTGATTCAAGCGCCCAAAGTAAGGCATGCATTCCGTGCACCAGACGTTGTCCGGCAATTGTTCGACGTGCTGCAATGGGGTCGATATGAATAGGGTTGTAATCGCCTGAAAGAGAAGCAAAGTTGAGTTGATCTTGGTGTGAGAAATCTCGATACCCCAAAATTTCAATCATGTCTTACAGGCCTTTCTAATCATTTAATAGAGCTTGAGTTGATCGCGCAATCTCAGGATTAGTATTTGGGTTCGGTGATCACGCCCCTTAATATTTAGATGCATCTCTGAATTTAAGAAAGAGTCTCTCGGCACGAGTATCTCTTGTCGGTTGTCTAATATCGGGGCTAGAGGGGCTATTTGTCTGATGAAGTCTTCGTCGGCTTGCGCAAGTTTTTGCTTATCCAGATCTGGTAGATCCATAAAAGGTCCGTTTATGAAAAACACTAACACATTTTTCGATTTCAGACGAGCTATGAATGAGCCGAGTGACGCAATAGCCTGAGGACATATTGGTATTGGCAGGTCAGCTCTGAACGACGCCGTCCCGGTGAATGACGTTTCGTTCGAGTTCTTGATATTGCCATGATGATCGATGTTGTAGATTGAATAGAGATTATCTGGTGGCCCCGAGGGGTGGTAGTACTTGTTCAGAACTTCGCCATCATCTAGAGCTAATAATCGAGGCGTTAAGATCGGGTCATTTCTCAATAAGCCTATTTTCGCTTGGATTAGCTCGATCGGAAACAAAGGATTAAGGTCGGTCAAAGCGCGTAACTGCTGGAGAAAACCCATATTTCGCCAATAGTTGTGATCCCAAGCAATTGCGTTACGAATTTGCCACTCGTTAAATCCTGGATTTTTTTCCCTGCAGTAATAGTCTTGCTCTAACGCAAGCACCAATACATCTCCGCTTCGAACAATAGCATCAGTTTCTCTTAATATTGTGTCTAGAGGTAGGCCGGCCATCAGACCAAAGTTGATCGCTGGCAGCCCTAGTGCCTCGGTCAACTGGTTAGTGTCGATATTGAATAGGACGTTGGATCCAGCGGCAACAACGATTTTTCGCCGATCGCCAAGACTTTTACTTAAATCTCGTTTGATCACCAACATTTCGCGTACCCAATAATCCGCTGCTACTGGTACAGGAAAAAGCAGAAATACTTGGGCATAAAAAACGACGGCGGTTGTGATAAAACTCAGGGTGAAATAGCTAATGAATTTCATTATCAAAATTGGTAATACAAGAAAGGCGCTGGTTTATAGACTGCCATTGAAATAATGATCAAAAAAAATAAAATACCTAGACTTATTCCCCAAATGGCATTGGGTTTCCATCGTAAAGTTGCAAAAAATTTACTTGGCGAGATTTTTTTAGATAGTGATCGCCCCAGGGCAATGTCTTGACTAACTATCAAGTATCCGTAAGTAATTTGGTGAATGTTTGGGAGGCACCAGATGATCACATGCCCTACTACAAGCAATCCGAGAATAGCAAAATTAGGCATGCTGAATGCAATGTTTGGAAAAATCCCATCAAAGGCCAGCTTGCCCTCGGACTCCCAGGCAGCCAATCCGGGTAGCAGATCACGCAGCGTTGTTGGTAGCGAAATTCCATTGAAGCCCAACATTGCTTCCTGGATCCGCCATGCGTCACTCATTTGTTCAGATCGAAAAATAACAAAAGCAAATACAGCACTAATGTAAGTTAATAAGCACGAAAAAATCGGAAAAGCAATTGAGTTTTTAAACCATCCTCTATGCCTTCGAAACTTACGCCAAATGTGGTTGCAGACCAAATACATACCGTGCAAAGTACCAAACGCAAGGAACGTCCAGTTTGCGCCATGCCAAAGACCAACAATGACAAAAGTAATAAGGGTTGGTATGACCAGAGTATAGGTCACCTCAGCCGTGCCTGACAGATTCATGCTCAACCGCATAAACCAAACCGTGATCGGAGTATAGAGATACTCGCCAATGTACTTCGTTAACGACATATGCCAACGCTGCCAAAAATCGATCATGCTTTGAGATTTATAAGGCGAATTAAAGTTCAGCGGCATGCGGATATTGAAAAGAAGAGAGAGGCCAATTGCCATCTCTGAGTATGCTGAGAAATCAAAATATAACTGCAGCGTGTAAGCCAAGGCACCAGCCCAGGCCTCAAAAAATTGAAAGGTATTACTTGAATGCGCTGCTGTAAAAAGCGGATCTGCTATGTGCGAGAAATTATCAGCGATAAATATTTTTTTGGCTAAGCCTAGTGTAAAAATAGTGAGCCCTAGCGAGATATTGATCCGATTTAGACGAAAATTCTCTCTGTTTGCAAACTGTGGCATCATTTGTTTGTGATGCATTAGCGGTCCAGCGATTAAATGCGGGAAAAAAGTGACAAATAACAGGTACTTGCCGAAGCTCTTCTCTGTCGTCTCACCCAAAGAGATATCAACCAAAAATGCTAACTGGGTGAACGTAAAAAAAGAAATGCCTAATGGCAAAATAATATCCAAGGCCGCATAGTGCATGCCTAATAAGCTATACAAATTGCTCAAAAAGAAATTGGAGTATTTGAAGTAAATCAACAAGCCAAGATTAGCGAGTAGCCCTAAAATCAGAGGAATATTTATTCCCACTCTTTGTTTGATGGGGTTGAACCGCCTAATCCAATGCGCGGTAAGGTAATTGAAAACTACAGAACTCAACAGCAATAAAACGAAATACGCGCTCCAGTAAGCATAAAAAATCAATGACGCAAGACCCATCCACCAAATGGCGACCCGCTGACTTAGCCGACCGATCATAAACATGCCAATAAATGTGACTGGCAGAAAAATAAAAATAAATGGGTAGGAGTTAAAAAGCATAAGTTAGGATAAATAGATTTCAATATCTAAGTTGCGGATAAAGTGAAACTTGGACAGAGTAAAAAAGTAACACAACGATACAATGGGCGCTGACCGCAACACAATCCTTATTTGAGGTTATCTATGCCTTCAGTTATTGACGACGTTATGCAAAAACTCAGAGGAATATTTTTTGATATTTTCGATGATGACTGCTTAGTGATTCAGGCCAGTACGATGGCTGAAGATATCGATGGCTGGGACAGCTTGTCGCATATTAGGCTGGTGGTTTCTATTGAGAAGGCGTTTAACATTCGCTTTTCTGCAGCAGAAATTGCTAGCCTCGAAAATGTTGGGGCAATGGCTAGTTTAATTGTTAAGAAACAAATGCAGTCTTGACTTCAGATAGGTGAAAAATGGCAAATGTCTACGAAAGTTTGGGTTGGTTGCCGGCGCCACCGGTTGACTTTTACCAACAAGTCGCAAATGCTGAAAGTTGTCAGGCTCTCGTTCGTTTAGTCAAGCATGCATTGGATGACAACCAGTTAAGAAGAATATCAAAGAAGTTAAAAAGCCTGCGTGAACGCGGCGCTGATTCGATGCAGTTGCCGATTATTAAGTTTGGGATCATTGGCAACTCAACTACGCAACTTTTAGAGCCGACGCTTGTAGGATCGGCGTTGCGTTTTGGGATATTACTGGATGTGATTCATGCTGAATTCAATCAACTGCCGCAAGTTGCTTTTTCGGAACGAGACACATTCACCGTAAACCCTATGGATGTAGTTCTCGTTAGCGTCGACCATCGGTCGTTGCCATTTGTAGCATGTCCAGGTGATGTTGTTAAAGCTCAAAGCAACCTGGAAGATTGCCTCGAATACTTAATGCAGATTACCGACGGCATACACAAAAAAAATAAATCTCATGTAATGCTGCAGAATTTTGCGCCTCTTGGTGAAGATATATTTGGGAGTTATGAAAGACGCCTACCAGGAACACTTGCTTGGCTGATTAATCAGCTAAACACAAGACTTGATCTCCTAAACCTGATGCACGTCTCCATAGTTGATATTGCTGGCTTAGCTGCCAATGTGGGGGTAGCGAACTGGCACAATCAAACTCTGTGGCATTTAGGAAAGATTCCGTTTGCCCCAAAATACAATCCTATTTATGGTGATTGGGTGATGCGACTGGTTGCCGCTCGATTGGGTCGCAGCAGACGCTGCCTAATTTTGGATCTGGACAATACTCTCTGGGGGGGCACCATCGGCGACGACGGCCTGAACGGTATCATAATCGGTAATGGTCACGCGACAGGTGAGGCGCATACCGCTTTGCAACGAACCGCACTCGCACTGCGTGAAAGAGGGGTTGTACTCGCAGTGTCGTCAAAAAATGAAGATTCGGTTGCTCGTAGCCCTTTCAAAGAGCATCCTGATATGTTGTTACGCGAGCATCATATCGCTGTATTCCAAGCTAATTGGCAGGATAAGGCATCCAATATTGAGGCGATCGCCTCAGCACTTTCATTGGGTCTGGAGAGTATGGTATTCGTTGACGATAACCCAGCAGAGCGTATGCAGGTTAGAGTCGTTTTGCCTAGCGTGGCTGTGCCTGAGTTGCCAGAAGATCCAGCATTCTTTTCTCAGACTCTTTTGGCAGCCGGATATTTTGAAGCCGTTGGCTTTTCGGGGGAAGACAGAATCCGAGCCGCCTTTTACCAAGACAATGGCAAGCGTATTGAGACTTTAAAAAAATCCTCTAATCTTGATGACTATCTAAAATCTCTGGATATGGAAGTAAATTTTGCACCCTTCGATAAATTGGGCACACCTCGGATCTCACAGCTAATAAATAAATCAAATCAGTTTAATCTTACGACTAGGCGTTACAGTGAAGCAGAGATTGCAGAGTTGGTGCTAAACCCAGAGTACTTTACTTTACAGGTGCGTCTTAAAGATGTCCACGGAGACAACGGGATGATCAGTGTCATCATATGTAAAAAAAATAGGTCACATTGGAACATTGACACATGGTTAATGAGCTGCCGTGTTCTTGGCCGGAGGGTTGAAGAAGCGGTGCTACAGCATATTCTGAAATACGCTCGAATAGCGAATGTGGACAAGCTAATTGGTACTTACATTCCGACAGCGCGCAATATGATTGTGAGAGATCATTATGCGAAGCTTGGTTTTACTAAAATTCCAAATAACGAAGAGCCTGATCGTTGGGAAATCAATACTCTGGAACATCCTGAGCTCAGTCTGCCGATGCGTATCACGGATTCGTCCGCCCTAACAATTTAAATTGACGTCTGATCGTGCGGATTAGAAAAAAATTAACAATATGAATACGCGATCGGTTTTACGCTCGTTGATAGTCGCTCAATGGCTTATTCTTATTGGTATGCTTGTACTAGTCGTAAGCGGCGTTTATAGCGCACGCGGGCTCTACTCAGATGGGCCTTTTTGGCTATACAAAATACTTACGACTGAGAAACTGTACATTTCAGACCCTGCCCGCTCTTATGCCCAAGTTTTATTGCAGATCCCAGTTGTAACTGCTTTAAAACTTGGTGTTGTGGATCTAAATGTCCTAATGCGAATCCACAGTTTTGGACTAGTGGCCGTGCCAATTATCTTTTGGACTGCAGCATTATGTATACAGTTTAGGACTTACATATTTTGGTTACTAGTCACAGCCTTTGCTGTGACGTATTTGCGCTCGAATTTTTTCGCAGCTGGCGAGTATAGCGTCACGTACGGCATGGTAGCTTTGTGTGTTTCACTAATGGCCCAATCTCGGGCCGGTTTAGTCTCAGCGCTCGCATTAGTTGCAACATCATTCGGTTTAACACATGCATATGAGTCAATGTCTTTTTTGGGTATCTTATTGGCATCTTTTGCGTTAACGAGGCTCGCTTCAGACAAACAAATCACTAGCATCCATAAGTATTCGCTAATAATGGCCGTTTGTTGTTTCGGTTATTCGTCATTTGTTGCAATCCGCTCAATGCTATACGAGCGCGAATATAGTTTGCACTCCACAATAAACTTCAACGCGTTGATCGAATTTCACGTCCTGTATCTCATTGTGACGACAGCATTGATCATAAGTGTTTTGCTCAATATCAGTGCACCAAAGAAAAATTCCATCATGGCATTTTGCATGGCAATTTCAGGGATTTATTCAGCATATTGTTTTTTGTGGGATTCGTCAGGAATTAGTTTTGGATTTTTCAGTTATGCCTACCGATCGCATGGCGCCTTTTTGTTCGCCGGCCTCATCTTGTTTATTTGTTTGGCGCAGCACGTGCAGGTGGTTTTGCGTCAATCAATGTTTGTGCTAACCGATTGGCGCATTGGCTTTATGGCCGGCACACTCTTCGCGGTGATGGCAATCCCATTGGTCTGTAATAGTTTTGGTTTTTATTATTGGTTGAAGAGTTTTGAGACAGAAGCCGAATCCGTCCAAGGATTGGTTCCCTTCGATAAAACTGCTATTGCTCCAGGCCTGGGCCCAGTCGCCGGTTATAACTGGCCATGGTCAAACTCTACGCTGAGTGTGTTGCTGAGAGGTAATGCTGAGGGGATTGTTACTAATGAAAGTAACTTCACTGGGTGGGAGACTTTTGATCCGAGACACTTAGAAAAATATCCATTAAAACAATATATTAAAAAGACCTATTTCCATAAATAATGATCATGTCTTTAGGCATCCAGTGAATTTCAATATGAATTTACAGTACCGGAAGGAAATCGATGGATTAAGGGCGATTGCGGTAATTGCGATTATTTTTTTCCATGCGGGCTTACCAAGTGTGATGGGTGGTTACGTCGGGGTCGATATTTTTTTTGTGATCAGTGGATATCTTATTACGTCAATTATTATTCGCCAAGTTAGTGACGGCACCTTTACTTTCAGGCAATTTTACGAACGACGAGCGCGCCGTATCCTGCCAGCACTCTTTTTTGTTTTACTCCTTTTATTGCCCGTGGCTTGGTTTTCATTGTTGCCAAATGACTTAAAAGAGTTCTCCGCCAGCCTTAGGGCAGTTCTGTTGTTTAGTTCTAATTTCTTTTTCTGGAAGGATAGTGGTTACTTCTCTCCAGTTGCTGAACTAAGACCGTTAATCCATACATGGAGTTTGGCCGTAGAGGAGCAGTATTACATCTTGTTCCCTGTATTAATGGTTTTACTACTGGAGCGCATAAAGCCTCGCCGAGTGATCTACATCTTGATCAGCATCGCATTGACAAGTTTGCTATTGGCTCAGTGGTCCACTAATGGGGCATCACTATTTGGTTTTTTTCTCTTGCCAACACGTGTCTGGGAATTTGTGCTTGGAGCGTTAGTTGCATTGTTACTCCAATCTCGCCCCGGCGGTCTTTGGCAACCAATACGGGCGATTCAACAAATTTTTAGTGTGTTGGGTTTGCTCTTGGTTTTGTATCCAATTTTTTATTTCCCCAAGTTGTTGCCGTACCCTGGGTATTGGACGCTGATACCAACGACCGGCGCAGCTTTAGTACTCTTATTCGCGAACGATCAGACGTACGTAGGAAAACTTTTGACCCTACGCCCGCTAAGCTTGCTTGGCTTGAGCAGTTACAGTTCTTATCTGTGGCATCAGCCATTGTTCGCGTTCGCTCGGCTGCGAGACTTAGAGCCGCCAGCGCCTAGTTTAATGTACGGAATGATTGCTGCTTCATTCGTTTTTGGATATCTGACATGGCGATATATTGAGCCTATCTGGCGATCTGGTGTTTTAGCCACGTCAAGATCATTTTATTACTCGATAGTAATTGTCGTTGGCATATTCATAATTTTTTTTACTATGGTGAAGTTTGCGGACACAAGGCTGAATCGACTGACCCACTTGCCGAGAGACTACTTCCAAAAAAGTTGGATCGACTTTAAGTTCACTGGTCTTGACGGTCAAAGGTGCTACACCGAACATATGGTGCCGTGTTCCGTGGCTAAAGTGAACGATGCGAGCCATAACATCTTGTTAGTGGGCGATTCACACGCCGGGGATTATGGGAATGACTTTAAAAATTTCCTAGATACCAATGCTTATTCCGGAGCTCAATTTTCAGTACCAGGCTGCACTTTTGTCGAAAGCCAAGCAAACAGAAATAATGGCGACTGTGGTCGAGCGCGAGAACAATTACTTTCCTTAGCTTCGGAGAAGAAATTTGACATATATATATTGACCGGTGAATATACGCAGATGACTAGTGTTTCAGCGCCTAGCCAACGAGCTGAGGACCTCCGCTCCTTTACGACGCTTGTTCAGGGTTTGCTACGATCGGGCGCGACAGTGTTTTACCTAAAGCCTCGATTGTTATTGCAATACGATCCACAACGTGCGGGTGCATTAAATCTCAACAACCGGAATCGCGGACTACCACCAGTACCTGACAACATTAGAGCGTGGGAGCAGACCCTCTCTGGGCTTCTCAAATATGAAGAGTTTCTGACATTTGATGAAACAGCAGCTCTCGTCGCTGCTGGTTGCGGTTCAGTTAATTGTTTTGATGGACATTCAAAAAATGGGTATTTACTTTATCGCGACATTACGCACTTAACTGATTTGGGTGCGAAGGTTGTATTTGACGCATTTATTCACCAATACGGTAGCCGAATTAGAAGTCAATCTGCAGTCGTTAATTATTGAACCTTATCATGCAATAGCTTCAGTACCTCCGGCCCGACGATGTTGTCGGACAGAAACTTACTCGCCTCTAGTCCTAGGTGACCGTAATCTGGTGAAATGAGGTGAGGCCCAGTTTCTGTTGGCACAAAGCGCATGCATGCGCGGTCTGTGTTACACAAAAAATCCACGATCGAGATATATCTAAGCCCTTCTCTGTCCGCATCTGCTTTTAAGAACCGATCAACCTGAAAAAGTTTATCGTCAATACCAAAAGATGAATACATAGGAACATCACTAATATTTCGAAAACGAGAATTCATTGCTTCTTGATAAATAACATTTGGTAACTCATTAGGCCAAGTTAAAAATTGTCCAACGATCAATATTTTATTGTTGCTACTAATAGCTTTAATTTTATTGAGATAATTATCGAGATAACCTGGGTAGCTAGGAACGCTGGAGTTCCAGTAATCTCGAAAACCCCAATGTAAGATAAAAGAAGAAATAATGATCAAGTCAAATTTTTTGCCACTTAGCAACTGGGTAGCACTTTGATTGATTTTTTCACAACGAGCAGTTGCAGATAAACTCGAATTTTTCGGGAAATGTTCTACCAAGGGCAAACAATACCCTGCGGTCATCATGCTTAGGTGCACATTGTTCGACTGGAGGTAGTTATTTAAGCCTGGATATAAAGATGCAGCATGAGAGTCACCTATTAACAGCACATTATATTGAGCGCTAATGTCAGTTTTTGCACAATTAAATTGCACGAAAGCATTTGCCTCTGCCTGAATTAAGAAGCACTCGTCAACTCTTTGAAAGTTCTCTGAATGAGTCGCTTGTAACGAATCAATCGAAATAAATCTATCTTTAAATCCATCGGTGAAATAACCAACGAGACCGATAGCAATAAATAATATACTCATTCCGCCTGAGTAGTAAAATATGCTTTCCGTATTGAAGCTTTTTTTTCTTCTGAAAGGTTGTTCAACAAACCTCCAAGACAAATAGCCGGCAAGTAGCGATAGACCAATCGTTGAAGAAACTGCAGTGATGTCGTTCATATCTATAGCTTTTCTACTGAAGACTAAAATGGGTTGATGCCATAAATAAGAACTGTAACTAATCAACCCAATACCAACGAGTATCCTATTACCCAGTAATTTCCCTACATCATTTTGCGCATTAGCAAAAAAAATCACCATCATCGAACCAATAACTGGAGCTAGCGTGTAAACACTAGGAAATGGAGTTTTTCGATTAAATACGAAAAATGGAACGCATATAAGAATTAACCCAATGACCGAGAAAATTTGAAAAACAAGTGTATTTTTGTTTAATTTTCTTTCATAACTGGGGCAAAAAGAGATTAAAGCGCCGCAAAGTAATTCCCAAGCTCGTGTTGGTAATAAGTAAAAGGTAGATGTTATTGCATGCGTTGAGCCCCATTGAGCCAAACCAAAGCTTGCAAAAGCCATAACGGCAATAATGATAATTAAGATTGGCTTGCCAAACTTCCAAGTCAAGGATAGAAATAGTGGAAAAAATATATAGTACTGCTCCTCAACAGCTAAACTCCATGTGTGTAAGAGAGGACTCAGCTCTGCTGCTGTCTGAAAATAACCAGTTGTTAAATAAAATAATACGTTAGCGGTAAAGGTAGAAACTGCTATCAAGCTAAGTGAAAATGCTTTCATTTCTGATGGTGATAACAGAAACCACGCAAAAATCTTACTCACAAGTAATGTAAAAAATAATGCGGGTGCAATACGCCTAACTCGTCTTTCATAGAACTGTTTAATTGAGAAGGTTGTCGAATTTTTTTCTTGTATAAGAACGGTGGTTACTAGGTAACCGCTTATTACAAAAAAAACATCCACACCAACGAAGCCGCCACTGAATTGTGGAACTCCAGCGTGAAAAAATATCACTGACAATAAAGCGAGCGCTCTGAGGCCATCAATTTCTTTTCTGTAGTGCATGGGACTGAATTAGCCTTCTACGTGGATAGACTTTTGTAGCTCTTGCACAATTGATTGACCAATACGGTCAGCGTTAGCCATAATGGTCAGCGTATGGGGTTTTTCGGTGATCGAAGGAAGGCTCGCACCATCGATGATATGGATATTTTGCATGCCGAACAATGAACCATTTGCATCGGTTTCACCCAATACAGGGCTAAGTCGCATAGGCAGTGACGCGCCATAGTGAAGGTCTGCTCCCGGTTTTGCTAAGTTGAAACTTCCAGGCAGCATGAACGCGCCAAGGGTTCGGAATGCTTTGCATAGTTGTTTTTTCCCCTTCGCCATCAGGTTGTTTACCTCCTCATGGAATTGGCCACTTAAGTTAAGTTCCTCACGGCTATTCAGTTTCGCTTCAATCTGTGTATACCGACCTGGCAAATAGAAATTGCCTACTACACAAGATCGGAGCAATATCTTAAGCAAGTCAATGCCGTACCTGCTGTTCATTGGAAGATAGGGCGTGAACTCGGAAATTGGGATGCTGGAGCAATTGAATAGAGAACCAACACTCGGTATGGGGGTAACTTCTTGGGCAAGTAGGTTGGTAGTGAAGGCGAGTTGGCCTAAGGCGAAAGCGGATTCCGGTCGCTTACCCATCGCTGAGGGAATCCAAAGCATAAACGCTGCGACGGGAGAGGATTGTACTGACAACGATTCAGAGATTTTGAGCACTCTCATGGCAAGTCGGGTTGTGGCTAAGGTGCCGGCGCCAACCAATACTTTCGACGCATAGATAGTTTCTTTCTTATTGTTGGACGCGATTTTTATCCCTGGCAATGATCCCGACTGAGTAAGTTCGTCGACAATACATCCGGCGCGGTAGGTGAACAGTGGGAAGCGTCTGAGAGATGCAAGATCTTGTGTTGCTGAATACAAAGAGTGTCGAGAACAACCCCAAAGACAATTGCCTGAAAGATTGCAAGCCTTTCGCCCTGAGCGGTCTTTGCTTAATGCGGCCACTCGGGCTCGACCAAGTTTAAAATTCCAATTTACGTTCTTCAGTCGTTGTTTTTTGTATCTCTCTAAAACGATGCGTTGAATGGAATCAATTTCAATAGGTTCATCAGCCCAATCGTCTAATCCAAAATAATCAGACAGATCATCGTTGATGCTCCCGCTGATTCCCATGCGTTCGGCAATCTTTGCATATGACTGAGTCATTTCAGAGCAACGAAAAGGGAATTCTGCAAGCTGTGACGCCGACAAACACGCCACACCACAGCCCCACACATTAGATAATCCCCCTTGTGCTATTGATCCAATCGATACGATGGACTCTGAAGTTATTTTATTTAGGCGTTCAAAATCCTTAAACACATAGGCGTGTGCAGGAATTCGCAATTTAGGTGAAGACGCCGCCATGTTCCTTAATGAGTGAAGACCAGCGCCTAGCATCCAATCTGTTTGTTCAGAATCTCTCTGACGCTTTAGTAAATACGGCTCAGAAAAAGCTTCTGACGCTTGACGCTCGCCACCATCGACCATCAAAACCCTCAGCCCAGCTTCGACAAGAGGAAATGCAGCGGAAACGCCGGCTGGCCCACTGCCTATAATTATGACGTCAAAGTCGCTACTCATCGGAAGTTTTGTTTAAAGAAAAATATTTGGGGTATAGGTAAAACAGGATGGAGCTAATTAACTGCCAAACTGAATCGAGAGAGAGTGCTAGCAGAATACCTAAACAGCTTCGAAAAAAACGGTATTTTGTAGGAGTTCCAAGAAAACGCTTTTGATGACTTCCGCTAGCTTCTGCAATACGGACAGCTGCCTGCATTCTCCAACAAAATTCATTGTTTTCAACGAGACGCCTAATCTGAGCAGTATCAAATAACGCAATTAAAAGTGGCCAGCGAATAGTGATCGCTGGCAGTCCGATGGGTTTGTAATCTCTTAGGGACTGTATCGCACGAACATAAAGTTTTAGGCTTGATGAGCTAGGCGGCGCTTTAAGTATAAACTTGAGAATCGTATTCGCCTCTTCGATCAAAGCTCGTCGAGTACGGGATTTACTAACAGCAGAGCCGCACGTTAGGGCATGCAGCGCTAATCGGTAGGGCCTTAGATCGTAGCATCGGCTCATCTTCTAATTTAATCCGCCAGTAACTGCGTCCACTAGAACCTTCTTAGCGAGAAAATCTGAAGCAGCTTGAGTCAAGTGACCCAAATCCCATGAGGTCAGCGAACTATCTTGGTATTCTGGTACCCGCGTCAAACATCCTTCTTGGTTGCAAAAAAGTTCGATCACATCAATAAAGACTCGTTTTTTTGAATTATTAAAATTACGCTTAACAATAAGATCTCGGCTGATCAGATCTTTATCAACTCCTATAAACGTGCGGTTAGGCACCTGAGGCCAGAGTTGCCGAAGAACTATCCGTGGAAGAAAATCGGTCCATCGAGGAGATGATCCCAAGAATACAATTTTTTCAACCCCGACTGATTCGAGCTTTGCGGCGATTTTATTCATTTGTGCTGCGTCATGATCAACAGACTGTGCGACCACGACTACTTTCACCTTATTATCTTGAATGGTTTTGAGTGCAAACCAGTTAGAACGAGCGCAGTAATTTACCTCTGAGTCCTTAGTGAAATCGATGCTTGGATGACAGCCTGAGCTCGCAATCTGAAAAATCTGCCAGTCTTTTGGCAAATTCTTACTAAGTCCGTAGTTCAACATTTGCGCATGCGAATCACCCCATATTAAAACTGTATTGGTGCTTACTCCATCAGGTGTATAGCAAGACTGGTCAATTTTCGGTTTTGGAATGGTCGTTGCATTGCCTTTATAGAACTGTTCAACTTGATAAAAGTTACATTCGTGACGAAAACTATTTTCGAATCGATGAAGTGTTTCCATTCCTTCCTTTGGCAAATAAAAGGCCTCAAATTCATCTTGCGAATAAATTAAGCTATTGACCGTTTTTGTTGAAGAGTATGACTGGGGCCAGATAACAGCGATTAGAAAAATTGAAAGCACACTTAGAATTAAGGGTGTTATACCTTTGTTTATTTTACTGATCCGGATAGGTCGCTCAACAAGATGGTAGGTCAGCATTGCAAGAATGAAGGCAATAGCAACTAAACCGAGACGTGTGGGGGGCAGTGGGGTTCTGCTCAGTAAAATCCTAGCGATTGATAGCAAAGGCCAGTGCCATAGATACAAGGGATAGCTTATAAGTCCAATGTAAACGAGTTTTTTGTTGGATAAGATATTTTGATTGATGTACGAATTTGGTCCAGCAGAAATTATCAAGGTCGAACCAATCACCGGTAGCAGTGACCACCAGCCAGGAAAAGTGGAATGACTAGAAATTAAAACAATACCCAAGCCGATCAACACACTACCGACAATAGCTTTTTGATTGTTAAAAAGTTTTGAAGGCCTATTATTAGGGTCGCCTCTTTCGATTTCTGAGATCGAAAGCGATGCACCGATAACAAATTCCCAAAATCTTGATTGAAGTGAAAAAAATGCCGCGACTGGCGCATTATAAGAAAATATTACGTTGCTAAGAAATGATAGCGTTGTAATTAATGAAAGCCACAGGCCAAAATTTATTTTTTTGTACTTAAAGAAAATAAATAATATGAAAGGCCAGCATAGATAAAATTGTTCCTCGATACCGAGTGACCATAAATGTAATAAAGGTTTTGTTTCAGCCGCGTTGTCGAAATACCCAGCTTCTCGCCAAAAAATTATGTTTGACGTGAATGTGATTCCCCCCAGTGTGTGTTTTCGAAGCTGACTAAACTCATCGCTTTGAAGGAAAAATAAACCAATAAAATAGGTGCAGATCAACATTAATAATAATGCGGGTCCAAGCCTTCGTATACGTCTCGAGTAAAAATGAGTTAGGCTGAATTGATGATTATTTAAATCATTCACAAGAAGAGATGTGATTAAAAACCCTGAAATGACAAAAAAAATATCAACGCCAATAAAGCCTCCACCTAAATGGTTCGGAAACGCATGATAAAAAACTACAGCAAGTACGGCGATCGCCCTAAGACCATCAATGTCCGGTCTATAGGTTAAAGGAACGAGTTGAGGCTCTTTGGTGTTCATTTCAGCGTGTATGGATATATATATTTTAAAATAAAAAGTACCGAAAACTGTTCACTAGGCTTTCTGACTGAACCGAATAGAGCTCACCTTGATCTCCATACGGTTAGTGTGTTCGGATGAGTGCAATGGATAGTAAAAAATTTAAATCAAGCATTGACTTTGAGGTACATATTGCAATTAGACATTGAGATACACTAGCTCGATAAGCAAAAGGAGTGCTGAGTGGATCTTTCGAAAGTATATGTCCTGGTGACTGCGTATAACGAAGAAACTGTTATTGGAAACGTTCTGACCGAGTTGAGCCGTGTGTTTCAGCACATCGTAGTTATAGACGACTGCTCAGCTGATCAAACTGGTGCCATCTCGAAAGGCTGTGGAGCAGCGGTCATTAGACACCCTTTCAACTTAGGACAAGGAGCTGCGCTACAAACTGGCTTTGATTATCTAACTAGTACGGATGCTCAAGTGATCGTAACTTTTGATGCGGACGGTCAACATAGAGTTGAGGATGCCGTGTCGTTGGCTACGGCAGTATTAAAAAATGAGGCTGACGTCATATGTGGCAGTCGCTTTCTAGAACTAACGTCTTCAACCATGCCGCGAGTGAAGTTAATAGTACTTAAAATGGCAGCACTCTTCACAAGGATCACAACCGGTGTTCCCGTAACCGACGCGCATAATGGATTAAGGGCTTTGACGATACATGCGGCTACGAAAATTAAAATAACACAAAATAGAATGGCGCATGCCTCCGAAATAATCGAGCAAATTAGAAAAAATCACTGCCGTTACAAAGAATATCCTGTGGTGATTCGATACACACCATATTCAATCAACAAAGGTCAGCGAATATCAAATGCTATCAATATACTTATTGACTTAATTTTTAGAGGAATAAGTAAATGATCATATCGGTACTCCTTGTACTAACCCTTACCTGCGTCAGTGTTTATGCATATCGCGCATTGGTTCGTAGCGCGATTGCTGGACTTGTACTGTTATTTTTTTCCTTCACTGCTATTTTCTTTGTTTTTTTTCCAGAGCAAACATACGTGGTTGCTAACTTGCTAGGCGTTGGACGGGGAACTGATTTGTTACTCTATGTCTGCTTTATGATAGGTATCATTTTGATGCTATTGATACATGTCAAATTTCAGCAACAGTCTATTTTGATTACAAATTTGGCCCGAGCGATAGCCATACATGAGTATGCTAATAGTAAAAATGATGTTCGATCAGGTAAAAACAATAATGGCACGACCCGTTAACTGGGTTATTCCCTTAATGTGCGCCTTCGTCGCGGCAGCATTTGGGATTTTATTATTATTTTCTACTGCACCACATGGTCTAGGGTTGAGCCCAGATTCTGTTGCATATTTAAGAGCTGCTAATGACTTCCTCGATGGTAATGGCTTAGCGAGCTTCACTTCACAATGGCCTCCTTTGTACCCTGCATCGATTGTATTTGTTGGTAAATCGTTCGACCTAGAGGTATTCGCTGCAGCGCGCTTAACACAAGCCTTCATTTACTCCCTTAGTATTGTTGTGATTTTTAAACTTCTAAAAGCCTATTCAGGCATCAAAGCGTTACAGTCAATAATAATTACTGGACTACTTGGATTGCAAAGTGTTCTTATTTATGTTTATTTTTATGCTTGGAGTGAGCCCTTATTTATATTAGTGATCACATTAGATCTTTTTGTATTAAAGCAAGTGAAGGATACTAATCAAGATCGATATAAAAGTTTATTGATCAATGCAATTTTAATTGGTCTGGCGACTCTCGCTGTCTATACTCGATATATAGGCTTGACCGTTGCAATTGTTAATGGCCTTCTTGTCGCATTTTACTCGAAGGATCTTTGGGTGAAGCGAGTTCTTGTCTCAGCGATGCATCTTGCAGTACCACTTGCGCTGATTACTCCATGGCTTTTGTATCGTAGCCCCATTCAAAACGAAAATACCGATCGAAAACTGGCTTTCCACGGTGCATCATTTGATGAGTTGATACGGGGCTTGGGCACCTTGGGCAGGTGGGTCTTGCCGAGTAACTTGCCTGGTGGTTACTATGGAGGGGCTCATATACATGTATTTTTCGGCGTAATACTGGTGCTTCTACTTTTTTGTTTTGCAGTAACAGGTGTCTTTTTCTGTAACAAACCAAAACTGAATGCAAAGTTGCACGAACTGCTAACCAATACCTTGCCCTTGAGTTTATTTACAACGACATACTTGTCTGCAATATTGTTTTTCATCATTTGTGTAGACAATAAAATCCCTCTCGACAATCGGATATTAGCGCCTGTTTTTTTGCCTACATGGATCTTTCTGTTGGCGTTAGTCGAAAATATTGATTCTAGATTTTGGGGGCGACTAGGGTTTGTCTACGTATCGGTTGTTTTGGTATATTTTTATCCAGAGCTTAGGTCTAGGTTATTAGTTAGTTATTTTGATGGGATCGAATTAGCTTCGAAATCAGTTGTTAACAAGCCAATTATTTCTTCAGTAAGAACTTGCGCTAAAGATATTAAGGTAGGAGCTGACTCACCTTGGCACTATGATTTATATTTCAAGACGAAGGTTCAGTGGTTGCCACAAGAGTCTTTTTTTGGCTCAGGTTTACCCAATTATAATTTCAAACAGGAAATTTTTTTACTGGAAAAGAATCTAGATATGTTGGTGATCGAAGAGCAAAACTCGAGCCTAGTTAAAGAAATTGACGCATTGGATCAATTTGAAAGAGTATATTCGGGCGACGGCTATATTTGGATAAACAGACGCGGGAACGCATACGGCTGCCGCTTTTAGTTCTAACGAGAAATTAACGCCCCTAACCAACCTACTAGCGCGCCCAATATTGCACCTGCAACAATTTCATTGTTTGAGTGTCCGACGCGCTCCCTAAGCTTCTGTTGGGAGTTGTTGCGGCTCAAATTCAGAGTATTGATAGCCGCAGCTTGTTTGCCAATTTGTTTTCTCAGATGACTGGCATCAAGCATGACGATAAATGCGAGCGCGACAGCGACCCCGAAGGCCGGGTCTTCGACCCCATTTTTGAACGCAATAAGTGACACCATACTGCAGACAATTGCTGAATGATTGCTCGGCATGCCGCCGTATCCAATTAAACCGAAGGCAAGTTTCTTGGCACGGAAAGTGTTGATCACAAATTTCAGTGTGCCCGCAACTGTCCAAGCAACAAATGGTGTGACAATGTATGAATATTGCATAGCGATTCTATTTAACAGGCCATAAAGCCCAGACGCACGTTGCGATCCAGACGGCAACTATGACAAAAATAGGTAGGTCACTTAACAGCGCATCTGTAGGTGATTCTCCGGCGTCGAGCGCATCAACTACGTACCAATATCGGAATAAGCCGAACAGGACAACAGGAACGGTGATTACTAATTCTGGACGGCTAGACATGACGAACATACTGTAGAAGATAAGCGCACACGTTGCAGCCATCTCTGCGTACCGGTCAATCAAGGGTTTCGTATATTTTTTTAGAACCTCTCGTCCCTCGGTGCCACTTAAACTCAACTCTTGTCCCCGCTTTACGGCTGCCAGGTAAAGTGCGAGGCACAAAGTGGTGACAAACATCCAACCCGACACCGGGACACTAAGCGCAATCGCCCCAGCCCATACGCGAGTAACAAACCCTATTGCAATCGCAAAAATATCGAGGACTGGTTGATATTTGAGAAAAAAAGAGTAAGTCAAGTTTAAGCCTATATAAAAAAGGATTACATAGGTAACTTTGGGTTCGATAAGCCAACCTGCCAGAAGCATTCCGTACAGAGCGAGCAGCAAAAACAAGGCTTGTTGGGGCTGCACATAACCGGCTGCGAGAGGACGAGTCAGGGACTTTTTAGGATGTTGACGATCGCGTTCAATGTCTTTTAGATCGTTAACGATATAAGCTGCGGATGAGGCAATACAAAAAAGAATCAGTGCAATCAGCGCACGACTGACCGCGTGGCCATCTAAAAATGATCCTGTAAAGATAAGGGGTGCAAGCACAAAACCATTTTTAACCCACTGTTTTGGACGTGTCAGCCTAAATAGCCCAATTAACACCGAAGGTTTAGATGGACGAGGTGCGTTATTATGCTGTGGCATTTTAGCCTTGAGGTGATTGATTGAAACCATCTGAGTTATTCAGGATTTTCGCATTATTCCCTTTATCCGCAAACTCGTTAGGTTTTTTGGCGCAGGCTGGTTTGATAATTGGCTTATCAAGGGGTAACTGGTGAGGGCTATCACGTCGTGGGGGCGGTTGAGCGACAACTCACATCATGTCGTCGATTTAGTTGACGCAAGAGAAGCATCGCTTCTGCAAAATTTAGTTGGATCAGGAGCCGGCATCGCTTACGGGAACGGACGAAGTTACGGGGATGCTTGCCTAAATTCAGGCGGAAATCTGTGGACGACTCGCGGTCTTGATCATCTAGTTGCTTTCGATCGGGTAACCGGACGTTTAGTCTGTGAACCCGGTGTCTTGCTAAAAGATATCATGGCTGTGACCGTGCCCATGGGTTGGATGCTACCGGTCACGCCGGGTACTCAAATGGGTACAGTTGGGGGCGCTGTGGCTAACGATATTCATGGTAAAAATCATCACGCCTTTGGCACGTTCGGTGATCATGTTCAACATATCCGACTGTTGCGCACAGACGGTGAAATCATAGAGTGTGGGCCAGATAATCGAAGCGACTGGTTTGCGGCGACATTGGGTGGGATTGGTCTGACTGGATTGATTGTTCAGGTAACAATTCAATTAAGAAAAATACCAAGCGCCTGGCTTGAAACCGAATCCAAACCTTATTTTGATTTGAGTCAATTTTTTGCCCTGTCAGACCAATCGGAGGCTGACTGGGAAAATACAGTCTCATGGATTGATTGTTTAGCTGGCAGCGGTGGTCGTGGCGTTTTTATGCGAGCAAACTTTACGGCGATCGACGGGCGAGGGAATGAGCAAAGTCAACCCAAGAACAAGGTTAAAAAAGTGCCGTTTGTTCCCCCGGTATCGTTGATAAATCAGTGGTCTCTAAAACCTTTTAATCATTTGTATTTTTGGCGCAACAGTCGTAAAACAGGTCGATCCCTTGCACATTACCAGCCATTCTTCTACCCGCTGGATAATCTGCACGACTGGAACAAACTTTATGGGCCAAAGGGTTTTTATCAATACCAGAGCGTGATCCCGCGAGAAGTCGGGCAGGATGCTACTGCTGCAATGTTGACAGAAATAGGTCGTTCGGGACAAGGGTCGTTTTTGAGCGTCTTAAAAACTTTCGGTAATCGTCAGTCTCTGGGTATGCTCAGTTTTCCCAGGCCAGGCGTGACGCTTGCGCTGGATTTTCCAAATCGAGGCAAGGATACGTTGAACCTCTTTGATCGACTAGATAGCATCGTGCGAGAGGCCAAGGGGCGGATTTACCTCGCTAAAGATGCAAGGATGCCAAGAGACCTTTTTGAGGCTGGGTATCCGAGGCTAGGCGAGTTTTTAAAATACCGTGATCCCGGTATTAGTTCGGCCATGTCAAGACGACTGATCGATTAACAGAAGCTAAAGGTGCAGTCATGCAAAAGAAAATAGTAATCGTTGGTGCGACTTCAGCTATCGCAACTCACTGTGCTCGAATCTGGGCCACGAGCGGGCAGTCCATCTCCTTTACTCTTCTGGGGCGCGATATTGAGCGTCTTGATCGAGTCGCTACGGATTTGAGGGCGCGCGGTCAGCACGTAACTGTTTCGACACAAACTGTTGAATTTGTGAATCCAGTAGTTATTCAATCAGTTGTGGATCAGATTGAGTTGAATGGGCACACCGATATTGTATTGATTGCCCACGGCTCACTAGGGGATCAAGCGAAAAGTCAAAGCGACCTGACGTTTAATGCATCTGAGCTTGAAATTAACGCGATTTCACCGGTTTTATATGCTGAAGCGTTTGCTCAACACATGGATAAAGCTGGCAAGGGAACCATCGCTGTTATTGGCTCCGTTGCGGGTGATCGAGGGCGTCAGTCCAATTATGTCTATGGTGCAGCAAAGGGTTTAGTGACCAGATATCTTCAAGGGTTGCAGCATCGTTTTGCTGGTACCGCCATTAAAGTGGTGCTAATCAAGCCGGGTCCGACCGACACTCCTATGACCGCACATTTGAAAGATCAAGGCGTGCGCATGGCTTCAGTCGAAACAGTAGCTCAAGGGATAGTGTCAGCAGTTGAAGCAGGGAAGACTGTCGCTTACGTGCCAGGTAAGTGGGCGTTGATCATGCTGATAATTCAGCACTTACCAAATTTTGTTTTCAACAAGCTCAGAATTTAACGAGAATGTTGCAATAGCATGTGTTCTAGTTGACTGACGCATACTTGCTTGGAGAAGTTTGTGATGGCATAGTTTTTGCCCGCTAGGCCAAGTGCTTGTAAATTAGTTTGGCTAGAGATGAGACGTCTCATGGCTGACACGCAAACCTTAGCATCAGCCGAGTCAGCCGAAACACCACATTGCGCCTCACGTATTAATTGATGACCGTCACTCGCAGCCTGAAGAAATGCTGCGACTGGCAACCCTGCAGCCATGTGTCCCAGAATCTTGCCCGGTACCACAGGCGTTTGGTTTTGTGGGCTAAGACACACCAATCCGATCGTGCACGAAGCCAGTAACTGGGGATAAGCCTCTCGCGACACAAACCCCTCAAACCGGACATTGCTCAAGCCCTTAGTTTTCGCCAAGGCTTGCAAGCGCTGCTTTTCTTTACCATCCCCGACCAATAAAAACAGCAAGTCGGTCTGATCTTGCATTTGTTCAGCGATATCTAAAATTAAATCAAGATACTGCGAAGGCCCCATTACCCCTGCAAACACAGCAACGTTGCGATGGGTAATGTCCCATTTTTTTCTGTAATCGTCCTCACAGTCTTTGATCGCAAGATTACTTGACGTATGGTGATCAATGTCGACCCAATTGTGAAGGATCTTCAGATGGTCACGGATATACGGGTGCGCATTCTCAAGCACTACTTTGTTGCCTTCTGAGTGCACGGTCACAACATCAGCGGTTCTATAGGCATGTTTTTCTAGCGCTTTGAATAGTCTAATTTGAAGCGGGCTACGCAAAATACCTAAGTCAATTGCATTTTGCGGGAACAAATCCTGAACGTTCAGTAGATATCGAACGCCTCGTTTTCTGAGCGCACTACCCACCAGTGCAAGTGGCAGAGGAGGGCTGTAGACCACAACTGCGTCTGGCTTGATTCTGTATGTTTTTAGTTTACGCAGAAACTGCCAAGGCATGATTAGTTGCGCCAGCCCGCGCAGGATGTAGTTGACGTTATGGTGGGGCAGTGTCTTGACCCGAATGACGCGAATATCGCCTTCAAGTTCGGACTCGTCAAAGGCGCGCAGCACCACGTTCTGATCCAGATTGTATTCAGGCCAAGTGGTGATAACGGTGACTTGGTGCCCCCGGTGAGACAGCTCTTGGGCTAACTCCAGCATCAAGTGGGATGCTGAGCGTATCTCAGGGGGATAAGAGTCGGTCACCAACAGGATGTTCACGCGACTGCCACCTTTATTGCAGACGGTGAGACGGTTTGCCCCGTTGCTAGTGCGCGTTCGATGGCAAAGATCACTTCCATCGTGGCAAACAGGTCTGTTGTGGATACATCCGGCTCGGCTTTGCCTGCCGCACAATCAATAAAGGCTTTCAATTCTTGCGTGTAGCCCATTTCTTGACCACTCGTCTTAAAGGTTTCGGTCTTGCCGTTGCTGTGCAACTCGCTGACCCTGAAATCTTTCGAAACGATGGTTTTGCCATCGAAAAAGATTTCGGTCATTTCGCGTGAGTACGCCTTATCGCCTGAGGCCGAATAAATCATTGAGCCAACCGAGCCATCGGCGAGCTTGAAGCTAAGGGCGATGTTGTCATTATTGACAGCACTGCTGTTGTCGCCCGAGATACGCTCAGCGGATACTCTGACGATGGGGGCTTTGACCAGGCATTGGATCAGGTCAATGAAGTGCGACATTTCACCGACTACCCGGCTTCTGCCTTCATCTTCACTATGCACCCAATGCGATGCGAGGATAAATCCAGTATTGATACGCATCTGCAGAACGAGCGGCGATTGACGGGTTGCCAGCCACTGCAACATCTGCAAGGTGTGGGGTGAGTAGCGACGATTGTGACCGACAAAAATGACCGGTAGCTCGTGGGCCGCGACGGCCTGCTCGCGTAGCTGGGCGAGCTCAATCTCGGTGGTGCAAAGCGGCTTCTCGAGAAATAAGGCTTTACGGTGTTCTATGGCCTGGTTAACTAGCCTTGCATGATTGCTATGCGGGGTGAGGCCAACGACTGCATCAATCTCAGGATTTTGCCAAACTGACGATGATTCAGTGGCCTGGTTGGCGAACCCAAATTTTCTGGCGCTGTGCTCGACACTTGCGCCAGATCCTGTGACCAAGGTGTGCAAAGAGACGCCCGCTTGCGACTGCAATGCTGGCAGTAACAGTGCTTTACCGAATAGCCCTGCGCCAATCACGCCAACCGAAACCGTGGTGCCCGGGCTCTGTTTGTTTGCACGTGCTGCTGCGACAGGTAACTGCCGCTCGATAGTCGTGTGCTTAGGGTAGCTGAGCAACACACCGATGGGTTGCACCAGTTGGCCCGCTACAAATTGTGCGTAGACGTTTTCAGCTTGATCGATAGTGAAGCGATGAGTGATGAGCGACTGCACATCAATTTTTTTGTCGGCGATGAGTCGCAAAAACTCTTGCAGATTGCGCTTTTGCGTCCACCTGACCTCGCCAATTGGCAGATCAACGCCTTCGATTTCATAAACAGGATCAACCGACCCAGGCCCCGCCGCCTTAGAGACGACGATATCGACTTCTTTTTGCCAGAGCTCGTTTCGGTCTGGGTGGATATCGGCCACGCCCACAACGACGATACGACCTTTGGGGCGTGACAACTGCACAGCTTGATCGACTGGACCGCGATCTTTGGTCGACGCAGTAATGATGACCGCATCTGCGCCAACCCCATGTGTGACATGATTGCAGAGCGTGTCAAGTTCAGCCGAGTCGGTCGTGATGTTCGAGAAACCCAAGCGCCTGGCCAAATCAGTTTTGTCTGAGGCGGGATCAAGCGCGATCACTTCGCACCCATAGGCACGCAACATTTGGATAGTGAGTAGTCCGAGCAAGCCAAGGCCCATCACGACGACGCGCGACCCGAAAGTTAAGTTGGCGCTTCGGATCCCGTGCAGAGCAATGATGCCCAGCATCCCAAAAGCCGCTTCTTCATAAGAAACGCCGGTTGGGATTCTGCAAGCCAGGTTGACAGGGATGGATACAAAATCGGCGTGAGACGCGAAACCTTGGCCTAAACAAGCCACCCGGTCCCCTGGTGAGAACTCAGTCGCAGCCAGTCCGCATTCTTCGACAATCCCGGCACCGCTGTAGCCGAGAGGCGTTGGGGTGTCTAGTCTGCCCATGGCTTCTTGCCAGGTTTTCAGTAATCCTTCTTTCTTGGCCTTATCCCAGGCGCGTCTCACTAAATCCGGGCGAGCCGCCGCCTTGCCAAGCAGGGATTTGCGACCAAGCTCAATGGTAGAGCGCTCGGTGCCAAGGCTAATCAGAGAGTTCTGATTACGCACCAGAATGCGTTTGCTGCCGCACTGAGGGACCGGGACGTCGCGAAGGGCGACCTCACCCGTCTTGTAACTCTGGACGACCTGCTTCATTAACGATCGTTTCCCTGGCGGAGAACGTAATTCTTAACAGCTGACGACATACCGGGAGGGAACTCAGCATCCCGTACGATATTGTCCCAATTTGCCTTAAACCAATCGATTGTGGTCCGCAGGCCGTCTTCGAACGTGGTTTGGGGGTTGTATCCAAGGATTTCTCTAGCCCGATCGACACTGGCAAGCAGGCGCGACTTGGTATCCCATTTGCGACGGTCGGTATAAAGCAAACCAGCAGTATTGCCGGTAAGTTGATTGACCATTTCGGCCATCTCAACGATCTCTGTCTCACGCGCTGAAGCGATATTCATCTCAGCACCAATTGCTTTTTCTTCAATGCCTGCTCTCAGCAAGGCATCCACAATATCCATCACGTAAGTGAAGTCACGCGTCATCTTGCCGTCGCCAGTAATCGGCAATGGTTGGCCCTTCATGGCCCAATAAATGAAATTTGGGATGACGTTGCGATACTGGCCAGGCACTTCGCCGGGGCCATACGAATTGAAAAAACGCGCTTTAACGATAGGCAAGTTGTAGTGATGCCAATAGAAATTGCAGTAGAGCTCACCCGCCATCTTTGAAATTTGGTAGGGGGTAGTCAAATGCATGGACATGAATTCTTCTTTCAGCGGGAGCGGCGCCTGTGCGCCGTAGATAGCGCAACCCGAGCCAGCATAGACAAAACGCTTAAGATTGCCCTGTAAGACCGAGTACTCAAGCATTTTGACTGTACCTAACTGGCTGACCAGCAGGTCTTTTTCAGGGAAGTCGACTGAGTTCTGGTTGGCAAAGAAGGCTGCCAGATGAAACACGTACTCTGGCTTTTCGTGAAAAACGCGTTTTAAATCAATGTCATTGGTGATACTGCCACGCACGAACAGTACATTTGGCAGATTCGGGATGCTCCACTCATACGACGCTGACAAATCGTCGAGAATGATGACCTTGGCTGCACCAGCCTCTGCTAGCGCTCGCGCGAGGTTGCTTCCGATTGCACCAGCGCCGCCGGTAATCAGAATAGTTTTATCTAGGTAGGGTTGCTGTGCGCTCACGCGAAATACCTCAAACTGGTACGAATTGCTTGGATTGTAACGGTGTCGGTGAAAGCTGACCAACTTGGCTTTTTTGATTCAGTTTCGGTAAAAAGGCTTGTGAATACTTGGTGTGGCGTTTAGGTGGGGGATTTCGCTCAATTTGTGCTGTGTACAATTCAAAAAATGATGTATTTCAACGTTGCGCTGCTAATCCTGTCCGGTCTGGGTTACCTAAAATTCATTGCTGAAAAGCTTAGGCTTGGATTTGGCGTTGCGCCCTTTGTTTATTGCTGTTTTGTTGCCCTTTTGCTGTATTTTTTCGGCATTAGCGATTTGCTCATCTGGGGCTTCTGGCTAGCCACGGCGATAGGCTTAGGATTACTGGCTGTTGGGGTCGCAAGCTCAGGACAGCAGTTTTTTGATTTTGCCAAGCCTGTCAGCCTGGCACTCGTCGTGTTGTTATTGCTTCTTTGCTTGTATAGCGCGATCGATGGCGACTTCAGGTTTTTGCTATGGGACGAGTTCTCGTTCTGGGCGGCCAGTACAAAGCTGATCTACACAACAGACTCGCTATTTAAAGAAAATTCACCGATTTTTCTGAAGTCTTACCCACCGATTCAGCAGTTATTTCAATATTACGTACTGCAATTCTTTTCCTGGTCCGAAAAAACCGCCTTGTTTGCCCAGGATATTTGGTTGCTCTCGGGCGTGCTGTGTATTTCGTCCCTGCCCCGGGCAGGAGCAATAACCAGGATTGTTTTGTTTCTTATCGTCGCGACCCTTGTTTACGCTTTTGGGTACTCGTTCTCAAGCCTCTATTCTGATGCGTTGTTAGGCATGTGTTTCGTGGCAGCCTTGAGTTTCGCAGTTAAAGAGGATCAGAGCGCTTCGACTTGGGCTGCCTTAGCGTTGTCGGTGGGAGTGCTGCTTCTATTAAAAGAAATAGGCATTTTGCTTGCACTGGTGGCTTGCTTTGTCTACTTGGTCAATCTGTTGCTCGCGAATCGTTCTCAATTACAGGCACTCGGTGATGTGCACGTTGCGTTCGCTAGCAGGCTGCGCGCCAATTGGCTCAAGATTGCGTCAATCTTTATCTTGATGTTTGTGGTGATGCAATCCTGGGCTTGGTATGTAAGAAGCATTAGGGCATCGCGAGCCCTCGCCATCCCAACCCTTGCCCAGTGGCGTGACGAGCCTTATCAGAGAAGATTGCTGACCACCCTTGGCGAATTTATGTATCGCATGACCGAGACCGGTTATCCCACAATCTCAATCCCCTTCACACAATGGCACCCGACTATTCTGTTGATTGTCGTTGTGATCAGCCTGTTGAGTGTGCTGGCCATCTACCAAGCAGAGGCAGGTCAGCGTTTGTTTCGTGGCCTCACAATGGTGGCTCTCTTTATTGGGTTTTGTGGCTATGCGGCAGCCTTGCTTCTGAGCTATTTGATTATCTTTACTGAATATGAGGGCATCCGGCTCGCCTCGTTCGAGCGATACCTTTCAACGTACTTGCTTGCTTGGGCAAGTTTTGTCGTGGTGCTGTTATTTGATGGTGCAAATCCCAAGGTTTGTAAAATCACTGCTTTGGTCGCTGCGATTTGCCTGGTGGTATTGACTGCGATGACCCGTGGACAGTTTCTAACTGAGCTGAGCGGGATCAAAGCAGTTGGCCCCGATAAAGCCTTAAGGCAACAAATTGAGACCTTTGCGGATCAAGTGAAGCAACACGTTAAGCCAAGCGACAAAGTGTATTTCATTGCGCAACACTCGAATGGCCTTGAGCGCGTCATGTTTTATTACGCGATGTTGCCCAACACAATTTCGATGTCTTGGTGCTGGAGTCTGGGACAGAAGTACGATGAAGGCGATGTCTGGACCTGTAATCAAGCACTCGAGGGCCTGTTAAGTGGTTTCGATTACCTGGCCTTGTATCGTGGTGACGATCAATTTTGGGATAACAACAAAGCTATCTTTGGTCCTACTTCAGTTGGCGGCGCGAGCGGTTTATATAAGATTGACCGCCAGGGCGGTCAAACCTTGTTGACGAAAGTCGCTGATTAGCCACCTGCAGTCGAGTCAGGGGTTGCAATCACGTACAAGATGTCGCTTGGTAGCAATTTGAGCAAGGGCAGCGAAGCGGCCACGGCCAAAAACAAAAAGCCGTTGAGCAGGCGATGGCTTTTACCCACATAAGAAATTCGCTGATACAACCCGCTTAAAACTATAGTCTCTAGCCGTCCCTGTGTTTGCACCTTGAAGCCTGAGCGAGATAAAAGTGCGGTCAGCGTCTTCTGGTTAAAGTAGTGGACGTGGGGTGATGGCAACCCAGTTTGCCAAAGTCGCTCGAAAAATGACGTCACGCCAACACGACAAAGTACTTTTGATAGGCGATAGAAAATCCCACCCTGATTCGGGACATTCAGTAACAAAATCCCGTTCGGATTGAGATGCTCGTGCACGGCTCGCAGCGCGGCTCGAATGTCAGGGATGTGTTCAATCACATCGTTAAACGTAATCACGTCGTATTTATCATCGGCGCTGAGCGCATCCGGGAAATAACCCAACCGCACTGGCAACCCTCTTTGTGCTGTTTGTTCGCCTATCGTTTGATCGGGTTCAATGCCCTCGACTTTAAGCGTTTCGCTGGCGACTTCCAGGAACCATCCGTGAGCACAGCCTACATCAAGCAATGTCGAGCCACGCGGCCGATATTTAAGAATTTGCTGAATGAGCTGACGAAAGTTGAGTTGTCTAACCCGCAGCAATCCGACTGCCCGCGCGGTTTCGTCCAGGTCAGTTGAATGATTTGAATCGTTAATTGTCGGTGTCAGCGATGCGCTTTCGTATGAGCAAGCGAGGCATGTCTGGTGCCAATCGCGCAGACCAACCACCATCGGGGCGTTACAGCAGATACAGTGAGCGGTCATGCTTTGGATACGAAAGTCGATAAACTTGTATCATAACTGCTTCAATACAGAGGCAACATGTACGACACCGCACAAAACCCCTGCATTGCTGTCGTGATCCCGTGCTTTCGGGTGGCGAAGCATATCCTGCAGGTCTGTCAATCTATCCCTGAGATAGTTGCGCTGATCTACGTAGTCGACGATGCGTGCCCAGAGCATTCGGGGCAACTTGCTCTCGAAAATGTCAACGATCCTCGACTAAAAGTTCTGTTTCATGAACAGAATAAAGGTGTTGGGGGCGCCGTGATGACGGGTTATCAGGCTGCGCTGGACGATGGCGCTGACATCATTGTCAAAATTGACGGTGATGGGCAAATGGATGCGTCACTGATACAGTATTTTGTTCAACCGATTGTTTCGGGCCTTGCCGATTACACCAAGGGCAATCGCTTTTATGATTTGGCGAGCTTAAAAAGCATGCCCAGAATTAGGGTTTTCGGTAACGCTGTGCTGTCCTTACTCAACAAATTGTCGTCTGGGTATTGGACTATTTTTGATCCAACCAACGGCTATACGGCAGTTCATGCCAATGTTTGTCGTCGTCTACCGTTTTCGAAGATCAGCAGCCGGTACTTTTTTGAAACCGATATGTTGTTTCGTCTGAATACGTTGCGCGCGATGGTGATGGATATCCCTATGGATGCGCATTATGAGACTGAAGTCAGTAACTTGAAAGTATCCCATATAGCTGGCGAATTTCTTGTCAAACACGTGCGCAACTTTTGTAAAAGAATTGGCTACAACTATTTTTTACGCGATATGTCGATCGCATCGATCGAGTTGATCTCAGGCCTGTTGCTGCTTGTTTTTGGCTGTGGCTTTGGCATTCACGGCTGGCTTCTATCAGCTCAAACGAATGTGCCAGCAACGGCGGGTAACGTCATGATTGCAGCGATGCCAATTTTGCTGGGAATGCAGCTGGTCTTATCTTTTATCGGGCACGATATTGCCTCGGTCCCTCGCCACGCGGTCCATCGGCTTTTACAATCCAATTCAATTAAACATTTATCCTGACGAAAACCTATGCCCTCATTATTGAAGCCCGTCAAAGAAGCACTGAAGTCTATCGCTTTCAAACATCTTGGTTTGGGCGCACCAGCCTATCCCTATTGCATCGAGCCAATCCAGCTGGCTACCTTAGTTAATGAGTTTGAACGGGTAAAGGACGTTGAGGGTTGTGTCGTCGAGATTGGTGTGGCTAGAGGAATGACGTCGCGCTTTTTGGCCGAACATATCAAGAACCAAAAGCTGGGTGACAAAACGCCTTATTACGCAATAGATACTTTCGAATCATTTACGAAAGCGGATCTGGACTATGAGGTGCAATCGCGGGGCAAGAATCTGCTGGACTTAAGAGGGTTCGAGTACAACGACTTCGAGGTCTGGAAAAAGCACTTTGTGAGTTTCCCCTTTGTGCATGCGATCAAATCTGACTGTTCCACTTTTGACTACACCAGTTTAGGACCTGTCAAACTGGCTTTTTTAGATGTGGATTTGTATTTACCAATCAAAAAGACCCTGCCCATGCTTTACGACGTGCTAGTTGCAGGCGGATCGATTGTGATCGACGATGTCTTGAACAATACTACGTACGATGGCGCATACCAAGCGTATATGGAGTTTTGTGATGAACAAAGTATTAAACCTCAGGTCATAGGCAACCGTTGTGGCCTAATACATAAGCCAGCTTTGGGTTGATATACTTAAAGGTGCGGGCGATTGCTCAGCTTTCGTATTAGCAGTCCCTTTGCTAAAATATCAAGACTCCAGTGCTGTTTACTCTATTTTGCGCCGGATAAATTATTTTCTTCACACTTAGAACTTCTGATGACTGAATTTTAGCAATTGTGTCTGAGGTTGTCGCCCCAAACAACACCATCGCTGGACTAGAAATGTCAGCCAACATATCGGCGTACAAGGGTTCAACCTTAATGGATCCTTTAGAAAATCGATTGACGTAGTAATTAAAAATACGATCGTTCTCGTCTGAATCACTTGGCCGAAGATAATACAGGCGATTTCCTAAAGCGTTAGCGACTAGGTACTCCGAAGCTTCCGCCCAGTTCTGCAAGGGATACCACTTCGCTGTTAAAAGCGTTTGCGCGTGGTCTAGTTGGAGTTTCCCCCAAACTAACATGAGAATCATCACCCCTATAGATGCGTAGCGTAAACGGGTAAAAACACTCACGGCGAAACCAAACATCACAGATACTATTGGCAGGAGCACAATGTAATTGCGATCAGTTGATATCGGTGTATTCATATCTATGGCCATGGCTGCGCCTAGAACCCAGAAAAGACAAAATGTCAATTTTAAGATTAATGATTTTTCAGAAAATACAGTGAGATTGGTGAATTTTTTTAATCGATAAACAAGTAAAAAAAATATTGTAACTATACTGATTGTGAGCAAAACATGATTTACGTAATTTCCCCAAGTCCTTAACACAGGTGCGATGCTATAAAAAAAAATTTCAAGAGTTTCTAAAGGGCCGTTCACCTGTATCCAGAATCGGCCACCAGTTTTTGAGCCAAGTGAACCGCATAGGTACTCGGTTATCGGCCAAGCGAGCAAAACTAAGCCAGCGATGGTTAATACGAAAAGACGTTGAAATTTTCGAATATTTTGAAAAAATAGCCAGCAAAGAACTGCGCTACTCAAAAGTAGCCCAAAATAGTGAGTCAAACCGAGTAGGACCGCGATGGAAATGATCTGCCAGAGAGACTTTTCGCTACGATCGTCTATCGCGAATAGGCCAGTGAGCAGCGTCGACAGAAGTAGTATCAGTGCGTAAGATCGAGTCTCCTGTGCGTAGCAGATGAATAGCCAAGACGTTGCAAAAAAACTTACTGTCAAGATTCTCGTCCAATAGTCAAAGCGTTTACTCCACAGATAGAGATACGCTAGCGCGGAGAGGCAACAAATAAGGCTAAACCCTCTTGTACTCGGTTCATGATCGGAAAGCAGGCGCATCCAAAGCCATAACATTAGTTGATACAAGGGCGGGTGAACATCGGCGAGCATCGCTCTAATCATTTCACTGAAGCCAAGCGAGCTCGCGGTTACCGAGTAAAGCTCGTCAAGCCAGTATGAATAAGGTCGCCAAATATTATTAGTCGCTAAACAGATCCCAGTCAGAGGCAAAATGTAAAGAGATATTGCAAGCATATTGTTTTTATGAGCTTTCACGGGGAAATGTAATAGCGAACGAGCAGCAGCTTGATGGTAATGCAAAGGCAGTAGACCCCGAATCCTGCCAGACAAACGATTGTTGCTGCAAATTTTTGATTGGACAGCTTGGATATGGGTGGGAATAGCCCGTAACTCAGCACGAGTGCCGGGATCAGAAAGTATCTGCCTTGCACGCCGATGATTACAGGACTGGGATAGGGCGTCCACGTGGTGAGCATGGCGAACAGTATTAAAAATACTGAACAACCGGTGATGAAGAAAAACAAAAGATTAAGATTCCGGTGCCGTTTAATGTGTTCAAACGAAAAAGAGAGCGCGCCAATGACTAATAGCGCGGCCAGTAAATAGATGTAAGTACGACCAGGAAACGGCGCCGTCAGCCATCCCAGCATCCCGAGAAATGAACTGAACCAACCCCTTAGCGTTGCTGCATCGTTCAGTGTTGACCAAATTATCTGAACGAGACTGCGCGGATCACTGAGATACGCCAGTGCAACTTGGCTGCTCGAGATAGAGCTCGGTACCCGATGATCGACGGTGTGAGAGCTTGCGATGCCTATCCAAGCGAGAACTAAGATCACGGCCACGAAAGATCCGAGCAGGTGTAGCTTGTTTTTGTCGCGAGCGAAAAGGATCACGAATAATAAATACAGCGGTAGCAGCTGAAGACGGCTTGAGGCAAGTAGCCAGAAGATAACGACTGAGAGCCAGAATAGCCTGCTGCTGTTGCCAGGTGACTCTCGCATCAGTTTTAAAAAAATCGATATCAACAACACTGATAAGGCGGTGGCAATGCCATCAAGGCTCGTCGATGACAACTGATAGGTAGTCATCGGTATTGCGAGCAACGCTAGTGTGACCGGCGACGGTGTCGATAGGCTAAAAGCGTAAGCGAGGATCAGCAAGACGACAAGGCTTGCAGTAAGTCGTGTCAAATAATAAGACTGATTGATTGAGAGGCCGATTGCCCGACTGACATGCAGCGCTAAAGCTTGTGGCGCATAAATTAGCGGGAAATAATAGGCAGTAGCTACCGTGGCACTGAAAGTCTTGGTGTTCCGCCATTGAAGTTCGATGGCTTTGTGTATGTCTGTTGCCGTGACTTTTTTGTCGGGATCCAAGCCGATCGGATCATACAAGGCAATGTACTGCAGCAGTCCGTCGTCGATCTCGGTCCCGGATGATTGATTGCCGAGAGGTTTAAATAGTATGGTGCCTTCGCCCAGCGCATAAGCCCGCTTGATGTGATCGAACTCGTCTGGTGACTGCAAAGGTGGGGTGATACAGTTGAGAATAAGAAATACGATTAACAAAAACGAAAGCGCATAAGTGTCATGCCACGTCGTCGAGCCGCCGATTTTTTTTATGATAATGTTCAGAGGCATGGTTTTGAGGCGTGGTGCGACGATAATATCTGTGTAAAGCCCGTTTTATAAAGTCCCTAGCCGATCGGCGCGTTGGAGAAAATCCGTGTTCTACCGTGGTCTAAGTATCGCCCTAATTGTACCTTGCTACAACGAAGAAGCCGCAATCGCTAAAGTCATCAACGACTTTCGAGTTGCGATGCCTGAGTTACAAATTTATGTTTTTGATAACAACTCAAGTGATCGTACGAAAGAAATTGCGTTGCGTGAAGGGACCATTGTTTTGCACGTGGCACTGCCTGGTAAGGGCAACGTGGTCAGGCGTATGGCCGCTGACGTTGATGCTGACGTTTATGTCATGGTGGACGGTGATGCGACTTACGATGCGCAGTCGGTTGGCCTGATGGTGGATAAGTTGATCGATGAGCAGCTGGATATGGTTGTTGGTTGCCGAGAAACTTCACCAGAGGTTAGTAGCGCAGCTTATCGCCAAGGTCATCAATGGGGTAATCGCCTTTTTACTCAAACCGTTTTGCGGATTTTTGGTGGTAGCTTTACCGATATGTTGTCGGGCTATCGGGTTTTTTCCCGGCGATTTTTAAAGTCGACGCCGTTGATGTCGCGAGGCTTTGAAATTGAGACTGAGTTAACGGTGAGCGCGCTTGAACTTCGGGTGCCGTATGGCGAAGTTATGACGCCGTATGGCGCGCGTTTGGAAGGCTCTGAAAGCAAGCTTTCAACTTACCGCGACGGTTTCAGGATTTTGTGGGCCATAGGCAGATTGTTTACCCACGAACGGCCATTGGCGTTTTTTGGCATGGTTGCCGTGTTGCTTGCCGCCTTGGCGATCGGCCTGGCTGTCCCATTGTTTACTGAGTTTTTAGCGGTTGGTTTGGTACCTCGGTTTCCTACCGCCATCTTGTGCGCTTCGCTGATGATTTGTGCCGCCTTGTCTTTTTTTGCTGGCCTGATCCTCGATAACGTCGTGCGAGGTAGGCAAGAAGTTAAGCGACTTGCTTATTTGTCGTATGCACCGCCCACGCCCAATTAATTGGAGAATGGGGCTTGTAAATTGCAGGTGGTAGGCCAGATCTATAATGCGGGTATGAATCGTTCTCGCTACATGACTGTTTTTCAGCAAGGCAACACGCTTTGAAAGTCCCCAAACGCCTAGCCCCCCTGCTAGAAGAAGGCCTCATCGACGAGGTCTTGTCTCAGCTAATGAGCGGCAAAGAAGCGACGGTCTATATCGTTCGTTGCGGTCAGCACATCCGTTGCGCCAAAGTCTATAAAGACGTCAAGCAAAGAAGCTTTCGCCAGGCGGCTTCCTACATGGAAGGCCGAAAGGTGCAAAACAGCCGCCAGCAACGTGCCATGGAGAAAGGTAGCCGCTACGGACGCGAGGTTCAAGAAAAACTCTGGCAAACGGCTGAAGTCGACGCTTTGTTTCGATTGGCCAATGCGGGTGTTCGCGTACCCACCCCCTACATTTGCACCGACGGTGTGTTGTTGATGGATCTCATCCAAGATGCCGACGGTAATGCAGCACCACGCCTGAACGATGTTGAAATGACTGAAGCTCTCGCGCTCGAGCTTCATCAATCCTTACTGAACGAGGTCGTGCGCATGCTGTGTGAGGGTATGGTGCATGGGGACCTGTCTGAATTCAATATCCTGTTAGCTGTCGATGGCCCAGTGATTATCGATTTGCCACAAGCAGTCAATGCAGCCGGTAATAACGAAGCGCCGGTCATGCTTGAGCGGGATGTGAATAATCTCGCTACCTACTTTGGCGAGTTTGCCCCGCAGTTATTGGGTACCCAGTACGGCAAAGAGATCTGGAAGCTCTATGAAGCGGGTGAGCTCAAGGTTGGGGTACCACTGACTGGCAAAGTCGCAGCCGATAATCGTGTGGTGGATATGGATGCGCTGATGCACGAACTCGAAGAAACGCGACTTGAACAAGAAGAAAAACTCAGACGCGCGCGTGAGGCTGATGCCTAAGGTGGTTGCTCACTATTGCGACTAAACGTCAGCATATTGATGAAAAGTCGCGACTTTTTGTCAATATCATATAAAATAGTCGGATGAAACGCTATTTAGACGATAAAGTCCGCCAAGATCTCCAAAAGAAAATGGTTGTGCTCACTGGTCCCCGCCAGGTGGGCAAAACCACTTTGAGTCAGCAACTTCTCAATGAATTCTCCGGGGGCCAGTACCTGAACTTTGATGTGATGCCTCACCGGGCTGTAATCCAAGCGCAAAGTTGGCGACACAACGCGCCTTTGCTGGTATTCGATGAAATCCACAAAATGCGCGACTGGAAAACCTGGCTCAAGGGGGTTTACGACGGGCGTTCGCCGAATCAGTCGATCTTAGTCACTGGTAGTGCGCGCATGGATACCTTTAGACAAACGGGCGAGTCTTTGGCTGGTCGTTACTTTCGGCTCAGATTGCATCCGATATCAGTGCGCGAATGGTGCGAATCTAATGACGTATCGCCCGACAGCGCGCTTACTCACCTGTTGTCCAGAGGGGGCTTCCCAGAACCGGTATTGGCAGACAACGATACTGACGCGCAACGCTGGCGAGCTGATTATTTTGCCGGTCTGGTACGCGAGGACGTACTTGAATTTTCGCGTTTGCATGAGGTGAATGCAATGCGGTTATTCGCTGAAATGCTTCGTTCGCGCGTGGGCTCACCATTGTCGATTGCATCACTGGCGCGAGATTTGAATTTGTCACCGACGACTTTAAACAAATATCTCGATATTTTAGAAGCACTATTCATTGTGTTTGTGGTTCGCCCGTGGCATCGCAACGTTGCACGTGCCACCTTACAAGCGCCTAAAGTTTATTTTTACGATACCGGTTTGGTTGTGGGTAATGAGGGTCTACAGTTCGAAAACTTAGTTGCGTGCCATTTGCTTAAAAATGCGCAGTGGCAGCAAGACACGCGAGGCGCTTCGGTTGACTTGCATTACATCCGGACGAAAGATGATGCTGCAGTAGATTTTTGTTTGAGTGAGGGCGATACGTTGACCCATCTGGTCGAGTGTAAGCTGACTGATACGCGACCGCATTCAGCTCTAGTGCGATTCTCAGAACAGTGGCCGCAAGCACAAGCGATTCAGCTGGTTCGTGATTGCAAGGTCGAGGCCGATATTGGTCGTTTGCAGGTTAGGGATGCTTCGAAGTGGTTGGCTGGGTTGGAGGTTTGATGCAGCATTCGACGATATTGAATGAACCTGCCGGTATGAGTGTGACAAATAGATCCACCTACCATTTGAACCATGCGGCTTAGTCCGATAGGTTTGAACACTTTATCTACTTAGCATTGGGTTCGTTATGAAATAATGTAACATAAAATTTTAATTCTAACATTAATTATGTTATATAATTAATATATGTTAGAAAAAAACTTAAGCCAGCTGACTGTTGAATATCTAAACCAGATACTTGGGGGCGATGCTACGCGCTTGGCTGTCAGCAAGAAAATAGACGAATTGCCGTACTTTCTTCGAGATCTCTATGATGTGCTTCCCGGAGAATTGCTAGGGCACTTGGTCACGTTTGCCTTTGTCAAAGGAAGGCAGCTGTTGGCTGCCCAGCAGATCGATCAACACGCAAAACAGTTGCATGAACTTTTGAAAAACCCAGTGATCGTGGCGTTGCCCGAAATTGGGCCTGGGGAGCGCAAGCAACTTATCAAGCATGGTATCGCCTTTGTAGTGCCGAATAGGCAGTTGTTCGCGCCGCGGCTGGGAATGATCCTAAGCGAGCGATTTAGGACTGAATCGCGTCGTGAGCAAGAACTGCTAAGCCCAGCCACACAGGCGCTCGTAATTTGGTTTCTACACCATCAGCCAATAAGTGAATCTTGGCATCCGTTCGAGGAGGCTGCTGCGCTGGGCTATACCGGCATGACAGCGACTCGAGGGATAAGAGAGTTGCTACAGCTCGATCTGTTTAAGCTAGAGGTTCGAGGACGCGCCAAATACCTGAAACTCAGCGGATCCCGTCGGGATCTCTGGGACAAGGCCAAACCGCACTTGCGTACGCCTGTACTTCGAACATTGTGGACTTACGATCGTCGGATTTTTGCTCTCAGAGGTGCGCGTTGGGCTGGTGAGAGCGCGCTCGCACGAATGACTATGCTCAGCGAGCCACAGCAACCGACGCTTGCCATGACGGCGGACATCGTAGAACAAGCTAAACAAGCGGGAATTTTTTTCGAGCCTCGAGAGCTTGCTGATGGCGTTGCCGTTCAGTTGTGGCGGTATACACCTGAGATGCAAGCGCAAGAAAAAACTGTGGATGTTTTGTCTCTTTGGCTGAGCTTGAGAGCTAGTCAGGACGATCGGATTCAGATTGCGCTTGATGAAATTGAGGAGAAGTTTATATGGTGAAAGGCTTGTCGATTTTTCAGGACTGGTTCAAGGATTTTGAAAACCAATACGTCCTAATTGGTGGAACCGCCGCCACAATTACGATGACCGAGGCGGGCTTGCCATTTAGGGGTACCAAAGATTTGGATATTGTTTTGCACGTGGAGGTTCTGACGTGGGAGTTTGGCCAAAAATTCTGGGAATTCGTGCAAGCTGGCGGCTATCAGCAAAAAGAGGGGAATGCAGAGCAAACGCCTTGTTTATATCGATTTCAGAAGCCGCTCGATGACGAGTTTCCCCATATGTTGGAGCTGTTCTCAAGGGTTCCCGACAGGCTGAACTTTATCTCACCTGGTCACTTGACGCCTATCCCGATGGACGAGCAGATCTCTAGCCTCTCAGCCATCTTGCTAGATGACGAGTACTACCAGTTCGTCATAACGGGGCGGAAGAATAAGTACGGAATGCCGTCCTGGGTAGGCGAAGACAGACTGATACCACTAAAGGCTGTTGCTTGGATGGAAATGACCGAACGCGAAGCAAATGGCGAAGCCATTGATTCGAAAAAAATCAACAAACATCTTGCTGATGTTGTTCAATTGTCGGGGCTGCTACAACCGGGTCATACTATCCAAATGGTTAACAAACTCAAAGCTGATTTGCAAGCATTTGCAAAGATGGTTGTCGAACTAAAAAAGCCAAATCAGGTTCAAGCTATGCACAGGATTGCAGAGGCATATTCTATCAATCTGTAATGCTTCCCTTCACGAGTTGTGCGCGGGTCAACTAAACACCGCCACAATCCGCTGACAAGCTTTCCCATCACCATAGGGATTGTGCGCCTTGGCCATCGCCTCGTAGTGCACGGCATTGGTCAGCAAGTCGTTCACATTATCAACAATCGAGGCGGTACTTGACCCCACCAGCCTGACGGTACCTGCTTCAACAGCCTCTGGTCTTTCTGTGGTTTCTCTCATCACTAATACCGGCTTACCAAGGCTGGGCGCTTCTTCTTGTATGCCGCCGCTATCGGTCAGCACAAGGTAGGCATGTCTGAGCAAATAGGCGAAGGGTTCGTAATCTTGGGGTGCGATCAAGTGCACGTTGGCGAGGTCTTTCAGTAACCGGTACACGGGCTCTTGCACATTGGGGTTGAGGTGAACAGGGTAAACAAAGTGCACGTCGGGGTGCGTCTGCGCAAGGGTTTGAATTGCCTGGCAAATGTTTAAGAAGCCTTCACCGAAATTCTCGCGCCGGTGGCCAGTTATCAACACAAAGCGGTGTGGAGCCTTCTCTGATGGCGACTTCCAGTTGAAATCAAGCGCCTGATTCAGAGCCCCTTCAAGCTGCGCTTGTCTTGCTGGGTCTTGATCGATACGATGGGTTACCCACTGCAGGGCATCGATCACGGTGTTGCCGGTCACGGTAATGGTGGCATCCCGGATGCCTTCTGCCAGCAAATTCTGTTTGCTTAAGGTGGTTGGCGCAAAATGCCACTGGGCGATCTTGCTAATGACTTGCCGGTTGAATTCTTCGGGGAAGGGGGCGCGAACGTCGTGGGTTCTGAGGCCCGCTTCGACGTGCCCAACGGGGATATTTTCGTAAAAGGCAGCCATTGCAGTAGCAAGTGCCGTTGTCGTGTCACCATGGACAAGCACGGCATCGGGCTTTTGTGCTTTGAGAACATCGCGCATGCCGGTTAAGACTCGACTGGTGACATCGGACAGGTCTTGTCCCGCCCGCATGAGGTTCAAGTCGATGTCTGGGCTGATCTGAAAAAGCTCCAACACTTGATCCAGCATTTGCCGATGCTGCGCGGTCACGCACACGACGGTCTGCAAAGCAGGCGATGCCTTAAGCGCATGCACGAGCGGCGCCATTTTGATGGCCTCGGGACGAGTCCCAAAGACGACTAGGATTTTCATGAAATGGGCGGTAACTCGTTAAGCAATGCGTTATTCTAAGTCATCGCCAAACCGGATTAATCTAGGAAAAAAATGAAATCTTTATTTTCTCGGCAGTCGCTCGTCGTGTTGATCATGATGGTCAGTGGTTTATTTTGTCAGGTCGCTTTTGCGGAGTCTGCCGCAGAACTGAATCGGACAAGTCGTGCGGCGCTGGATAAATTAGTGCGCACATCGCCTGCCGCCCAGGAGTTAAACGAAACAGCTATCGCGGTGCTTGTCTTCCCCGCTATCAAAAAGGCTGGTTTGGTCGTAGGCGGCCAATACGGTGAAGGGGTGTTGATGCGTGGTGGCAAGACGGTGGCTTACTACAACACAGGTGGTGCATCGTTTGGTTTGCAGGCAGGTGCTCAAGAATACGGTTACGCGATGTTCTTTACCAAAGAGTCTGCCCTGAAAGCGCTTGATTCGACTGAAGGTTTCGAAGTGGGTGTCGGCCCCAGCGTGGTGGTGATGGATCAAGGCATGGCGATGCAAAAGACGACGATGAATCTGCAGGATGATATTTATGCTTTCGTTTTTGGCCAAAAAGGCCTGATGGCTGGGCTGGGAGTGCAGGGTAATAAAATTACGAGAATCAAAAAGTAGAGCGTCTAGTGATCTGCTCGTTTAGGTGATAAAGGTAGTGTGACAATTTGAGCCACCCACCTTTTACAGTTGAATAAATCTCAGGGAGTCTCTGATATATTTCTGCGCACTTCTAAGTTGGCTTCAGGGTTGCAAATAATGATGGATGCAGTAGTTGGAAAAATGATTGAACAGTTGAACAGCAGTGTGTTTGTGCTGATAACTATTTTGTGCGTTTCTTTTTGGATTGTCTATCGAGTTGGTAGGTGGACAGAAACCTTTTCAAATCACTCTAAGAAAATCGAATCGTCAGAGATTAACCATCAAAGTCTCTATCAAAGTATTGCGCACATCACAGCGAAAGTAGATTTGATTTATTGCAACACACTAAAAAACCCTGTTGTCATGGCTAGAAGCCCTGTCAGTCTTACCGAGACCGGTATCCAGGCGAACGGTATTATTGGCCTTGATGCAGTTTTGAAAAGAGAGTTTTCAAAGTTGGAAGGTCTCGTCGGCAAAACCATACCAACAACGTCATACGATATTCAGACTGAGTCGATGCGTGTTGCGGACAAATGCTTCACCCAGCTACTCACCGATGCTGAATTGAATCGCGCCAAGGATTTTGCATTTAAGACTGGCTTACGGTTAGAAGATCTGTCATCCATCCTGGGCGTCTTGCTGCAAAATGAGTTGTTGAAGCAAAGAAATATTTGTTTGTAGGTATCGATAAACTCAATATAAATGGAAATATTCGTGCGGGCAGAAAAACAGTAATGCAAAAAAATACAAACGCACACGCTATCTTTTGCTCGTTACTGCTCTGCGGATTAATCCTTGGACACACTGCCGGTTTCGCTCAAACTGGCAACCTACCTGCGTGCCAGGGCGACTACGATCTGGCGACCTGGACCAAGTGTTTCGGTAAGCGCGTTAATCCCAATGGTGACGTGTACGTAGGCGACTTTTTGAATGGGGTGGCGCACGGCAAGGGGACGTACAGCTTCCCCAGCGGCACCAAGTATGTAGGTGAATACAAGTACGGTCGGCGTGATGGTGCGGGTACTGAGTACCGGCCGGACGGCTCTGTTCGGGTCACCGGCACCTGGGCAAAGGGTGTCTTACAGAAAGAGCCTGTGAAGCTAAAAGAAGATCAGCCAGTAACAGCCGCCGTAACAGATACCGCCAAAGACATCGCGACAGAGCCCACCCCCACACCTGCCCCCACTGCAGTCGAACCGCCCGTTGTACTGCATGAGCGCAAGTCTTTACTCGAAGAGCTGCTAACCAGACGCTGGAGGCTCAGCCCCACCCTGGATTGCCAGAAAGGCGAAGGGTCGTATAGCGTTTACGACAAACGCGAAGGCCGGTACTTTGTTAACAATGGTCTGGTTGATAAGGCCGCTAGACAGCCTGAGGTAGATATTAAAGAAGTCGATGCCGATCATGTCGTGATCCTGATCAATTACTGGGCGACACCCTTGATCGAAAAAGCCTTGCACGAATCCAAGGTGTTCGCTACACAACTTGAGTTGACGCTTGAGCGTGACCGCCAGGGCAAAATCACCGAGACCGAGCGTGCGGTCCTAATGGACGCCCGGGCAGCGATGGAGGGCATAAAAAAATTCAAGAATGAGTTGCCGGAGCCGACTGAACTGCTTGCCTGTGAAGGCGAGTCATTCGCGTCTGAGACGGATAATGACGATCGCTATAACGGCCTCGCCAAGCTGCGCTGCGATGTGAACGTGGATTGCGCGAGTCAGGATGATGTACTGGCCAAGATCAAAATCAGGGGCGAGCGAGGCCTTAAAACCAACCAACCCTGGGCGCAAGCCTGTGTTGACCTTTTACTGAAAACTGCTCAGCAATCCAGCCAAAGCATACCCGGCTGGTCAATTGATCTTGCAAACAAAAGTATCTCGGTGTGCAACGGCAAAGAGAACTAGTTGTAAGTCATAAGTTGTGCCTGCGTACCCACGTCAGTCAAAAGACGTAGTCCCTGCATTTGACTTAGTATCCATAAGTCAGTCAAACTGTTAAAAATAAATCTAACAATAGCCAAGGGTGGCAGGGTGATGAACATGCACGTAAGAAGCCTCATTGCAGCACTGACGTTGTTGGCCGTTACGACAGCCACGAGTTTTGCAGAAACCCCTAAAACCGGCGGCACGCTGAACATCGAGCTCAGCCAGGCACCCAGGCATTTAAACAGCGCAGTGCAGTCAGGGGTGGCAACCGCCCGACCAGCTTCGCAACTGTTTGCTAGCCCCCTGCGCTACAACGACAAATGGGAGCCCCAGCCTTACCTGGCAGAAAAATGGGAGCTTGCGGCCGATGGCAAATCGCTGACCCTGCATCTGGTCAAGAACGCGGTGTTTCACGATGGGCATCCGCTTACGTCCGAGGATGTCGCTTTCTCTATCATGACGATCAAGGCCAATCATCCCTTTGCGACCATGCTGGCACCGGTCGACCGCGTCGATACGCCTGATCCCTATACAGCCGTGATTCAGATGAGTACGCCACATCCAGCCATTTTGCTGGCGATGTCGCCGCCACTTTGCCCCATCATCCCCAAGCATATTTACGGGGATGGACAAGATATCAAAAATCACTCACGTAACTCGGTTGATGTGGTGGGCTCAGGTCCTTTCAAATTAAAGGAGTTTGTGCCTGGCAACTATATCGTCATGGAGAAATTCGACAAGTTCTTCATCCCTGGCCATCCTTACCTTGATCGCATCATCGCCAAGATATTGCCGGATCAGTCCGCCATGGCGATTGGCGCCGAGCATGGTGATTTAAGCCTTGTCATGAACGGTGACCCTCGTATCGTTAAACGACTGGTTAAGGCGGGCATGATAGAGACGGCAAAAGGTTACGAAGGGATTGGGGCAGTATCCTGGATTGCATTTAACGTCCGCAAGGCGCCGTTTGATAAGGTTGCGGTCAGACAGGCGATTGCCTATTCGCTTGATCGCGACTTTATCTCGAAAGTCTTGCATGGTGGTTTGTCGACGCCGCTTGCTGGTCCGCTGGCAGCGGGAAGTCCGTTTCTGGATAAGACGCTCAATCCCTACAAACTGGATCTCGCACGCGCCGAGAAATTGCTTGAGCAGGCTGGCTTTAAAAAGGATGCCGCAGGTGAACGACTCAAAATCACCATGGACTATATCCCCGGTGATGATATTGATTCAAAGCTTGTCGCTGATTACACAAAATCTCAATTGAAAAAAATAGGTATCAACGTCGAATTGCGTACCTCGCCAGATTTCCCGACCTGGGCAAAGCGCATGGCGACTGGTGACTTCGAGATGACGACGGATATTGTCTTTAACTGGGGCGACCCGGTGATTGGCGTAGCGCGTACCTATTTATCGACCAACATTAAGCCGATTGTGTGGAGCAACACCCAGGGCTACGCTAATCCCAAGGTAGATGAGCTGCTCGCTGCCGGCGGCCAGGAACTCGATCCAGCCAAGCGTCTGGCAGATTATGTGGCGTTTCAGAAGATTGTGAACGAAGAACTACCCGTCACCTGGATTGCGACAGTGCCTTATAGAACGGTATATGCAAAAAATGTACGTAATGTTCCTGAGACGATCTGGGGTTTGATGTCACCTTACGATGAGGTCTGGCTGGATAGCAAGTAATGACCGTCTTGCGTCGACTTGCTTTGGCGGCGGGCTTGATGCTCGCCGTGATCGTGCTTAACTTTCTGTTGATCCGGATCGCACCAGGCGATCCCATTGAAACAGTCGCGGGTGCAACCGGCGGGATGACAGAAGCGCTGCGTGCCAGCCTTGCCCATGCTTGGGGACTGGATCTGCCGCTGACCGATCAATTGGTCATTTATCTTAAAAAAGTCCTCCAGGGTGATCTGGGCTATTCGTACTTTTTTAATGCCTCGGTGCTCAGTCTGATTCTGGCCAGGATAGGCCCAACGCTGTTGCTGATTGCGAGTTCGATCGTCTTCTCGCTTTTAGTTGGCGTGGCCCTGGGGGTGAAAGCATCGAACAAACCGAACGGGCTGTTTAGTCAGTTAATCATGGTGCTATCGGTCGTCGGCTACGCGGCACCCGTGTTCTGGACTGGCATCATGCTGATGATCCTGTTAGCCTCGGTGTGGCCGATTTTTCCGGTCAGTGGCATGGCCGATATTGCCACCAGCATGGACGCAAATGTGTTTCGTCAGGCACTGGATATCCTGCACCATTTGATCTTGCCCATGATGACGCTATCAATCATTTATGTGGCGCAATATAGCCAGATGACACGAGCCTCGATGATCAATACCCTTGGCTCTGATTTCATCCGGACAGCCAGAGCGAAAGGGGTAGCAGAGCGTGATGTGTTTTATGGACACGCCTTGCAAAACGCCGTCTTGCCGGTGGTGACCATGGTGGGCCTGCAATTTGGCAACGTCCTGGCGGGTGCTGTGCTGGTTGAGTCAGTATTTGACTGGCCTGGCATGGGCCGCCTGGCTTTTGAATCGGTGTTGCGGCGCGATTATCCGGTCATTCTCGGGATCTTGCTGTTTTCGGCTGCGATGGTGATCATTGCCAACTTGGTAACGGATCTGGTCTATCGCTACGTCGATCCGCGCATTCGCCGGGGCGATGCATGAAAAAACACGAAACCCTGCAGATGTTTTTACGCAGTCCCGCTGCGATACTCGGCTCGTGTTTGTTGTTACTGATTATGTTGTTCACGTTTGTTGGGCCACATGTCTATCATGTCGACCCGCTCGAAATGGTAAGCACTCCGTTTATGGAGCCCTTTACTGAGGAGGCGGCATGGCTTGGCACCGACCAGCTGGGCCGCGATGTGCTGGCGGGACTTGTCAACGGCGGGGCCATGACGCTTGCGGTGGGGGCACTGGCCGCGTGCTTGTCTTTATTGATCGGCATTACTCTGGGCGCCTTGGCCGGCTTTTATGGCGGGTGGATTGATTTGCTCTTGATGCGCGTGACCGAGTTCTTTCAGGTCTTGCCGGCTTTATTGTTTGCCATGGTCATTGTGACCTTGTTTGCCCCCAGTATCGCGACCATCGCGATTGCCATTGGTGTGGTCAGTTGGACTGGTGTGGCAAGGCTTACGCGTGGCGAGTTCTTGAGACTTAAAACGCTCGAATTTATTCTGGCTGAGCGTGCAGCGGGCGCTAAAACCTCACGCCTGATTTGGCGGGTAATTTTGCCCAATGCGCTGGCACCGTTATTGGTTTCGGCTACCTTCGCAGTGGGGGCGGCGATTTTGTTTGAGGCGGGGCTATCCTATCTGGGTCTGGGTGATCCAAACGTCTGGAGCTGGGGGCGCATGATTGGCGACGGCCGACAGTACGTGCTGGATGCCTGGTGGGTAGTAACCTGGCCTGGCTTGATGATTTTTTTGACTGTGTTGTCGATCACGCTGGTCGCCGATGGCTTGAATCAGGCCTTGAATCCTAAACTGAGGGATCGGTGATGGCGACGATTGCTAATCAGAAAACGGCGTTGCTTGCAGTAAAAGACGTCTGCGTTGAATTCAGGACGCGAGACGGCATGGTTGATGTCCTGAGGCAGGTGAATTTTGCCTTGCATCCGGGCGAAATCCTTGGCTTGGTAGGTGAATCGGGTTCAGGCAAGAGTATGACGTCGCTCGCGATCATGGGATTGGTCCCCAAGCCCGGTGGGCGAGTGAAATCAGGGCAGGTGCTTTATCGCGGCGAAGATCTGGTGCAGGCCAGTGACACGCGGCTTCGTCAGATTCGGGGGGCCAGGATTGCCATGGTCTTTCAGGAGCCGATGACGGCATTGAATCCCATTCACACCATTGGCCGGCAGATTGTTGAGACGCTGCTGTTGCATTCAGCCTTCACCAAGATTGAAGCGCGACAGCGCAGTATCGACTTGTTACGCGAGGTGGGGATCTCGTCGCCCGAGCAACGTGTTGATGAGTATCCCCATCAGTTATCTGGCGGGATGCGGCAGCGCGCCATGATCGCGATGGCGCTGGCGTGTGAGCCCGATATTCTGATCGCGGATGAACCGACCACCGCCTTGGATGTCACCGTACAGGCACAGATTTTTGATCTGTTGCGAGACTTGCAACAGCGCAAAGGCACTGCCATCTTGCTGATTACGCATGACATGGGTGTGATTGCAGAAATGTGCGACCGCGTTGCGGTCATGTATGCAGGCACCATCGTCGAACAGGGCACGACCGCCGAGGTCCTGGAAGCCCCTATGCATCCCTACACCAGAGGCTTAATCAATTGTTTGCCAGAGTCGCGTTTGAGTGACGCGGATTGGTTGGCTGAGATACCCGGGGTCGTGCCGGCCTTGAGTTCGCTCGGTGCCGAATGTGCGTTTAAAGAACGCTGCGAATTTCAGACGGCTGCCTGTGCTCGATCCCCAGACTTGTCCGTCGCGTTATCTTCAGTGCCTTTGATGTCTTCAGTTTCGGGAGATCCTCGTCCCTTTGCACGCCTCGTGGCTTGTCATCATCCCCTGTTGGCTAGTCCGTCCTCTGTGGTGAGCGCGCCATGAATCAGGTTGAACAAGCGCCTTTCATCTCGGTGGATCGTCTCAAGGTTCAGTTTGAGCGCCGGGTTGCCTGGGGGCAGCCGAGGCAGACGGTTCATGCTGTTGATGACGTGTCGTTTACGGTTGAAAAATCCAGAACACTGGCTATTGTTGGTGAAAGCGGCTCGGGTAAAACCACCACGGCTCTGTCGCTCATGCGCTTGGGGCCGATCACCTCAGGTGCCATCACCATGGATGGTCAGGTCTTATCTGGTTTAAAAGGCGAGGCGCTCAGACAGTTCAGGCGCCACATGCAGATGGTGTTTCAGGATCCTTATTCGTCGCTCAACCCACGCTGGCGCGTAGTAGATATTATCCGCGCACCGCTTGATGTTCTGGGGATCGGGACACCTGCTGAAAGAGATGAGCGTGTCACGCATTTAATGACAGAGGTGGGCTTGAGGCCTGACCAGTGTGATTTGTATCCGCATCAGTTTTCGGGTGGGCAGCGGCAACGGATCAATATCGCGCGAGCGCTTGCGCCGCAGCCTTCGCTGGTGGTGTGCGATGAGCCAGTTTCTGCCCTGGATGTGGCCGTCAGGGCGCAGACCCTCAATTTGTTGAAGCGCTTGCAGCAACAGTTTGGCCTGACTTACGTTTTTATCTCGCACGATATGTCCGTCGTCCAGTACATGGCCGATACGGTGGTGGTCATGTTGATGGGCAAAATTGTCGAGCGTGCTGATCGAGAGACATTTTTCAACTCGCCGCGGCATCCGTACAGCAAGGTCTTACTGGCGAGTGTGCCAAGCATTAAAAATGCTGGTGTGAGACCGATCAGTCGCGTGCGTGTCACTGGTGAGCCAGCTAGCCCGATCAATCCCTTGCCAGGTTGTCGCTTTGCCTCGCGCTGCCCGAGTGCCGAGGCCCGTTGCCATCACGAAACCCCGTCTTTAATTGCTATCAATCCCCTTCACGAAGTTGCTTGCCATCTTGTGCCTTCAACCCTTTGAGGAAGCCATGACCACCACGATCTATACCGCACGTCGCTTAATCACCATGAACCCTCGTCAGCCCGACGCCGCAGCCCTGGCAGTGAAAGATGGACGCATCCTAGGGGTAGGATCAGTCGAGGATCTCTTGAAATGGGGCCCAGCAACCGTTGATGAGCGATTCAAGGATAAGGTCATCATGCCAGGGCTCATCGAGGGTCACTGTCATCTGAAAGAGGGCGGGATGTGGTCCTGGACTTATCTGGGCTGGTTTGACCGGCGCGACCCCAGTGGGCATGTTTGGGCTGGTCTGAAATCAATGCAGGCGGTTGTAGAGCGTCTGACCCAGGTTGATGCAGAGATGACTGCGAAAGGTATCGCCGCGGATCAGCCGCTGCTGGCCTGGGGATTTGATCCTATCTATTTTGGTGGTGAGCGCATGGATGTTCAGCACTTGAGCGGGATCGCCCGCCCGATTGTGATTACACATGCGAATGGTCATTTGATGAACGTCAACACGACCATGCTCAAGATGGCCGACATCACCGCCGCAACGGATGTTGAGGGAGTTGTCAAAGATGCAAAGGGTGAGCCCACAGGCGAGTTGCAAGAGCCAACTGCCATGCATCTGGTGATTCGAAAGGTGGGCAATGCTGGTTTGCTGTCGCCCATGGATGATGCGGGCATGTTGAATTTTTCTGCGATTGCTTGCATGCAGGGTGTGACGACGGCAACTGACCTGGTTAATGACTATAGCGATAGCAGTTACGATCTGCTGGCGCGGGCAACGTCACGTGATGATTATCGAGTGCGCTTATATCCCGCTTTCAGGGCGTTTCACGGTGCTGCCGCGGCCGCTAAATCGACCGAACGCGTGCTGGACTTGATGAAGCGCAATACCGAGAAATTGCGCTTTGGCATCATCAAGCTGATGCTGGATGGCTCGATCCAGGGGTTCTCGGCACGGATGCGTTGGCCCGGTTACTTTAATGGAGCACCCAACGGCATTTGGGTGATGGATCCCAAACAGTATGAAGAAGACTTTGAGGTCTATCACCGCGCGGGTCTGCAAGTGCACACGCATACCAACGCGGATCAGGCTAGCGAAGCGGCGATCGAGGCGATTGAGGGGGTGCTGACGCGAAGCCCTCGCCCCGATCATCGTCACACTTTGCAGCACGCACAGATGATTGATGCCGCGATGTTTCGTAAGATGGCTCAACTGGGTTTGTGTGCAAATGTGTTCTCTAACCACATCTGGTACTGGGGTGATCAACATTATGAAATGACCATGGGGCCAGATCGCGCAAATCGTATGAACGATGCACGTGCGGCGCTAGATTGCGGCGTTGCCCTGGCGATCCACTCAGATGCGCCGGTGACACCTCTGGGGCCATTGTTTACGGCATGGTGTGCCGTGAATCGTGTGACTCCTTCAGGCCGTGTACTGGGGCCCAATCATCGCATCACGGTGCCTGAGGCTTTGCATGCGATCACCATGGGGGCGGCCTGGACTTTAAAAGCTGATCACGAAATCGGCAGCATCGAGGTTGGTAAACGTGCAGACTTCGCTGTGCTTGAGGATGATCCCCTGGCGATTGATCCGATCAAACTCAAGGATGTCCGGGTCTGGGGCACGGTGCTGAGCGGTCAGGTGTTTGAAGCTGGTCACTAACGCGAGCGTGATAAGTTCGCCTGCAAGGCGATGGTCTAGGGGAGCAACACCATGACGCACTTGCCCTTAACCATCATCGGTGGCTTTTTGGGCGCGGGCAAGACCACCTTGATCCAGCGCCTGTTGACCCACACTGAAGGGCGACGAATCGCCGTTCTTGTCAATGATTTTGGCAAACTCAATATTGACGCCAAACTGATCGCGCAAGCAGGTGCAGATACGATTGAGTTGACCAATGGCTGCGTGTGCTGTTCGATCGGTGATGATTTAAATGGCGCCTTGATTCAGTTGGAGTCGCGGGCCAGTGACTTTGATCACGTCGTGATTGAAGCGAGTGGCGTCTCTGACCCCTGGAAGATTGCCCAGATTGGTTTGCTGAACGCAGGCTACCGGCTTGACGGCGTGATCGTGCTCGTGGATGCTGCGTCGGTTCAGGATCTGTTGAATAACCCGCGCTACGAGGACACGGTGATCCGCCAATGTCGTCGGGCTGACCTGTTGCTAGTCAACAAAATTGACCTTGTCTCTGATGATGCAACAGTGGTTGAGGCAAAGGTACAAGACATTACCCGGCAACTGCTTGGCCAAGCGTCCGCTACCCGCGTTATTGCTTGCTCTCAAGGGACTGTGCCGCCTGAGCTCTTGTTGGGATCTTGGCGCAAAGGCCGGGCGGCTGAGGACGAACATACTCAGTCAGTAAACACAGCTTGGGGCGATAGTATCCAAGCAAGTAAATATGCTGACAAGCCTCTTAAGTGGCAGTCGCTTAGTTTCACGTCTACGTCGGCATGGACCAGGGGGAGCTTTGAGGCCTGCTTGCCTGCCTTGCCTGACGGTCTGATCAGAGGCAAGGCGATTCTCTTGACGGAGACTGCAACCTGGTTTGAGTGGCATCGCGTGTGCGGTCGCGACACCTGGCTTGAGCATCACGCCTCGCCACCTACTGATCAATCCGTCTTGGTTTTAATTGGTCTTGAAGCCCCGACTGCTTTGGATGTCGAGGCTCTCGTCCAACGAGGTTGGCGTTAGATTTTCTCGTCGCGCAGCCAGTACCACTTGTATAAGGCGCGCTGACCCAGACGGCGAAACGGTGCAAAAAGTTCTGATCTGACTTTGCCCATGATGTTGGGATACTCGAGCGGCGAGTTGTAGATCGGTAATTGAAACACTTCTTTATCTTTGTCTGCGCCAACTGCGCGTTGCGCCAGCCGCTTACCAGCCCACGTTGAAAAAGATACGCCATTACCGCCGTAACCGATCGAGTGCCAGATAGTTTGCTTGGGATCAGGTTGAACGATGCGCGGCATCATGTCGTGGCTAACATCGACCCAGCCCCACCACGAGTGCTCAATCGGTATCCCAGCAAGAGGCGGGAACTTGCGCGCAATCGCGTCAGTGAGCAGTTTGAGATGGACGAGATGCTCGGCATCGGCACCGGTGATTGAGCTTCGGCTACCGAGTTGCAGGCGATTGTCTTTTAGCAAACGATAGTAAAACCTGAGCGTGCGGGTATCGGTTAAAAAAGTTTGCGACTTGAATTTCGTTGCTTCAATCTCGGCTGAGGTCAACGGCCGTGTGACGACCGAGTTCGACAAGATAGGCAGGATCTTGTTTTTAACCAGTGGATTAAGGTGTTGCCCCGTGTAACCCCCCGTGCACAACAGCACTCGCTTGGCTCTCACGACGCCACCGGGTGTTTGCAGGTGATGGACGCCGTTAATCGTCTGCCACCCTTTGACAGGGCTACCGGGATGTACTTTGACGCCTAAAGCCCGGGCTTTGCGCATGAGGCCGAAGGTAAATTTAAGCGGATGGATACCAACGCCTTCTTTTTCGAGCAGCGCTGCCTGGGTATCCCTGTCATCGCAATACTCTTCATGAACCTCGGCGGCAGTCATCATGCGGGTGTCGTAACCAAAGACTTTGTTACGAACTTCGTGCTCAATCTTGAGGTAATCGACTTTATGAGGTCTATGCGCGATGTAGAGATGCCCGCCATCGAAGGCATCGCAATCGATGTCTCGCGTTAGTTCTTTGAAGTCCTCAAAGCCGGTGCGAATTTCAGTGTCGAGCTTTTTTGCGGTATCCAGGCCCCAGCGCTCAATCCACTGCCGTCTCGAGAGTCTGCCCGAGGCGTTTTGCCCTTGACCGCCGCTGCGGCTAGAACAACCCCACGCGACCTGATTGGCTTCTAAAACCGTGGCCGCAATGCCGTGATCGTGAGCTAAATAATAAGCAGTCGCCATCCCCGTTGCACCAGAGCCAACGATCACGACGTCAACGTCCATGTCCGCTTTAACTGGGCCGTCGTCCTCTGGCGGTGTCCCGGCACTTGCCACCCAGTAGCTGGGTGAGTAGTGCTGATTATTGCCAGGATCTGGGGTGACGAGGGGATCGTGCTGTGGGTTGTAAGGATTAAGCGACACGCGGCTACCTTGCTGGACTGGGATATGTAACGGGTGGTTACGCTGGAATCGGCGGACGATCTTTGCGGTAAGCGTCTTTGACGGCGATTTTGCCGTCTCGCAGGATAAAAAGATCCACACCATCCATGTGAAATTTGGCACCATCTGCCGCGCGCGTGGCGATAAATGTCCACTCAGAGAAACCGCGATTGCCAATCACTTGGTCGGGCGATCTGGGCACCCACTGGGCATCAGGGAAGGCCGCAAACGTTGCTTCGAACGCGGCTTTAACTGCCGCTTGCCCAACGATCGCATTGCCGTGCGGCTCTGGGCCCATGGCGGTACGAAACACGCAATCGTCGGTCATCATCGAAACCAAGGCTGCGGCGTCATGGGCATTAAACGCCTCGCCAAAGGCTTTGAGCAGGGCTTGGTCTTGGGAGGCAGAAGCATTCATGTTGATCCGGAAACAAGGCAAATTGAGATACGTGAATGCGTTATGAAACCACTCGGTGCCGGTTGTGTCAATTGCACGAAAAAGATTAGTATGGTGTTTATTGTAGAAACTTTGCTACGAACTAAAGATTAGATGTAACCACTACATGCCTGTGACAAGTTTCTCCAGTCGACAATTCAACCAGGATCTCGGTACAGTTAAAAAAGCAGCCAATACTGGCCCTGTTTTTATTACTGACCGAGGGAGACCCGCTCACGTGTTGATGACTTACGCAGACTACAAAAAAATGACAGACACCACAACTAAGATTGCGGATCTACTGGCAATGCCAGCGGAAGGGGCTGAGATAGATCTCCGCATTGAGACGTCAAAAGACCTGATTAAAGCAGCGAATTTGGATTAGCGTTAAACCCGTGGTCAGTTACTTAGCACTGCACTCAAAACTACTCGCCTGATTCACGTCGCCCGTGCCTTTGTATTTAGGCCAGGTGGGGTATTCGCACAACGGCCGCGTGCGACCCGGTACCCCGATGGTATCGGCAACAATCTGAGTTTGAGGTGCTTGCCCTTTTTCAACCCAGCCCTCGAGTGTGGCCAACGAATCCCAGGCAGCGTTGTAAACGGTGCTTAAAGCATGACCATAGCCAGGTATCTCGTAGTAACGCACAAACTGCTTCACTTGCTCTTTACCCATTGTGGTTTGCAAGCGCGCCACGTATTGCTCGGTTGCACGCGTGCTCACCAGCACATCGGCTGTGCCGTGTGCAATAAGCAGTTTGCCGCCTCGTGCCTGAAACGCCGATAGGTCGGTCTTGTTGACGTCCTGCAGTGCGGTCAGTTCACTGATGCGCCCTTGCCATTTGCCAGGCTTTTGCGGATCCAGACTAAGTGAATCAAAGGAGGCATCTTTGGTGACAAAGAAACGCACCCATTGATCCCAGAAAATGCTCATGTAGGGCGCGTTATTGGGCATGGGGTTCGCTGGTTGGCCCATGTTCATCGCCAAAAACGTGACGCGTGATTGCATAGGGTGTACGCCTGCCAGGCCTAAGTCGGCACCCCAGACGTTAAAACCTGGGTATTGAGTCTCACCACTACCCAATTTGTAATTAAATGTGATGGGCGTGTTGTACACCTTAAGTGCGTTGATTTGCGCATCGCTGAGGCAGGCATCCTCAAAAGAGCCCTCACCGCCGGCGCAACGCAGGGGTTTGCCATTGAGTTTGGCCGTGCTGGGATTGAATTTGGCATTACAGGCTTGCACGTTGCTGATCAAGCCGTCTTTGACACCATCAAGACCGTCGCAGGTCTGCATTGCAGCGTCGTAGAGCAGTTTGCGCTTGCCCTGATCCAGGTGGGCTCCTTCAGCCGCTAGTGCGCGGGTGATGCGACCGAACTGCAGGTCCAGACTGGCTGCGTTCCAGGCAGGATACAGCGCGACAACACCATCCCAGTCTTGTGGCCAGCGTTGTGCGACGGCCAGAGCCTCGCGCCCGCCGGTTGAGCCACCAACAAAATACATTTTTGCTGGTTTACCGGCTTTGTAATGTTGCTCGATCAGATAGACGGATACGTCGCGTGTTTTCTTTAAGGCGTCACCGGAGAAGTTCTTCGCAGCCTCGTCGTTAACACCGAACGCACCATCCTGACTAACTAAGGCACCAGCCTGATGCCCCGAGTCACTTGAGAACGTGGCATAGCCTCGTGCCAATGGCACTGGCGTGTTGGCTGGCCCAGCGGGAATGTTGCCGTTAGTGGCCGGGATTGTGCCGTTGTATCCACCGCCGCCCAGCATCAGACCTTTGCCGTTGTAATTGCCGGGCAGGTTAAGCGTGAGTTTGATGTTGGGTGCTTTGCTGTCAACCGGCAGGATGTCTGCGTTGACCTTGCAATAGGCCCCAACAGCGGCTGCACCGGTGCCAGTTGCCGCAATCAGTTCGGCAGAGGTCACCTTTGCCCCGCTCGTTGGTAACCCAATCGCTGCAGCGGGGATCATGGCGCTAGCGAGTTCGGCGCAGATCTGTGTCGTACGCGGATAGGGATCTGTCGAAGCAATAGTTGTAGGTGCTGTGTTGCAACCTGTCAGACTAGTAATTGCGGCAACGCCCGCAGCCATAGCAAATAACCGATGCACTCGACGCATGAGAGGTCTCCGAACAGGTCTTATGAATTATTTTGAGAGATAGCCTTGTCGAGAATAGTCTAACGCAAAAAGTTAGGCTAGCCGCTATTGACTAACGATAAACAAATAGGCGGTGATAAGGGGCTCAAGATTTTGGGATGTTAGCCGCCTGATTCTCGATATTGAGTTTCATGCTCGCTGCTGACAGTTCGATTAAATGAGGGTCGATCTGATGAGTATTTCTCAATTTCAACCACTGTAAGACTGTTGCTAGATGCCAGATAGAGGCGCTACCGGCATGAATAGGTGGGGGAAATCGATTGTCTGCAGAGAGAGCGAGTTTTCGAATATTTTGACGACTACAGCCGATCAGATCGGCAATGTCGGTTAACCCGACAAAATCAGGTGAAACTTCAATTAGCTGAGCTGTTGGAATGGCTTTAATAACATCAGCGATCGCTGAAAGGACCGCTTTTTCAGCTGTCTTTGACTCTCTACTAAAGTTCAATGCAAGCCTGCCTCGATAGCCTGTTCCCAGTGTTGCGTCGTCACAGCCAGCAAGGAAAAGAGCATCAACGAGCGTGTCAGGGTCGATTGAATTGGGCGTTAGGACGAAGCGCAGGGTGAAGTCGTATTGAGCACACATTAATCGGGTAAAAGGCAATTGCTAAACACTTAGCTAATGGTTGATATTGTCTCATAAGTTGTCAATTGACAACCATATTCAGCATCTATTTAGTCGATTCTGAAAGCGCCACGCCGTTTCGCACATGTCTTTTAATGACCGTTGTGCCTGCCAGCCCAGCACCTGTCTGGCGCGACTGACGTCGGCGCAATATTCGGCGGCGTCGCCGGCTCTTCTGGGGGCGAGTTGTTGAGGGATGGGACGACCGACAGCGGCCTCAAAAGCGGCGATGACCTCATGCACGCTGTAGCCGCGTCCGGTACCGAGGTTAAAAGTGTTAAATCCTTGCTCGCCGCGCAACAGAAAATCCAGCGCAGCGACGTGACCGTCTGCCAGATCCATAACGTGGATATAGTCACGGATCGCGGTGCCGTCGGCTGTCGGATAATCGTTACCAAAAATGTTAACGCTTGGGTACTCGCCCGATGCCGTTCGACTGACAAAAGGAAACAAATTATTCGGTTTGCCGTGCGGATCCTCGCCAATCAGGCCCGATGGGTGTGCGCCCGCGGGATTAAAGTAACGTAGATTGGCGATGCGCCAGGATGAATCCGCGAGTGCGGTGTCTTCAAGTATTTGCTCAATCTGGGCTTTGGTACGCCCATACGGATTGATGGGTGCAAGCGGGTGCTGTTCGTCAATCGGCAAGTACTGAGGGATGCCATAAACCGTAGCGCTTGAGCTAAAGATCAAAGTTTTCACCCTGGCTTTAGCCATCGCTTCGAGCAAACTAAGAGTACCGCCCACATTATTAGCGTAGTAAGCAAGCGGCTCTGCGAAGGATTCACCCACTGCCTTGAGCCCAGCAAAGTGAATCACAGCATTGATGCTGTGATCAATGAGGGCTTGGTAAACCACCTCGGCCTCTCTGACATCGGTCTCGATCAAAGAAAGTCGCTGGCCTGCCAGGCTTTCGAGGCGCGTCACTGCCTGTTTGTCGGCGTTGCTGAAGTTATCCAGCAAAACGACGTGATGACCTGCCTCGATCAACACAATGGCAGTGTGGCTGCCAAGATACCCTGCACCACCGGTCAGTAAGATGTTCATTGCTCGATTATAGGTAGCCCAGCAGATTTGCCAAAACCGTAGCAGCCGCATCATTACCGCTGGGCTTAACCGGTAAGTAGCGACCTTGGCTTAACAAATCATCCATTACGGGCTCGATCGAGGCGCTGTTGAGCTGTTGATAGGTCACGCTGCGACAATTCGCAACGGTGTGCAGCCAAGCTGTGAGTGCTGCGGTCTCTGGCCAAGCATTGCGTTCAAGATAAATCACAGGGATGCCAGAGCAAGCGACTTCGGCAAAGGTGCCGTAGCCCGGCTTGGTGACAACCAGATCAGCACTGGCGATCAGATCACTGTAATGACAGTCGAGTAAGTCGATAGAGATTGCGTGCGGGTGAGTCTTGCAGCTATCGGCTTGTGTGACGTAGTAAACAGGGCGATTACGGATGTAAGCCGGCCAGTCTTGAAGCGTAAGGTCTAACTGCACACCGCCCATACTGACGAGCACCAGCCAGGTATCCAGCGGTAGCTGTTGCTCGGCAAGCAGACGTTCGCGCTGTGGTTTGCCGGGTGAGCAGACCGGACCGATCACTTTTCGGTTGTTTAACCAGGCCATGGGCATCGCAGGCGCACACTGTAAAAAATACCGCGCCGATTGATAACAATCACGGATTTGGTTCAAAAGCATCTGGTCAATCCGGTGCCCTAAGCTATCTTCGAAAATATCTGCCCAGTTCAGTGATGACAAAGCAACTGTCGGGATACCTGCACGCTCGGCCGCAGCCAGAGTCAGGTAAGGGACATCGGCTAAAACCAGATCAACTTGATGTTTAACAAGATGCTCGGCCAGCGCATCGACTTTGCGATCCCAGTCAGATTGAAAGGCGTGCAACGCGGTAGCGCTCGCGTCAACATCGGTGGTGACGGCGTCGATCATGATCATGCCGATATCGTCTGCGATGGCTTCGATCGAGTCTGTAAGCGGTATTCGGCTAAGAATGCGAGCCGCATCAAAAGCCCCTCGCACCGTGATCTTTAAATCTGGCAGCAAACCCTTTAACGCATTGACGGCTGGCGCGACTTGCGAAAGATGCCCAAAGCCGTGTGACGAAATTGCGACCAACAAATGTTTGCCCGACATACAGCCTACTCAGGATTAACCATACTGCTTGTCGACCCACTTGCGGTACTCGCCACTGGTCACGTTGGCGACCCATTGCGGATGGTTGAGATACCACTGTACGGTTTTCTCGATACCGGTCTCGAACGTGTATGTAGGCTTCCAACCGAGCTCGCGCTCGATCTTGCGGGCATCGATCGCGTAGCGCCGGTCGTGACCCGGGCGATCTTTAACAAAGGTGATTTGCTCTGCATAGGATTTGCCGTCTTCACGAGGTCGCAAACTATTTAGGCGTGCGCAAATCGTGTTGACGACGTCCAGATTGGTCATTTCGTTCCAGCCGCCGACGTTGTATGTCTCGCCAAGCCGGCCCGCTTCAAGCACTGTCTCAATCGCCAGGCAATGATCTTCGACAAAGAGCCAGTCGCGTACTTGTTGGCCATCACCATAAATGGGCAGGGGTTTGCCGGCGAGGGCGTTCGAGATAATCAGCGGGATGAGTTTTTCGGGGAAATGATACGGGCCGTAATTGTTGCTGCAATTTGTAGTCAGCACAGGCAGGCCGTAGGTGTGGTGCCAGGCGCGGACGAGATGATCCGAGGATGCTTTGCTGGCGGCATAGGGGCTATTCGGCGCGAATGCATGGTCTTCTGTAAAGGCTGGGTCTGTTGCCCCGAGGGTGCCGTAGACTTCGTCTGTCGAGACGTGCAAAAACCGAAACGCTTGTTGATGTGGCGCGCTTAAGTCGGACCAATAGGCTCTGACGGACTCAAGTAAATTAAAGGTGCCGGTGACATTGGTTTCAATAAAGTCGCCTGGCCCATGGATCGAGCGATCGACATGAGACTCAGCAGCAAAGTTGATCACGGCGCGCGGCTGATACTGGACCAGTAATCGCCCAACTAAGTCACGATCGCCGATGTCACCTCGCACGAAGATGTGGCGTGCGTCCTCTTTAAAGGCAGCAAGATTGTCAAGATTACCCGCGTAGGTCAGTTTGTCGAGATTGACCACGGTTTCGTCGTGGCGGCTCAGCCAAGTGTGAACAAAATTACTGCCGATAAAACCCGCACAGCCGGTAACTAGAATCATGATGAAGGGATGTTGAAGGGGTTACGTCCTGAATGACGGAGTTTAACGGAGTTAAAAACGCTGTCGCACCAGTTATTCACATGTATCAAAATGTATCCGGATCTGGCTTTGCGTGGGCGCTAAACTAGGGCAATGAAATGTTTGCTTCATTATTTGGCAGTAGGGAGAGTTCACTCGGATGATCGGACATGAGTAGTCTCGAGAAGATGTTGAGTATGCTGGATGTATTCACGACTGAGCGCGCGGTGTGGTCGTCCGAAGAGTTGATTCAGCATCTTGGTGCGCCGCCCTCTACGTGCTATCGCTATCTCAAGGTACTGCACACATCGGGCTATCTGGCACGCGTTGCCAACGGCTCGTATATGCTGGGGCCCCGCATCATGGAGCTTGATCGCGTGACTCGCGAGAGCGATCCCGTCTATATCGCAGGCTCGCCGGTTGGCTTGCGCCTGACCTACGACACAGGTCAAAGTGCGTTGTTGTGTATTCTTTACAGCGATTCAATTATGTGTGTGCAGCAGACCCGTGGGCGCAATGTGCCCAGCGGTCTTTTTACGCGCGGCCAGCGCCGGCCGCTGGTTGCGGGCGCGACAGCCAAGGCAATCCTTGCTTACCTGCCCCTGCATCAGTTGCGGATTCTCTATTCTCGCCATACTGACGCAATCGCAGGGGTCGGGTTAGGTCACAATTGGACCGAATTTAAAGCTAGCTTGAAGCTTATCCGCCAGAACGGTTACAGCATGACGATGGGCGATTACAACCCCGGCATTGTCTCGATCGCAGCCCCCGTGTTTAATCAGGACGGTGAGGTGCTGGGTAGCCTGGCTTTAGCGGCGTCAAGTACCGTTGTTCAGCCTGCGCAATTCAAGAACTACGCCCCCCAAGTGATGGCAGCTGCCAAAGAGATATCAGGGCGGATCTCTGCAAATAGTGACATCACCGCTTTGCCGGCTCGTGCACTAGGCTGACTTTGCATATGTACCGGTGTTGTCACACCTGACGCACAGACCGCAGTATCGTTTCATGCTAGCCGCGAAGGTGATTTTTATTTTCCCCTTAAAGTCATAGGGTTAATGAACTTGAAAAAATTTAGTTTTTTCTTGTAAGATGTCCAACATCTGCTATTTTTTGGCAGAAATTCTCGAATAGTGAAAATAAACGAACAAAATCAAGCAGAAATAAAAAAATAATATTTGCTACGAGAACAAGAGACGGCGCCACTGATTACTTGAAAAAATTAGAGGGGAAGGTACATGTACAGCACGAAGGGGTCGATTACTTCGACCGTTTACACGTCCAGACGCGAAGCACCAGTTGGACGACGCACGACCTCAGCCAAAACGGCTTTTGGCTCGGTTCAGGCAAAAGCACCGACCGCCTTTGATAGCGTTGGTCGACCTGAGAATTTGCCGGATGAAATCGCAGAGCAACTCCGATCACGAATCCTGAACGAGAGCCTGGCCGCTGGCCAGCGCTTGCCAACCGAGCAAGAACTTGGTGCACAGTTCAGCGTCAGCCGGAATGTCATTCGGGAAGCGATTGCCCGCTTGAAGTTAATGGGTCTGGTCGAGACTCGCCACGGGGTAGGCACCTTTGTGTGTGCTGATTTAGCTGTGCGTCCTTTTGATGTATCGCACGATGATTTTCTTGAAATGTCGCAATTGATTCATGTGCATCAATTACGCGTCGAGATCGAGTCTGGCGCTGCTGCACTGGCGGCTACCAACCGCACGAGCCTGCAACTTGAAAAGATACAAACTGCTCTGAAACGGGTGGATCAAGCGTCTGGTGACTGGGAATTAGCAGCACAGGCGGCTCTGGATTTTCATTTGGCGGTAACCCAGGCTTCAAACAATCCATACGTGGTCCGAATCATGGGTCATTTGAGCCATGTGATTCACAATGCGGTGCGCACAACCCGCTTCGGCAATGTTGGCACCAACAGGGCTAATGAGGTTGAGGCTGAGCACCATCAGATCGTGGATGCTATCGTTAGACGTGACGCCGTGGCTGCCCGCCAAATTATGCGTACTCACCTTGAAAACGGCATCTCGCGATATCGCACACTATTTGGAGCCCTTTAATGTCAACCGTCAGATTGTTGGACAAAGTTATTACCGAAAACCTCATCGTTGAAAAACGTGGCCAGATTGGCTGGATCACTTTCAATGATCCGGGTCGTCACAACGCAGTCTCGTATGACATGTGGGTGGGCATCCCGATTGCGCTGGAGGCGTTCGCGGCCGATGACGATATCCGCGCTGTGGTGCTTACTGGTGCTGGCGAAAAGGCGTTTGTCAGTGGTGCCAACATCTCTCAGTTTGAAAAACTGCGCACCGCAGCTGATGCAGTGGCTGAATACGAGCGCGTCGGTGAAGCGGCTCAAGCGGCGATTTATGACTTCGTCAAACCCACGATCGCCCGGATTCAGGGCTATTGCATTGGTGGTGGTTTGAACATTTCTTTGTGCTGTGATGTGCGCATTGCCTCACCCGAAAGCTCGTTTGCCATCCCTGCCGGCAAACTCGGTCTGGGTTATCGCCTGACCGCGATTCGTAATTTGGTCAATACCGTTGGCGGCCCAACTGCCATCAATATCATGTTGTCGGCTGCCCGCTTTAGCGCGGCTGAGGCGCTTGACATGAAGTTGATCCAGTACATGGCAGCCCCGGGTGAGCTTGACGCAACGCTTGATGCCTATCTGGCCAAAGTCGCGGCCAATGCGCCCCTGACGCTGCAGACTGCAAAAGCATCGATTCGCGAATTTCAGAGAATCGCCCCTCACATTGATGTTGAAAAAATCAATGCCATGGTTTTGGGTTGCTTCGCCAGCGAGGATTACCAGGAAGGCAAGCGCGCCTTTGCTGAAAAACGTGCACCGGTTTTCCGAGGCAAGTAAATCGCCACATCACGCATCCTGCTGATCGGTGCAAACGGGCAGCTCGGACACGAGTTGCGGTCTGCGCTAGCCTCAGCGGGCGAAGTGACCGGCTTGACTCGCCCGGATCTCGATCTGGGCGACGCAACCCAGCTTCAAGCGCGGATCACGCAATTGCTTGCCAAGCATCAGCCCGATGTCATCGTCAATGCGGCGGCCTACACGGCCGTGGACAAGGCTGAGTCAGAGCCTGACGTCGCCCAGCAGATCAACGGGACCGCGCTTAAAGTCCTGGCGCAAGGGGCGAAAGCGATAAACGCTTGTCTGATTCATTACTCGACCGACTACGTATTTGCCGGCGATAAGCCGTTAACGCAACAGTATGTTGAGACTGATGGAACCAATCCTCAATCGGTATACGGGCGAACCAAGCTTCTTGGCGAACAAATGATCGCGCAGTTCTGCCCTCGGCATTTGATTTTTAGAACCAGCTGGGTGTTTGGTGAGCACGGCGGCAATTTTTTAAAAACCATGTTGCGTCTGGCGCAAGAGCGCGATCACTTACAAGTTGTAGCCGATCAATGGGGTGCACCGACGAGCGCCACCCTGATTGCACAGACGACCGCTCAGGTATTGACTGACATGCTGGGAGCACCGGCTGATGATGTTCGCTGGGGGACTTACCACCTTGTCGCGGGCGGAGCGGTCACCTGGCACCAATATGCTCAATACGTGGTCAGTCAGGCCAAAGCTGCTGGTGTAGCGTTAAAGCTTGATCCGCAAGCGATCAAAGCCATCCAGACAAAAGATTATCCTGTTGCCGCAACTCGGCCACTCAATTCGCAACTGAACACCGATAAAATCCGTCAGAATTTCGGGATTGTGTTGCCAAACTGGCAGGTGGGTGTGGATATGGTTTTAAAGCAGATGCTGGCAACAATGCCCCTGGCGGCCTCAGTCATGGTGCCGCAAGGCAAGCCTTGATGGCCATGAGAATTCTGATTGTCAGAACCTCTTCGCTGGGTGATCTGGTGCATATGCTGCCAGCCATTTCTGACATTGCAAAATGGGTGCCGGGGGCGCAGATCGACTGGCTGGCTGAAGAGGCTTTTGCCCAGATCCCTGGCTGGCATCCGGCCGTGCACGAGGTCATTGCGGTGTCGCATCGTCGTTGGCGCAAATCGTGGTGGTCAGCAGATGTCAGGCGAGAGCGCAAAGCACTTCAAGCCAAGTTGCACGCTAATCATTATGACGTTGTGCTCGATATGCAGGCCTTGATGAAATCGATCTGGCTGGTGCGGATGACGACAGGTGTTCGGCATGGACTGGATTTCAGATCGGCGCGAGAGCCCCTCGCCTCGCTTTTTTACGACGTTCGGCACCGCGTTAAGTTCTGGCAACCGGCGGTGACGCGGCAGCGTCTGTTAGCAGCAGCGACGTTCGGCTATACGTTCGATGACCACCCGGATTTTGGGTTGCAGGCGTTTGAGCAACAAGGTGCTCTTGACCGTGCTGCGCAGCCGCCTTATGCGGTCATCATGCCGTCAGCCAGCCGGGAAGACAAACTTTGGCCGGTTGAGGACTGGCACGCTGTATTTGATCGACTGTCGGCGGCTGGCTTCTCCTTGAAGCTGCTGGCTGGCAATGAGGCTGAGGCTGAGCGTGCACAAGCGCTGCTTGCGGGGCGCAGTTCTGCAGAAGTATTGCCAAAAATGGATTTGAAAGAGGTTGCGCAATGCCTGGCCGCTGCAACTTTGATGGTCGGCCTGGATAGTGGTTTGACGCATTTATCTGCAGCGCTTGGGCGACCGACGATTGGGATTTATAAGGCTTCAACACCCGTGCGGACCCCGCTCGTTGGCGCTGCCTTTACCGCCAGTCTGGGTGACAGGGGGCAGCCGCCAACACGCGAAGATGTGCTCGCCGCTTTGTCACAGCTACTCGATTAGTATTGCACTATGTTGCTTTCTATTTATTCTCTCTTATTGATGCTGGTAGCCCCTGTTGTATGGGCCGGCATGTATTGGCGTGCTCGCCGCGCGGGGGGCAACTGGGAAATCCTCTGCGCGGAGCGCTTCGGTCGTTATACACAGCCGTGGGACGGGGCTCGCCCGGTTTGGGTACATGCGGTCAGCCTTGGTGAGACGCGCGGTGCGGCTACTTTCATCAGAGGCTTGCTCGCGCAGGGTGAACGGGTCTTGTTGACGCACATGACTGCAACAGGTCGGGCCGAAGGTGCGCGACTGTTTGCGGAAGAAATTGCTGAGGGACAGTTGCGACAGCAATGGGTACCTTACGATTTCCCCGGGGCGACCCGTGATTTTTTTGAACACTACAACCCGCGTCTGGGTATCCTGATTGAGCGTGAAGTTTGGCCAAATTTGATTGCGCAAGCCAAACGTTCTGGCATCCCTATGCTGATGGTGAATGCGCGCTTTAGTCCACAAGCCCTGCGGCACGTTCATCAGATTGAGCGCTTTCTCGGATCCCTGATGCGCGATGCGTATACCAGTCTCGATCTGGTTCTGGCGCAAACCTCAGAAGATGCCGCTCGCTTGTTCGAGATCGGTGTTCGCAATGTGCTGGTGCTCGGCAATATGAAATTTGACCTTCAGTTGCCAGCGGTCGCGATTGAAACCGGCCGCGACTGGCATACCGGGCTGGGCCGACCCGTCATTGCGATTGCCAGTACGAGGGACGGCGAAGACGAGTTGTTTGCCCAAGCCTTGAAACGCTTGCTGACCAAACAGACGCGCGCCTTGTTTTTCTTGATCCCTCGGCATCCCCAGCGCTTTGATGAGGCGGCTGGTCATCTGGATGAGGCCGGTCTTAAGTACGCGCGTTGGTCCGTGATTCGGCGCGATAGTCCATCGGCGCAGCATATTGCTGAGTTACAAGTGATTTTGGCGGATACCGTGGGTGAAATGCCTTTCTTTTATGCGGCCAGCGACATTGCTATTGTTGCTGGCAGTTTTGCGCCATTTGGTGGTCAAAATCTTATCGAACCGTGTGCGGTGGGAACACCAGTGATAGTGGGCCCTCACACCTATAACTTTAAGGACGCTGTGCAGGATGCGGTGGCACAGGGCGTGGCCGTACAAGTCACGGGCCACAGTGATGACGCAAATTCAGTTGAAAAAACGGCGCATTCAACGACAGCATTAGCCTTGATTCAAGCCTTTGAGTGGTTGGGCGATCCGGCTAGCCTCGAGCAACGAAGTCAGAAAGCCAAGTCCTGGGTAGCGCAACACACGGGTGCTACCAAACGAACGCTCGAGCAGATTACCGAGTTTGAAAACGCCCTGGGGCAATAACCACCGCTTCAGGGTTTAATTGGGCTTCTGGGGCACCCTTGGTTGAGCGCCCCTTGTCGGCAGGGGCGACACCGAAGACGCCTTGCCCCAGAGCGAAGACGCCCAAATTAATCAGCAGAATAAGTACAAGTACGATGCGCATGAGCTATCTTAGGGCGAGCTTAGTGGTGCGTCAACTTGAAGTATTCGCCAATCTGGCCACACCATCAAGAACCGGGTTGATCAGGAAAACAGGATCAAGGTCAGGCATCATCCGACGCACTTCAACCTCGACCTCAAGCCAGCCGCCGCCGCTAACGCACAGGATGGGATCTGCGCCAAAGTGTTTGCGGGCGATCTGGCATTGACGAAGCACAGCACCGGCCTGTGCAGCCACAACCCCTGAGGCGATCGCCTGCAGTGTGTGTTTGGGATAGTCGTTACTGGCGCTATCAGCGAGCGGCAGGTTGGCGGTGCCTTGCGCGAGTGATTGACGCATCAGTGCAGGCCCCGGCAAAATGAGCCCACCCTGAAAAATATTATCGGGTGACAACGTGTCTATCGTTGTGGCCGTACCGAAAGTAGCCAGAATCAAGGGTGCGTGCGCCCCAGGAAAATGCCCAGCCAGGCCCAGTAAAGCCGCCCAGCGATCCGCACCGAGTTGAGTGGGTGGCGTATAGCCATTTTGCACATCGAGCGCGCAAGCGCTTGGCAGGATCCACTGGATTTTGCATCCAACCGACTCAAGTGCTTTGCCAATCGCTTGCGCGACTACGTTGCCAGCAACATTGACGCCCATGGCCGCGGTGGGCTGCATGGGTAGGCGGTCGAGCCATTTGGTGAGCGCGCCAGTCAAGGCATCCAGAGGCTGCAAACTGATTGCGTGTACCGTCGGTTCACGACCCATAGAGGGATGCAGCCATCCCAGTTTGACCCGGCTATTACCTACATCAAGCAGAATAATCATGGCTTCTCTTTAGCTCCCGGAGCTGTTTGAGGTCTGACTGAGACATCACCGACAAATACAGGCACGATACCGGCTGGGGTGTTGATCATTAGCTGTCCGTGCGAATCGACACCTTCTGCTACACCAGTCAATAATAGTCTCCCTTGGTCAAACGTGTTGACACCTTGTCCTGCCAGCGCATCGACAGCAGCAAAACGAGCCTGAAAGGCGCTAAAACCTTGCGCTGCGTAGAGATTGACTGTGCTTAACCACGCTTGCGCAAGCTGGCTGACGAGTGCGATGGGATCATGTTCTGGGCCTGCAATTTCTGTCCAGTCAGCAACGGGTCGGTCAAGTGTGGCGGAAAGTACCGCCCCATTGTGCAAATTCAAACCTATCCCAATCACGACATGGACGCCCTCTGCTGTCTCGCCGGCGGCGGCGCGAAGCCCCGCACTTTCAATCAGGATCCCGGCAAGCTTTGCGTCACCCCATTGGATATCATTTGGCCACTTCAGTTTGAGGCGATCCGATTTGGTCAGGGTTGTGCCTGCATCCTGGTGGCTGACAAGCGCGCGCAACACTTCGCAGGTAGCGACTCCAATGGCTGGCGAGAGCCCCGCGAGTTCTGCGATTGGTCGATTGACTTCAAATGCACACGAAAACAGCAAGCTGGCACCCTCAGCAGCAGCCCATGGACGCCCCGCACGGCCCCGGCCGGCTGATTGCTGGTGTGACCCGCGCAGCACGGCACCGCACCCTGGTTTGTCACCCTGTGGAGGCTTACCGCGGCTCGCTTTGACTAACTCGACCAAATCGGTGTTGGTAGATCCCGTTGCCTGAACCCACTTAACCTCGCTAAAACCGGTAAGCTGGGTTTTAAGCGTGTCTTCAAAGTCGGCAGGGGTCGGAAATGGCATCGGCATAGAAAGATTTTAGGCGGCAATTGCTTTTTACGGGCTAAATGTAGGGCTGAGCACACAATCGCCCAGCATGTGTTTTATGATCAGGAAGTTGCTCTCTCACCTCAGGATTAAATGACCGTTTTATCCGTCAGCCCGAAGCCATCTGCACCGGTTACTCGCGACGGTGACACCAGTCGCTTGTCGGGCAACTGGAACGTCCAGGCACTCGCGCATCGTAAAGAGGTCGTTACTCGTCAGCGTGCCTTGACCAAAGCCAGGGGTTCGAAAGCCTGGGATTTATCTCAAATCGAGCAGATGGATTCCGTTGGGGCACAACTGATCTGGGAAGCCTGGCAACGCAAACTGCCTGCACAGTTGAGAGCGAGCCAGGATCAAAAGGACTTGTTTGCAGTGTTGGGTGCCAATCCCATCGCGAATCCCCCCCCGATCCCGAGAATGGATTGGCTGGATTGGGTCAGGGATATCGGGCAGACGATATTCGTTGCAATCGACAATGGTCGTGAGTTGTTGACGCTACTGGGTGGGTTGCTCTTGAATGCCTGGGGTATGTTAATCAGACCCAAACGCGGGCCGTGGCGTGAGATTTCTGCGCAGGTGTTTCGCACAGGTACTCAGGCTGTTGCCATTACCGCTCTAGTAGGCTTTCTAATCGGGATCGTCTTGTCTTATTTATCGGCGCAACAGCTGAACGCGTTTGGCGCGGGACAATACGTCATCAAGTTGCTCGGTGTCTCAATCGTTAAAGAGTTGGGACCTGTTCTGGCTGCCATCATCGTCGCGGGGCGCTCGGGTTCTGCCATCACGGCGCAAATCGGCGTGATGCGAGTCACACAAGAGCTTGATGCGATGGAGGTCATGGGGATTTCACACGGGCAGCGTCTGATTATGCCGCGTGTGATTGCCCTGGCTATCACCATGCCTTTGCTGATTATGTGGACCGACACGATGGCGCTGCTCGGCGGTATCCTTGCCGCTCAATATGAACTTGGGCTATCGATGGTGTGGTCGCTGCAGCGGCTACCGGATGCGATCGGGATCAGCAACTTCTGGATCGGTAATGTCAAAGGAGTGACCTTTGGTATCTGGATCGCGCTGGTCGCTTGCCATTTTGGCTTGAGAATTGAACCGAATACCGAGAGTTTGGGTCGTGGCACCACCACCTCAGTGGTGACGTCGATTACGGGTGTTATTTTGATCGATGCTGTCTATGCCATCATCATCAACGAGCTGGATCTGTGATGATGGTTGCCGCAACTACGACCACGTCAACTTCAACGTCAACATCGGCGCCAGCGCCAGCCGCCGAAGCTAAGCGGGCTGGCAAGCCTGTGATTGACATCAAAGATTTGACCACTGCGTTTGGTGATCATGTTGTGCACGAACATCTGGATCTGCAAATTTTTCAGGGCGAGATCCTGGCGCTAGTCGGTGGCTCAGGTTCGGGTAAAACGACGCTCTTGCGGCAGATACTGGGCCTGGATAGTCCCAAGTCAGGTTCGGTCAATGTGTTTGGTCAAGCGATTCACGATTATCGGGGGGCGAAGCGCACTGCCTTGACGCGTCGCTGGGGTATGTTGTTTCAGTCGGGTGCTTTGTTTTCTGCGCTATCGGTTTTTGATAATGTGGCGCTGCCTTTGCGCGAGCTACATTATCTGCCTGAGGATCTGATTCGCGATGTCGTCATGATGCGGCTGAGCTGGATGGGGTTGAAAGAGCGTGATGCGCTCTTGATGCCGTCCAGCTTGTCGGGGGGGATGGTTAAACGAGTTGCGTTAGCGCGTGCGCTGGCGCTCGACCCGGAACTCTTGTTTTTAGATGAGCCGACAGCGGGCCTGGATCCTCAGCGCTCTGACGAGTTCGTCAAGCTGATCAATACCTTGCATCGTCAGCTCGGCTTTACGGTGATTATGGTCACGCATGATCTGGATACGATTCGCGATCTGTCCACGCGCGTGGCCGTGCTGGCAGAAAAAAAAGTACTGGTGCAGGGTAGGCTCGAGGACGTGATGCAATTTGAGCATCCGTTTATCAAAGCATTTTTTCATAGTGAACGCGGCGAACGCACGTTGGGGCGATTGGACGCCAAGGAAGGTATAAATGGAAAACCGTAGCCACGCGCTGATGGCCGGCTTGTTTGCGTTGATCCTGACGATAGGCGGTATTGCTGCTGCCATCTGGATCAGCAAGAAAAACATACCGCTCAGCCCCTATGAGCTCGTGTCGACTTCGCCGGTCACTGGCTTATCGACCTCGTCTCAAGTGCGTTATCAAGGCGTACCAGTCGGGCGGGTTGATTCGATGCGCTTCATACCCAACAAACCTGGTCAGGTGCGCATCAAAATTGGTGTCGATCCCGTTGCGCCGATTACCCTGGGCACGTGGGCTGAATTGGTGACCTCGGGTGTCACCGGGATATCGAACATTGAACTGCGTGACAATGGTGATATACCGACTCGGCTGACTTCCTCGGCTGAGGATATTCAAACCATCCCGATGCGCCCAAGCTTCTGGGAAAGACTGCAGTCTCAGGGCAGCGGAATGATCAGTTCGGCTGAGCGCGTGTTAAGTCAGTTCGAGAAATTTACGAACTCGGATAATGCCCAGGCGTTTCAGAAAACCATGCAAAATGTAGCGTTGGCGACAGGCACGCTCAATGACACCTTGCGAGCACTGGACCCCAGCCTTAAAAAGCTGCCAGGTTTGATTGAGTCGATCACGACGACAGTGGATCGGGTGAGCAGCCTGACGGCCAGTGCTCAGCAATCGATCAATGTAATCAATGCACCTAACGGTCCTTTGCACGAGGCCGCGCGGAGTTTGCTCGCGTTGAGACAAAGTGTGGCGCAGGTACAGAGCTCGACCCTGCCAGATCTCGCGGTATTGTCAGTCAGTGTGGGTGACGCGGCGCGCAGTTTTGCGGCAACCACCCGGCAATTAGGTCAATCACCGCAGTCGCTGCTGTTTGGCGCCCCTCCTGCGTTGCCCGGCCCTGGCGAACCCGGGTTTGCTGGCTTCGGCGGCAATTCTCGTTGAGTGAAAGGATATTCAAAATGATGAGTTTGGTTAAAGCAGCGGTTAACACCTGCGGTCGGCGTATCTACCTCGGTTTAGCGTGTGCAATGACTTGTTTGCTCTGCGCTTGTTCTGCAGGCAAACTGAGTCAGGCTCCCCGGCAACTGGACCTGGGTGCAGGGCCCGGCGTGATGAACAAGATGGCGTTGCCGAGAAACGCCCCGGTTGTCGTCCCGGAAGCCACCGCCTCTGCCTTGCTCGTCGATACGGCTGTGATCTGGCGGGTCGGTCATGCTGGGCAGCCTCAGGCTTACGCAACGTTTCAGTGGGCTGCGCCACCTGCCAGGCTTGTGAACCAGCGCCTCATTGAACGCCTGTCTTTGCAGGGGGCGGTGCTACCTCAGAATGTCGGGGGCGATTTGCCTCAGATTCGTTTAAACCTGCAGCGCTTCGAACAATTCTTTGCGGCTGATGGGTCATCCAGCGTTGGCGCGCTCACCTTGCAAGCCGTTCTGGTTAAAGACGGTAAAGTACTGGATCAGCGCCTGGTTGACATTCAAGTACCCGCTGCCACACAAGATGCCCCAGGTGGCGCAGATGCTTTGCGTCGCGCGACCGATCAGGCCACCGAACAAGTGGCAAAATGGGCGTCTGAACAACTAAAGCCTTAATAAAAATGCCTGCACATACCGAAGTAACCACGTTTGATGGATTAGCTGGCGTCATCGATTGCGCACTTGATTGGCCTGATGACGCGCCGAAAGGCTGGGCCTTGGTGTTGCACCCGAATCCGTCTCAAGGTGGTACGCGCGACAACAAAGTGGTGACCACGATTTCGAGAGCGTGTGTGCAGATGGGTTTGTTGGCGGTGAGGCCTAATTTCAGGGGGATCGGTAGTTCAGCTGGTGAATTCGATCACGGTAAGGGAGAGCTCCTGGACATGGCGGCGCTGGTTGAACAGTTTCGCGTACGCTATCCAGAGATTGCGGCACGCAAGTGGATCTTGGGCGGCTTCTCGTTTGGCACGTCAATCGGCTTGCAGCTCTATGCAAAATGGACAGCAGAGGCAAAAAACCTGCCTGACCTGGTGATTCTGACGGGTTCGGCCGCGTTGCGGTTCAGGCATGCTGATGCGCGTGCACCCGAGGACGCTCTGGTTATTCACGGCGAGGATGACGACGTCGTCCCCTTGTCAGAGGTCATGGAGTGGGCTCGTACCGCATCGATGCCGATTGTCGTGATCCCGGAAGCAGGTCATTTTTTTCATGGCAAGTTGCTGGTGCTGAGGCAAATTATTCTGAACCGGATCAAGGCTTGCCTATAATGACGTTTTAGTTTGGATACGCATCATGACAACCAATAAACAGCTCGAATCGAAATCTTTTCTTCCATTGGTTGCGCGTGTCCAGAGCAAAAAGGCATTGGCGGTCTTTTCGGTTTGTATGGCGCTTTTGACGGCGCTGATCGTCAACCCTGGCACAGTAACCCCGGCCTATGCAGCGGCCCCGGTCGCACCGGAGCCGGCAAATCCGATTGCAAGCGTGAGTGAATTGTCGGCAATCCCCGTGCCAACGCTAGCCGCACGCGCCTGGGTGTCAGTCGATGTGGTGACGGGTCAGATTATCGCCATGTCTAATCCCGATCAAAAAGTCGAGCCTGCGTCATTGACCAAAATCATGACGGCTTATCTCGTCTTTAATGCGCTCAAAGAAAAGCGACTAACGCTTGAGCAAGATGTCCCCGTATCCCAGCTAGCCTGGAAAACCGGTGGCTCGCGCATGTTTATCGAGCCACGCAAACCTGTGACGATTGATGAACTGCTTAAAGGTTTGATTATTCAGTCAGGCAATGATGCGGCTGTTGCGCTCGCCGAGGCGACCTCGGGCAGTGTGGCGACCTTTGCCGACGCCATGAACAAAGAAGCGCGGCGTTTGGGGATGATGAATTCGAATTTCACCAATCCCGACGGTTTGCCAGACCCATCCCATGTGACCACTGTGCGTGATCTGTCTATTTTGGCGCGTGCTCTCATTGTGGATCATCCTGATTACTTCAAGTACTACTCAATGAAAGAGTTCGTCTATAACAAGATCAAGCAGACGAACCGCAATCGGCTGTTGTGGACAGATCCAACTGTTGATGGAATGAAAACCGGCTTCACCAATGCCGCCGGATATTGTCTGGTCGCGACTGCTTTGCGTGGCGATCGTCGCGTTTTAACAGTGCTGGTGGGTGCTGAGACTCGAACGGCACGAACCGAAGAAAGCTTGAAACTTTTAAACTGGTCTTTCCAGAACTTTGACACCGTTAAATTGTTCGGCAAGAGCCAGCCAGTGGTGGAAGCGCGCGTCTGGAAAGGTGATACAGAAAGCACCAAACTCGGTAGCCTTGCACCTATTGTTGTGACTGTCCCCAAGGGTAAAGTGAGTGACATCAAACCGATGGCAACTCGTCCCGATCCCCTGCTGGCACCGCTTGAAGAAGGTCAGAAGGTGGGTCACCTGACGCTGATGCTGGATGGCAAAGTTTTACGCGCACAGCCACTTGAAGTCTTGACTGCAGTGCCACGCGCTGGATTTTTTGGTCGCATGGTTGATGCCGTTAAATTGTGGTTCTACTGATTGATAAATAGACATTAATAAACCGCGCAACGACTGCGTGACAAAGGGATAAGTATGGTTGAGAATCTGTTGATCCAGGGCGTTTCGGGTAACCCGACGGTGTACCTCAATGGCGCCTTCGGCCCGTTGTCAGAGGCGAAAGTATCGGTGCTGGATCGCGGCTTTATTTTTGGTGATGGCATCTACGAAGTCGTGCCGGTTTACTACCGCAAACCGTTTCGGATGTCCCAGCACCTGGATCGTCTGGATCGCAGTTTGGCTAAATTGCGAATCACCCCGCCTAAAACGCGTGCGCAATGGATAGAACTGATCGAGACACTCATTGCCCAGTCGCCTGATGAAATGTGCATGGTTTATTTACAAATCACGCGAGGCGTGGCTAAACGGGATCATGTGTTCCCCGTGCCTGAGGTGACTCCGACGGTATTTGGTATGGTCTCACCCATGTCGGTACCCAGTGCCGCTGTGCGCGAGAAAGGTCTGAAACTCATCAGCATGCCCGATATGCGGTGGTTGCACTGCGATATCAAATCCGTATCCTTGCTGGGCAATTGCTTGGCTAAACAAGCTGCCGTTGATGCAGGTGTCGATGAAGTGGCGCAGTTCAGGGATGGTTTCCTGACAGAGGGCGGCTCATGCAATATCTGGCTGGTACAAAACGGCAAGTTGTTGGCGGCACCGAAAAACAATTTGGTGCTCGAAGGTATTCGCTACGGTCTGCTTGAAGAGCTCACCAAAGCTGCGAATATCCCTTTTGAGTTGCGCCCCATTACGCAGGCTGAAGTTGAAGCAGCTGATGAGCTGATGGTTTCGTCTGCCACTCGTGAAGTGTTGTCAGTGGTTGAATTCGACGGCAAACCAGTGGCCGACGGCAAACCAGGTCCCGTCTACAAGCTGTTGCGAGCTGCCTACGACGAACAGATCGCCGCATTGAAATGACCCAAGCGCCAAAAGCACCGGCTGCTTTTAAAGCGCTGCATCCTGCAGACAAGCCCAAGGATATTGGTGCACCCGAGGCCCAAGACTCCTTGATTAGTTATCCGTGCGATTTCCCCATCAAGGTGATGGGGAAACATCACGCGGATTTTGCTCAAGTGCTAACCGAGGTCGTGAAGCAATTTGATCCTGATTTCGACCCAGTGACGATAGAGTTTCGGCCGAGCAAAAACGGCAATTACATGGGCCTTACTTTTACGGTCAAAGCGACATCACGAGAGCAGCTCGATGCGCTCTACCGCGCTGTACATGGTCATCACATGGTGTCGGTGGTACTTTAAGTGCGGTGGCCCCGCCCAGTCGACTATGTGACGGTTTGGGATGCCATGAAGGATTTCACGGCTAACCGGGATCAAGACACCTTTGACGAAATCTGGATTGTCGAGCACAACCCGGTCTACACACTGGGACAGGCTGGTAAACCAGAACATATTGTGAATGCAGTGAACATACCGGTGGTTCAGACCGACCGGGGTGGTCAGGTAACGTATCACGGGCCAGGGCAGATCGTCGTTTATGTTCTGGCTGACCTGAGGCGCTCAAAACGCTATGTCAAAGACATGGTTAATCAGCTCGAACAAGCGGTGATTGATACGCTTGCCCAGTTTGGTTTGAGCACTGCTATTCGTAAAGGCGGTGCCCCCGGTATCTATGTGCCCCATCCTGTTGAGCTTGCCAAAATTGCTGCTCTTGGTCTGAAAGTTCGCCATGGTTGCACTTACCATGGGGTAGCGTTGAATGTTGATATGGATTTGACCCCTTTTTTGGGAATCAACCCTTGTGGTTACGAGGGCTTGCAGACAGTAAGCATGGCCTCTTGCGGTGTCGTGGCCGGTTGGGACGAGGTCGCAGAGGCTTTGTCGCAACAGATCGTCGAGCACTGCGGGCTGCGAGTAAAATAAATAATTAAGGCTTTTGAACATTATGCCGACAGATCAGACAGAATCGCCAGTCCAGTCCCCCATTGCCTCGAGCACCTACGAGGCTGGGTATGACGCTACGAAAAAGCAGAAGTCAGAGGCCAAGACTTCCCGTATCCCCATTAAAGTGGTGGCTGCCGAGCGCCTGAAAAAGCCTGATTGGATTCGTGTCAAAGTTGCGCCCGCTGGATCGCGGTTCAACAGCATCAAACAGATTTTGCGTGAACACAATTTGCACACGGTTTGCGAAGAGGCTTCGTGCCCCAATATCGGTGAATGTTTTGGCAAAGGCACGGCGACCTTCATGATCATGGGCGACAAGTGCACGCGTCGTTGCCCATTTTGTGATGTGGGCCACGGTCGGCCAGATCCGCTTGATGTGGATGAGCCAGTGAATTTGGCTAAAACGATTGCTGCCCTGAACTTGAATTATGTCGTCATCACGTCTGTTGACCGTGATGATTTGCGCGACGGTGGCGCAGCCCATTTCGTTGAATGTATCCGTCAGGTTCGGGCTTTGTCGCCCAGCACCCGCATTGAGGTGCTGGTGCCTGATTTTCGAGGCCGTCTCGATCGCGCACTCGAAATTCTGGACGGTGGGCCACCCGATGTAATGAATCATAATCTAGAGACTGTGCCGCGCTTATATAAGCAGGCTCGTCCTGGGTCGGATTACGCTCACTCTTTGAAACTATTAAAAGAATTCAAAGCCCGTCATCCAGACACGCCAACTAAATCAGGTCTGATGCTCGGTTTAGGTGAGACCGATGAAGAGATCCTTCAAGTGATGCGCGACATGCGCGACCACAATGTGGATATGTTGACGATCGGGCAATATTTACAGCCTTCGCAGCATCATCTGCCTGTGCTTCGTTATGTCCATCCTGATACGTTCAAGATGTTCGAAAAAGAAGCGTACGCCATGGGCTTTCAGCACGCTGCTGTGGGCGCGATGGTCCGATCGTCATATCATGCGGATGAACAGGCGCACGCGGCTGGTGTTGCCGTTGCATGATGGTTCGCATTTAAATCAATTGCAATGCTTGTTCCAAAAAAGTTGCGGTCTGTATCAACCCGTTACGCTCCATTGCATCAACAAACTTTTCGGGCGTGAAGGCAGGGTTTTTGAGGCGAGCACGCATCGCTTTAAATGCGGGCAGGACAACCAAGGGTTCCAGTTGTAGTTGCTGAAGCAAGAATTCGTCTGGATGTAGGGCAGTAATACCCAGTGGATGCAGTATTGATGATGGAAAGTCCTTGATGTTGATCGTCACGATTGAGTCGGCGTGTCCTGCAATTGCGGCTGCTAGGACATGTCGATCGTTCATATCGGAAAGCGAAAGGCAAGGCTCAATTAGCCTCCAGGCTTCTTCCAGTACTTCCCAGTCAGGACAAGCGCCATGCATCAAATCTCGGCGCGCATGAAAGTCAGCCTCTGCTCTGTTTTTGTTTTTAGCCAGATTTCTAACCCACTCATCATCAATCGCTTTAGACCATTTCGCTGCATAAATTCCTGTTGCCGCGACTTCCATTAAGGCATCAGAAATAGCAACCGAATACAAAACGTTTGCGTCCAGAAGTGCGGTGTATCGATTGTGCCCAGCCATTATTTATTCTTGTCAATATTCGAGGCCGAGCTCGCGTGCGTTGTCTGCCTTCATGTCGAGGGCTTTTTGTTGTGTGATGCGCATCGTTTTCGCGTAGTCCATCAGGTCTGCAAATCTGATACGACGGTGCGTACCAACCATCCGGTGCATTAATCTGCCCGCTTCGATCTCTTTGATGACAAATGGTCGAGAGACATTCAAGAAGTTAGCTGCTTCAACCGTGCTTAGCTCCTGCTTTTCTGGGACAAGCATGACTGGGTGGTTGCGAGCCATAAGCCCAAGCGTTTGACCAAGAACTCGCAAAATTTGAGTTGGTACTTGGACGCTCGGGCAAGAGCCATCATCACTTTCTATCGTGATAGTTGCTGCTCGAGAGTGATCAAGGCAAGCCATGATCATTCTCTCTGCGGTCTTCACCATTTCAGTTTCGCTATCATTTAAAGTAGGCGGGACAAGTCTGTCCCTGTCGATGATTGTGCTCATGGTGCTCTCTTGTGATGTTCTGTTTTAACGTGTTTAGTAATTTACGTAGGCACGCCACTACTATAATCTCACAAGTGCAATAAGTGCAATAAGTGAAGCAAATGACCGAAAGTGCTGTTGCTTTTAAATATTTTCAATTACGCGTTCGATAGTTAAGCCGCTTCACCCAGGTACGCTTCTTTCACTCTTGGATCGTCGAGCATTTCGCTGGCGTTGCCGTGCATCGTGATCAGGCCTGAATCCATAACGTAGGCACGATCAGCGGCTTGCAGGGCCAGGCGCGCGTTCTGTTCAACGAGCAGCACTGTCACCCCTTCTTTAGAAATCGTATTGACGACTTCGAAGATCTTTTGAACCATGATGGGGGATAGTCCCATTGATGGCTCATCCAGCAACAGTAAGCGCGGCTGACTCATGAGCGCACGTGCCATCGCAAGCATTTGTTGCTCACCACCCGACATCGTGCCAGCGAGCTGATTTGCGCGCTCTTTCAGTCTCGGGAAGATGCCAAACATTCTCTCAATATCTGCAGCAATCGTCGCGGTATCGGTACGGATGTAAGCGCCCATCTGCAGGTTTTCGACAATCGTCATGCGGGTGAAGACGCCGCGACCTTCAGGCACCATGGCAAGCCCTTGTTTCAGTAGCTCATGGCTTGGCACGCCCTTGATGGATTTGCCGAGATACGTCACGTCACCGGCAACCCATCCCTGTAACCCTGTGATCGCCTTCATCGTGGTGGTTTTGCCAGCACCGTTGGCACCGATCAGGGTAACGAGTTCGCCGTCGCGGATCTCAAGATTGATCCCTTTGATTGCATGGATGCCGCCATATGCGACTTTCAGATCTTTAATTTCAAGCAGAATATCTTTCATGATTTTGCCAACCTTAGTGCGCAGGTGTGCCGAGGTATGCCTCGACGACAGCCTTGTCTTTTTGAACGTCCTGAGGAAGCCCCTGAGCGATGACTTTGCCGTAATCCAGCACGGTCAAGCGATTGCATAAACCCATGACCAGTTTGACGTCATGTTCGATCAGCAAAATGGTGCGGCCATCAGCCCGGATCTTGTCCAGCAGGCCACGCAATTCAACTTTCTCGGTCGCATTCATGCCAGCGGCTGGTTCATCTAATGCCAGTAACTTCGGTTCAGTAGCCAACGCGCGGGCGATTTCGAGCCTGCGTTGATGTCCGTAGGATAAATTGCGTGCTGTGTGATGAGCGTGTTGGCTGATGCCAACATATTCGAGCAGCTCGTGCGCCATATCTTCAATCTCGGCTTCTTCGCGTTTGATTGAAGCCGGTCTGAAGACCGCGCCAAATAAGCCTGCTTTCGTTCTGACATGCCGACCCACCATGACATTTTCAAGCGCGGTCATTTCGCCGAATAAACGAATGTTCTGGAAGGTGCGAGCAATGCCGGCTTTTGCCACCTCGTGGACGGCGGTTGGTTGATACGTATTGCCGCCCAGTTTGAACTCACCTGAGTCCGGTGTGTAGAGCCCGGTAATGACGTTAAAAAAAGTTGTTTTACCAGCGCCGTTTGGTCCAATCAATCCATAGATTTCACCGGGTTTGATTGCCAGGCCAACGTCTGACAAGGCTTGTAGGCCACCAAAACGTTTATTGACACCTTGCACAGAAAGAATCAGTTCGTCTGAGTCTGACTGCGTGGTTGCTGTATTCATGTTGGTCATCTCAAACCCCTCCGTCCAGGCGGCTGGTGTGCCCGCGTAATCTCGTGACAGGACGATCCTCACGCTTCGGGGCAGGCCACAGGCCAGCGGGCCGATAAAGCATCACCACAACAAGTGCCAGACCAAACAGCAGTTGCCGCAGTACCTCTGCATCAATCAATACTTCGCCAAAAATCATTTTTTGTACTGGGACTGCCAGCTCGCGCAGCAACTCCTGGAAGCCAACTAACAGGATGCCACCAAGGATCACGCCAGGGATATGCCCCATGCCACCGAGCACCACAATCGCCAGAACGTAAATTGACTCCCACAGCACGAAGGATTCGGGCGAAACAAATGCCTGGAAGGCCCCAAAGACCACGCCTGAGACGCCACCAAAAGCAGCACCCATGCCGAACGCCATCAGCTTGATGTTACGGGTGTTGATGCCCATCGCCTTAGCAGCCGTTTCATCTTCGCGGATGGCTACCCAGGCGCGTCCGATGCGTGACTGTTGCAGGCGTAAGCTAACAAAAATGACGACCAAAGTTAAAGCAACGATTAAGTAGTAATACATAACCCCTGGTGATAATTTGATACCCAATAAGTCGTGAGGTTTCGAGAAATCAATCCCGAAAAACACGACAGGGTCAATCGCATTAATCCCTTTGGGACCGTTGGTGATGTTCAGCGGACGGTCGAGATTGTTCATGAAGATGCGGATGATTTCGCCGAATCCCAAGGTCACAATCGCCAGGTAGTCGCCACGCAGCTTCAAGGTTGGGGCACCGAGCAAGACGCCAAACAAGGCGGCAACTGGCCCTGCAATCAATAAAATCCACCAGAAACCCAGATGCAAACCATGTGGGAACAAACCAGCAATAAACTCGAACTGGGTTGACAGGTGAGGCGAACTGAGCAGCCCCATCAGGTAAGCACCAACAGCATAGAAGGCGATATAACCCAGATCGAGCAAGCCGGCAAAACCTACGACGATATTCAAGCCAAGCGCGAGCATGATGTAGAGCAAGGCGAAATCCAGAATGCGAACCCAGTAGTTGCCGCCTAAAGTCTGGGCCAGGACGGGTGCTGCCAATGTCAAGATGACGAGGGCAACGACGGACGTGGTTTTGTTCATTTTAAAAGTTGACATGATCACGGCCCCCTTACGCGCGGTCGGCGACACGTTCGCCCATAATGCCGGACGGACGGAAGACCAGAACAATAATCAGCACGATAAAGGCAAAGACATCCTGGTAATTCGATCCAAAGATGTCGTTGGTCAGATCACCGATGTAGCCTGCGCCTAAAGCTTCGATCAGGCCAAGCAAAATGCCCCCGACCATGGCGCCAGCCAGATTGCCAATGCCGCCCAGAACGGCGGCAGTAAATGCCTTCAAGCCCGGGATGAAGCCCATATAGAAGTGAGCATTGCCATAGTTGGTGGCCATCATTACACCTGCGACAGCCGCAAGGGCAGCACCAATCATGAAGGTGGCAGAGATCACGAAGTTCGGGTTCACGCCCATCAAACCAGCTACGCGAGGGTTTTCAGCTGTTGCACGCATCGCGCGGCCCAGTTTGGTCTTGTTAACAAGTAACAACAAGCCGACCATCACAACTAGGGACATGATGATAATGACAATTTCTTTGCCGGTAATGACGGCGCCTGTATCGAAAATATCGATCGGTGATGATGGCAATAAAGTCGGGAAAATCATCGGGTTGCGCGACCAGATAATCATGGCGAGTGTTTGTAAGATAACTGACACACCGATGGCGGTGATCAGTGGTGCCAGTCGCGGCGCGTTTCGTAGAGGGCGGTAGGCGATGCGCTCGATCCCGTAAGAGAGAGCTGCACAAACCGGCATTGCGATCAGCGTGGCGATGACCAGGGTCAACCATTGGGGCAGACCGGGCATGTAATGTTGCAACATCAAGATTGACGACAAGGCGGTCAATGCACCAACCATTAGGACGTCACCGTGAGCAAAGTTAATAATGCCCAGAATGCCGTAGACCATGGTGTAGCCAAGCGCAATCAGCGCATAGATGCTTCCCAGGACCAGTCCGTTTACCAATTGCTGGATAAAAATATCCATAATCTTGCTCTCCTGCAGCTGAGTCGAAAAAAATAGACTCAGTGAAAAACAACGGCACCGCAAACTTTTCGCGGTGCCGTACGTTTAGTGCTTATAAATCGTAATGACCGATGCGGTTAGGCGTGGTCAATTACATCTTCATGACATCAAGCACTTCTTTCTTCTTGTTGCCGAACTGGTACAGGGTAATGACGCCTTCTTTCATGTCGCCCTTAGAATCAAAAGCGATGTTACCGATCAAGCCGTTGTAGTTTGTTGCAGGCATTGCAGCAAGGATCGCGTCAGCTTTGGTCGATTTTGCACGCTTCATTGCATCGACAATCACGTAGACTGCGTCATAGGTGAAGGGAGCATAGACTTGGATAGGTGTTTTGAAGCGAGCTTCAAATTTCTTGGCGAACTCAGCACCCTTAGCCATTTTGGATAGGGACATGCCTGCTTCGGAGCAGACGATGTTTTTGACCGCATCGCCAGCCAGCTCGATCACTTTGTCCGTGCAAGCGCCATCGCCTTGAACAACCTTAGCCTTGATACCGAGCTCAGCTGCTTGTTTGGTCAAAGGACCGCCCGTTGCATCCATGCCGCCGTACATGATGACTTCAGGTTTTTTGCCTTTGACTTTGGTCAAGATGGCTTTGAAATCAGTTGCTTTGTCGTTAGTGGCTTCGCGAGCAACGATGGTTGCGCCGTTAGCTTTAGCTTTCTTTTCGAATTCGTCAGCCAAACCTTTGCCGTAAGCTGTTGCATCGTCAATGATGGCGATGTTTTTAGCTTTCAGTGTTTTGGTTGAGTAGGTTGCCAAAGCAGGACCCTGCTGAGCATCGGTTGCAACGACGCGATATGTCGATTTGAAACCTTGCAGCGTGTACTGGGGATTGGTTGACGAAGGCGAGATCTCTACGATGCCAGCGTCGTTATAAATTTTTGAAGCTGGGATTGATACGCCTGAATTCAGGTGACCAACAACGCCGACAACTTTAGCGTCAACCAGTTTCTGTGCAACGGCTGTGCCGGTCTTTGGATCGCCAGCATCATCTTCAGTAACCAGTTCTAAGGTAACTGGTTTGCCGTCAATCATCAGGCCAGCTGCGTTGATTTCTTCGACAGCCAGACGAGCGCCGTTTTCATTATCTTTACCGAGGTGGGCAATCGCGCCGGTCAGTGGACCCACGTGACCAATTTTTACAACTTCTTGTGCGTTGACATTTGCGCCAGCGGACATAAGGGCAATCGCCGCAGCGACTGGAAGCAACTTAACAAATTTGTTGAGTGACATAGAGATCTCCAATTAAGACTTGTGCGATTACACGCCGAGTAATAATACGCTTAATCTTCAAAAAAGACACTAAGGAAAAACAGGGATAACCCTAGAAACCGTTGTGGTGCATGGCTTTGCGGCCAGTGCAACATTGTGGTGCGCAATTTTGTCGTAAATATCCGGGCCTGCATCGCGTTAGAGCACAAACCTCGCCAGATCCTGACTGGACGCAACCTCTTCTAGTTGCTGGTTTACGTAAGCGGTATCGATTTTGATCGTTTGCCCGGCATGCGCGGCTGCATTGAAAGATATCTCATCAAGCAGTTTCTCCATAACGGTGTAGAGTCGGCGTGCGCCGATGTTTTCAGTGGTTTCGTTGACGTCGAAAGCAAGCTCAGCCAAGCGCGCCACGCCATCTTCGCAAAAATCGAGCTGGATGTCTTCGGTGGCAAGCAACGCGCTGTACTGTTTGGTCAGTGAGGCGTCGGTATCGCCCAATATCTGTATGAAGTCTTTTGCGGTTAAGGAGTCGAGTTCGACCCTAATCGGAAACCGGCCTTGCAGCTCAGGAATCAAATCAGACGGCCTTGCCAGATGAAAAGCCCCTGAGGCAATGAACAGGATGTGATCGGTCTTGACCATGCCATATTTGGTTGAGACGGTTGTGCCTTCCACCAAAGGCAGCAAATCGCGCTGAACCCCTTGTCTTGAAACGTCGGCACCACCACTCTCTTGTCTGGCGGCAATCTTGTCGATCTCATCCAGAAACACGATGCCGTGTTGTTCGACGCGAGTGATTGCATCGGTTTTTATATCTTCGTCGTTGACACGTTTGCCCGCTTCTTCGTCGATCAACAGTTTGAGGGCTTCCTTGACGGTCATTTTGCGAGTTTTGGTTTTGTCTTTGTTCAGCCCTGCGAACATACCTTTAAGCTGCTCGGTCATGTCCTCCATGCCTGGTGGTCCCATGACATCAAGCTGGGGCAAGGGTGCTGCTACATCGATCTCGATCTCCGTCTCATCAAGTGTGCCCTCGCGAAGGCGTTTACGAAAGGTTTGACGGGTCGAGGTTTCTTCGCGGATAGGTGAGCCATCTGCGGCGCGCGGTGGGGCGATCAGCACGTCTAATATGCGATCCTCTGCCGCGTCTTCAGCCTGGGCGCGAACGCGCTTCATCTGTTGCTGACGACTTTGTTTGACGGCGATTTCAGCCAAATCGCGGATGATCGTATCGACATCCCGTCCAACATAGCCGACTTCGGTGAACTTAGTTGCCTCGATCTTGATGAACGGGGCATCGGCCAATTTGGCTAAACGCCGCGCAATCTCGGTCTTGCCGACGCCGGTGGGCCCGATCATGAGAATATTTTTAGGATGAATCTCGTGGCGCAATGGCTCAGCGACCTGCTGGCGGCGCCAGCGATTACGCAAGGCAACTGCGACAGCTTTTTTAGCTTTTTGTTGACCGACAATGTATTTATCGAGTTCGCCGACGATTTCGGCTGGTGTCATGGTTGAGGCAGACATATTCTTAACCTAAAACTTCGATTAGATGGTTTTGATTGGTGTAGATGCAAAGATCCCCGGCAATCTCGAGCGATTGCTTGACGATGGTCTCAGGGCTGAGATCTGTATTACGTAGCAGGGCCAGCGCAGCAGACTGAGCATAGGCTCCACCGGAGCCAATTGCAGCGATGCCGTTTTCTGGTTCAAGCACATCGCCGTTACCCGTTAGAACCAGGGTGTGATCGCGATCTGCAACAATCAGCATCGCCTCAAGTCTGCGCAAGATGCGATCGGTGCGCCAGTCGCGCGTCAACTCGACCGCCGAGCGCATCAGATTGCCTTGATGCTTCTCGAGCTTGGCTTCGAATCTTTCTTGCAAGGTAAAAGCATCGGCAGTCGCGCCAGCAAATCCCGCCAAAATCTTGTCGTGATAGAGGCGTCTGATCTTGCGGGCAGTGCCCTTGATAACGATATTGCCTAGCGTCACCTGGCCGTCGCCACCTAAGGCGACTTGGTTGCCGCGACGCACTGAGACGATGGTCGTACCGTGAAATTGTTCCATGGATCAAAAATTAAAAAGTGAGTTTGCATGCGGTCGTCCGCACAGGCGCGCTTAAGAATCGAAAAGGGGCACAGCGCCTTCGTTAGGTATGTGCCCCGCAGTCACGCTCGATCCAGCAGTTTGAGATGGATTGGTTACCACCCATCTCACGTGAGGATGTCAGTCCCCAAACATCTTTTGACGCATCTCACGACGCTCTTGTGCCTCAAGGGACAGGGTCGCAGTCGGGCGTGCAAGCAAACGAGGAATCCCAATAGGCTCGCCAGTCTCTTCGCACCAGCCGTATTCGCCGCTATCAATCCGTGTGATGGACTGCTGAACTTTTTTCAACAGCTTGCGCTCGCGATCGCGAGTACGCAGCTCAAGCGCGTGCTCTTCTTCGATTGTCGCGCGGTCTGCTGGATCCGGCACAAACTGGGTCTCGCGCAGATGTTCAGTTGTTGTACCTGCGTTACTGAGGATATCTCTTTCGATCTGTCTGAGCCTGTCTCTGAAAAAACCGAGCTGACGCTCGTTCATGTAGTCAGACTCCGGCATCTTCATCAACTCGTCTTCAGTAGGCAGGTTGTTCTCCGACAGGTCACCTGTCGTTTCGGGTTTCTTCTTTGCTGCCTTGGTAGCCATCAAAACACTCCGTTAATTAACTGCAGCACCTTGGTGCCAGATTTACTTCACCAGACACTGCTCGAGACCTTTGGTAAAAATCTCTTTGGGCAGTTTACGTCCAATGAAGACCATTTTTGTGGTTTTCTTTTCGTTTGCCAGCCAAGGTTTTCCTGGCTCTGCACCCATCATCATGTGAACCCCCTGGAACAGCATGCGACGGTTAATCCCCTTCATGTACAAGATGCCCTTGTAACGCAAAAGATCAGGGCCATAAACCTGTACCACGCCGCCTAAAAACTCTTCGAGACGCTCGGGATTGAAGGCTTTGTCTGATTTGAATACGAAGGCACTGATATCGTCGTTGTGCGCAGGCGCATGATGATGATGGTGATCGTGGGTCGGATCAGTGCAATGCTCGTCGTGAGCATGATCGTGGCCGTGTGCATGAGCGTGGTCGTGATCGTGATCGCAATCTGGTCCGTGAACGTGATCAGGGTGATCATGATCGTGCGCTGCATCCGGATGCTCGTCCGCGAGGAATTGCGGATCGATGTCGAGAATGGCGTTCAGATTGAAGCCACTGATGTCAATAATCTGCTTGAGATCAGTTTCACCAAAATTGACCGGCTCCATTGAGGCGCGCGGGTTAATTTTTACCAGACGGCGACGCAAGGCCTGGTATTCGGCGTCGCTAACAAGGTCTTTCTTTGAAATAAGGATGCGATCGGCAAAGCCGACTTGTTTCTGAGCCTCTTCCTGTTGATCGAGGGTTTCCATGCCGTGCTTGGCATCGACAATGGTCACGACAGCGTCAAGACGGTAGTACTCGGCAATGTCATCATCCATGAAGAAAGTCTGGCAGACCGGGCCAGGGTTGGCCATGCCAGTGGTTTCAATGATGACGCGCTCAAAATTCAATTCGCCGGACTGACGCCGCACGCGCAGGTCATTGAGTGTGCGCATGAGATCGCCGCGCACGGTGCAGCAGATACAACCATTCGAGAGCTCGATGATCTCTTCATCAGAGTCTTGTACGAGGAGGTCGTTATCGATGCTTTCAGGTCCGAATTCATTTTCGATCACTGCGATCCGCTTGCCGTGGTATTCGGTAAGAATCCGTTTGAGCAGGGTTGTCTTGCCCGCACCAAGAAAGCCGGTGAGGATGGTGACGGGAACCATTTTTTCGATATCAGCAGGTGAATTCATTCGGCAAAGCCTTTCAAGTAACGCCGGATTACAGCACAGTGGATTGTTACCGGCAAATACAAATAACCAAGGGTTTAACCTAGGTTTGCAAATAAGCTAAGAGTTATAACCAAAACTGGCTAAAAATTGCGAAAACTTTTAGTTAACGATAGCCAAAAATGCAACAGCGCTGTCATTAGCAGTGCCACCACCAGCATAATTTCTTTATGTGGGGGCAAAAAACGCCAATTCAAGAGCCAGACAAAAGCAACCGTCTAAGACTTTCGACCAGCGCGGGGATGAGCCTGATCGTAGGCTTTCGATAAGTGTTGAAAATCAAGTTTTGTATACAGCTGAGTCGTTGAGATATTGGCATGGCCCAGCATTTCTTGCACCGCCCTCAAGTCTTGCGCAGACTGCAATACATGGCTGGCGAAGCTATGCCTGAGCACATGGGGGTGGATCGTGGTTGGCAACCCGGTTAGTGTGGCAAGTTTCGTGAGGCTGGACTGAACCACTCTTGGGTGAATGCGCTTGCCGCGACTGCCGATAAAGAGCGCCAGCGCGTTTTCCTCGTCTGGACTGGCAGGAGCAATGAGTGCCCTGGCTTCAATCCATTTATTCAAGGCGGCGATCGCTTGCGCTCCAATTGGCACGCTGCGTCGCTTGCCTCCCTTACCCAAAACGTGAACATCGCGATCAATCAGATTGATCCAGCTGGCAGAAGTGTAGTTTTTGCTTTGCGTATAGTGAATATCAAGGCTGACGAGCTCACTCAGGCGTAATCCGCTTGAATAAAACAGTTCAAACATGGCTTGATCGCGCAGGGCGATTGGATCGGTCATTGCACGCATGACGGGTGAATCCAGAAGTGCTTGAGTTTGATCGACCGACAGGGCCTTGGGTAACCCGCGATTGGCCTTGGGCGCTTTGACGTCTGCCGTTGGGTTCGACGCAAGACCTGCAATCGGTGCCCACCATTTGTAAAAACCACGCCAACCCGCGAGGGTGCGCGCCAGGCTTCTGGCACCATGCCCTTGCGCATGCAGGCGAGCCAAAAATTGCCTGATCTGCCCATTAACAATTTGCTCGAGCGGGCGACCATTTGCCAGAGTCACGAGTTCAGACAGGTCTCGACGGTAAGCCGCTAGTGTGTGGGGCGAGTATCTGCGGTTGTGCAAAAGGTGCTCAAGCCACTGCTCAACCGGCGCGGGCAGGCTGGTTGCTGAACTAACAGTGGCAGGATCGATACTTATCACCAGTCGCACCCGTTTGAAGTGGCGTTGGGTTGAGTTTTGTAATCTTTACTTTGCTTTTAGTTTCAGTCGGGACAACGCAGCACCTGCAAGGCGGCTCACAACATTAAGAAACTGTGTCCCCATGTCAGGTGAGAAGCGCTGCGGGTCATCTGAACCGAGTACCAGCAGACCAAACGCAGCGGATTCACCTGGCGCACGCAAAGCGAGAATGGCCAGCGAGGCAGGCTTTGCGTTTAGCCAAGTGGCGGCAACAAATTCAGTGTTCGTCCCGCAGTAGGGCTGAGTGAGCCCTTCTGCAAAAATATGTACATCCTGTGAAACCGGTGCACCAACGCCTTCTTCAGGCAAATCCAGACCCCACACCCGCAAGGCGACTTCTTGCAGATTGAAAAGATCGGCCAGACCAAGTGCTACTTCGCCCGGTAGGCGTGTATTGCTCTGCTCAGCCAGGATCCGCTCGCACCACTGATTAAGCTTGTCGGTGGTTGTCTCGTTTTGGGTGGCATGACGAACCATGTCAGCCAACCTGAATTCAAAATCCCGAAGACGATCGCGCAAAGTCAGGATCTGGCGTTCGCCCAGTGAGATAGCGCGTGTCTGGTGTGGGTGAGGAACTTCAAGCGAAGCGAACAACTCAGCATGCTGAGCAAAGAAGTCAGGATTCTCTTGTAAAAATTTGGCTACGCTGTGTGCTGTCATCAACTCGGTCATGGCTTCTCTTGGGTCGTTATGGCAGGAATGGATGCCACCAGTTTATCGATATCGATCTGGCCTGAATAAACCGTCGTTGCAGGCCCGGTCATACGTAATTTTGCACCGTCAAATTCAATGCTTAGCCATCCGCCGTGGGTTCGAACCTTGACTGGACTGTCGAGTAAGCCTCGACGAACGCCGGCTGCCACTGCTGCACACGCGCCTGTGCCACAGGCAAGCGTTTCGCCAGCCCCGCGCTCGTAGACTCGCAAGTGGATGGTATGTCTGTCGATAACTTGCATGAAACCTGCGTTGACTCGATTGGTAAATCTTGGGTGGGACTCAATCAGCTGACCCATTTGTCGGACTGCTGCGGTGTCGACGTCTGCGACCAGCTGAACTGCGTGAGGATTGGAAATCTGGACAACTGACAGCCAGACAGACGAAGTAGGTGAGCCATCCAGTGCGGTCAGCGGCAACTCGTATAGGGTATCGCTACCCTCTGTTTTGCTTGACAGGCCCTCAACGTTAAAGCCAAGGCTCTCGGGATCAAAACGAGTTTGACCCATGTCGACGGTGACATCCCCGTTTGGCAATTCGTTTAGGGTAATGAGGCCGGTTGCAATCTCGGCTTTCAGTGGATTGCGAGATGAGAGCTTCTGTTCGTGCACGAAGCGCACAAAACAGCGGGACCCGTTGCCACAGTGCTCAACTTCGCTGCCATCACTGTTAAAAATCCGGTATCTGAAGTCAGCTTCGGGGTGCGAGGGGTTTTCGACCAGCAGGATTTGGTCGCAACCAATGCCAAACTGACGATGTGCCAGCGCCAGTGCGCGTTGCGGGGTCATTTCAATCGGGGATCGAACCCCATCGAGCACAACAAAGTCGTTGCCCGCGCCATGCATTTTGGTGAAGTTCCAGATCATGCTTCCTATTATCGCTAATTTTGGCTTAAAATAGTGCCGAGGCGCTGAGTTAAACGACAACTTGCGGGGCGCCTGTTGTTGGATTGTGGATGAGATGCCAGATCAATAACAAAAAAATCCGCTAAAGCGTCTCGCCCGGATCCATACGTCTACATTTTTGTTTGATGGCATAGGTAAGGGGTGCAGCGCACCTACTAACCCATAACTGACCTAGTCAGTAGCAAGGACGCCATTATGCTGAAAGCAAGCGATTATCTCTTTACCTCTGAATCTGTATCAGAAGGCCATCCCGACAAAGTTGCAGACCAGATATCCGATGCGATTCTGGATGCAATTTTCACCCAAGACCCCAATGCCCGTGTTGCTGCTGAAACCCTGTGCAACACTGGTCTGGTTGTGCTCGCGGGTGAGATCACGACCTTCGCCAACGTCGACTACATCCAGGTAGCCCGCGATACGATCAAGCGCATTGGTTACGACAATACCGAATACGGCATTGATTACAAGGGTTGTGCCGTCCTGGTGGCCTACGACAAGCAGTCCCCTGACATTGCTCAAGGCGTTGACCGCAGCTCAGAAGATTATCTGAATCAAGGTGCTGGCGATCAAGGCTTGATGTTTGGTTATGCATGCAACGAGACGCCTGATTTAATGCCAGCACCTATCTGGTATGCGCACCGTTTGGTGCAACGCCAAAGCGAATTGCGCAAAGATGGTCGCCTCCCCTGGCTGCGCCCTGATGCCAAATCACAAGTGACTTTCCGTTATGTGAATGGCAAGCCTGTTGAAGTTGACACCATCGTTTTGTCGACACAGCACGCGCCTGAAGCGTCGCAAGAAATGATCCGTGAAGCTGTCATTGCTGACATCATTCGTCCTTGCTTCCCTGAGGGTTTATTAACGCCTCAGACGAAGTTTCTGGTGAACCCGACAGGCCGGTTTGTCATTGGCGGCCCACAAGGCGATTGCGGTCTGACCGGTCGCAAGATCATTGTTGATACCTACGGTGGTGCTTGCCGTCACGGTGGTGGCGCGTTCTCGGGTAAAGATCCGTCAAAGGTCGATCGCTCAGCCGCCTACGCAGCTCGTTATGTTGCCAAAAACATCGTGGCAGCTGGCTTGGCCGCTCAGTGCGAAGTGCAAGTGAGCTACGCAATCGGTGTTGCAGATCCGATCAACATCACCGTCAACACCAACGGCACTGGCGTAGTACCTGACGAACAGTTGTCTTTGCTAGTTCGCGAGCACTTTGATCTGCGGCCTAAAGGCATCGTCAACATGCTGGATCTGTTGCGCCCGATCTACAGCAAAACCGCTGCTTATGGTCACTTCGGTCGCAGCGAACCTGAGTTCAGCTGGGAAGCCACCGACAAAGCAGCCGCTTTGAAGAAAGGCGTCTAAGTTGAGCGACACGCTTGACGCTAAGCCCAAGCCTAAGCCCCGAGCAGACTCGCCGTGTGTGGCGGTCTGTTCAACTCTCTTTGATGATACGTGCCGCGGTTGCGGCCGTACCGTCATGGAGGTCTCTAACTGGGTCTTTATGACCGACGAAGAGAAGGGCGCCGTCTGGGAAAGAATACTTGCGCAGGGATATCCCCGGCGTAATTGAGACGCTCGGATGACCAGGCTCTAGGTGGCGACATCGATTTGCTGGTTTTGTCTCAAGTTCAAACTGATCAGCCCGCCGACAACTTAGTCCCACTCAGCATTTCGCTCAGCTTTGCCACCGCCGTGTGATCCTGGCCGGGTCCGAGCATCGCTGCCGATGAGGCACAGAGTTCGTTGCAAAGGGCCGAGAACGGTACTGGCGTGTTCGTGTCTTTGGCAATGCCCAGGGCGATACCCAGATCCTTGACCATCAAATCCAGACCAAAGCCTGAATTGTATTTGCCAGAAAGCACGAACTGCTTGAACTTCTTTTGTGTGGAGTTGTTCATGCCGGTCGAGGCATTGAGCACATCGACCATGGCCGCCGGGTCAAGGCCAAAGCGCTGGCCAATGATGAGGGCTTCAATGCCAATCAGAAAGCCGCCAGCTGACACCAGATTATTGAGTGCTTTCATGGCGTGGGCTGAACCGACACCACCTGTTGGTGTGATGGCAGTACCCATGCAGGATAGGACCGGGCGTACGCGCTCGAGCAGCGCAGCGCTGCCGCCAAACATGATGGCTAGCTCGCCCGTTTTTGCACGAGGCACGCCACCCGACACCGGGGCATCAACCAGGTGGCCGCCCGCTGCCTCGACCAGGGCTGCGAGCGCGCGGGTGGCGGTTGGTACCCCAGAGCTCATTTCAACAACCACGCTGTCTTTTTGCAGACCTGCTAACAGACCTGTTGGGCCAGTCAACACGGACTCGACAATTGCACTGGTTGGCAAAATCGTGATGATGATGTCGGCGGCAGCAGCCATCTCTTTGTAGCTGGCGGCAATTGAGCCACCGAACTCTTTGACAAAGGCTTGCGCGCGCTCGACCGAGGCGTCAATCACTTGCAGTGGGAAGCCAGCCTTGAGGATGAGACTGGCCATGGGCCAGCCCATGCTGCCAATACCGATAAAGCCGATCGAAGGTTTTGTGCTCATCATTCAGCCGATTTTTTAGCTGCGACTTTTTTTGCTGCGGCTTTTTTGGCGGGTGCTTTTTTTGCAGCAACCTTTTTGCTCGCTTTTTTAGCAGCGGGTTTGTCAAACGCACCTTGCTCGGTCAAAACTTGATTTGCCGCTTTGAAGGCGTCGAGACCAGCAGGGATGCCGCAGTAGACCGTCGCATGCAACAGGGTCTCTTTAATCTCTTCAACCGTGACGCCGTTATTCAGGGCGCCTAAGACATGCAGTTTGATCTCGGCTGACCGATTTAAAGCTGTCAGCATGGCCAGGTTCAGCAAACTACGCGTTTTGCGAGTCAGACCGGGACGGTTCCAGGCATATCCCCAGCACCATTCTGTCGTGATGTGCTGAAACGCCATTTGAAATTCGTTAGCCTTGGCAATCGATCCATCGACATATTCAGCACCGAGGACTTCGCGACGAGTTTTCAGGCCCTCATCCCACAATTTATTGGTTGTTTCTTTTTTTGACATGTCGAGCTCCGGGTGGTTAGTGGTGCGATTAATTGAGACTGCAACGGACTTGGAAGGAATGCTCTGGATTGTCAATCTTGCGCTTTCCGTCTGTCAAGCCATTATGCGGCTTCGCCAGTGAAACACGGTGAGGCAATCAGGATCGAGGCTTGACTCACAGCCAGCCAGCCTCTAAAACTGCAACATCAACAAAAACAAGTAAAAAATTGTGGAGACAAGATGAGCCTGCCCGATTACGAGATCTTTGCGCTGCGTTACGCAACCATGCAGAACCGCTCGCGCCGTGAGAATTTCATTTCGCATGATCCTCATGACGACAATATGCCCATGGACTACTTTGTCTGGGTCATCCGTGATGGTGACAAGGCGATTCTGGTTGATACAGGCTTTAACGCGAGACAGGCCCAAGAACGGGGGCGTAACTTATTGCGCTGTCCGATCACCGCTTTATCTATTCTGGGTATTCAGCCCGAACAAATTGAAGATGTGGTGCTGACGCATCTGCATTACGACCACGCGGGCAATATTGACTTGCTGCCTCAAGCACGCTTTCATATTCAGGATGATGAAGTTGATTACGCATGCGGTCGCCATATGTGCGCAGGTTTGTTCCGGCACGCCTACGACGTTGAGGATGTGGTGACACTGATCCGCAGGGTGTATGCGAATCGGGTCAGTTTTCATGAGGGTGCCTATACCCTGGCACCGGGAATTGAGGTCGTAAAAATTGGCGGCCACACAAAAGGTCTGCAATCCTTGCGCGTCCATACTGCGAGGGGCTGGGTTGTGCTGACCTCAGACGCCAGCCATTACTACGACAATATGGATAAGCCTTCGCCTTTTCCGATTGTTTTTCATCTGGGCGATATGTTGGCGGGTTACGACACCTTGCGTGGGCTAGCCGATTCACCGGCACATATTGTTCCTGGCCACGATCCGCTGGTGCGCGAGCGCTACCCTTTCTGGGGTGATCCTAAGGATGACATTGTGGCTTTGCATCTTTCACCTAAAGACTAGGTGTTTGCCCGTATTTTTGAGTACAATACTCAGGCTTTTGAGGAGCGTTGCGACGGGTGACTCACTTCCCGCCAGGCTCAAAGGCTCAAACGTTACCGTTGGCATTTTCCAACTTTAACGGCGCTCACCCAATCCTGTATGCAGCGATTGCGGTGGCTCATTCTCAGCCAAAGCAGTTGCTTCGCAGGCCTACCGGAGCTTACTGCTATGAATTCTGTGACTGAAAAATTTACCGATTACTACGTCGCCGACATGTCCCTCGCGCAATGGGGTCGTCAAGAAATCGCGATTGCTGAAACTGAAATGCCAGGTTTGATGGCGACTCGTGAAGAGTTTGCAAAGACCAAGCCATTGAAAGGTGCCCGTATTACAGGCAGCTTGCACATGACGATTCAGACGGCTGTGCTGATTGAAACCTTGCAGGCACTCGGCGCTGAAGTGCGTTGGGCATCGTGCAATATCTATTCAACTCAAGACCAC